>Ga0208193_1000666_pt1 | contig 16877 bp, 14 predicted proteins | sample June2015DPH_17_2_FD_184716 | JGI IMG/M metagenome (GOLD analysis project Ga0208193, IMG submission 184716) | Peatland microbial communities from SPRUCE experiment site at the Marcell Experimental Forest, Minnesota, USA - June2015DPH_17_10... | ecosystem: Environmental > Terrestrial > Soil >... | reverse complement strand
CGAGGCCGGGTTCGAAAATAGGCGCAATCCCCCTACGCAGATTTGCGATTCTCGTCTCATCGAAATCAACTCCAACCACCTGATGGCCCAGCGCGGCCAATCCGGCAGCGGTCACCGAGCCGAGATGCCACAGACCGAGAACGCAGACTTTCATCGACGCGCGTCCAAAAGCCATGAATTCGATCGAAGGTACTCGAGCGTGCTGATGACGCTCTGTCGAATGGTGAGTCTAGGCGTCCACCCCAATGCACGAATCTTCTTTGTGTCCAGGAAAATGAATGGAATATCACCGACCCATCCGCGGGCTCCGCCGCCGTACTCGATAGCCGGCGTAACGCCCAGTGCCTCACAAATCCAGCCGATCGAGTCGGTGACCTCGCAATGCTCGTCGGTGCCCAAATTGAAGATATTGACTCTATCGTTCGCTTGACGGATGGCGTTCGATTGACGTATGGCCAGCAACATGGCGTCGATGCAGTCATGCACGTAAAGATAGGATTTGCGCTGCCGGCCGTTCCCGAGCACCCGAAGTCTGCCGGGGTTCTCCCGAAGTTGCCTGTAGAAATCAAAGATATGGCCGTGCGTGTAACGCTCGCCCAAAATCGAGACGAACCGGAAAATGTAGGACTGAAAGCCGAAACCCATGCAGTACGCGGCGATCAAGCCCTCGCAAGCTGACTTGGACGCGCCATACAACGATGTCTGAATGGGAAACGGCGCATCTTCCGGCGTCGGAATGACGGAGGTCTCGCCGTACACCGAGGCGGTGGAAGAAAATGCGATTTTATCCACGCCGTTTTGGCGCATCGCATTCAGCACGTTGTGAGTTGCGATGGTGTTTTGCTGGAGATCTCTTTCAGGGTGTTCGACGCCAAATCGAACGTCTGCATTCGCAGCGAGGTGAAATACGAATTCCGAGCCATGCATGCTCTCCTTCAATGTGGCCGAATCCAAAATGTCCCCTCGTACCAGGCTAAAATTGGCGGATTCGCGTGCAGTGGCCAGAAACCTGTCTTGGCCGGTGGAAAAATTGTCGTACCCAACCACCAGGTGGCCGTCGGACAAAAGCCGTTCGGTCAGGGCACTACCGATGAACCCGGCGCAACCGGTTATAAAACATCGCAACTTGCTTACCTTTATGGTGGTCAGGATCAGATATCGAGCAAAAATCGGCCGCAGGTAGTATTGTGCATCATTTTGCACGCGCTCAATCAGATTGCGAATGGGAATCAGTTGCGATAAAGGCCGCTGCCGCTAAACTTCCCGGTGCAAGACTTCAAGCCAGCCAGGTTCTAATGCGATTGTTCTATAACCGATCCATTGCGATTGTGCTATTTGCGGCGCTCACCGCCGTCCTGGTCGTGCGTGGCATCGTACCGGCAATGTCCAAAATCGACAGCGATTTTCCCGACTATTTCACGGCCGCCAAGATCGTAGCGGATGGCGGACCTGTCGAGCGGCTGTACGATGATGTTTGGTTCCAACAGCAGATGCGCCGCTACGTGCCTGGCTCTGAAAGCATTGGGAAGTTTTCGCCGTTTCCGCCGCCTACCGCGTTTCTGCTCCTGCCTCTTACTCGAATGGAGCCGCTCAATGCTCTCAGAGTAGTGACCGTTGTGAGCGCTCTATGCCTTGCCGGTTCGATCGTTCTATTGGCGAGAATACTTTCCTTGACCTTGGTCGAATCAGCCGTATTCATCCTGTTGTCGGGTTACGCCGTCATCAACACATTACGTTTCGGGCAGCCCTACATTGCCGTGTCATTGTCCTGCATCGCAGGCTACTACGCATACCTCAAGAATAGATCCGTGTTGGCGGGAATGTGTTTCGGACTATTTTTGCCATTCAAATATTTTCCCGCAGTGATACTCATCTACTTTGCGTTCCGAAGGGATTGGAAAGTGGTGATGGGCGGAGGGCTGGTCGTATCGTTCATAGCTTTGGTGAGCATCGGCGTGCTTGGCTGGAAAATTCACGAGATTTTCCTTTCTTCCGTTCTAGGCAACCATCTGGTCGGCGAGTTGAGCCAGCAGGACCCCTATACCGCGAGTTTTCAATCGTTCGATACTCTCTTTCGTCGGCTGTTTGTGTACGATGCGGCGCTGAATCCGCGGCCGTGGCTCGTATTTCCTCCTCTGCAGACGATTGGCGTATTGGCTGCGAAGGCGTCGATCGTCCTTGCCGCGCTGGCGGCGCTCGTAAAGCTCGCAAGAAGGGGCATCGCCGCCGCAACGGCACCATCCATTGGAATATTGGGAATTCTCACGTTGCTCGAAGCGCCGGCGACGGCAACATACCACTTCGTTCTGCTCTGGCTGCCGGTCGGATTGCTCGTTCGTTATCTTTTTTGCGAGCGCGATCGTGCATCCGGGTACTTCATTCTGGGTACCTACGCACTGATCGGATTTCTTTCATACGGACATACCCAACGCTTCGAGGGAAGAGGGGGACTGACGGTGCTCGCGTATCCTCGGCTTTTTGTGCTTTTGACCATGTTCATCGCCGGTGTCTATTTTATTTGGAATCGAGGCGGACCGGCTCGGGAAGCGTCCACAATGGGTTTATCGCCCTGTTTCCAAGGAAGCACGCCTGATGACGCAGGATGACTCACTGACGCGGCTGCGCGATACCCAGGCGGCGTTCGACAGCGTGGCCGCCGATTACGATGGTCCGCGCGGCAACAACCCGCTGATCCAGGATATGCGCGACGAAATGTGGCGTTGGCTGGACAAGACATTCGCGCCGAACAGCCGGCTCATCGATCTTGGATGCGGTACGGGCCTGGACGCCGTTCGCATGGCCCTCCGCGGACACCGGATAACGGCGACCGATTGGTCGCCGCAAATGATCGCCCGTACCACCGAGCGAGCGCGCGAGCAATCGGTCGCCGATCGCGTCGAGGCAACGGCTGTCGGCGCCCACGAGTTGCAGCGCCTCGAAGGGCAAGGTGCGTACGATGGCGCATATTCCGACCTCGGCCCCCTGAATTGCGTACCCGATCTGGCCGATGTGTCTGCCGGTTGCGCCCGTCTGCTGAAGCCCGGGGGCGCGCTCGTGTTCACGGTGATAGGCCGTATATGCCCATGGGAGATCGCTCATTACGCGTGGCAGCGGCGCTGGCAGCGAGTGAAAATACGCTTCGCCGGCAATGTGGTGCCGGTGGGCATGAACAAGCACACCATCTGGACGCGGTATTACACGCCGCGCCAGTTCTATCGGGCGTTCGCACGCGACTTCACGCTCGAACACTATCGTGGGTTATGTGTTTTTGCGCCGCCGCCGTACTTGACCTGGGTGCGGGACAAGCATCCCCGCCTGTATGCGGCATCGTGGGGGATCGATCGGCGCACGGCAGGCTGGCCGCTTCTGCGTTCGATCGGCGATCATTTCCTGATCGTGATGAGGAGACGGTGACGGACGGCAGCGGACATTGACTTGATTCGCCCAATTCAATACCTGCGCGCGGTGGCCGCCCTGACGGTCGTATGGGTGCATGCGAGGTACCTCATTCCGGGCATTGCGGAGCGGTTGGGGGCGCCTTACTTCGGTGGTTCCGGTGTCGACCTGTTCTTCGTCATCAGTGGCTTCATCATGGTGGTGACGACGGCAAGAAAGGTTGTGACGCCGCAGAGGTTCTTTGTTCTTCGCATCATCCGTGTGGTGCCGCTTTATTGGTTGGCGACGCTCGCAGTGATCGCCTGCACGGCGCTTGCGCATTCGTTCAAGGTTCCGTATCCACCGATGGAGATTGCGAAGAGTCTCCTATTCGTCCCCTATGCCTCGCTCCCGGGCGGCGGTGTGTGGCCGATCCTGGACAACGGTTGGACGCTCAACTACGAGATGTTCTTCTACGCCTTGTTCGCGCTTTCGCTTGCAGCACCCCGGCGTGTTCGTCTCCCTGGGCTTGCCGTGATTCTGGGATCGCTGGTTCTCATTGGAAGAGTGTTCGGTCCCTTCGCGGGTCCCGTGGCGTCTTTCTACAGCGGTGGGTGGCTGCTCGAGTTCGTCGCCGGAATGATTCTGGCTCATGGCTGGCTGCGGGATGGGTCGCGTGATTGGTTGCCTCTGTCCCTGTTCGTCATTGTGTTCGGCTTCTACTGCATTGGAGCGCTGCACTCGCGGTTCATCATCATGGGCGGCGCGTTCCTCATAGTCGCGGGCTGCCTGAGTCCCAGGATCTGCGCCATCCAAAACCGGCCGTTCCTGGAGTTGGGCAATGCCTCCTATTCAATTTATTTGATTCATCAGTTCGTGCTCGACGCGCTCGCGTGGCCTTGGGTCCGTCTGTTCCCGCTGGCAACGTGGGCGTCGTCTGCGCTCTTCATGGCGCTTGCGCTGGTACTATGCGCACTCGCAGGGTGCATATGCTACCGGTTCATCGAGCGGCCGATGACCTCCCAGCTGCGAAAACTCGTGAAAGATTCCGGCGGTTACTTGCGTTCCCAGACCTCATCCTGATCTGGGAATGTCATGACCCGCTGATAACGGTCTACCAAGAACTCGTGAAACTTTGCGAAGGGGTACTTCGGCGATTCCAGGCGAGGCGACCAGATAATATATTGCACTCGTCGTGCCTCCAATTGACGAATGCTCAGGTCGACAAACTCGTCGCGAGACTTGTGGCCGCCCTCGAGCATATCCGTGAAGACCGGATTACGGAGCGCCAGCGGCAGATAGAGGTCCACCCAGCGCGCCTCAAAAAGGAACTGACCCGGCATCGTATGCCGGGTTAGCCAGGCCAATTTCCCGCCGGTCATTGGAGTAGCCGCGACTCTCCCCGCCGGTAGATCCACGACCATTGGCTGCTCAACATGTCTGGACCATGTTTGCTGAGCGGCAAGACAAATCAACCCGGTCCACATCATAATCGTGGCATAGCGCCGTGCCGGACCCGTCAAACCTACGGCCAACAGCCGGACGATCAGGATGATGCCTGGTATGGCGACGCAATAGAGTCTGATCCAATTCGGACTCTGGGAGACCTCCAGAAACATCGTCGAACCGACCAACGTCAGAAGCACGATGCGCTTCACATCGGCCGGTGAAGCGTCCCGTGAGCCCTTCCGGCACGTCCACAAAGAGGTCGCATAAACGATCGGAAGCGCGAAATAAACCAGCAGGAATTCACAACCGGTCGGCGTTCGCAGCCACGCAAGAATTTCCGGCGACCCGAAGCTCAGGTCATTCGTGCCGGTGGTCACGTAGCGCACCACGTAGGTAACTTGGAAGTAGCAGAGTTGCCAAAAGCCGACTTTGGCGATGAAATAGCTGCTAAGAGCCAACCACGCTGCGGCCAGGGGGAGAAATAGCAGCGATAGGCGTTTTAAATGAGTGGCCCCAGACTCCTTCGTTCGAGTTTGAAATCGATCCCAAATCAGGAATCCCGCGACGCTCAGTGCCGCGATCGCGCCCCTCGTCTGGGTAAAAAATGAGGCTGTCCCCAGCAAAGCCCCGGCTATCACAATCCTCGCCGGCGTTCTCTCCTTCATAAGAACTGCGAGCGCTCCCATCACCGCCAGCACGCTGAACCAATGATGCGTCCCATTGAGCATTTTGCCGTAGTCGAGGACCATGAATAGCGCGGCCGCAAGCGCCGCTTGCGCGGGTTTCATGATCGAGCGGGCGATGTAAAAGCAAAGCCAGCAGAGGATGACGCCGAGCAGCAGGACTACCACGTTAGGTATCCAAATCCGCGAACCCAGCAGACTGAATGCACCTAGATATAGCAGGTCCGTACCGGGTGGAGTGAATTCCAGGAAATCGCGATAGATGAGTTCGCCATGCAGCAGCCGCTGCGCATTCGCCCAGAAGAGCGCCTGGTCGCCACCCAAGAGAAAGGGCGTTCTCAACCCCGCAAAGAGGTTGGTATAGAGGTAGATAAAGCTGCCCAGCAGTACCCCCGCGTGGCAGTACCCCGGTGGGATCCGCCGGGCACGCATGACGTTCTCGTTAGGCAACATTATTCGACGTGACGCAATGCTGAAACAAGTGAATACTGCACATGTGTCCGCCATCGTACGCCTGTTGCGTCCCAGGCAATGGGTCAAAAATGTGTTCGTCTGCGCCGGGATGCTCTTTGGGGGGCAGTGGCATGATCCGAAATTGCTGCTGACCCTTGCGCTGACGTTCGGAGCGTTCAGCCTGATGGGATCGAGCGTCTACGTCTTCAACGATTACCTGGATCGCGAATCCGACAGGAATCATCCCACGAAGCGCAATCGACCGCTCGTCAGCGGGGCCGTGGCCGTGCCTCATGGTTTCGCAGCCGCCGCCGTTTGTTTCGGTCTCTCGGTGATCGCGGCGGCCGCCGCGGATATCCGTGTCTTATGCATCGTCATGATCTATCTCTTGATCAATGTGGCGTATTCTCTGCGACTCAAACATCAACCGGTCATCGACGTCTTCTGCATCTCCTCCGGCTTCATGCTGCGCATCTTGGCGGGCACGTGGGGAATCCGCATTCCGCCGTCCGGCTGGTTGATTTTGACCGGCATGTTCATTACGCTGTTTTTAGGATTTGGAAAACGCCGCGCGGAGTGGATGGATGCGGCAAGCTTTGATCGGCGCCCCGTGCTGGCGTCATATTCCCGGGAACTGCTCGACACGTTTTTGTCCATTGCCGCAACCGGCACGGCTTTGAGCTACGGGCTCTATGCGGTGGATCCTCAAACGATTGCGCTTCATCACACCGACAAGTTGATACTCACGTTGCCGTTCGTGCTGTTCGCTCTATTTCGGTATTTGTACCTGCTACACAGCAGTAAAGTGGGCGAAAACCCCGGCGCTGACGTATTCAGCGACCCGCAAATCCTGCTTTGCGGATTGTCGTTCGCCATGTGCGCTTTGTGGCTGCTGAACCGCCCATGACGCGGCTGATGAGGAGCGTCATCGAGCCTGTGCGAATATTCTCCTGGGGCGGAATCGGCGGCAAAATCACGTCCTTGGCCATGCCCGCGTTTTCCAGCGAGATCCGGCACCGATTGCCGTCCGCCGCAGCGGGCGGCCATGGGAAATCGTTGATCATCGGCAATCTGCGCAGCTACGGCGACGAAGTACTGTGCCCGGACGGCAACTACCTGCAGACCACTTTGTGCGATCGAATTTTGCACATCGATACGCAGGCCGATACCGTGACCGCCGAGAGCGGTGTGCGTCTGGACGTCCTTCAGGCGCGCGTGGCCGCTCTCGGATATATGCTTCCGGTCATACCGGGCACCGCATATCTCACCCTTGGCGGCGCGATCGCCAATGACGTCCACGGCAAGAATCATCACAGGGTTGGGACTTTTGGGTGTTTCGTGCAGAGATTGGAACTGATCCGAACGACCGGAGAGGTCCTGCTGTGCTCGCGCGGCGAAAACCAGGAGTTCTTTGCCGGCACGATAGGCGGCATGGGGCTCACGGGTGCAATTACCTGGGCAACGGTCCAACTGCGCCGGGTCGACTCGCCGGTATTGCGGGTCGAGTCTCATCGATTCCGGGATCTGAGCGAATTCTTCGATCTCGATTTACGAAGCAGGGACCGGCATGAATACTCGGTCGCATGGGTCGATTGCGCCGCCAAGGGCCGCGCGCTCGGCAGAGGTATCCTGAGCGTCGCCGACCACGCAATGAGCGCCGCTCATCCGCGTCGTGGAGCGGCTCGAAACCGACGGCGCATATCCAGTGTACCTTTTCACATGCCGGTGTCTCCGATCAATCGGGTCACGCTCTCGGCCATGAATGCTCTGTATTTTCAATTGCACCGCACCGGGATCAGATCCGTTCACTATGAGAATTGGCTCAATCCATTGGATGCGGTCCGCAGCTGGAACCGCCTGTACGGCCGGCGCGGATTCTTCCAATTCCAATGTGTGGTGCCCTGGAGCGAAGCGCGCTCGAGCATTGCGGAGATGCTCAAAACCGTCGCGGCCAGCCGGCAAGGCTCTTTCCTCGCAGTTCTGAAGAGCTTTGGCGGGAAGGTTTCCCCCGGGTTGATGTCCTTCCCCATGGCGGGAGCGACGCTCGCGCTGGACTTTCCAAACCAGGGTAAAGCGACTCGGGAGCTGCTGCTCGAGCTGCATCGCGTTACCGCGAGCGTGCGGGGCCGCCTATATCCGGCGAAGGATGCCTGCTCACCATCGAATAGTCTGGAGGTGGGATACCCCAATTTCGCCCGTTTCAAGCGGTTGCTCGACCCGGGCCTCGAATCGATGATGTCCCGCCGATTGACACTGACTGGTTAGCGCTGCGGATGCCGACGAGCAAGAATATTCTCGTGATCGGTGCGACCAGCGCCATTGCCGAGGCGACTGCCAGACTCTGGGCGGAAGAGGGTGCGCAGTTGTATTTGGTTGCGCGCAATGCCGACAAACTTTCCTTGGTGGCGCGCGATCTCGAGACCCGGGGCGCCCGCGTCTCTCGTGCGTTGCTCGACGTCGTCGAATTCGACCGGCATGCACCGATCATCGAGGCTGCATTCGACGCAATGACGCGAATCGATGTGGTTCTCATCGCTCATGGGGATTTGCCCGACCAGAGCAAGTGCGAGAGCAGCGCGAAGGCGGCGCTGCAGGTCCTGGAGACCAACGCCGCATCCGTCGTATCCCTGATCACGCTCATTGCGAATCGGATGCAAATGCAGCGATCGGGCGTGATCGCCGTCATAGGTTCGGTTGCGGGAGACCGAGGCAGAAAAAGCAATTACGTCTACGGATCGAGCAAGGCGCTCGTGGCCGTCTTCTCGGAGGGCCTGGCGGGTCGATTGAACGCATTCGGCGTTCGCGTCATCACTTTCAAGCCGGGATTGGTCGATACGCCGATGACGGCGCCGTTTAGGAAGGGGTTGTTATGGGCGCGTCCGGAGTCGGTCGCCGCCGGCATTCACGCCCGAATCGCCTCGGCTCGATCCGGCACCTACTATGTTCCGCGATTCTGGTGGTCAATCATGGCCGTGATTCGATGTCTGCCCGATGGAGTCATACGTTGGCTGAACATATGAGCGGTCCGCAGTTATGACGTTCGTTCTAGTGAACCTCGGCCAGCCGGCGAAACGTCTCTGAATCTCTGATCAGCTCGGCAAAGCTTCCGCTACCTGCAATCGTCCCTGCGTCCAACTCGTAGATCACATCGCATGCCCGCACCGTGCTCAATCGGTGAGCGATCACGATGACCGTGTAGCGTCCGCGCAGTCTGAAGAGGGTAGCCACCAGCTCCTGTTCCGACAAGCCATCCAGAGCATTCGTCGCCTCGTCCAGGATCAGAACGGATGCATCCGTGTAAAGCGCGCGTGCGATACCGATCCGTTGGCGCTGGCCTCCGCTCAGCTGCACGCCCCGCTCCCCGATCATTTGATCGTAACCTCGAGGCAACGTGGCGACGATTTCGTCGAGTTGCGCGAGTTGCGCGGCCGCTCGCAGCCGTTCATGGTCTATCGCCGCCTTGGGAACGCCGAGCGCGACGTTTTGTTCGATGGTGGTGTCCAGCAAGAATATGTTCTGAGGAACATAGGCGATTCGGGATTGCCAGGAAGCGCGGTTCGCATCATGGATGGCGATCCCGTCGACTTCGATCTGACCGGTTTCCGGTACGAGCAGTCCCGCGACCAAATCGACCAGCGTCGTTTTACCCGAACCGTTCGCACCGACCAAGCCAACTGCCGTCCGGGCGGGAATACGCAGCGATACGCGGCTTGCCGCCGGCGGTCGATCCGGCGCATAACGAAAGGAGACCTCTTTGAGGCGTATTTCCCGCTGCGGACACGCTGTCCACGAGGAATCCGCCGTTGCCACGGCATGATTTCTGGCGCGCGCCAGGCGTAGGTCCGGAGCGATAGCCGCGAATCCGGGCCGGCTGGCGCGAATTTTGACGATTGCCGCAAATGCCTGTTGCAGCGTCGGCAGGAGCCTATAGGCGGCGAATCCCAGGAATGTCAATTGTCCCAGGGCAGGCCCGATCCCTTCCTCGCGTTTGCCGATCAGAAGCGCGACGACCACGAGTCCCGCCACCGCGGCGCACTCCATGATATGCCTGGGGCTCTGGGCAACCAGCTGAGAATGGGCCGTCGCCCGTGCGAAGGATTCGCTCGACCGTTCAAATTTACCCTGGAAGAAACCTTGAATGCGAAGGACGAGAATTTCCTTGATGGCGGCCAGGCTCTCGGTGGCGGTCTTGGCCATCTCAGTGTAGTGCTGAGATTGGGCCCTGCCGCTGCGCAACAGCCGATTGCGCACCGCCAGGTAGATCAGAACATAGCCCCCTGCCAGAACGACGATCATCGCGGCAGCCACCGCGGGATTGAGGACCACGACCGTCAGAATGATGAACGCCGCGGTGACCAGGTTCGTGACCAGCGAGAACATGCTGTGCAGCATGTCGTTGATCGCGCGGATGGTCTCATGGAGGATGTTGTTCAGCAGGACTGCGCTGTGAGTCCGGGCGTGAAAAACATAGGGGCGGGCGAGATATTCTCCGAACAAGGTGGATTGCAGGTCGGTGCCGATCGCGCACGCCAGGCGGACCATCGCGAATGAACCCAGCGTATTGATCAGATTTGCGGCCAGCACCAATGTAATGAACGCAAGCCCCAACGCCACTTCGAAACTGCGTCTGTCCGAGAATCCGAACCGGATGAACAGCCAGTGCAGGAGCCCGTTATGATCGAGCAATTGCGGATTGCCGAGTGCGGAGAAAAACGGTGCGATCGATGCAATGCCCACAACGGTCGAGAAGGCCATCGTGATGGAGAGAACTTGCGCCCACGCCACCCACAGCCTTTGCCGCGGCGTGAGTACGCTCCATATGTCGAGCAGCAGTTTCGTCACAGGCTCATGATGCGGGGATCCCACTGACGGATGAGTTTTCTCGACAGGTTGAGCTCCCAAGGGTCACCGTACAGCTGAAACCGATATCGCCATGACGCCAGCGCCCGAAGAGCCGACTTTCCCCACTTGGAAGCGCGGACGTCCATGATCGTCGGATACCTGCATCCCAAAACGGTCGTGAAATCGATGATCCGCTTGCGGAGACGTTCGGAAAGCCACGGGGCGTCCTGGTGGCACCAGTAATCCACCCACTGCGGCTCGGCCCATTCATCCGCGGTTCGCGGAAATACCACCGGATTGCCGGCGCGATCGCGCAGCTCGCTGGCCATACGGGCCGAAGTCGGGTTCTTGTCGTCCTGCCTCTTGGGCAGCGGCGTATAGATGTAAATCATGACCTCTGTCGCAGGGTAATGCCGCTTGATCATGCGGATGAACTCGAATGTCTTCTCCGTCTCCCCCTCAGGATCCCGAGGCGGTGCCAGCATGAAAGACAGCTCCGGAATGACACCATGGCTGAGGCACTTTTCCACGGCTTCCAGAGTCTGATCCCGGTTGGTGCCTTTACGGATATCGTGCAGCAGCCAGTCGCTGGGAGACTCCGCTCCGATATATGCCATGCGCAACCGGCTTTTCCTCACGAGCGCCCAGGATGATTCCGACAGATTCACCAGAGCGTCGGACCGTGCAAAGCACCACCATGACATCTGCAATTTAGCGAGGACTTCGAGCAGCGGCACCATGTCGACCTCACGATCGAAGAAGTTATGGTCATAGAACTGGATTGCGTCCACACCGAGCCGCTCCTTCATATATACGAGGTCTTGCTCGAGCCTGGCCGCCGTCGGCAGCGCCGTCTTGCCGCGATACATGTTCGCGACGCCACAGAACGTACAGCGGTACCGGCAGCCCAAGGCGGCCTGATAACCGATGGTGCGCCGCCCGAGATAGGTCTTGGTCAGATACTGCCGGGGGTTTTCCAGCTTGTCGTAAGGCAGCATGCGGCTGAGGCTTGCGGTGGAAAACTTGCGGTCCTTGTTGTGCACGATCTGGTCGCGGAGGCGCCAAGACAGTCCGGTGATGGAGTTCAACGCCTCGTGCCGGTGCTCGGCGAGCGCACCCAGAAGCTCGACAAGTGTGTCCTCTCCTTGCGCCCTCACGACGTAGTCGACGTACGGAGAGTTCAGGGCCGCATCCGGACACACGGTCGGGAAAGCGCCGCCCCAGATGATGGGCACCTCGGGCGCTTTCTCGCGGATTGCCCTCGACACGGCGATCGCGGAACACAATTGCGGCCCCCCCATGACGGTCATGCCCACGGCTGCGAAAGGCCCATCGCCCACGGCGCGCACGGCAGTTGAAACGAAGTCGCGATCTATATTGCCGTCGATGATCGTCGATTGGTACTTGCCGTCGAGCGCCGCGGACAAGCTCATCATCGCCAGCGGAAAGCGTGCGTGCTTCGTCTTCGTAATCGTCGGGTTGATGAGTAGAATACGTTGCAAATCAGTCATGCAGATAACACCTCAATACGCCATCGATGCGCGCACCTCATGCCTTGCCCTCCGGCATCGTGGGCGCGAGCCTGAATACGGTCAACCTCTCATTCACGAAACGGCGCTCGGCCAGCACTGAAATCTCCAAACCCCGTCTGCTAAATTCTTCCAGGAAGAAGCTCCCGTCCCCCCCGAATGTCGACAACAGCACCAGTGCAAATCCGCCAGGATTAAGCTGAGCTTGGAGGCCTGCTGCGAATCGCTCCGCCACGTCGGTCGAGCGCCACGCACGATCACGGTCGTCTCGCGGCGTGCCTCGCACGAACGGCGGGTTGAACAGGATCAGGTCGAATCGCTCCCCGGGCACGGCCGCGAACAGATCTCCGTGCCGCGCATCGATCTTGTGCTCCAGGTGATTCAGAAGCGCGTTGATTTCGGTACAGCGAACCGCTGCGGGATTGATGTCGACTGCCACGACGCGCCGTGCATACTTGGCGGCAAACATCGCGCAGACGCCGGATCCCGTCCCCATGTCCAGCACTTCGGAACTGCTGCCCACGAGGCTCGAATCAATCAAAGACGCGAGGAACTCGCCCGTGCGAGGCGTTTTCGGATTGAACACGCTCGGCGTGACGATAAAGGGCACGCCATGCACCCGCTCCAGGCGGAAATCGTCGTATCGATGCTTTCCCGCGAGTCTGTAGCCCAAGGCCATCGCCTTGCCGATCAGCCGCGCGATCAGCGGGGCCCGGGCGACCCTGAGCGAGTCTCGGGCGGATGGCGCCGGAACGCTCATGATAACGTTTGCGCGGGCACCAGCCAGCGGGTGAACAGCATCTCGACAGGCCACCGATAGTTGTCCTTGTCGCAGCGATAGCGCGCGAGCCGCTGCAGGAGCCGCTTGCCGGGCGACACTTTTTTCCATGCCAATTCGTGGAAGAACTTGAAGCGTTCGATGAGCTCGAATTTCTCGGGCGTGACCCAGGGTCCCGGTTCACCCGCCACGTAGTCGAACTTCGCCCAATCCTCGAGTGTCTCCGGCAAGCGGAAACCGCGGGCCACCGCTTCGATGACCAGTGCGCTGCCCGGATAGGGCTTGAAGTAGTAGATCGGCGTCAGGAAGTCCGGGCTCATCGAGCGCAATTTCTTCGCGCAGTCGAGAGTCGCCTGAATATGCACATCGCTTTCGTCCGGAAAGCCCACGATGAACGGAAAGTGGCCGGCGATGCCGAATCTCAGCATTTTCTGCGCAGTCTCATAGACCTGTTCGATCTTGATGTCCTTTTTGATGCGCTTCAATACCTCATTGGACCCCGACTCCACACCGACCAGCAGCCGGCGCAGGCCGGATTGCTTGCAGCGCATCCACACCGCGTCGGGCAGCCGCACGCCCTGATCGGCGCGCATCGTGGCCGCCCACGTGATCTTCATGCCGGACTCGATGATCCGATCGGCCAGCGCCTCGACGCGGCCCGCTTTGGTGAAGAAGGTTTCGTCCTGAAAGTTGACGTCGTCGAAATGATACCTGTCCCACAGCTCTTTCAACCGCATTGCCATACGCACGGGTTCGAGGCCGACCCACTTGCGGCCGTAAACGAACGGATCGGAGCAGAAGGCGCAGCGAAAATTGCAGCCTTGCGATGAGATGTAGTCGAGCTGCCGCTTGCCTTTGAGCTCGAAATAACGCTCGACGGGAATCAGCCCGTAGTCGTGCGCCCGAAATTTATCGACCTGTGCCAGCGCCCGCGCAGGGTTCTCCCGGATGGTGCCGTCGGCAAGCCTCACCGTGCAACCCGCGCAATCATCCAACGGGCGGCCTCCTGCAAGGCGCTCCACGATTTCAGCGAACGTTTCCTCTCCCTGTCCGCGCACGGTCACATCGACCGAGGGCTCCTGCATCAGGCATTCGCGCGAAAACATGGACGGATGCCAGCCTCCCCACACGACGGGAAGGCCGGGCCGCGCCCGCTTCGCCGCCCGAGATATGCGCAACGCATCCGAAATCGGTGCACCGGTGAGTACCGTAACCCCGAGACACAAGGCGTCGCCGACGTGTGAGAGAACGGTGTTTTCCGCATCGGGGTCGAGACGCGCGTCGATCGTCACGACCTCATAGAGATCGGGGTCGAGTTCAGAGCCGATCGCGAGCAGAGCCAGCGGCATGGTGAAAAACACCGCCCGGGGATTGTAGAGCACGACCTTGAGCCGCTTGCGCGGTGCCGGCGCGCCTTCTGTCAGCCTTGGATCGGATGAGTGGGTTGCAGTCATGCCGATGCCTCAGCGGCAGGCCGCGCAGCAAGGGTGGAGCCGCCGAAAAGGGGCGCATCGCGCCACGTGGACGGATCGCGCCACATGGAGCATATGCAGGTCTTGCATTCCGTCCGCTTGCCGGCGCGGATGTCCGCGCGCAGCGCGGACATGGATTCGCCGTTCAGCACGCTGGTAAACCCAACGTCGCTTCTCTCGGCGGCGTCGCCTCTCTCTGCGGCGGCGGCTAGTCGAGCATCGGGCGGCCCCGGGATGAAAAAGCACGGTTGCACGCGGCCGGCCGCGCCGATCACCGCCGAGAACTCCGGCGCGTTGCAGCGAACCTGTGGGTAGGAACCCTGTCCGTGGATGGCGGCGAAGTACTGAAGAATGCGCCGCAGCTTCGGTGGGTTCTCCGCGATGAAGCCGGAGCGAAAATCCTCCGAATGATCCTGCTCCAAACGACCCAGGAGCTGGTCGAATACCGGCAGGTCCTCGCTGCCCAGCGCCAGATCGTTGGCGAAATTGCCGGCGCGGCCGAATGCCTCGGGGTTGGCGACATCGACCGCGAGAAAGGAGACCTCGCGGGCGCCAAGTTCTTTCCCCAGCGCGACAAACTTCGGCAGTTGCCGATAGTTGGCGCGCTGTAGCGTCACCCGGATGCTGGGTGATACTCCGTGCTCCGCCGCCGCCCTGATACCCTCGCACACCTTATCGAAGGCGTCCAAACCTCGAATCTCCGCGTAGGTTTTGGCATCGGTCCCGTCCAACGACACCGTGATGGCGTCGAATAGCTCTGCCGCGCGTTGTGCGTGCTTGGCCAAAGACAGGCCGGAGGTCAGCAGCCAGACCTGAAGTCCGTTCGCCCGCAACAATTGCGCCGTCGCGGCCCACTCGGGATTGAGCAAGGGTTCGCCGCCTGACAGGAGCACCACCTGGGTTTGCAGCTGCGCAAGACTTGGGAGCAGGCGCGTCACTGACTCAAGGGGCATATCGGTGCGGCCATGCCGCCAGTAGTCACAGCTGACACAGCGGGAATTGCAGCGATCGGTCACATACAGAGTGACCAGAGGCAGTCGGCGCAGGGGCGGGTGATGTGCAAATGCATGAGCTGACAAATTGCGGCTCTCTATTTAATCAAGTTGAATATACCCGATGCCGCCTCTCCTCGCAGGGGCCGAACGAGCGACCGAATACGTTTACTGGTTAGTACCGGGCAGCGGCGAAACAGTTTAGACCGCAGTCAGCGTTCCACATACTCCCGCATATGAGTCCCAATGCGGTCATAGAGGGCCCTAGACTGGGGGGCAGGGTATCCCGCTCCCTTTCATCAGATTTATGAAAGGGAGCGGGATACCCTGCCCCCCAGTCTAGGGCCCCCTCTCGCTTTGCGACTGGATATGCGAAAGATTGTGTCAATTATTGGCTTCAACTCTTTGATTTGGTTAAACTCTTGGCCGCATGAGTACCCCCCTTGATGGTCTTTGCGTCGAAAAGGTCCACGTCTGGCGCGGGGATCGTCATGTGCTGAAGGGTGTGAGCCTCACGCTTGCGTCCGGTCAACTGCTGCACGTGTCGGGACCGAACGGCACCGGCAAGACGACGCTGCTTCGCGTCATCTGCGGTTTGCTCCGGCCCGAACAGGGCAGCGTGTCCTGGCGCGGGCAACCCATCTCGAGTGTGCGCGGCGAATACCAGGCTGCCCTGGCCTACGCCTCGCACGAACCGGCGCTGAAGGGCGATCTGACGGCACTGGAGAACCTGCGGTTCGCCGTCGGGCTGAAGCGGCGCGTCAGTCCCGGCGAGTTGCGCGCCAGTCTGGAGCAGACCGGGGTTGCCGCCTGTGCCGATTTGCCGGCCCGAGTGCTGTCCGCCGGCCAGCGCCGCCGTGTCGCCATGGCGCGGGTTCTGGCGATGAATGCGCCGCTCTGGTTGCTGGACGAGCCCTTCACCAATCTCGATGCCGCCGGCACCCGTTTGCTGACCTCGCTGCTGCAATCGCACGCGGAGGGGGGCGGCTCGGCGTTGGTAGTCGCGCATCAAGAGCTGGCAATGGCCCATGACACGCGCCGGCTGGAACTTACCGCATGAGCGTCGGTCCTTGCGAGGCCTTTGTACTGGTGGTGCGCCGTGAGCTGCGTCTGAGTTTCCGGCGGCCTGACCAATTATTGCAACCTTTAGTGTTCTTTTTGATCGTAACTACATTGTTTCCATTGGGTTTGAGCCTGCAGCTGTCGCTGCTGCGAGACATGGCGCCGGGTGTGCTTTGGGTGGCGGCGCTGCTATCGTCTTTGTTGTCGCTGGATTCGCTGTTCAAGAGCGACGCGGACGACGG
>Ga0208193_1000664_pt1 | contig 16925 bp, 18 predicted proteins | sample June2015DPH_17_2_FD_184716 | JGI IMG/M metagenome (GOLD analysis project Ga0208193, IMG submission 184716) | Peatland microbial communities from SPRUCE experiment site at the Marcell Experimental Forest, Minnesota, USA - June2015DPH_17_10... | ecosystem: Environmental > Terrestrial > Soil >... | reverse complement strand
CACGAACGGTAGGTCACGGCTTCAGCCGTGACATAAATGCAGCAAAATCAATGCGGCTTTAGCCGCTGAGGTATGCTTCACGGACTTAATCAGACCTTCCCTAAGTCCCTTCAGTCCCTAAGTCCCTTCAGTCCCTAAGTCCCTTCAGTCCCAGGCTTTCTGAGCACCTCAGAAAGCCTCTCCACCAACCCCGGCGTCTCAATCACCGCCTCCAGCAGCATCAAGCACTCCCGCGTCTTCTCATGCCGAGCCAGCGTCAGCAGCGCGCACCGCAAATCCGGGTCCCGCCGAAACCGCTCCGCGCCGCCCACCAGCCACAGATCCAGCTTGTCCTCCACATCCCGCAGCGGGCTCTCAAGCTCCGTCGAAAATCCCTCCGGATCATCCACCAGGTAGCCCGGATGCACCTTGAAAAATGCGGAAAGAGTCTGCCTGGAGGTATTGGTCAGGTGGGGCCGAGCGCCGCTTTCAATCTGTGAAAGGTAGCTCTGGCTCAGCTTGGAGCCGGTCTCGGCCTCAATGGCCCTGGCCAGCTCCACCTGGCTCATCGCGCGGTCCAGGCCTCTCAAGCTGCCTTCCACCTCGCGCAAATAGCGAATTTTCTCGCCGAGCGTCATAGCCTTTTTGCGGTTCCTCTCTGCAAACCGCCCTCGCGATCAGGCGTCTTCTAAAACGCCCTATCGCAATTTGTAATAACTGTATTGCTAATTGCAATAAGCGTCAAGAGGGGTCGATGCAAAATATTTTTGAAATCTGTGGAAAACTTTGCACAAGATTATGGCCCTTTGTGGCAGACTCAGAATCAGCAGAAACAAGAAGGCCCGGTCATCAGGACCGGGCCTTCTTGTTTCTGCGTTGTTTATCGTTCCGCGGCACACTTTGCGGTCAAATCGGCCAAACAGCTCCTGCTCTTCGTAAGTATTTGATTTCATTAGGAAGAGGAGAACATAAGGCGAACAAAACTATTCACACGGATTTTTGCACTTAACACACACAAAATGTGCGACTTACAAGCGCAAGTGCAAAATCTTTTTTATTTTTGGTAACCTGCTTCACTTAATTAAATAGTAAACACCCCTTGTCCTGATTTTCATTCGCCTTTGCTGCATGGCCCGGCGTACAGTGTCGCTGTTGTCATTCCCTGAATCTGCAAGGAGAACGAAAACCATGCCGAACCCGGTCGTTCATTTTGAAATCATGGGCAAAGACAAACCCGCCCTCGAAGCCTTCTACAAAGCCGCCTTCGACTGGCAGCTTCAACCCGTCATGGACGAGTACACGATGATCTTCCCCGGCTCAGGCCCGGCAGGCGGCATCGGCTCCACTCCCAACACGGATCATTACGTCAGCTTCTACGTAGAAGTCCCCAGCGTCGCCGCGCACCTTGAAAAGATAGAGTCCCTCGGCGGCAAAAAGCTCATGGGCCCCATGCAAGTACCCAACGGCCCCGTCATCGGCATGTTCACCGATCCCGAAGGCAACATGATCGGCATCTGCGAGCCCTTCACCCCACCAGGAATGTAGCAGGCATTCTCGGTATCTCTAATACAAAGGCGGGTGCCCCATCCTCGCGGCGTTCTTGTCCTTGCCGCTAGGGTGGGAAACCTCAAAGGCCCGTTCTCCCACAGTCGAGCTAAAAGCTGATAGCTGACAGCTAAAAGCCGCCTCTACGCAACCGCAAAATCAATAAACCCACGCGCCGGATTCGTCCCAACCAGCTTCACCCGCACGCGGTCTCCCACGTCCAGACCCTTAGCCCCATGTATCAGCATCCCCTCCACCTGAGGATCAAACACTCGCACAAAGGTCCCATGCGGATTCACGCCGGTAATAATGCCGTTAAACACCTGCCCGATCCGCGGATGCAGCACCACAGCCGCAATACGCTTCTGCATATCGCGCTCCACATGCCGCCCCGCATCTTCCATCTCCGTACACCGCGTAGCAATTGCACCAAGCTGTTCTTCGGAGTAGGGCTTCGCCTCACCACCAACCAGCGCCTTCAAAATCCTCTGCGCCACCATGTCGGGAAACCGCCGGTTCGGCGCCGTCGAATGCGTATAGTCCTGCACCGCCAGGCCAAAGTGTCCCGGCGACTCAACCCCAGGCCGCACCAGCACATATTCGCCCGGCCCCATCAGCTTCACCACGGAGAGCGAGAGATCCGGAAACCGCTCCGGATCAGCCTTCTTCCGTGCCAACAAAAACTCGTTCAGCGCCTTCGAATCCGGCTCCGCGGGCAGCGTCGTTCCCAGCCCCTCGGCAAGCTGCACAATCCTGTCCCACCGCTTCGGCACCCGCACCACGCGCCGGATTGACGCCACCTTCGCATCCTCAAAGTGCCGCGCCATCACGCCATTGGCCGCCACCATGAACTCTTCAATCAGGCTCGTCGCGCGGTTCTTCTCCTGCCGCGCAATATCGGTCGGCTGATCGCCCTGCATCACCGGCCGCGTCTCCATCGATTCAAGGTCCAGCGCGCCATGCTGAAACCGCGCCCCAACCATCCGCCGCGCAGCCTCATCCTGCAGCTTCAGTTGCGCCGCCAGCTCAGCATTCGCACTCACCTTCGCCGGAGCAGTACCATGTCCCTCAAGCCACGCGCCCACGCTCGGATAAGCAAGCTGCGCCCGGTTCCGCACCAGCGCCCGATAAGCCTTGCCGTCGCTAGCCGCGCCAGCAGCATCAATGCAGTACTCAATCACAATCGCCGCGCGATCCTCATTCTCATTCAGTGAAGTCGCACCCTCCGAAAGCTCCGCCGGCAGCATCGGAAAAACCTTCACCCCGGTATACACCGAAGTCGTCTCACTCTGCGCATGCTTGTCGATCACGGACCCAAGATGCACCCGCGCATCCACATCCGCCACACCCACCAGCACGCGAATCCGCCCATCGCTCAGCTTCTCCGCCCACTCAATCTGATCCAGATCTTTGGAGGTGTCATTATCGATCGAAGACCAAAGCAGCGAGCGAATATCCGTCGCTCCCTGCGGCACCGAGTCATCGGAGAGAATCGCCGCCAGTTCCTTGTCCGTTCCTTGCGGAAAATCCGGTTGAAACCCATGTTCCAGCATCGCCGCATGTGCCGCGGCCACAAGATTAAAGTGCGTAGGCTGACCTGAACTCATCTGGATTCGTTTTCCTCCGGTTCAACTCCGAACAGCAACCCGGTCAGCCTATCACTTCACACAAAGGCTCAGGGTTTTTCTGACCCCGCCCCCTGCCCCCTGATCTCTGTCCTTAGTTCGTCGGCGAAACCACATTCACCGTCAGGTAGGCAGTATGGCTCACCACCGCATTGTCTATGTAAGCCGTAGCCGTCAAAGTCACCGTAGTCGTGCCAAGCGGAGTTCCCACGCCCTTCGAGCCATTACTCGTGCTGTTGCAGCCCATACCCGCGCCGCACAGCCCCGCCAGCAGCAGAATCAGCGCCCCAAATCGCCGCAGCCGTCGAGCCCTGCGGCCCATCGGCGCAAGCAACACCACCAGGGCCAGTGTCATCCCGCCACCCGCCCGCAGCCACATCGGACCTTCGCCGCGGCTCATTTTTCCCGCAACAAACGCGCTGCCCGACGGGCCGCCAGTCTTATACGTCTGCACCGTGAAGGTAATCGTCCCCGTCGGCGTAACCTGAACCGGTGTTGGCGTACAGCTCATATCGTCCTGCGGCAGCACATTGCACGTCACCTGAATCTGCCCGCTGTAGCCCGCCAGTCCCGCAACAATAAATGCCGCCTGCCCTGAATCTCCCTGTGGAATCGTCAGGCTCGCCGGCGGCGTCACCGGAGCAATCGTGAAATCCTGCACCGTCACCATCACAGCATTCGATGTCCCCGGCGCAAAATACGAGTCCCCCACATAAACAGCCGTGATCGTGTCCTGCCCGGCAGACAGCGTTGCAATCGTGAAAGTGGCAGTCGAACTGTTTCCAAGCGCAGTCATCAGCGTCCCGGTGCCAATCACTGTCGTGCCGTTATAGAAAGTCACCATTCCGGTGGGGTTCTGCTCGTACGTAGCAGGCGGCGTGCTGACCGGCGTCACCGTCGCCGTAAAGTTGATGGCCTGCCCCGGTCCCGCAGCCGTCGGCGCCGCGGTCAGCGTTACCGTATCCGGCAGCAGCGATGCCGTCAGGCTCACAGCGTTCGAGGTGCTGCCCGCATAATTGGTATCGCCAGAGTAAACAGCAGTGACCAGATGCGACTTCGTGGTATCGAGCATGATGTTCGACAGCGTAGCGCTGTAGGAACTCACCTGCTGCGTTCCCAGCAGAGTCGTCCCGTCATAAAAGCTGACTGTGCCGGTCGGCGCAGTTGACGTGGAGACGCCCGAAGCGGCATTGACGACCGCCGTCAGCGCCACTGGAATGCCCTTCTGCAGCGTGGCCGGTTCAGCAGTAAGCGTGGTGGTCGAGGCAAATTTGGAAACAGTGATAGTAACCGCTGGCGAGGTCGAAGCCTCATAGTTATCGTCGCCGTTGTACACCGCCTGCAGGGCATGCGAGCCCGCGGCAGGAGCCGTAATGCTGAAGGATGCCGCGGTGACACCGCCCGCGGTTGCCAGTGCCGCTGTCCCGGTTGCCTTGCCGTCTACATTCAGTGTGACCGCGCCGGTGGGGTTATCCTCACCGGCCGGCGGCGTACCCACCGTGACAGGCACAGAAACCGCAAGGCTTGCGCCTCCAACGGGAGTCGTCGTAGCAGGCGTCACGGTAAGCGATGTGGTGCTCTTTTCCATCGTCACCACAACCTGCTGCGAATCTTTCGCGGCATAGTTCGAGTCACCGGAATAGCTGGCGATCACATTGTTGCCGCCAATCTCCAGTCCCGAAGTTACGGCCAGAATCGCCGTCCCCGTGCCGTCCAGTTGCACCGGGCTGCCCGTAAGCTGCGCGCCGGTTGTCGCATTGGTAAAGGTGACGCTCCCGGTCGGCGTGGCTCCGCCGGTGTTCGAGATCACCACGCAAGTAAAGGTGACCTGCGCGGAGGGATTATATGTATCGTTGGCGACCGTGGGACTAAAGGTAAGCGAAACCGTAGTATCGCCCGCGCCATTCGCGTCAGGATTTTGCGCAAAACTGCTGGTCGTCGTCGCCATATAGGCGACGGCAAGCAACGCAGCCATCCATCCCAAGTTCTTTCTCAGTGCCATTCTCTGTTCAGGTGCGCCTGACGGTTGCAACGGCTTCTATTGTCGGATGAAAAAGCCCTTTGATGCCTACTATTTTCGTGGATCGGTGCCTGTCTGGCACTGATTGTAGCGTGGCTGCCTGCAATGCAGGCTTCATCGTCAAACAGTTATCATTGGAAAGGAGCCTTTTCCAACAATGATTCGTCGTCTTGCCTGCTTTGCTCTTGTTCTGCTTTCGTGCGCTGCCGTATCTGCCCAGACTCCCGACCAGCCAGCCGCGCCGGCAACTCCGCAGATAGCTGGAGTCGCATCCGCCGCTGGCCCGGAGCTGATCGAGTTTCAGAAGGTCGAAGACTCGTGGGCTATGTCCATTAACAGTCGCGATCAGTATGGGTTGGAGCTGGTGCTCTCGCCCTTATATGTGGATATTGCCGCCAGCGGCGACGTGACCACCCGAAATCAGCAACTGGCGCAGATCATCAACGGCGATGACAAGACGATGCACATCGATCTGCGCGCCATCACCGTCCGCACGCTCGGCGATGTGGCCGTTGTGAACGGTACTTATACGCTGCACCACAAGGGCGCAACCGGACCCGTGGACGAGAAAGGCATCTTTACCCACGTCTTCCAGCGTGTGCACAATAGCTGGCTCTGCATCAACGCCCAGCGCACAGTTCTGCGCGAAGATGGGCCGCAAGCCAAGCCAAAGAAAAAATCCGACGCGGATCTGCCCTTCCACATTCCCATCTTCAGCAAGAACTAGCCGGGAAGGCCAGCCTTTTCAGGTCGCCGAGCCCCCTGTATCTTAATCGACACGTGCACCAGGCTCAGCGCCGCCGGAGTCACACCCGGAATCCGGCTGGCCTGCCCAATGGTGCCTGGCCGCACGCGCTCCAGCTTCTCCTGCATCTCCCGTGAGAGGCCACTGATGATGCGGTACTCCAGCCATGCGGGAATCTGTACGGACTCCGCCGCCTTGAGCTTCTCAATGGACTTGCGCTGCTGGTCCAGGTACCCCGCAAACTTGATCTCCGTCTCCACCGCCCGAGCCTCGTTGCGAAACACCGCCCGAGCGACCACGTCCTGCTCGTCTGCCTGATCTGGAGCAATCACAGACTCCAGTTCCGGCTGCATCTTCAGCCCTTCTCGCACAGCACGCAGCACCAGCTCGATAGTCACTTCAGGGCGCTTCAGTAATTGTGCCCAGGTCTGTCCTGCCACAGAGGTCAAATTCTCCAGCCCAGCCGCGCGCAATCCAGCTTCGTCCACCTTCTTCGTCGTCAGCAGTTTGTCCAGCGCCGCCATCCGGGCCTGCTTCTGCTCAAACTCCGCCCACGCCGCATCGCTAATCAGGCCCAGCCTGCGCCCATACGGCGTAAGCCGACGGTCCGCATTGTCAATTCGCAGATGCAGCCGGAACTCCGCCCTTGAGGTAAACATGCGGTACGGCTCGTTGGTTCCCTTTGAAATCAGGTCGTCGATCAGGATGCCGGTATAACCCTCGGTCCGGTCCATGGTGAATGGCGGCTCACCCTTCACCCAAAGCGCCGCGTTGATACCCGCCATCAGGCCCTGGCACGCAGCCTCTTCATAGCCGCTGGTCCCGTTAATCTGGCCCGCCAGATACAGACCCTCCATGCTTTTTACGGATAAAGCGCGGTCGAGCTCCGTCGCATCCACACTGTCGTATTCAATGGCGTAGCCGGGCCGCAGCATCTCCGCCTCATCCAGCCCAGGAATCGACCGCACAATCTGCCATTGCACCTCCATCGGCAGTGAGGTAGACATCCCATTGACATAAACCTCATGCGTATTGAGCCCCTCAGGCTCAAGAAAGAACTGGTGTTGCGTCTTGTCCGGAAATTTTACGATCTTGTCTTCAATCGACGGGCAATACCGTGGCCCAACGCCTTCAATCTGGCCCGAATACATCGCTGAGCGATGCACATTCTCACGGATCACCCGCAGCGTCTCCGGCGTGGTGAAGGCAATATGGCAGCTCACCTGCGGCTGCGCAATCTTCTTCGTGCGGAAGCTGAAAGGCGTTGGCTCGGCATCGCCCGGCTGCTCCTCAAACTGGTTCCACTTGATGGTTCGCCCATCCAGCCGCGGAGGCGTGCCGGTCTTCAGCCGAGTCGTCCGCAAACCCAGACGCCGCAGCGCCTCTCCCAGCAGCACGGACGCGGGCTCTCCAGAACGCCCTGCCGGATAGCGCTCCTCGCCACAGTGAATCAGTCCGTTCAGGAACGTGCCGGTCGTAATAATCGTTGCCCCAGCCAAAAGCTGTCGTCCATCCCGCAGCTTCAGCCCCAGCACCCGGCGCTTTTCCTGATCCCTGATCCCTGTTCCCTGATCCCTCTCGTCCTGTTCCGTAGGAGACAGGACGAGATCCACGACTTCCGCCTGTCGGATGTGCAGCCCCGCCTGACTCTCCAGGACTTCCCGCATCTTCACGCGATACAGCGCCTTATCGCACTGCGCCCGCGGACTCCACACCGCCGGCCCGCGCGACGTATTCAGCAGCCGGAACTGGATTCCGACAGCATCCGCAACCTCGCCCATAATCCCGCCCAGGGCATCCACCTCGCGCACCAAATGGCCTTTGGCCACGCCGCCAATGGCCGGATTGCAGCTCATCTGCGCAATCAGGTCGAGATTCATCGTAATAAGCGCCGTCTTCAGGCCCATCCGGGCAGCCGCCATCGCGGCCTCGCAACCGGCGTGCCCCGCGCCCACCACCGCAATGTCGTATTGTTCCGTAAAAGCCATTCCAGACTCTTATTCTACGGACTCACAGATTTTTCTGCGCTGATTCCATGCGAATTGACCGGGCTACCTACGGCGGGAAACCCCGAAGCCACTGGAAAAAATCTCGCCTTCGGCATACTATCCTCGCAATGCACGCCACAATCCCGCTCAGGGAGGCCACTCGCCGCATGGGTTCAACGCACTGCAATTGGGAGCAACAGCCCGTTCTGCCTATTTCCCACGTTTCTCAATCCCCGGAAGAGCTTCAGGAAGAAGCCCGCAAGATTCGCCGCCTGCAGATGGTAGTGAACATGGTTTATCAGGTCGTCGCGCAGGATTCCTCGCTCTCGGTCGAGCAAGCCTCCGAGATGGTGGCAGATACGCGTCGCCTTGCCCTGGGCTTGTTTCCAGACAAAGAGTTGGCCTTCAACCTGATCTTCTGGCCCAGGCTGCAGCGGCTCATGCGCGAGCGCTACCGAATGCAATGAGGCTTACTTATTGTCCATCGCGGTGAGCTGGAAGGTAATGGTGCCCCAGAACCCCCGCGCCCGCATCTGCACTGGCAGGTGCCGGTCATCATCCGTGTACCAGATCCAGATGTTGCCGCGGTTTTTCACCACGCCCGCGTCGGCCGTAGGCTGCACACGCACGGTCTTGAATGTGCCGAGCGGTGTCTTGATCTGCTCGTGGCCCTCTACTTTGAGCGTCACCGGCACCGTGTGCGTTGCATCCACCAGCGGAATCACAAAGTTCTGCCCCACATCCATCGGCTGTGAAGCCGCATAAAACATTCCCGACAGCAGATCCGTCAGGCACCCGCCGGCAATCGGCTGCTCAATGTGCTTCGTCTGCCCGTTGACCAGATTCTTCTCATCCAGAATGGACTTTGAGCTGCCATAATCCAGCCGCAGCGTCGAATTCACCTGCCGCCGCCCCTCCACCGTCTGCTTGTCAAACTCGTAGGAGCATCCCTTCGCCCGATCGAAATTCGACTGGAACTTATCGCTCACATGAAACAGTAGATTGATCGCGCCCAGCGTGTCCGCTGTGACAGAAATCTTCTCCCGGTCTCCCGCCGACTCAAAATGCACCACAGCCGTCGCCGCCGGAAAAACCCTCCAGTCCACCGAGTAGGTCAAATTCTGCTTTTGCGGAAAGCTGAAACCCGGCTTAGGCGGCGGAAGTGCGGCAGTCTGCTGCCCGAAGATGGGGGCGGCAAGCGCAAAAATACAAAAAAAACAGGCTGGAACCCTTGTATGCTTCGTCACCGGCGCTTTTCAGGCTCCTTAACAAATTTGACGTGGTCATTGGACGATTGCCGTATGGAATCGTTCATGGCCGTCCGCGCAAAAGCTCGCTCAGCGCTGGCCGGAGGAAAGCCAGGCTCAAATACAAACAAATTGCTCCCAAAAGAGCATTGTACTCGCGATGTTTGAGGTAAAGAGCCAGAGTAAAGCTGCCTCGCTCGCCTTCCTGGGTAGTGCGTGCCAAAGTGATACGCGGGATCAAACGCGGAACCTGCCGGCAGTAATCATCAAAGCCCGGAAATGTGGCCCGGAGAAATCGCTCTTCGGAGACGATAACCGGGACATAAATGGCTACAAACATGATGGTTAGCGCCAGCGCGATTGCCCAGCTCCCGATCGCGACGGCAAAGCCCGCTGCAATCAGGATGGAGCCGAGATAGAGCGGGTTTCTTACCCACGCATAAGGCCCGGTGGTCGTAAGCTCCTGATTTTTCTTTACGTATCCTGAGGCGTAACCGCGCAGCCACAGACCCGGAATCACAAGCGCGAGGCTCCAGGCCACGGCTCTGGGATCGGGTTCACGCCGCCATAGCTCGAAGAGATAGAGCGCAGCCGTGGCAAACCCGAGAGGTACGCGAACTCTCCGCGCAACGCGCTGCCAGCGGGCAATCCAGTCGTTCCCGCTTGTTTTATTCCCGCTCATCGCACTGCCTCCCCGTTGCGAACTCCGCCCCGCAGCTCGTCTGCCGCCTGCAGCACTTCCTCCGGCTGAATCGTGAGCAACCCAGCCTCTGGCTCCGCGCGCCGGGTGTGGTCGCGGCGGCTTTCAGCGCTTCGCAGCACGCGGAAACGCGTGCCAAAGGGCCCATTTCGCGCCGGGTCGGTGGGTCCAAAGATGCCTACGACCGGCTTACCAAGCGCGCAGGCTAAATGAAGCGGGCCGGTATCGCCTGCAACGGCAAGACTTACCCGCCGCGTGAGTGCAATCAGTTGGCTCAGCGAGCAGGTTGCCGGCAGAGCCGCGCCGCCCGATTGCATGCGAATGGCTTCTGCAAGTTCTTCCTCACCGGGTCCTGCATTCACAACTACAGAGAAGCCGCGCTTGGCCAGTCCACGAGCCACCGCCGCATAGCGCCCTACCGGCCAGCGCTTGGCGCCCCAGCCGGCCCCGGGATTGAGAAGGGCGAGCGGGCGAGCGGCGTATTCCGAGCCCGAGTTTTGGCCTGTGCCGAGTAGCGCATCGCACCAGGTCTCCGCCTCCGGATCGACAGGCAGGAGCGGCAGCATCGGTTGCAGGGTGTCACCGGCCACGGCGGAGGCCACTTCAATATCCTGCTCAATGACGTGTACCCCGCGCGTCTCCACCCGCTCAGTAAAGAGCCACTTTGCCGCAGGCTCGCGCGGAACTGCCTCACCAATGACCCGCCTGCATCCAGCCAGACGCCCGATCATTGCCGAGCGGATCGCGCCCTGAAAATCGAGAACCGCATCGTAGCGGCCTGCGCGCAGGTCGCGCCGCAAACCACTGATCTTACGGAGGGTGTTTCCGCTCAACGGGCTGCGCGCCCACGCCTTTACTGCCGCGGGATGGATGTTATCCACGAGCGGCTGAGCGGGCCCGCGCTCAACCCGGGTTTCGGCTCCAGAATTGGCTGTCAGCAGAGGCGCCCAGGCCGGCTCAACCACCCAGTCGATCTGCCAACCCGGATGCGTCTGGCGAAGCGCCGTGACTGCGGGAAGAGCATGAAGAATGTCCCCCATGGCGCCCAAACGGACCACGAGCAGGCGAAACTGGGACTGCGTACGCAAGTTTCCATTTTCTCATAGGGAGCGATCTGCTTCGGCGCTCCGGATCTTGCCGATCAGCCAGTCGATCGCTGCCGATTCGTTCTCGATCCCGGTTCTCAAAGGGACGGTTTTCAGCGGCAGGTCATTGGCCATTTTGCCCAGCCGAACGGCATCCTTCTCTGTGGTGAGCAGGGTGGACGATCCGGTGCTCTGGAGAGCAGCCCGCAGCTTCTGGAGATCGCTTTGCGTGTAGGTGTGGTGATCTGGGAAGGGAATTCGTTCAGTGAGTTGCACCCCGGCAGCTTCCAGCCCCGCGAAGAACTGTTCCGGACGCGCGATGCCGCAGAAGGCGACTGCTGGGCCAATCATGGCGGGCACGTCCATGCGGCGATGCAGCTTCCAGACGGGCCCAGTCCAGCCCCAGCTTCGCAGCTCGGCTTCCAGAGCGGACTGATCTGCGGGAATTGCCACCACATCGGCTCGCTTGATCGCGTTTCGTTCTTCTCGGAGATTGCCGGCGGGCAGAAGCTGGTCCCGCCAGTCGTGCTCGTCCAGCAGCACAATGTCTACGTTCCGGTAAAGCTGGCGGTGCTGAAAGCCGTCATCGAGTAAATGCACCGCAGGTCCATCCGGCTTCTGTTCCGACTCTGCCAGTAGCCCGGCTTCATACCGTTCCGCATCCACATACACCGGCACCCCGGCCTCTCGTGCAATCAACACCGGCTCATCCCCAAAGTGCTGCGCACTGCCTTGTTTTTGGACGAGTGCAGTGCCGCTGTCGGCACGGCCATACCCTCGCGAAAGCACATCCACATGGAAGCCCCTCGCCATGAGTGCTCGCGCGAGCGTAATTGTCAGTGGTGTCTTGCCCGCGCCGCCCGTCGAGAGATTTCCAATGCTCACCACGGGCCATTCCAGTTCCCATTCCACTTCGCGTCCCGATGCCAGTCGCCGCTCGCGCAGAGCCAACCCGAGCCGGTAAAGCGGCATGAACGGGGCAAGCCATGCGCGCGTGAACTGATTCATGCGTTTTTCTCCAGAAGGCTGCGGATCGCCGCAACGCTGCGGGCTGTTGCGCCGGCTTGACGCTCAAAGGCCTCGCGTGCGCGGGCTCCCATCGCCTCAGCTACCGGGTGATCGTTCAGGAGTTCGATCAACACAGCAGCGAGCGCGCCCCTATCGGCGATGCGAATGGCGTCGTGGCTGCGCAGGTCGTCTACCATCGCGCGGAAGTTATCGTAGTTTGGTCCCGTCACAATCGGCACTCCAAACTGCGCCGGTTCCAGTGGATTATGCCCACCGGCGGCAACGAGACTGCCACCAACAAAGGCGACCGAGGCCAGGGAGTAGACCGTGGCCAACTCTCCAATCGTATCCAGAAGAATAATCTGACCGGCATGCAGTGACCCAGAAGAATGGTTCTTCCAAACCGAACGTCTGATCCAGCGATGTCTTGAAGCATCCAGCAGCGCTTCTACTGTACCGAAGCGCTCCGGATGACGTGGCGCAAGAATGAGGGCGAGATTGGGATCGGCGGTGAGTAGTTGAGGCCAGGCTTCGAGAAGAGCGGATTCTTCTCCTTCGAGCGTGCTGCCCGCGGCGACGAAGCGCAGATTTGCCCCGCGAGTCTTAATTTCGCTGGTCACCGTTGATTCGCTGCTGGCGCGCACGTCAAACTTGAGATTTCCTGCCACCGCAACCCGGTCCGACGCACAGCCGATCACCTTGAGCCGGTCAGCGTCCAGCTCGCTCTGCGCCAGCACCAGGCTGAGCCGCGAAAGGAGCGGCTTCCAAAGGCTGCGCAGTGCCCGATACCGGGGCCAGGAGCGGTCTGAGATGCGCGCATTGACGACAGCGACCGGAATCCCGCGCCGGAAGCAGCCATTGAGCAGGTTCGGCCAGAATTCCGTCTCGGCGAGAATCAGCATCCTGGGTTGGATGGTATTGAGATAGGCTCGGATGGCCCATGGCAGATCGAGTGGGCAGTAGAAGACGCGATCAGGTCCAAAGCGTTCGCGCGCAAGAGCCTGGCCGGTGCGGGTTGTCGTTGAAATCATCAACCGATGATTGGGAAATGCGGCATCGAGTTCGCTGACCAGACGAGAGACGGCCAGCACCTCGCCTACTGAGACCGCGTGCAGCCAGATCACGGGTTTACCATCTAAGCTAAGCCCTTGCGGAACACGTCCAAGTCTCTGCCAGATTCCGCTGCGGTACTTCTCTGTCGTGGCAATGCGCCAGAGCCACCAAGGCAGGCCAAGGATGAGCGTAGCGAGCAGGGCGAGATTATAGAAAAGCAGAATCATCAGCTACGAATTTCGCCTTCTTTCGGTCTAATCCATCAAATGATACAGTCGATGGCGATGAGAGTTTCGCGCTTGCTTCCGTTGATTGCCCTGGTTGCAGTGCTGTGGTTTTCTCCGGCGGTTGAGGCGAACGATCACGCGCAACCGCCAATACAGTCGGCCACCACCTTTGCCGCTGTGGAAGTGCATCCGGATGAGAAGGTGGCGATTGCCGCTGAGCCGTATGACACCAAGGAGAAAGAGGCGCTCTTTCGCGTGGATTATCTGGCGCACGGCGTGATGCCGGTGCGGCTGATTGTGACCAACAACGGCGACAAACCGATTTCGCTGCGGGACGCGCGTATTCTCTTCGAGACCGCGGGCGGGGATCGCATTCAGACGGCTGAACCGGAGGATGTGGAACGGCTGATGACGCGCAAGGAACGCCAGGGCGGAAAGATTCCCATGCCCGGGCCAATTCCTGCGATCAAGCTTAAAGCAAAGGCCAGCAACAAGGACATTGAGGACGACTTCAATACCTTTGAGTACGGAGCGCTTGTTGTAGAGGCGCATACCACGCGCGCCGGATTTCTCTTTTACGATGTGTCACAGTTGGACCACCCGCTGAAAAACGCCAAGCTCTACCTGTATAAGCTGCGGAATTCCGAAGGCGACGAGCTGTTCTACTTCGAGATTCCTTTCGACAAGTATCTGCAGTCGAAATCCAGCCAGATGAACTGAGTGCTGCGCGCACGGCGAACTGCGCTTCGCACAAATGGGGAAGTCATCGCCAACGACTACTCGTAATAACTTGCTGACGTCGTGTCCGTTTCCCAGATGGTGCATTCCTTGACGCGCACGCGGCCAGAGGTCATCTCGCGGAGTTGTTCGCTGGTCTGGTCGTAGAAGTAGCGGGCCAGATTTTCCGCTGACGGATTGATCTCCGTGAATGGCTCCAGGTCATTCAGCATCTGGTGGTCGATGCGATCGATGACCGGGCGCATGACGTGCTTGAGCTGCTTGAAGTCGAGGAGCAGGCCGGTCTGATCCAGATCTTTGCCGATCAGTGTGACGCGCACCTTGTAGTTGTGCCCGTGAGGGTTTTCGCAGCGGCCGTGATAGTTGCGGAGGTAGTGGCCGGAGGAAAAACTCGCATCTACTGTGACTTCATACATGGCTCGTCTTGTACTCGCGGGAAAAGCGTTCCTGCTTCGATTTTAGTAGTTCTTGCCCCGGCGTTTTTGCCGCGTAGCCAGGCGGGCTTCTTCGCTGCGGCGGTCTACCTGCTCAAAGAGATGGCTCATGGTGCCGATGAGCGCTGAGGCCAGGCCCGCGAGGAGCAGCAGAAGGGCGACTGTGCGCCATAGAGAGCCGTTGGCCGGCAATCCCGGCTGAAAACCGGACGGAATGAGCGACATGCCGCCCGCGATCAGCGCGAAGAAGACCAGAACCGCGGCGAGGATGTAAAAGTTGCGGGACATGACTCCAATTACCTGAAGCCCACACAAAGAGGGCCTTTTGTCATTGTATGACTCCGTCAAACGAGTTGACATAGAGCCCGAAGATTTCTACCCTCACCACATGGAACTGCACCTTCAGGATCGTCAGTCTGCGGAACTCGCTATTCTCGCTTCGCGTACCGGGCGCACTCCGGACGAGCTGGTCGAAGAGGCCGTGGATCGGTTGCTCGCGCAGGACGCGTGGTTTGGCGAACAGGTTCAGGTCGCTATTGACCAGATTGCGCGCGGCGAATTCCTCTCCGAAGAAGAGATGGATGTCCGCGTCGCGCGGATGCTTAATCGGTGAGACAACTGCGCTGGGCTCCAGCGGCGGCAAGCGATCTTGAATCTATCGACCGCTATCTCGATCAGCACTTCCCTGCGTATCGGACACAAACCATTCAGCGACTGTATGACGCTACGCGCTCACTCAAAGCTCATCCGCACAAAGGACGCGTTGGCCGCAAATCAGGGACTCGGGAGCTTGTTCTTGTACCGCTTCCTTAACTGCTTATCTATTCCGTGGATGAGCAGTTGATCCACATTCTCCGCATTCTTCATGCAGCTCAGGATTGGCCCACGCCAGAAGGGCCGCGTACATCCTAAACCAGTCCTGACAACGCAACTGAATCGACGATCTGGACGCCGGCGGCGGCAAATTCAGCTTCCATGCGGGCGACGGAGCCGTGGAGGTCGATGGCGCGGCATGCGTCGCGGAGGATGACGGCTGGCAGGCCGAGGCGGCGGGCGTCGAGCGCGGAGAATCCTACGCAGTAGTCGAAAGCGAGGCCCGCTAAGAAGACGCGGGTGAGGCCGCGCTCGTGGAGATAGCCTGCGAGGCCGGTGGGTGTGGTGCGGTCGTTCTCGAAGAAGGCGGAGTAGGAGTCGATCTCCGGGCGGAAGCCTTTGCGGAGGATCAGCTCGGCCTGCGGGAGATTGAGATCGGGATGAAACTCAGCGCCGGGGCTTGCCTGGATGCAGTGATCCGGCCAGAGAGTTTGTGGACCGTAGCTCAGTTCGATCTGCTCGAAGGGCTGTTTGCTGGGGTGTGACGAGGCGAATGATTGATGCGCTGCGGGATGCCAGTCCTGGGTGAGGATTAGGTGGTTGAAGAGTGGGGCGATGCGCTGGATGATCGGGACGACTTCGTCGCCGCCTGCTACGGCCAGTTGGCCACCTGGGCAGAAGTCGTTCTGGACGTCGATGACGATCAATGCGTCGTGGAAAGTAATTTTCATCCGTTCCCGTTGATAGGCTCTTGTAGCTGAAAGAAGGAGTCTCCGCTGGAACTTGCGCCATTCTGCACGCCGCTGACTTTCCAATCGGAGACTCGTTGTAGTGCAACAGCGTCGATTGTATTGAGGATGCCCTCCTCTTCAAGAAAGCTGTCGAACGTCGAGCCGCTGTGGTCGAATGCAGGCTTGTTTTGAGCGTTCAATGCGTCCCCTTTGCTTTCTCTCTCGTGGAGAAACGCACTGGCATTCGATTCACGCACAAAGTCTCGAATCTTCTTTGGCTCGCTCTAGGTACGAAATCAGATCGATTTCCTCTGCCGTTTTGTGTCGCTTTTGCTTGAGCAGCCTTCCAAAATTTCTTTCGGGCGATCGGGCAATCATAATCCAATGATTTGTTGTTCCATTGAACATGCAGATGCTCCGTGCCGAAGCATAAAATCCTGGCACGTCTTTGCCATTTGCGTAGATTCCCCAGTGATCATCGTCAATCACATCAATTCCTGCAATCAATTTCATCACATCGTTTGGTTGAACCGTCGTATCGCAATTATGAACCGAGATCATGTGCCACACGCCAGCATTCCAGAAAGACAGATACACCCCCCAAACTTCATACCTGTTTCGATAATGAGCTGGCTCCCATTTTGTCAGACGCACAGATTTCAGGGCCTCGTGTGTTGCCAACAAATTCTCATGCATTTTCGTACCTCCGTCTGCATAAAATCGAATCATATTTTCCGGGGCGAAGTCAAGAGTTAAGCTGTTTATTTTAAAAGACTTATGTCGCGCGCATATGCGCGCGTAGTACGCGTAGACGTATTCCTACGCGAATCGCGCACGCGCGCGAATACCACATAAGAGCGTTTTCTTGTACTGAAAAATAGCGAGAAATATTCAGAAGCTAATCTAGATATCGGAGATAGTTCCTACAAATTGACAAAGAACTGTTCTACGTCGCGGATCTCGGTGGTGACGCGATAGGGTGGCGTG
>Ga0208193_1000658_pt1 | contig 17040 bp, 12 predicted proteins | sample June2015DPH_17_2_FD_184716 | JGI IMG/M metagenome (GOLD analysis project Ga0208193, IMG submission 184716) | Peatland microbial communities from SPRUCE experiment site at the Marcell Experimental Forest, Minnesota, USA - June2015DPH_17_10... | ecosystem: Environmental > Terrestrial > Soil >... | reverse complement strand
ATATCAGCGGGCGTATTGGCCCAGCTGTCAATATCGGCGCTGATATGGATGACCATGCGGCCGGTAGGAGGATGACTCTTGAGTTGGGCGATGGCCTGCGCCTGCTGCGACTTGATCAACGCCAGCGTGCCGCTGTCCCCGGAACCGACTGCCGGCCCGAGACGTGCGGCTGCGGAGTTCGTTTCTATCTGCTGAATGAGCTCCTGCTGGCTCTTTTCTTCGGCCTGACGCACCTGCTCACGAGTTAATACCGCCCCTTCTGGATAGGCAGTATCGCGCATTCCGCCAACTCGACGAAGCACGGAGCTCAGCAGTTCGCCTTCCTTGAATCCATAGCTGCCGGGGAATTTGACCTGACCTTGAATCGTGATTGATTGGCCGATATCGCTCCAGCCGGTGATCTGGTGAATCGTAAGCACATCGCCCGGTTGGAGCGGGACGTCCGCGCTCGGATCTGTTCCGGCAACGGCAGCGCCGATGCGAACCACAGACAGTTTTCCATTCACTTTGTTGCCGCCCTCGATGTCGTAGCTGGTAAGGTCGGCGCTGTCGATCAGAGCATCCCGCTTGAACCCTCCCGCCATCCGCACAAGCTGGGCGGCGGTCATGCCTTTGGACATCGGATAAGTTCCTGAACGGAGCACTTCGCCAGAGATCTTGACCGTTGGCGAATCCACCTCATACCGGCCGAAGATCCGGACGGTATCGAAGGGCTGAAGCGGCAGGTTCGCATTCCCGATGAGTACGTCGGGCACATTGAATCCGATGGTCTCGGCATGGAGGTCAGGCGGGACAAGGCGTATGACCTCCCCATGCTCGGCCGGCTCAGGCAACATGTCCTGATAGCTGCGCAATACATCGCTCAGCTGCATGCCGTCGTTGTAGGAGATGCGGCCCGGCCGAGCGACATGGCCGGCAAGATAGATGGCGCGTTCACTATAGGGAAGGATTGGAGAGATATGGATCCGATCCCCGTCTTTGACGGTAAACGTGTCGACCGCAGCCCGATCCGCCTTTGGATCCTGTCCACTTCCAGTCTTGATCGTCACGGTTTCACGGTGTCCATTGGCATCGATGCGCTCAATCGTGATGTGGCTCAGTGAAGCCGCAGCCGTAAGACTACCCGCATCTTCAATCACGGTACCAAGGGCCGAACCTCCGGGCTTGAGCTCGTAAATCGCAGGCCGCTTCACCGCTCCAGAGATAGCAACCTGCGGACCCGCTGGAGGAACCTGCAGAGTGTCTCCGCTGAGGAAGTGTGCACTGCCCTTTTGCACTCCATGGATCAGGAAATCGTAGAGATCCACCTCTTCGATCAGCTCGGATCCGCGGTAATGACGGACGATACGAAGGGAGCCAACCGAGGTGGGGCCGCCAGCCGCATAAAGAGCGCTCAGCGGTGTAGACAGCGAACTGATATCATAGCCCCCAGGCCGCTGCACGTCGCCGACCACATAGACACGAACCGAACGCAATTTTGAGACCGTCACAGCAGCGTGAACGTTCCGATATTGGTGTTCGAGTGCGCCTTCGATCAGGCTTTCTGCCCGCTCGAGTACGAGGCCCCCTACCTGGAGCGAACCGGCGTCAGGGAGCATAATCTGGCCGTCGCGATTGATGATCCGGGAGAAGGTTTGGGTCATCCCACCCCACATGTTGATCGTGAGCGTATCACCCGGACCAACAACATAATCCGGCCCCAAAGGCACATCGAGTGGTGTATCGGAGCTTGACATTCCCTTGGTCATCGAAGACATGTCGCGAGTCACGAACACCTCGGAGCCGAATCGTTTGAGGGGTGCGGTTTGTTCCGGAATCTGGGTGTAGAGATCATGCATCGACCGCAGTCTGTAGGGAGCCGGCTGACGAAGCACCTTCGGGGAATCGGTGGCCGCGTTCGTCGGCTGACGCTGTGGTCTTTCCGGTGTGCCTTCACGGTTTGTCCCCGTCGCCCCGGAATTCATCCCCGTCACTCCAGGATTCGTCCGCTGCCGCTCCCGTTCTCCACCTTGGTCCAAGGGGGAGCCCTCGGTGGGGGAAGCTTCGTCTGCATTCATAGCACGGGGTGAAGACGAACCGGTTCGCATGGAGGAAGCGTCACCTTGCGGAAAGTTGCCACCGACCGACTGCAGACCACCTTGAGGAGCATAACCTTGAGCTTGCAGGTAGGACGTGATTTGAGCGCGAACCGGCGCGCTCGTTTGGATCTGGGTGTAAAGCATCTCGTCGGTGATATCGCTTGCCTGAACCTGTGTCCCCTGTTGTTGCAGACGTTCGGCGACCTGATCTTTCACCTCAGCCAGCAGGTCGGGGTTCTGCTCCAGGATCTGGATGATTTGGTCTGCAGGCAGCGCAGTTCCGGTACCATTCAGATTGCTCAGCATTGCACCCGACCTGGGATCATCGACATCATCCGCACTGTTGCTATCCAAACTGCCGCCGAATGCCACCCCAGCCGCGCTGGTGTCGTCGATTGTCGTGCCCTGGCCGGTGTCGTTGCCCGACAAGGGCAGCGAGGAAAAGGGCTGGGAGGTATTCTGTGTCGAATCCGGGTCCAGTGGATCCTGGGTCGACTGTGGCGTCTGCGCCATTCCACTGCTTGCAAGGAACATCGATATGCCTGCGACAGACAGCAGAACCAGCAGGATCTGCCGGGCAATCGTTGAGAAACGCTTCTTCGGATTCGCGTGCTGCTTCGAGTTCATATGGGTCACACCAGTCAAATCGATCAAGCACCGACCATGCGGTTAGCTCTTCTTATTCTGACCCTAGAGACTCGGCACAAATGCGGTGTCATGCGTGCGTCAGTGAATTGTCATTTTGTTGTTGTCGCCAGCGAATTGTCATTTTCTTGTTGCCGCCGTTGTTCGCCCTCTCCCGTACTCGGGCTGGAATTGCGGCCTAGGCCCGCTTAGACCCCAAGCGCGCAGTACTTAACTGGCCGGAACAAAGACAATTCGATGACAATCGCGCGGTACGGGGAGCGCTAAGATGACGCTTGCCGGGTCGCAATTAAGGACTCGGCGCCCGGAGATTGATATGACCTGTTCCCGATTGAAGAAGTTCTGGCAGGTGAGTGCCCTCACCTGCGTGACCACATTTGCTCCAGGGTTCGCCTCGGCTGCAGACCTGATGGCTATCGGCACTCCTGCATCGAACTTTACGCTGCCCTCCCAGGAGGCCACGCCCGTATCGTTGTCCGACTACAAGGGCAAGTGGGTCGTGCTCTACTTCTATCCCAAGGACCAGACCAGCGGCTGCACTGTCGAGGCGCACAATTTCCAGCGTGACCTTGAGAAGTATGATGCGCTCAATGCCGTCGTACTCGGAGTATCGTTGGACACCGTCGAGAGTCACAAGGCCTTCTGCACGAAGGATTCACTTACGTTCAAGCTCCTCGCCGATCCCGACCACAAAGTCATCGACGCGTACGGCGTTCCGATACGTGCATACGGCACCATGCATTTTGCCGAGCGCACAACGTTCCTGATCTCGCCTGACGGCCGCGTGGCCAAGGAGTGGACAGTCAAGGACATTCCTTCGCACAGTGCGGAAGTCCTTGCGGCCATCCAGGCCTCCGCCGGCAATACCCCCGGGCATTGAGACCGCCCGCCCTCGCTCGCCCTGGGGGCATGCATTGATTAAGGCAAAGAAACGACAAACGAATGACAACTTCCGGCGCGGACCAATCCATGATGTTACAAAGTCGCCGGCGCGGGTGGCAACGTGGCCTAGTTTCATCGCAATCCCGCCGGTGACCGATGAAATGCATGGGATGGAATGGATATGAGAATGCCTTTTGTAACTGTACCGGAGGCGCTTGAGGAATTTTCCCGTGGGCGCATGATCATCGTCGTAGACGATGAAGACCGCGAAAACGAGGGCGATCTCACGCTCGCCGCTGAGTTTGTCACGCCTGAGGCGATCAATTTCATGGCTAAGCACGGCCGCGGACTGATCTGCCTGACCCTGACCGAAGAGCGTGCCCTTCAGTTGCATCTTAGCCCGATGACTCAGGCGAACACCTCGCGCTTCGGCACCGCCTTTACGGAAAGTATCGAAGCGAGAGAAGGTGTGACAACGGGGATCTCCGCGCATGACCGTGCCCATACGATCCGCGTAGCCATCGACCCTCGATCGGCCGCACACGACCTCGCCCGACCTGGACACGTGTTTCCACTCCGGGCGCGCAAGGGAGGCGTGCTCGTACGCGCTGGCCAGACGGAGGCCTCTGTGGACCTTGCCAGAATGGCTGGGCTGACGCCTGCCGGCGTCATCTGCGAGATCATGAAAGATGACGGCGCGATGGCGCGTGTGCCCGACCTGATCGAGTTCTGCAGTAAACATGGACTGAAAATGCTTACTGTTGCAGAACTGATCCGCCATCGTCTTCAGACGGAACGTTTCATCCGCCGCGTGGCCGAAGAGGTGCTGCCTACACAGTTTGCCGATTTCCGCATGGTCAGCTTCGAAAGCGAGATCGACGGCGGAGAATTGCACACGGCGCTGGTACTCGGAGATGTCTCAACGAGTAAGCCGGTTCTTGTGCGCGTGCACTCCCAGTGCCTTCACGGGGACGTCTTTGGAAGTACCTTGTGTAACTGCCGGAACGTCATCGAGGAGAGTCTCCGAATGATTGCGCTCGAAGGCCGTGGTGCCCTGGTGTATCTGCGAAAGCATGGAAGGGGCTGCCATGATACGGCGATGGTGACATCGATGCGATCGCACGAAGATGGAGCCGAGAGCAGCGAAAGAACTCTGCGGCAGATCGGGCTCGGCAGCCAGATCTTGAGCGACCTCGGTGTTCGGAACATCCGGCTGTTGACCAATACACCAACCCACATTCCGGCCCTGCACGGGTTCGGTCTGGACATTGTCGAATGTGTTCCACTCTTTTCTTCAGCCGGGATGAGCGCACGAGTTAGTACTTCGGTGGAAGCCCACGCATTAGGCACGTTTTGAACCGCTCCGGGAAGGCACGAAGGGCGTAGAGCGCAGCAGGCAAGCGCCGGCCGTGGGCGGGAGCATCTCTAGGCTGACGCCATCTGGCGCCGACTGATCGATTGCTCAAGGCATGGTCATTCTCACCACGCCTGAAGAAGCTATTTGCACTGACCTACTATTCGGACCCACTATCCGGACCTACTATCCGGACCCACTATCCGGACCCACTATCCGGGCATACGTTGCACGCGCTGACGGGAGATTCCGAGGTCTCGGCCAACTGCTCAAGTTCTTTCCTGGATGGTTTGGATGTCGGGGCATGCTCTTCCCGTAAAACTTCAGCTCGTCTGACCGCCAGTTGGCATTCGTCTTGTTCCAGGACTTGCCGGACTCGCCGGCGAACACGGGATTCGATCGACTGAGCACCCGGTACGCGTCCTGAATTCTTGAGTCGAGCAAGAGAGGCATCTGCCCGGAGGCTTTCGGAGACGCTCTATGCACTGTAAGACTGTCAAAGATCAGCGCCTGTCCGGCGTTGAACTGGGCGCCAACTACTCGTCGCCGAGGAGGGCATCGAGGGGAATCTGCGGAGCGTGAAGGCACTCACGGTGGTGCTGCTGGATGCCAGGACGATGGGATCCTTCGAGAATCCGCCGCGGTCCGGCCTCAACCGGGCAGTCAGTTACTGCCCGGATTATGAGGAAACGGTTTGGCAAAGCAAATCAAGTGGGCTCAAACCGTCTTAAGCGGAAAGGCCTCCGTCTTGCTGTCCAGATTGCTTGTTGCTTTGCTCCCTCGGCTGGTGCGAGTCCGGTTGTAGCTCTCAATCAGCACCTTCGCGCTATCCTGCCCGTCCGGAAGACTCTATATGCGTCGATCCTCAACCTTGTGCGTATAAGTCAGCCAAACAGCTCCCACCCCTCTCATCGGGATAACCCGATGGTCAAGACCTCCTCCGGATACGCGCAGAACAATCGTCGCCCGCTCTGCTTCTTCTCTAGGCTACTTCTCTAGGCTGCTTCTCTAGGGCAGCACTTTTCGCCGGGCGATGGCTGTAAACCATACGCTCCGGCCGCAGTCGCTGCTGTAAAGCAATGTCTTCGAATCGCTCTCCCAGGAGGGCTCAATCTCATTGCACGGGATATCGGTGATCCGGTGTAGGTGGCCGCTGCTTTCGTCGCGGAGCCAAAGGTTCCAGAAGCCATGATCGAGATGGCTATAGGCCAGCCACCGCCCATCCGGGGAGAGAGCCGGATACCGTGAGGCTGCAATCGTGATTGGGGTGTTCTCGTGCCTGGCATCTGTCAGAATGATCTTCGGAAAAGCGCCGTTCTCAACAGCCGAGACTGCATACTCGCTGCCGGAACGAAATGACGCTTCGTACACGTTCCACTGTAGAGGTGTAAGCCGTTGCTCGGCCTGGTTCGATTGAAACCTTGGACGCAGCATCAACCGTCCTCGACCGTGATCGTCCTCTAAAAACGCGAGATCCTGTCCATCGGATGAAAGCATCGGTTCGCGCGCATGATCGACCAGGGTCAGCGACGGGTTTTGAAGGTCCACAATTCGCGACTGTGGACCTGACACACGCTCGACCAGGATATGTCCGAAACCGCTGCTGAACGAGATATCGTCATCCGCTGAGTCGGCGCTCGGATCGACCTGAACCCGGTTTTGCTCCTCTGTGATCAGCCGATATCCGGTGGGGTTAAACGCAACATAACGCACTCCATCCGCGGTAGTTTGTGGACCTGCATTGAGAAAGCCCTGTGCTTTCAATGGCATACGGTACTGGTACTCGTCACGCTCGCCCCGCTCAAGCTCCAGGGTCGATCGTGTACTCATGACCAGGGATGCAACCATGACCGCCGCCCACGCATATCGGCTCCAGTCCGGAGCCGCGCCTCCTTTCGGGCGGTCACGCCAAAGGAGGGCATAGGTTCCGACCAGCACTGCCATCATCAGCGGCAGACGCGGAAAATAGAGTAGAAGCCCAAGATCGAATGGTCTGTCGGGCACGGGAAGCGGGAATCCGATGCCGAGATAGGCGACGATCAGAGCCGACAACCATCCATACCGGCCCTCGCGAAGCAAGATGCCGGAGAGCACGGACACCGGAAAGACCATGAGAACGAAATTGTACGAAGCTGGGATCGTGGAGATGGCCAGGGTCACCGTCAACAGCGCCGACCACTCCAGCAGGATTCGCTGCTGGCTCTGATCCCCCTTGCGAATGCAAAAAATGGCCGGCGCCAGCGCCAGCATCTGCAACAGAGGGGCAAGCATTGCGTATAGGAACGGCGAGCTGTGCCACGGATGCGGATTCCACTGGGGCTCGGAGAGAAAAAGACCGTGCAGAATTCCGGCGATCGAGCCTGTGGTCATATAGGTGCCGAGCCCTTCTCCGTGCATCACCCATGGCAGGATTTGCTCCAACCAGGTGCGATTTGCATTGAGCCCAAAGACCGCGATAGAGACGGCAACCGTTAAAAGCCCGGTGATGGTTGCCGATGCGAGCGCACGCCAGTCCCTGCGCTGCAGGAAGAATACGATGAGCAGGAGCGGAAAGACCTTACAGGCTGCCGCGATCGCCACCAGAGCCCCGGACAGGAGTCGATATCCGCGCAGATAACTGAAGCATGCCGCAGTCAACAGCAGCAAGAGCAAGATGTAGAACTGCCCATACAACAAGTTGCGATATAAGGGAAAACTGAGCAGGATTACCAAGCTTATTCGCCGTGCGCTGACTCCTGTCATCACCCGCAGCAACCAGCCGATCGGAACAAGAAACGCGAGGTTCAGAAGTATCCAGACATGTTTCGCGTTGAGGGGTGTGAGTTCCGCCAGTGGCCACACGGCCAACGTTGAAAACGGCGTGATCGGCAGTAGTCCGATGATACGGACGTCGACCTGGCGATGATCTTTCTCGCGCTCGATCCACGACCATTCATACATGCGCGACGTGTCATACCCTTCATGTACCAGCCGGGCCGCCATGTAATAGTTCGGGAAGTCTGTGTTCAGCGTCCGCCACGCACGCGGAAGGCTGTGCAGTGAGAGAACCAGCACCGCAAGACAAAGCACAGCACGTTCAACCCAGCTGACGGCACGAAGTTTCGATTGGTGAATCACGTCTCAGCTTAGTCGCTTTTCGCTCCTTCACTTGTCTCCCTGGTGTCAGAGGATCGTAATCAAGTGTCGTTCGAGGTTTTCCGAGTGCGCAAAGCGGCAGCGGGTTTGGGAGCAGAGGTCGTTCACTGACGGAACTGACTGGATATTGCTCAGGTTGGTTCGATGAGGTTCGAAGCACGGTGAAGAGCAGAGTGGATCGAAATCTAGCCGGAGTTTACTGAGAGGCGAGTAAGCGCACCGGCAAAAGGTCGTCATTTGAAGAAGTTAGTGGGACGAAGTTGTCTTACACATGTGGGGTTGGGTAATACACAATTCGGCGCAAGAAATGCGCGGAATTCGCTTATAGATAATTACTTAGTTCGGTCGTTTTACGATTTACGACGCACCCTACAGTAAACTCCCGCTAGGTCTCGAGCTTCTGGGCTGGAGCTCGAACTGGGCGCTACTGGTTCTCGTCACAACGAGCCGGCAATTCACTTGAGTCCGTTGCCGAGTCAGCAGTGCTTGCGTCCGGCCTTCTGATCAGGCGGCCACCTAGCCGCACCTGACCGGAACCCAGCACTGCTTCCGCCCTTTGCACGAGTTCCTTGACCGGCACTCGCAGCCAACGGATACTTCCTTCAATCCAAAGAGGCTCCAAGCCGTGCTTTGCCAGCGGCGGAAGCAGGCTGTAGACGGTTTCTGAAGCAAGCTGAACCCGACCTCTTATGATGACAAGCTCTATGTCCGTCATCGCGAGCCTCCGCAGCCTCTCGGCGGCAGGATCGCCCGTATCTCGAACAGCAATCAGATCGGCCTGTCCGAGTAGAGTGAGCGCCCCTTCCCCGCATTCCAAGCGAAGGATCGTTGCAGCAGCTTCCGTCACCATCCTGTAGGCGCGATCGGGTGTGACCCCAGAGGACTCAATCGCAAATCGACTCTCGTCCAACAAGTCTCCCGCGGCGGTGAGAGGCGAATCGCTTCCCAGGGCGATGTTCTCCACCGTGTCAAGAAGCTCCATATCGGGAGTTCTTCCAAAGAGAAATTGATTGGACGATGGGCAAAGGATGAGCGACGCCTGGCGCTGCTCGATCAGCAGGATGCCAGCCCTATCAAGTGCCAAACCATGCACAAGCACAGTACTCGCATCCAGAACCCCGAGCCGATCAAGCTCAAAGACTTCTTGCCTCGCTCGATCGTCGATCCCTTCACTGGCGTGCAAGATAAACGCCCTTCCAGCGGGAGTGGCGGAACGCGCCTCTTGAACATCGCCGCCCAACCCGAGAGAATGAGCCCACCCAAATTGCCGAACGACTCTGACCGGAAAGTCGTTCCTTTGCAACTCCGGCCACATCGGGTCATGATGGCACACCGTCGTGACTCCACACAAAAGGTTCCGTATACCGCCCCACCAGAGACGCACGTCCTTGGAGATCGATCGATGCGTTGCGATGACATCGGCAAACGTGGCATTGATGTCTTCTCCCCACTCGATGTAATTCCGGTAGGGTGGATTGCCCAGATTCGGATACAGCGCGAACTGCAGATGGTCATGCGCGTTGACCAATCCTGGCATGACCAGAAAGCCGCTCAGATCGATGTCTATGCCCTTGGATGGCTTCGCGAACGAGGTAGCCCGATCACGCCCTATAGATGTAAACCGCCCGTCAGCAATCTCTATCGAGCCTCGCATACTATCGTGCGGGCCAACAGCGCAGCGGATTCCGTGAATTAATGTTCTATCGTATTCTTCGGGCAATTTTGAGACTTCATGCATGCTTCCTCGCGACATACATCCGGAAACTTGAGGGTTCCCGGCGGCCGCGCATCCTCGCAATCCAGGGACGCAGAGCCCACCTCCATCCATACCATGGACGATGGATCGTCCAACGAATCGAACAATTGTCTTCAAGCCCTTGCAGCCGTTCGTCTGTCAAGAACTCCTGACTCTTCAGCGAATCGGATGCCGAGCCGAAGCGCTGACGAAATGCTGCGTGCCGCTCGGCGACCATCTGTCTTCCGCTTTCTTCCCGGGAATACCAGGGAGTGTCGCTGATGATCACCCGTCCTCCCGGCTTGAGACAGCGCAGGGCTTCGCTCAATACTGCTTCATAGTCTTCCGCATAGTGAAACGACGCATTGAAAATGATTACATCAAACTGCCCATCCCGGAATGGGAGGTGCGCTGCTTCGGCTTGGAATCGCGAGATCGGCACCGATAGGTGTTTTCGAAAATGCTCGGCTGCGCCCAACCCGTCATTCTCGTTTGTGAGCAGATCAACCGCCACCATACCATAGCCCAAGAGCGCCAAACGAAAGCTCATCCAGCAATTGCCCGCGCCCAGATCGAGAATTGAGCCTCGGCCGCATAATGGTTTCAATAAATGCTTGATTAGGAATTCATAACTTCTCGACCGGATCTCCCATTGCTGGCTGTTGCGACCGCTCGTGTCCTTGTACGGCAACGCAAGATAAAACTCCCCGCCTTCACTACCCCGCCCTTCGGCCGCGCGTATGCGCTCATAGTCTCCGATAAACTGCGCGTAGTAAGCAACCCGCTCCGGGGGCAAAGCACGCACAATGTCATTATGAATCTCCATCCGGAATTGACAATACAAACACTGCAGCCCATCGACCTCCGCCTTGCAGCGAGGACATAGCAATCGGACCCCGGAATCAGGCACGGCATTCATCGCATTGCTACCTTCAAAGTGCACATGAACCGCTCCGTACGATAGAGGATATCCTTGCATCTAAACCTTCCTGAGCGAAGTCAGCTGTTCAATAGGCACAAGAGACGAGGAGGCGATGATGTCGATGGACTTTGGAAACTCGAAGGCATCCGAGACCCGGTTCAGGGGCTCCATCTCATCGACGATCTGCCAATGGGCAGCGACGCCCGCATTGAGTTTTACCGTGGCCTTCGGCTGATTCCACGAATCAACTTCGGCATGCAAAGCTTCACGAACGGCGCGATAAAAATCAGTCGTGTAGGCTGCCTTGAACATGATGCACAGATCGTCACTATCGGTCCAATTGCGCTTGGTCCCAAGCTGCGTCTGCACACGTTCATAGAAGACTGTGCCCGGCAACGGGTAGGAAAATGAAATCCCGATGTCGTCCGGCCTCATCTTCCGAACGAAGGCGATCGTCTCCTGGAGTTCGGCCCAAGTCTCACCCGGATAGCCGAACTGCAGGAAAAAGCATGCACGAATTCCGGCGTCTCTCAGCCGCTGCCGCGCAGTCTCGACCGTAGCCAGAGTGATCCCTTTATCCATCGCGTCCAGGATGGCTTGGGATCCGGACTCCACACCCATCCACACTTCGGCACATCCGGCGGCTTTCAGGTGCAGGACAGTATCCTCACGCATCAGATCGGCACGCGACTGCACCTTGAATGGTATAGCGGCATCCCTGAGTGTGACTTCCTCGGCAAATTCGCTAGCCCAACGATGGTCCAACGCGAACACATCGTCACCAAACCAGATGTGATCCACCCCCGCTTGCTTCAACAGTTTCATCTCGTCGGCCACCACCGTAGCCGCGCGCAGATGGAAGCGATTGCCTGAGATCGGTTTCGCGCACCAGTTGCATCTGTACGGGCAACCTCGGCTTGCTACCATATTCGTCGAAAAATATCCATGCGCCTTAAGCCAGGCTGCACGATACGGTTTGAGTTCGATCAGATCGCGTGCAGGCAGTGAGAGCTCTGCCCATGCAGGGTTTCTCGCCAACCGTTGCGGCGCGCTGACCATCCGCCCATAATTGTCCAGCCTTACGAGGCCATCGAGTTCCGGGACTTCAACTTCGTGAAGGATCGAAGTGCACAGAGTCACAAGGACATCCTCGGCCTCCCCGCAAAGCACATAATCAAACCCATTGGCGAGAAACAGAGCGGGATTATCCGTGGAGTCCGATCCGTGAACGACGACGACAGCGCCAAACTCCCTGGAGGCTTGCGCGATCTCCCAGGCGACTTCTCTCATCCGTGTGAGGCACATTTTCGAAAGAAAGTTGAAGTCGTCCTCATAAACGGCCACGATCTTCGGCTGCTCGTGTTCGAGCATTTGCCGGAAGGTCTGCCCCGGCGGTTCGAGCATCGCGTCAAAGACCGCCACAGAGACTCCGCGATCCCGTAACGCAGTAGCCGCATAGAGTGTCCCAATTGGCACGTATGGCTGCATCTTGCGCAACTGCTTCGCGTCGTACGGAAGGTGATACGAATGTGTCAATAAGGCATCAGCCAAGTTCCACCCCGGTGATTGCCCTCTGGCTGCCGATGAGAGGCAGCCTGCAGGACCAAAATAAGATGCGGGTACGCCGCTTCATGATATCAGCCTAGTCTTGTCCGGAACCGTTCTTGTCTCAGGAATGTCAACCCAATGTCATCCTTTGACCGGTAACCACAGTCCCCGGGCATGCGCAACCCGGCGCACTCAATGTCCAGTCACAGCAGCGCATCGAGACGGATCGGATACCGGCTCTATCCCTCCGTTTTGTGGTCCTAAATCCAACAGATGGCCGAGCTTTTCGCGTTTGGTGGCGAGATAACGAGAGGAATGAGGACTGCCCGGTACTTCGGCGCTCCTGCGTTCGACAATTTCGATCCCGGAAGCCAGCACGGCCCCAATCTTCTCCGGATTATTCGTCATCAAGCGCACGGAACGAACTTTGAGGAAAAGCAGGATCTGAACGGGAAGACGATAATCTCGCAGGTCGACGGCGTGGCCTAGCTGCAGGTTGGCCTCGATCGTATCGAGGCCCTGTTCCTGCAGAGAATAGGCGCGCAGCTTCTCCATCAGGCCTATACCGCGACCCTCCTGATGTTCGTAGAGCAGTATCCCTGCGCCTTCCTCAGCGATGACGCGCAGCGCCAGATGAAGTTGATCATGACAGTCACAACGCAGCGAGTGAAACACGTCCCCGGTCGTACATTGAGAGTGGATGCGAACCATAGGAGGCGAGCTATGAATATCACCAAGCACGAGGGCCAGAGCGCTCTCCCGAGGTGCGATTGCCGACTCGTGTTTAGAATCCGGACCTTCGAAACCCAACAGGCGAAAATCGGCCCAACGTGTTGGAAAACTGATATCTGCGATTTGACGCAATGTGATCACTGTAATTGGCCCTTGGGGGTGCAGCAGCCTCCACCTTTGAACAACAGCGACTGACTCCACCTTTTACAAGTCTATGAAGTTGCTTCCCACGAGATGTCGCGAGAATGTCTCATGAACGTCATCGCATTGTCGAAGGTTTTGGGGTAGCTGCAGAAAGCAAGGATGAATTCATCATGAAAGCCGATCCAGGTACTGGCGCCAGCGGTATGACTCCACCGCGTAGCGAAGCCCCTCTACGAGGTGGAAGCGAAAACGCGAGGAGATGAACCGAACCTGCATGCGGTACCGGGCGAGCCTGGTCGAAAGCGTCTCATCCGAGGAGCCCTGAATGACAACGGGGGGCAGACCTAACGGCAATAGCGAATTCCTAACCCGCCGCTTTCCTCTGACACCCGCCTTCTCAAGCTCCTTCTGCAGCAAGAGGTAGAGTTTGGTGCCCGGATGTTTTCCAAAGGCGGTGCGGCGGCCATACAGGTCGACCCAGAGGCGCACCGGGGGAGGTAGTGCCTCGGTAGTCCATGCGGTAAGCGCTGCCGGGGCGAAATTGCCCATGATCGAGGTGATCAGATACGTGACCACCCCAATCCCGAGGCAGGTCCTCCGATCGTTTTCCACTCTGAAACGAAGCTCACGCCAAAATACATGATCGTCGCGCCTTGAGAGGACGTGACGGTAGAACTCAAGAAGGTGTCCTATGCGGCAAAATGCAGAGGATACGTCTTTAAAGACGTGCATTGCCTGACCGAGAAAAAGGTCGACGGGCGAAAGCACCGGCATGATGATGCCGAACAGCTCTCGATTCTGGACTCTATTTAAACGCGAAACCTGACTAGTTTTATCGCTTTCCAGATGTAACTCCACCGCGCGGAAGGGCATGTCCTTATACAGGTCTTTCATGGAAGTGTGGGGGGTCTCATTGATCTTGAACTCCCAGGTCTTTCCGCTGATGGCATACAGACGATACCCTCTGCGCTCAAGTATCCTGCGAGCTTGTGGAGCGCTTTTCTCGGCCATGAGATAGTCAAGATCAAATTGATGCCTGAGTTCCGGACGGGGCACGGAGGACGGAGAGAGCGAGACGCCCTTCATCACCGCATAACAGAGACCGGCTTCTTGAAAGTCGAGCTGGATCGCAACCGACTCGTTGATCATGCCGCGCGTTCGCTGGGCGTTGTCCTTCATCTTCTGTTGCAAATCGTCTACAACCGCTTCAGGCAGTGCATCCAGGAGCCCGAGTTGGACGAACCGATCCAACAAGTAGAGTGCGAGACCGCTGACATCCAGCCAATGGAGTAACCTTTTCCAATCCGTGGACGAAAGTTGCACTAGCTGCTCGATTTGACCGGGAGCCGGGTCGGAAAAGCTCAATAGGACAGCCTCACGGATGCGCAGCTCGCGGCTAACGCGCTGCGAAGACCCCGCAGCTACCCGGCCGGAAGTCGAGGCAGCGGAAACCGGAACCGAACAAAGGCCGGAGGACGTACAAAGATCGGGAACTTCAACGCGGCGCGCAAGTCCCCGATCTGAGAGCCGGGCCATACCTGTGTCCTCCTGGTCAATGGCTAGTCTTCCGGCGTGCAGGAAGCAAATGCCAGCTTTCCGCGAGAAGACAGCGTTAGGTAAGAGTAAGGATTTTCGTCCATCTGGTTGTCATCTCGCGGTCAAGCAAATGTCACGGTATTGTTAGTCACATGGTCAATGCCTTGGCTCCGGGACCACAAATCGATCTGGTGTCCGGGAGGTTCCGCGTGCACCCGGCTAACGAGGCAGGACGCGGCCCGAAGCTCAATTTCGGTCTCTTTCCCCTAAACCTTCAGGCCGACGCCTTGAAGAAAGCAGTCGCGAATTGAGGTGGCGATGACGCCATCAGAGATCGTATTGAGCCCGTCAATGAAGGTCGGCGCCCCGGTTGCGCGTGGCCATGCCCCCTTCCCCGAGACCTGGCCGTGCCGCAGAGTCACTGATCCGATGCAACGACACCTTCCCGACCGGCAGCGCAGCCGGCCAGCTCCCAGACAATCGGCAAGAAGATGCATACGGATCAGGCGCCCGAGGCAAACGTTTTGCGAATATTTGCCTCAATTTCGTCCTTGGTCGGCGCTCCAGCAGTCTGAATCAATACATTGCCGTCCCGACCCACGTAGAAGGTCTCTGGGAGGTAATCCACTCCACCATATTTTTTTGCTATCGCATCATCGGGCAGCAGAATTGGATAGCTGACGCCCAACTTCCTTGCCGCAGTAGCTACCTTCTTCTGTGCGAGGCCTTGGTCCTGATCAATACCAAGAATCACCAACCCCTGACTCTTATATTTCTCCTGAAGCTGTTCAAACCACGGCATCTCGAGTTTGCAAGGCTCACAGTCCGTTGCCCAGAAATTTACGATAATCGGGTGCCCTTTGTACTCAGCAAGCGAGACCGACCTGCCCCGGGTGTCATTCAACGTAAAATCCGGTGCAGGTTTGCCTCGAAAATCGACGCTTATCAGATTCCCGAGGTCATCCGCTTGGGGCGCTTGCGAAGATGGGTTGATTTTCGCTTTCGCCGCATCTTTCGTCGAGTTCAGACGGTGCTGCTCTCGGCTGCGGAAACCCGCCCACACGACTAGGACGATGATCAGCAATAGCACTACCAGTACTTGAAGTCGACGCGACACAGGTGTTCTCCTTCTGCAGGCATCAGATGCAATTGAGCACGCGCACCGTACCGGGTCCAAATCGCATGGGCCACCGTACTGATCGAAGTATAGGGCAGTTGCGTTTGAAAACGTGCGATCGCGTTGTGAGCCTGCTGTCATAGGATTGCCGCGCTGCCTGATGATCAGGCACACGAAGCCTCTCCCCCCGCAGCCAGTGAGCGCACCTGTTCGATTCAAGCCGACAAGAGACGATTCCAACCTGAACTGCCATATAAATGGTCAAACGGCCAGATTTTCCTCGCGGAAATCAACATGCGGGGGGATCATCGCAAGGTAAACGACCTGCACGAATTGGTCGAGCGGTTCTATTCAAGCTGGATCAGCATTCCCGCCGCTTCCACAGGGCCAATCCCAGGGACCAGTCTATTCAACGTCGCGGGGCTCACCGATGAGAATCCCTTGACCGGCTGACCCATGGTGCAGCTTTCAAGGCTGCAGACATTCAAAAATTGGCGCCGCCTGAAGGAGAGGTCGACGTGCCTACGTCGATGCCGTTTCTCATTCGCGGTTGATGTCAATGCGGTGGCTTGCGAAACGCTCGCTGGATATTCCGCTACCCCACACCGAATCGGTGCTCGAAGAAGTGCCAGTATCCCTCTCGCCTCCCGTGTTTCCGCCGCCTCAGCCCGTCGGGTCGAGCCCGACAAAGATCGCCCGCGGAGCAAGCATCGCCAACCGGTTGCGACCCCGTCTCGACAGCGCCAACAACAACAACGGCGGCGCCGTCGCTCTGTGGGCCGAGAGCTCGAACAGCTTCCTGAGCTCAGCCTTGCTGGCATTCGTCTCCGGCGGCATCGGAAAGCCCGGAGGCGGATGCATAATTGCTCGGTTCAGGATAGAGGCAGGGGGCTTCAGCGCTAACGAAAAATGTGCCACTTGTACTCGCCAAAGGTCACCGAGGCGAACAACAGCACTTGCCGCAGGGCAAGAAAAATCAAATATCATCCCCGCCGAAGGCGTGCCCGTAGCTTCCCATCGTCCACTCAGAAGCTTGGCAAGGTCTCATTTTGCACCAAAAGTGATTCATTTGGCCGTAAATCACGTTCTCGCCCGGCATGCCGCGCGCCAAATTCCGCCACGAACGCTGCCTTGCAACCTTGGCGGGCAGGGTCACCAGCAAAACTGGTACAAGCCAGCGGATCAATTTAGGGGAGCAGTGCGGGGTAAATT
>Ga0208193_1000657_pt1 | contig 17052 bp, 14 predicted proteins | sample June2015DPH_17_2_FD_184716 | JGI IMG/M metagenome (GOLD analysis project Ga0208193, IMG submission 184716) | Peatland microbial communities from SPRUCE experiment site at the Marcell Experimental Forest, Minnesota, USA - June2015DPH_17_10... | ecosystem: Environmental > Terrestrial > Soil >... | reverse complement strand
GTGGCGAACTCCTGCGGCGCAAACTGCAGGACATAGGCCATGACCCCGAGGTCGGTGTCGAGGGCGCGCAGCGTCTGCCGTGCCTCCTCGGTTTTCAGGGACCCGAACTGGTACACCGGGATGTGCAGCTGCTCTGCCGCCAGCCGCAGAGGATCGGCCGCCGTGCCCGGTTTCTCCGGGGCGCAGAACACCCCCGCGACGCTATCACGCCGCGCGAGAAATGCTTCGAGCACGGCTTTGCCAAAATCCCGCTGTCCTACGATCGCTATCCGCATGACCAAATCCCCCTCGCGTACAATCTACTCACCCGCCGGTTACGACCTTTGCTATGATGATATCTCATATATCAACAATTCAATTCCCGGGGTACAATCCCCCCGAATTTCCGTCACCGGCACCGCGCTCGGGCGGCAGCGTACACTTAAACTTCGCCAATTCGCACCATTCGCGCAATCTAAGGAGGTTCCATGGCTGGCCGTAATTTTCTGTTCGTTCCTGGCCCCACCAACGTGCCTGACCGGGTTCTTCGCGCCATGGCGGTGCCGATGGAAGACCACCGCTCGCCGATCTTCCCCGAATTGACTCGCGCCTGCCTGGCCGCCCTGAAACCCGTGTTCAAGACGGCCTCTGCCAGCCCCATACTGTTTCCATCGTCCGGCACGGGTTGCTGGGAAGCCGCGCTGACCAACTGCCTGAACCCCGGCGACAAGGTGCTGACCTCCCGTTTCGGCCAATTCAGCCATCTCTGGGCGGATATGTGCGCGCGGCTGGGCTTTGAGGCGGAGATTCTGGAAACCCCCTGGGGCGAGGGTGCACCGGTGGAGCGCTACCTGGCCTCGCTCAGCGCCGACAAGCAGCACAAGATCAAGGCCGTGCTGGTGTGTCAGAACGAGACCGCGACCGGCGTGACCAGCGACGTCGCGGCCGTTCGCCGGGCGATGGACAGCGTCAAGCACCCCGCCCTGCTCTTCGTGGACTCGGTGAGCGCGCTGGCCAGCATCGACTTCCGCATGGACGAGTGGGGCGTCGATGTCTGCGTCAGCGGCTCCCAGAAGGGCCTGATGCTGCCGGCGGGGATGGGTATTACCTGCGTCAGCCAGAAGGCCCTGGAAGCGGCCAAGAGCGCGACGTCGCGCCGCTGCTATTTCGACTATGGCGACATGGTGAGCGCCAACGCTTCCGGCTATTTCCCGTATACCCCGTCCGTACCGATGCTGTACGGCCTGCGCGAATCGCTGGCCATGCTGGCCGAGGAGGGGCTGGAAAACGTGTTCCAGCGCCACCGCTACCTCGCCGCCGGCGTGCGTGCTGCGGTATTCGAGGGATGGAAGCTGAAGCTGTGCGCGACCGCCCCGAAATGGTACTCGGATACTGTATCCGCCATCATGGTGCCGGAAGGCATCAACGGGGCCGAGGTCATCGCGCGCGCCTTCAAGCGCTACAACCTCGCGCTCGGCGCCGGACTGTCCAAAGTCGCCGGCAAGCTGTTCCGCATCGGTCACTTGGGCGATCTTAACGAACTCATGCTGCTGGGCGGCATTGCGGGCGCCGAGATGGCCATGCTCGATGTGGGCGCCAAGCTCGAGCCCGGCAGCGGTGTGGCGGCCGCGCAGAACTACTGGCGAAGCAACCCGCCCGCCAATGCAGCAGAGAGCGCCGCCGGACGGAAGACCGGCATCGCCGCATGACGGCTCGGGTAGTATTCCTCGACCGTGCCTCGCTCAAGGCCAGGGTGCGCAAACCGTCCTTTGCCGCCGAGTACATCGAGCACGAAAAAACTGCCGTCGGCGAGATCGTGCCGCGCCTGGCAGGCGCCGCGGTCGCCATCATCAATAAAGTGCCGATGCGCGCGGATACATTGCGCCAGCTGCCGGATCTCAAGATGATCGCGGTGGCGGCCACCGGCTACGACGTGGTGGACGTTGCTTATTGCAAGGATCACGGCATCGCCGTCGCCAACATCCGCAACTACGCGGTGCATACCGTGCCCGAGCACGCCTTCGCGATGATTCTGGCGCTGCGGCGCAATTTGCTCGCCTATCGGCAGGACGTCGAGAACGGCGTGTGGAACAAATCCGATCAGTTCTGCTTCTTCACTCACGACATCGGTGATCTGCACGGCGCCACTCTCGGCATCATCGGCGAGGGCGCCATAGGCCAGAGCACCGCGGCGATCGGCCGTGCATTCGGGATGCAGGTGCTGTTTGCCGATCACCCGCCGCCGAAGATGGCCGGCGTGACCTTCACGCCGCATGAGCAGGTACTGGCGCAATCCGACGTGATTTCGCTGCACTGTCCGCTGCTGCCGGCCACGCGCAATCTGATCGACATCCACGCCTTTCGAAAAATGAAGCGCAATGCCCTGCTCATCAATACGGCCCGCGGCGGACTGGTGGACGAGGCGGCGCTGATTCAGGCGCTCGACGAGGGGCTGATCGCCGGCGCCGGCTTCGATGTGCTGACCGTCGAGCCGCCCAGGAACGGACACCCGCTGCTCGATGTGCGGCGCGCCAATTTCATCCTCACCCCGCACGTGGCCTGGGCTTCGGACGGAGCCATGCAGTTCCTCGCCGATCAGCTCATCGACAATATCGAGCTCTGGGAGGCGGGCAAGCCGCAGCATCTGGTGACTTGACGCTGCATCCCGCGACTTGCGATGCTGCCAGGAACAATAATGAAGAAGCTGCTCTACCAGTTCGATACGGACCCCCTGCCCTCGGTCTTCGATAATGTCGTCGGTTTCGACGGCGGTGCCGATCACGTTTCGGCCTACGGCGGGATCAACGCCATGAACGTCGGCGATCTCGTCGACGGGGCAATATTCACCCGCGGACTCAAGGATAAGAAAAGTACGGCCATATTCATCGGCGGCGGCAACATTATCGAGGGCCAGGCAGTGCTCGCCGCGGTGCGCGGGAGATTCTTTGCCGGGTTTCGCGTCTCGGTGATGTTCGACTGCAATGGCTGCAACACGACGGCCTCGGCCGCCGTCGCCTGGCTCGCGCACGGCCGCTCGCTCGCAGGCAAGCGCGCCGTCGTGCTCGGAGGCGCAGGCCCGGTCGGCCAGCGCGCCGCGGTGCTGCTGGCCCGGGAGGGCGCCGATGTGGCGATCACCGGCCGCAGGCGCGAGGTCGTGCAGGCGGCCTGCGATTCCATCCAGGCGCGATTCGGGATCACGGTCCGAGCCGTCGAAGCGCCGACCAACGCCGAGCGCGGCGCCGCAGTCCAGGGCGCACAGATCGTACTCGCCACCGGCGCCGCGAGCATCACGCTGCTCGGCGAGGAGCAGTGGCAGCACAGCACCACGCTGCAACTGGTGGCCGATGCCAACGCCTCGCCGCCGGCGGGAATCGAAGGCGTGGGCCCAAACGATCGCGGTACGCTGAGACACGGCAAGATACTGTTCGGTGCGCTCGGCTTCGGCGCCCTCAAGCTGGCGCTGCATCGCGCCTGCATCGGCCGCCTCTTCGAGCAGAACGATCTGCTGCTCGATGCGGAAGAAATTTATACCATCGCCAAGACCATGGTCGGTTGAACCCGGGTCGGTTGAACAAATGGCCACCGAAAGCTCCGTAGAAAAATTTTTGGACGATCTTTCCAGCGGCCATCCGACCCCCGGGGGCGGCAGCGCGGCGGCCGTCATGGGTGCCATGGGCGCGGCGCTCGTGTCCATGGTCTGCAACGTCACCTTGGGGAAGAAAGGTTACGAGGGCGTCGAGGCCGAAATGCGCGCAATACTGCACGAGTCCGAAAAAGTGCGCCGGCGCCTGACGGAGATGGTGGCGGAAGACATCGCCGCCTTCGACAGCATCTTGGCCGCGTATAAAATGCCCAAGGCGACCGACGGCGAGAAGGAGGTGCGCGCCGCCGCGATCCAGGCGGGCCTGCGCCGCGCCACCGAAGTCCCCCTCGACTGCGCGCGCGCGTGCGCCGAAGTCATCGCGCTGTCGCGGCGCGCCAGCGAGCACGGCTATCTCAATGTCATCAGCGACGGCGGCGTCGGCGTGCTGGCGGGGTTCACGGGGCTGCGCAGCGCCGCTCTCAACGTCTACATCAATGCACCCGCGCTCGAGGATCGCGTCTTCGCCGAACGGGCGGCCGCGGAGCTGGAAAAGCTGGTCGCGCATTGCGCCGCAGAGACCGAGGCGGTCTACAAGATCGTGCGCGACAAGCTGGGCTGAACGGCAGCGAGGGCCCTTGCGCACCCCCGACGGCGGCGCTCATTGATGGATATTCATCGGCCGGAGTCTGTAACGTAGATTTCCCCTCTTGGCTTGACGACTGACCGATGGTCAGTCATTATCGTGCTCAGTGCGAGAACGCGCGGCGAGCACCGGCAATGCACCCAGTCCCCTCTCCCCGATTCACGTCGCTTGCGGCCCACCGCCCCTTCCTTTACTACGTGTCCGCGCGTGGCTTTTCCGAGTTCTCCTATCAAGTCGGCACGGTCGCCGTGGGCTGGCAGGTTTATGCGCTCACTCATAGCGCCTTCGACTTGGGCATGGTGGGCCTGGTGCAGTTCGTCCCCAGCGCCCTATTGGTCTTCGCCGCCGGACATGTCGCCGACCGTTACGATCGGCAGCGAGTAGCGCAGATCTGCCAATTCGTACAGGCACTGACGGCGGCGTTTCTGGCGTGGGGCACCTTCGCCGGATGGCTGAGCCTCGCGCAAATTTTTATTGCCATGGCGATCTTCGGTATGGCGACTGCTTTTGAAAGTCCGGCGGCGGCGGCGATGCTTCCTGGCGTGGCGCCTGAAGGAATGATGCAAAAAAGTACCTCTGTCGCCACCGCCGCCTGGCAGATAGCGACCATCGGAGGCCCGGCGTTGGGCGGGCTGGCTTACGCGGCGGCCCCCGGCGTGCCCTACGCAGTGATGGCGGGGTTTTGGCTATTATCCGGCGCGCTGAACGGATCGATCAAGGTGAACCGGACCTTGGCGGCAGCGGAACCACCGACACTTGCGTCATTGTTTGCGGGCGTGGGCTTCATACGCCGCAACCCGGCGATACTGGGCACCATTTCGCTGGATCTGTTCGCAGTACTGCTCGGCGGAGCCACCGCGCTGCTGCCGATCTACGCCCGTGACATTCTGCACACCGAACCTTGGGGACTGGGCGTGCTGCGCAGCGCCCCCGCGGTCGGCGCGCTGCTCATGTCCGCGGTGCTGGCTCGGCATGCAATCTCCCGGCGCGCCGGCATTCGGATGTTCCAAGCCGTCATCGTATTCGGCTTGGCGACGATCGTGTTCGCGCTCTCGCGCTCGATCGCGTTGTCCATTCTTGCGCTCGGCATCATGGGCGCGGCCGATACCGTCAGCGTGGTCATCCGAATCGCCCTGGTGCAGCTGTCCACGCCCGACGCAATGCGCGGCCGCGTAGGTTCCGTGAATTACTTGTTCGTCAATGCGTCCAATCAACTTGGCGAATTCGAAAGCGGCATGACCGCAGCCTTGTTCGGCGCGATGCCGGCGGCCCTGCTCGGCGGACTCGCCACCATAGCAGTGACTCTATTGTGGATGAAACTGTTTCCGAGGCTGCGTGATGTCGAGCGGCTGGACGAAGCGATGGAATAGGCTCGCATGAAAACCAACATGGAAAACCCGGCGCGCCCGCGCACGAAACCACCGGAGGTTCGGCGGGAAGAATTGATGGACGCGGCGGAGCAGCTGTTTCTCGCCCGGGGCATCGCTGCCACCAGCGTCGATGCCATCGTGGGCGGAGCCGACGTCGCCAAAGGCACGTTTTATCTGCACTTCCAATCGAAAGAGCATCTGCTGGCGGCGCTGCAGCAACGCTTCATTGACGATGTGTGCGCCGATCTTCGGGCGGCGATCGACGAATGCCCGGCCGGCGACTGGCAGGCGCGATTGCGGGCGTGGGTGCTGGCCGCGGTCGATGGATATCTGGACCGCATGGCCTTGCACGAAGTTGTTTTCCACGAATTTCGCACGGGCGATCCACACGCAACCCATCGCAATTCCACGGTTGACCAACTCGCAGAATTTCTCGCGGAGGGAACTCAGGCAGGCGCCTGGTCGATCGAGGATCCCCGGCTCCATGCCATCATGCTGTTCCATGCGCTGCACGGCGCCGTCCACGAAGCCGCCGCCCAGGCGAAAGTCAATCGAAAGCGTCTGGCGCACGCTCTGCAGATATTCTTTGAGCGCGCGGTTGGCGCAAGGCCTGCGTGAAGCGGCGCCAGACCATCGAGCGGCCCGGCCGGGGCAAATCGCGCAAGAAAATCCGCCGCCGCTGGCACATTGCAAGATTTCTGCCGAGCGCCGCCACGCGGCGCCTGGCGCTGCGTCTGTTCGGCAGCGCGCCCATGCCGATGCAGGTGCTGATCGTGCTGACGATGACCGCGATTCTATGGCTGGCGGTCAACTGGATCTACCAGGTGGTCCGCAAGCCAACGGAGCTGTTCTTTCCAGTGAGCGGAACGCTCAACAAGACACCGGCGGAGACCTGGCGCCAGTACGGGCCGTTGTTTCATAAATATTCGACGAAGCTGATCTCACCCGAGCTGCTCGCGGCGCTCGCGCAGGTCGAGGGTTCCGGCAATCCGGTGGTACGCACTTACTGGCGCTGGTCCTTCAATCCCAGGCCCTTCGATGTATACCGTCCCGCGTCGAGCGCGGTAGGCATGTACCAGATCACCGACGGCACCTTTGCCGAGTCCCGGCGCTATTGCATCCACGCTCATGCCGTCGCGCTGGATGGCCCCTGGAACGATTGGCAATCGTGCTGGTTCAATCGCTGGTACACCCGGGTGATTCCATCGCACGCCATGGAACTCACGGCGGCATATCTCGATGTCAGCGTGGCGAATGCTCTACAGCGGAATCATGTGAAATCCGCGGCCCCCGCGCGCATTCAGGAACTGGCCGCGGTAATCCACCTCTGCGGCGCAGGCGCGGGCGACGCCTACGTCCGGCGCGGGCTGAGGCTGACGGAAGGCGAACGGTGCGGAGATCATGAAGCCCGGGATTATGTCGCGCGTGTGAATGCCATGGAACGCGTGTTTCAGAATATCGAAGGCACGTTCGCCAGATAGTCCGAACCATTGATTCCACCACGGCATTCTGATATATCATGCTGCAGCGAGAATCTGATCGAAGAGTCATTTGGGGGAGCGCAATGTCAAATCAATTCCAGAGCCGCCGCCTAACGCTGAAGATACTTCCCGTAGTCACGCTCGGCGCCCTCGGCTTTTGCGCATCCACGATGGCCGCCACCAGCGGGCCCCTGGTGGGCGCGGGCGGGTTTCCGGTACTGAAGGAAATCGTGGTCACGGGCATCAAACAGCGATCAGCAGATGACGAGAAGCTGAACGATGAAGTCAAGACAGCGATGAAGGCGGACCGCTATTTCTATGACTACCACGTCGCTGTGGATACAAAGAATGGTGTCGTGACGTTGCGGGGATTGGTTTTCGACGACTGGGATGTGCGCGCGGCAATCCGGATCAGCAAGCGAATCCCCGGCGTAAAACGCGTGGTCAACCAGCTCGAGATCGGCGCGCAGCCCTAACGGACCCGGCTTTTCATCCGCCTCTCGTCGAGTTCTCGACGAGTATGGCGCGAAAATCGTTCACATTGGTGAGCGTGGGTCCCGTGGTCACCGAGTCGCCGAGTGCCGCAAAGAAACTGTGGCCATCATTATTGTCCAGCATGTCCTTCGGCCGCAGGCCGCTCGCCCACGCGCGCGCCAGCGAGTCGGGGGCGATGATGGCGCCCGCCACTTCCTCCTGTCCGTCCACGCCGTCGGTATCGCCCGCCAATGCGTGAATGCGCGGGTGGCCGCCGAGCGCAATTGCGAGCGACAGCAGAAACTCCACATTGCGGCCGCCGCGCCCATCGCCTCGCACCGTTACCGTGGTTTCGCCCCCCGACAGAAGCACGCAAGGAGCGGTGACGGGCTGACCGCGCTCCGCAACTTGGAGTGCAATCCCGGCCAAGACCTGGCCCACATCGCGCGCCTCGCCCTCGAGCGCATCGCCTAAGATGTGGGGTGCAATACCGGCGCTGCGTGCAACCGCGGCGGCCGCTTCCAGAGCCATCTGCGGCGTGGCGATCATGCGGACCGTGGCATGGGCCAGCCTCGCGTCGCCGGGCTTTATCGACTCGCCCCGTCCACTTTCCAGCACGTCGATCACGGGAGGGGCTAGGTCGATGCCGTAACGGTACACGATGGCGAGCGCATCGGCGCAGGTCGTGGGATCCGCCACCGTCGGACCCGAAGCGATGTCGATCGGCCGATCGCCCGGCACGTCGGAGATCAGCAGCGTGAGTACGCGTGCTGGATGGCAGGCGGCCGCCAGTCGGCCACCCTTGATGGCGGACAGGTGGCGGCGCACACAGTTCATCTCACTGATGGTGGCACCGCAGCGAAGCAGTTCACGGCTAACAGCCTGCTTCAGATCGAGCGTAAGCCCCGGCGCGGGCAGGGGCAGCAGCGCCGAACCGCCGCCGGAAATCAGACACAGAACCAGGTCATCCTCAGTCAAGCCTCGCACGCACTCGAACATTCGCTGCGCGGCATGCATTCCGGCCGCATCGGGTACGGGATGGGCAGCCTCGACGATCTCGATGTGTTCGCAGGGTACCGCGTAGCCATAACGCGTTACCACCAAGCCGGAGAGCGGCCCCGGCCAATGCTGCTCCACTGCGTGCGCCATCGCCGCCGATGCCTTGCCGGCGCCGACGACGATGAGTCTGCCGCGCGGCGGGGCGGGAAGGTGGGGCGGAATGCACACCGCCGGCTGAGCCGAAGCAATGGCGGCGTGGAACATCTGCAGTAACAGGGTCCGCTCCTCGGCAAAGCGCGAGGATTCGCTCATCGCGGCGGCGCAAGCATGTTCGTCAACGCGCCGATCCCATCGATCTCGATCTCCACCGTGGCTCCGTCCTTGATCGAGCCGACCCCCAGGGAAGTCCCGCACGCGATCACATCGCCGGCCAGGAGCGTCATGTCATGGGAAACCAGACTGACCAGTTCCGCGGGCGGAATGATCATGTCCGACAGCGGATAATTCTGGCGCTCGGTCCCATCTACCTTGGTGACGACACGCGCACTCGGCCAATCCAGGTCCGTGGCGATGACGGGACCCAGGCAGCCGAAAGTATCGTAGCCCTTGGATCGGCACCACTGCGCGAAATCCGGATTCTCATTGAGCACTTCCGCCGCGGTCACATCGTTGACGCAGGTGTATCCAAATATGCAGCTTTCCGCCTCGTAGGCCGGGACGTCCTTGCAGCGGCGGCCGATGACGATGCCCAGCTCTCCCTCGAACGCGATCTTTCCCTTATAACCGGCCGGACGGCGGATGGGATCGCCGGGACCGATGACCGATGTGCCCGGCTTGAGAAGAAACAGCGGATGCGCCGGAGCTTGCTTGGCCAGCTTTGCGGCGAGTGCGTGGAAATTATTCCAGAGCGCGACCATCTTGGAAGGTGCGCACGGGCTGCGCAGCGTACAGGCATTCATTGGAATCGTGCGGCCCGCCGGCCGCGGCGAATCGAACAAGTCGCCTTCGTACTCGACGATCTGCGTCTCCTCGAAAATACCGAATCCGCCGCGGCCGTCATTCGACCGGAACCTCGCCCATTGGACCATGATCAACCTCGCATCGGCATGCGGTCGCCAGGCGGCATGCCGATGCGCGCCGGCATGTCAGAGCACCGACTGCAGCAGCTTACCCATTTCCGCCGGATTGCGCGTGACCTTGATCCCGCACTCTTCCATGACGGCCAGCTTCTCCGTGGCGGTGCCCTTGCCGCCGGAAATGATGGCGCCGGCATGGCCCATGCGTTTTCCCGGCGGGGCCGTGACGCCGGCGATGAACCCGATCACGGGCTTTTTCATATGGTTCCTCATCCAGCGAGCGCAGGTTTCCTCGTCGTCCCCGCCGATTTCTCCCACCATGATCACGGCGTCGGTTTCAGGGTCGTCATTGAACATGCGCATGACGTCGATGTGCTTGAGTCCATTGACCGGATCTCCGCCGATGCCCACACAGGATGATTGTCCGAGGCCGAGTTCCATCAATTGGCCGACGGCCTCGTAGGTGAGCGTACCGGAGCGCGACACCACACCGATGCGCCCCTTCTTGTGGATGTGGCCGGGCATGATGCCGATCTTGATCTCATCCGGCGTGATCACTCCCGGGCAGTTGGGTCCGACGAGCAAGGTCTTCTTGCCGCGCATTCTATTGCGGGTGGCTATCATGTCGCGCACCGGCACGCCTTCGGTGATGCAGATGACCAGATCGAGTTCGGCATCGACCGCCTCATCGATGGCGGAGGCGGCGAAGGCCGGCGGAACATAGATCACCGATACCGTCGCGCCGGTCCGTTCCCTGGCTTCTTTCGCGTTGCCGTAGATGGGGATCCCCTCGAAACTCTCTCCTGCCTTGTTCGGATTCACGCCGGCAACGAAGCAAGACTTGCCGTTGGCGTAGTCGCGGCACAGCCGCGTATGGAAAGCGCCGGTCTTTCCGGTGATGCCTTGCGTCATCACCTTGGTATTCCGATTGATCAATATGCTCACGTATATCGACTCCTTACTTACTTTCCGGCGACCGCGGCGACGATCTTCTGCGCCGCGTCCGCCATGTTGCCCGCAGAAATGATCGGCAGCCCCGAAGCCTCGAGTATCTGCCTGCCCAGCTCCTCATTCGTGCCCTTCATGCGGACCACCAACGGAACGCCGAGCTTCACCTCCCTGGCCGCGGCGATCACGCCTTCCGCGATGGTGTCGCAGCGCATTATTCCGCCGAATATGTTCACCAGAATCCCCTTGACCGCGGGATTCTTCAGCATGAGCTTGAACGCCTCGGTCACCTTCTGCGCCGTGGCACCGCCGCCCACGTCGAGAAAATTCGCGGGCTCCGCGCCGAATAGCTTGATGGTGTCCATCGTCGCCATGGCAAGCCCCGCTCCGTTGACGAGACAGCCGATGTTGCCGTTGAGCGAGATATAGGACAGATCGAACTTGGAAGCTTCGACTTCGGCCGGATCCTCCTCGTCCAGATCGCGCATGGCGACTATCTCAGGGTGCCGGAACAGGGCGTTGGAATCGAAGTTCAGCTTGGCGTCGAGGGCCAGCACCCTGCCGTCGCCGGTGAGGATCAAGGGATTGATCTCCGCCAGGGACGCATCGCATTCGTCGAAGGCTCGGTACAAGCCGTGCATGAAGGTTCGCGCCTGTGCGACCGAAGACTCGGGCACGCCGATCTTTCGTGCGATGTCGTCGGCCTGAGCATCCGTCAAGCCGGCGACCGGGTCGATGGCGACCTTGTGGATGCGCTCCGGCGTGCGGGCGGCCACCTCTTCGATCTCCATGCCGCCCTCCGAGCTCGCCATCAGCGTAACGCGCTGCGTGGCGCGGTCGACGACCATGCCCACGTACAGCTCCTTGCGGATATCCGCGCCCTCTTCCACGAGCAGCCGCTTCACCACCCGCCCTTCGGGACCCGTCTGGTGCGTGACGAGCGTCATACCCAGGATTTTCGAGGCGTATTCGTGAACTTCCTCGAGCGATTTGGCCACCTTGACGCCGCCTCCCTTGCCTCGGCCGCCCGCGTGAATCTGTGCCTTGACGACCCACACCTTCCCGCCCAGCCGGCGCGCCGCCGCATCCGCTTCGGCCACCGAAAAACACGGCACGCCTTGCGGCGTCGCCACCCCGTATTTGCGCAGGATCTCCTTGCCCTGATACTCGTGAACGTTCATACCGACCAACCTCGAATCGCGATTGCGTACATACCTGCTGCCTCCGCTGATGTAATCGAAAAACCCAGTAGTCTGCCAAACAAGTCTTTACGTAGTGATAGAGGACCGGAGGCGCTCTACTACCGCGTAAAGACTTGTTTGGCGGACTAATGGGGCAATTTTCCTTCCTCTAAGCTCTTTGCAAGGAGCTTGGTCAACGCGTACACGGCGTCCAGATGCGGAGCCGGCGTATCGGTCAGTCTTGCCAGCTCGATCACCGAACCTAACAGCGCGTCGACTTCGAGCGTACGGGCCGCCTCGACATCCTGAAGCATCGAGGTCTTGTGATGTCCGACGCGCTCCGCACCGGCGATGCGCTTGTCGATGGAAACACGGAAGGTGACGCCGAGCTTGTCGGCGATGTTTTGCGCCTCGGTCATCATTTCAACCGCGAGCGCCCGGCTGAGCGGATATTGGCAGATGCCGGCGAGAGTCGCCCGCGACAGAGCACTGATGGGATTGAAAGTCATGTTGCCCCACAGCTTCAGCCAAATCTCCGATCGGATATCACTGAGCACCGGCGCCTGCAGTCCGGCCCTGACGAAGCAGTCCGCGACCAGCATCACTCTTGCGCTCGTCGTGCCGTCCGGCTCGCCCACCGGGAATCGATTGCCCTCGACATGTCTGACGACCCCTGGAGCGATCAGTTCTGTGGCCGGATACACCACGCAGCCGATCACGCGCTGCGCCGGGATGTTGCTGCCGATCACACCGCTCGGGTCGACACTTTGCACCTGAGTGCCTGCTAATCGGCTGGGATGCCCGTGGAAATACCAATACGGGATGCCGTTCTGCATCGGCACCACGATGGTATCGGGGCCGAAGAGTTTCGGCACATCCAGAGCGACGGATTCGAGCTGGTGAGCCTTCAGTGCCAGGATTACGAGGTCCTGCGGGCCGGTCGCGGCATAATCGGCGGTGGCCTTGACCTTGGGGACGACCTGCTCGCTGCCATCGGCCCGCAACAGCCGGATGCCGCCGGATCGCAGAGCCTCGAGGTTCTTCCCGCGCGCAATGAAGGTCACGTCCTCGCCCGCCTGCGCGAGACAGTGACCCACATAGCCGCCGATGGCGCCGACGCCGACGATCGCAATCTTCATTGTACCCCGCGTTTGACTATGTGCGGCCACGGACGCCTGCGCGTCCGTGGCCTTCGGCCCTCCCCGGAGCGGGCCTCAGCCCGCAACTCCGGCGGAAATTAACTTCGCACTTTCGAACTTAGAACTTGTAGTTCATGCCCACGGAAAAACCTATGGGCTTGCACTGGTCTCCACCCCACGTGGTCGGACCGGCGCTGCTGTAGTCATTGACCACGGTATTCGTGCCGTCGTGGCAATCCGTGGTCAGCGACCGGCCGCCGGCGCCTAGATCATAGTGGGAATTGCCGTGGTTCTGGGTCTCTGCAAAATCGGCGTAGGCGTAAAAGTGCTTGTCGAAACGATGCTTCCAGGCGATGGTGTACAGGTCCGCCGTGTCATCCGTCACCGTCGGATTGTAGTTGTGCTGGCCGGCCGGGTCGCCCGGCGTCGCGCCGGCGTGGGCATATCCGAGGCTGACATTGTCGGCAGCTCCGATATCCTGCGTCAGGAAGAACCACCAGCCGTCTCTCGTCCGCTCGTTCTGGAATTGCAGATCGGCCGGCAGGAATCTCTTCAAATACTCGTAGATCGAGCCGACGGACAGTCCGAAATCGAAGGTGTACTCGAGCCCGGTCTTGAACGCCGATTCATTCGCGACGTCGTTGGCGAACTCAGGGCTAAAGCCGTTGGCGTTGATGAAGGTCTGCCCATATTCCGCAAGATAGGTGTTGTAACCGGCGCAGTCGAGCAACGGAGCGGCGGCCGCGTTCGTGCAGTTGTTGCTGGCGGCGAACTGGGCCCCGTAGACCGGGCTGTTCGAGCCGATGCCGTCGCTGTTGCGGTTCACGTCCTTGTGCAGCTCATACGCGACCGTCCCGTAGAAGCCTCCGGCCTCGACCTTGATGTCGGCGCTCCAGGCGGTGCCAAACGATCCGTCGTCGCAATTGAGAGGCAGATTGCCGCTGCCCGGCGAGTTGCCGCCGTTGCAATCCGGCGACCCGGCCGATTGCACCACATTGTCGAAGGTGCGGTTCTGGCCCGGTGCGAACAGAACGTCGAAGCTGACCACATGGAAGAATTGCGGCGATTCGTACCAGATCGATTGACCCAGGCGGGTGCCGAATTCGACCCGGTTGTCTCCGCCGGTGTTGCCCATGATGACGGCGTAGTCACCGAGCATGCCGGAGAAGGGATTCATCCGGTCCGTGGACTTCTTGTAGGGTGAATACGTATCACCGAACTTCAGCTTGCCCCAACCCTGCGGGTCGGCCGACCCGATGCCGACGAAGTTATCGCCGTAACCGAGGGCGGCCTTGACCACGTTCGATTGTTGAGTATACGAGGTATACAGGCCCGGGGATGCGGTGATGGACGGCTGCGTCTCGATCTGGAAAATGAAATCGTTGCTGCTGTTCCCGATCTGGACTGCACCGTGGTACCCGAGAACCGATTTGTTCGTTCCCAGTTCAGGCTGGTAGCCCACCTGGCCCACCGGGCCTATCCCGCCGTTTTGGTTGGTCTTCGGGTTCGCGTTGCGCACGCAGGTCGTATTGATTTCCGGGTTGCTGCAGGTGAAGCCCCACGCGGGACCGGTAATGCCCTTAGACACCTCATCCACGGAGACGTCGAGCGTGCCGTAGAATCCCTTGATGATCTGGTGCAGCAGAACCTCTTTTTCCTGGGGGGGTGCTGCGGGTCCCGTCGCAGCCGATGCGGGCGGCCCGGCTTGCTGCTTCGACGACAGAGTTTGAACTTTCTTCTGCAACTCCTCCATTTGCTGCTGCATGACGCGCATCTGATCCTTGAGCGCTTGCGCGTCTTGGGCATCGTCCGCGAGGACGACTCCATTGAAGGCGACGCCGGCGGCGCACGCCGCAAGCGCCACCAGCATAGGCCTTGCCAATCTTAGTTTAAGCATTGTGTAAATCCTCATGAAACGCGTTTGTTTGAATCTTTCTCGTCGTTGCTGCCCACCCTCACATCTCACCGGCCGGACTCGTGAGGCTGATCCGGCCGTCCCCTTCCCCTGGATGCGATTACCCACCCCCCGACAGCGTGTGCAATCTCCCTTCTCGAACGATGGCCCGCCGCTACCGTGCGGGCCGCCGATTACTCTCTATCACAAAGCTCGCGCGTGCAACCACCCGGCCGAAACTCGCGCACCTTTTGCATACTTCAGAAATCTCCCTCGGAAATTGGCGCCTTTCCCTATGTGTCTATGCTTCGGGAATCAGACCGGCGCCGCGCGCCCACGTATACTTCGCGCCGAGCACGGCCACCGGGATCTCGGTGGAATAGGCGTAGGCTGGAATGCCGTGTTGATAGAGATATTCCGCGGCTTCCTCCACTTCCACGTCGCCGGCCAGCGAAGCCACCACCGGCTTCTCGATGCCCTTCGCGCGCATCTCCGCTACCACCTCGACCATCAATTTCGCGAACACCATGGGCGGCGTGATGATGGTGTGCCAGTAGCCGAGAATCAGCGCGTGGATGCGCGGATCCTCGAGTCCCAGCCGCACCGTGTTCTGATAGGTGCTCGGCGGCTCGCCTCCGGTGATATCCACCGGGTTGCCCGCGGCGCCGAACGGCGGAATGAATTTCCGGAACGCGGCGTCGAGGTCGGCGGGCATCGCCATCAGCGACAAGCCGTTGTCCACGCAGGCATCCGAGAGCAGCACGCCCGATCCGCCGGCGCCGGTGATGATGACCACATTGTTGCCCTTCGGCGTCGGCAAAATGGGAATGCCGCGCGCGAAATCGAGCAGGTCGCGCAGACTTCGCGCGCGGATGACGCCGGACTGCTTGAACACATCCTCGTAGATCTTGTCGTTGCCCGCGAGCGCGCCCGTGTGCGAACTCGCGGCCCGCGCGCCCATGCTGGTGCGGCCGGCCTTCAAGACCACGATGGGCTTCTTCTTGGACACCCGCTTCGCGGCTTCGGCGAAGGAGCGGCCGTCCTTCAAATCCTCCAGGTGCTGCGCGATGATGGTGGTGTTCTCATCCTGCTCGAAGTACGTGAGCAGATCGTCTTCGTCGATATCGGACTTGTTGCCGAGTCCGACGATGGCCGAGACGCCCATCTTGGCGGAGCGGGAAAAACCGATGATGGCCATGCCGATGCCGCCCGACTGCGAGGACAGCGCCGCGTGGCCCTTGACGTCGTATGCCGTGCAGAAAGTCGCGCACAAATTGCTGGGCGTGTAGTAGAAGCCGTAAATATTGGGGCCCATGAGGCGCACGCCGTACTTGCGGCCGATCTCGATCAATTCGTTCTGTCCGGCCACATTGCCGGTCTCGGCGAATCCCGAGGGAATCAAGATGGCGCCGGCGATTTTCTTCTCGCCCACCTCGGTCAATGCCTGTGCGACGAACTTCGCCGGAATGGCGAACACCGCGACATCGATGTCGCCCGGCACGTCCTTGACGCTCTTGTAGGCCTTCTTTCCCATGATGCTGTCGGCATTGGGATGGATGGGATAGATCTCGCCCTTGTAGCCGCCGTTGATCAGATTCTTCATCACGGAATTGCCGATCTTGCCGTTCTCGGCGGAGGCGCCGATCACCGCCAATGCCTTGGGCTTCATGATGCGGGTCATCTTCTCGACGATGGCCGCCTGGCTCGGACGGTCGCGGGCAGGGGCCGGATTGAAGTCGAGCACGATGCGCACGTCGGCCGCCGTTGCGCCGTGTTCCGTGGCAAACACCGGATTCAGGTCCATTTCCGATATCTCGGGAAAGTCCGCGACCAACGCCGACACTTTCTCGATCATCCCCGCGAGCGCCGCACGGTGCACGGGCTTGGCGCCGCGCACGCCGCGCAAAATCTCCGCCGCTGCGATGCCGTCCAGCATGGACAGCGCCTCTTCATTGGTGGCGGGCGCCAACCGGAAAGTGATGTCCTTCAGCACTTCCACCAGGATGCCGCCCAGTCCGAAGGCCACCAACTTGCCGAACGCGGGGTCGGTCACCGCGCCGATGATGACTTCCTGGCCGCCGGCCAGCATCTGCTGAACTTGCACGCCGATGATCTCGGCTTTGGCGTCGTACTTTCTGGCACTGCCGACGATCGTCGCGTAGGCATCCTTCGCCGCCTCCGCCGACTTGACTCCGACGATGACCCCGCCCGCCTCGGTCTTGTGCAGAATCTGCGGCGACACGATCTTCATGACGACGGGAAATCCGATCTCGGAAGCGAGCTTG
>Ga0208193_1000654_pt1 | contig 17094 bp, 13 predicted proteins | sample June2015DPH_17_2_FD_184716 | JGI IMG/M metagenome (GOLD analysis project Ga0208193, IMG submission 184716) | Peatland microbial communities from SPRUCE experiment site at the Marcell Experimental Forest, Minnesota, USA - June2015DPH_17_10... | ecosystem: Environmental > Terrestrial > Soil >... | reverse complement strand
AATGGGAGGCCATTGAGACGCAGGTGCTGGCCGAGAGCCTGCTGCGCCGAGCCGAATGTGTTGCGGGCAAAGTCGTAGCGCAGGACGGCTGGCCACTCGTCCTGGCCCTGTGCGGCATCGGCTTGAATGAAGAGCCGGCCGGCTGCCGGAGGCACGCCAAGCACGCTGAAGTAATTGTCGGAAACAAGCTCGCAGTCAGGCTTTGTCCGCGGGCGGCCCGGAAGCTCAAAGTCTGCCTGGCCGGCACTGGCGCGGGCAAGCAGCGGAGCCTCGGGGATGGCTGCGCGGAGGCGCTGGTATGCGGGATAGGATACCGTCCACTCCTGATCGAATGGCGTGGGCGCAGCGTGGACTGCGACGAGTTCTTCGGGATGCGGAACGGGCAGGTCAGCCAGGATCACGCTATAAAGGAGTTGGAAAACGGCGAGGTTTGCGCCGATTCCCAGCGCAAGTGTGAGCAGAACCGTAACTGTAAAGCCGGGAGAACGGCGAAGCTGGCGAATGGCATAGCGGAGGTCCTGCGCGATGCGCTCCAACCACTGCCATTCCCATGCCGAGCGCGTTACGTCGGCGACGACGGGCGGATTGCCGAATTCGCGCAGCGCGGCGGCCCGCGCCTCTTCCGGCGATTCGCCACGCGCTACGCGCTCTTCTGCAGCCATCCTCAAATGCGCCTCCAGCTCCTCGCGCAAATCGTTCTTCCGCTGCTCCCACCCTGGCCAAAACCTCATTCGCTACCTCTCGCCGTTCACGCTACTCAAACCGCAGCGCTTCAATCGGATTGACCATTGCCGCGCGTAAGGCAGGAACAAGCGCCGCCACGATGGAGACCAGCAGCAGCACGGCTGTTGCTCCAACCAGAGTTGCAGGGTCGAGAACCCTCACCCCAAAAAGGAAAGATCGCACTGCATGTCCCGCGGCCCATGCTCCAGCGACACCCGGAACAAGTCCGAACAATACCATCGCTCCCGCCTGCCGCATGACTAATCCCGTTACACGCTGCCGCGAGGCTCCCAGCGCCATGCGCACGCCGATCTCTTTCCGCCGTAACGTGACTGCGTATGCCAGCACTCCATAGATTCCGACAGATGAAAGCACCAGCGCCACGGCGCCAAAGCCGCCTGCCAGCCGCAGCGCAAGCCTCCTCTGATTCAGTGAATTCGCAATCGCCTCATCCATTCGTGCCAGGCTCATCTCCGCCATCTGCGGCGCTTCCTGCTTCACCGCAGCGCGCAGCTCCCTGGCCAGCACGTCCTTGTTCAAACTCGACCGCACAGCGAGCTGCGTCGACATACTGAAGACTTCACCCAGAAAAGACTCTTTCGGAAGCTGCAGGTAATCCATGTAAACCATGGGCTGATATGGCGCGCCCAGGTCTCCACCCTGCAGTTCGTTTTCCACCACGCCCACAATATTCATGGACTGCAAAAATGGTATGTCCGTATCCTTGTCACCGTGATCGCGATGAAACTTGATCCACGCGCCAATCGGATCGCGGCCCGCAAAGTATTTCTGCGCAAATGCCTCATTGACGAGCACCGTAATAAGCCCGCTACCGGTTTCATCCTGCGGAGCAAGGCCCCGGCCCCGCATAAGCCGTATTCCACTGGTGCGCACAAAATCCGTGCTCACCAGGCTGTACCATGCCTGATCCCCTTGCTGCCACGCGCGGCCTTTCACATCCGTTGTTCCGTTCATCGACACGTCGAAGCTTGAAAACGGTAGGGAGCTCTGCATCGTCACAGCCTCAACGCCCGGCAATCCCTCGATTCTCTTGAGCAGGCGCGCGTCGATCTCGCGTGAGACCTCCGCATTCTGATGCTGGTCCTCCGGCATCAATACCAGGGTCGTAATGCCGTGCGGATCAAAGCCGAGCTTCACCTCTTCCAGCGCATGAAAGGTACGCGCAAACAATCCGCACGTCGCAAGCAGAACGCAGGTCAGCGCCACCTGTAAGGAGACAAGAATTCCCGGCAGGCGTCCGGTGCGCGTAGTGGTCCTAGTTCCAGCGCCAACTCCCTGAGCTCGTGTCTGCCGTCGCACGCTGAACATCGGCGCCAGCGTGGCCGCGATGCCTACAGCAACTGCAAGCAGAACACCGCCCGCAATCGCTGCGGGATGCACCGCCAGCTCGTCGAAGCGTGCAAACTGATCGCCATATCCCTTTCGCACAAGAGCAATTGCGATCCACGCGATGCCGCCACCAAGCGCAGCGCCAGCAAAAGAAACAATGAGGCTTTCCGCGAGCAACTGCTGCGTCAACCGGGCGAAGCTTGCGCCCAGCGCCGACCGAATCTTCATCTCATCCATGCGGCTGGCCGCACGGCCAATCTGCAGGTTGGCAGCGTTGGCACAGGCAATCAACAGCAGAACCCCGACTGCTCCCAGTAGCGCCCACAGCGGCTTCTGCACGTCTCCCGTCACAAAGTCGCGGTACGGAAGCACGCGCAGCACCTTGTGTTTGGCCGCGGCATCCGGATTGGCATTCGCAAAGAATGCCTGCGCTTGCTGGCGCGCCTGCTGAATGGAAACTTCATCCTTCACCCGCGCCAGAACCGTGCCGGTGGTGAGTTCGATTTCGATTGCATCCTCACCCTTCGCATTCAGCGAGACCGGTACATACGCAACGGGCTCGCTGTTGCCTTGCGGAAAACTGAAGCCTTTCGGCAACACACCGATGAGCGTCTCCATTTTTCCGGCGATGGCAATGCCCGTCCCAATCGCCTTCGGGTCAGCATGGAGCCGCTCTCGCCAGAACGCGTCATTCACCACCGCAACGGGCGCACCGGCATCGCTTGCATGAATCAGCCGCCCCATCTCCGCACGAGCTCCAAGCAAAGCAAAAAGCTGCGGCGTAGTTGCAACCGTCAATCCGATGCGTGTTCCATCCGCTGCGCGCGTTGGCTTGATCAATGTGTTGTAGGAGGCAATGGATGCAAATGCTTCCACGCTCTTGCTCATCTGCTCAGTTTGTTCGAAAGAGAGCGAGTAGCGCGAGGCGGTTGTTCCTTCCTGGCCTTCAGCATAGATAAGGACCAGCTTGTCCGGATGTGGCAGCGCCATGGGACGAACCAGCACGGAATCCACAATGGCCAGCATTGCAATCACGGAACCCAGGCCCAGCGTCAGCGTAGCCACAAGCGCAGCCGCATAGCCGGGGCTTTTGATGAGCTGGCGTAACGCATAGCGCACATCCTGCGCAAGGTGCTCCATCCACTGCCAGCCCCACTTGCCGCGCGTTACGTCGGCCACCAGTGCGGAGTTTCCCATCTCGCGCATCGCCGCTTCCCGCGCTTCTTCCGGCGATTCGCCGCGCGCGACTTGCTCTTCCGCCGCAATCCGCAGATGCGCTTCCAACTCTGCGCGAAGGTCGTCCTTCTTCCGCTCCCAGCTAAACCAATCTTTAGGCCAAAATCGCATACGCGCTCCAGTTACTCTGCCGTACGAGCCGTACCCATCACCGCGCCAATGGCTTGCACCATGCGCTGCCAGCGCTCCTGCTCGGCAGAGTGATGTTCTTTCCCTTTTTTGGTGATCTCGTAAAACTTCGCGCGCTGGTTGCTCTCGGTCTGTCCCCACTTCGACTTGACCCACCCCTGCCGCTCAAGCCTGTGCAGCGCCGGGTACAGCGATCCCGTCTCCACCTGCAGCACCTCATCCGACTTGAAGCGAATCCCCTGCGCAATGCCGTACCCATGCATCGATCCCCAACGCAGCGCCTCCAGAATCAGCATGTCCAGTGTGCCCTGCAGCAGCTCAATCCGGTTCTGATATTTTTCCGTTTTTGCCATGATGTAGATAAACTACACCCATGCCCGTAGATTGTCTACAGCCAGCATGGGTTTATAAACTTTTTGCATTCTCAACTTATTTTTCGCTTGCAGTTTTTCCTGACTTCAGGCATTCTGTCCCTCGTGCTGTACCGAATCCAACCCGAATCAAAACATGACGCCAGTAGCCTGTGGCTCGCGTCGCCACGGAATCGCGTCTCCGGGTCAGGATTCGAGAGGAGCAGCCTCTAGCGCTCTGTTTAGCACTTGCTCTCTCGAAGCCCCTGGCCAAGCGGTCAGGGGTTTTTGTTGATGCACAACAAAATTTCCATGACCTTCGGGTTCAGGTCCGCACCAACACTCAACAGTGATTGAAACGAGTAATCCAAATGGTACGAATGGAGATTTTTGACAACCAGATTCCGGTCTTCGGCACTGCCGATGACCGCACCCTGAACCAGATTCGCGTCTGCGCCCGCACTGCGGACAAGGTCGCGCTCATGCCGGATAACCACCTCGGTTACGGTGTCCCCATCGGTGGCGTTGTGGCCTATCGAAATGCCATCAGCCCCACCGGCGTCGGCTACGACATCGGCTGCGGCAACAAGGCCGTGCGTCTCGACATGCGCGGCTCCGAGCTGCGCGCCAACATCGCTCGCATCATGGACGATGTGTGGAAGATCATCAGCTTCGGCGTTGGCCGCAAAAACAACGAAGCGGGCAACGAGGAGATCCGGTCACACGTGCTCTTTGAGGACGACGCATGGAAGCTGAAGTCGATCTCGCCGCTTAAGCAAATGGCGCGCAATCAACTCGGTACCGTAGGCAGCGGCAATCACTATGTCGACCTCTTCGTTGATGAAGAGGATCGCGTTTGGATTGGCGTCCACTTCGGCTCGCGAGGACTCGGCCACAAGACCGCGACTTGGTTTCTTGAGGCGGCTGGCGCGTCGGACGGGATGGACGTAGAGCCCTGCGTACTCTCGACCGCCAGCGATCTGGGTACAGATTATCTCGAAGCCATGCGTCTCGCAGGCGATTACGCCTACGCTGGCCGAGACTGGGTCTGCACGCGCGTCGCCGCCATTCTCGGCGCGCCCATCGTAGAAGAGGTGCACAACCACCATAACTACGCATGGCGCGAGGAGCATAACGGGGAGATGCTTTGGGTCGTTCGCAAGGGAGCAACGCCGGCCTTTCCCGGCCAGCGCGGTTTCGTCGGTGGAACCATGGGCGAGCAGTCCGTGATTCTTGAAGGCGTGGAGAATGAGCACGCGCGTTACTCACTCTACTCCACCGTTCACGGTGCAGGTCGCGCCATGGGCCGTCGCGAGGCCGCAGGCGTCATCGATCGCGAGACCGGTGCGGTCAAGCGCGCGGGCCGCGTCACGCCTGAGATGATGCGCGGCTGGGTCGAGCGCGCTGGTATAGAACTGCGCGGCGCGGGACTCGACGAATCGCCCGACTGCTACAAGCGCCTTGACGAGGTTCTCGATGCCGTCAGCGACACAGTGCGTATCCTGCACCGCCTTACCCCGGTCGGTGTAGCCATGGCCGGCGCAAACGAGTTCGATCCCTACAAGGATTGACCTAACACATTGGTTCCTATCTTTCACGTGTATTGCGTGAAGGATGGGATACCGGCAAACCTGGCCTTGTTACACGGGCAGGCCGGAAAGGAAAGAACCATGAAGTTAGCAGAAGCTTTGGCAGAGCGCAGTGACTGCCAGACTCGAATTGAAGAACTCAAGAAGCGCATGATTCGCTCTGCTCGCGTGCAGGAAGGCGATAAGCCTGCAGAAGATGTCTCGGAGCTGCTCGCGGAATCGGAGCGTATCTTCGCGCGATTGAATGAGCTCATCAGCGCCATCAATCGCACCAATGCACATACGGCATTCAATGCGAAGCAGACTATCTCGGACGCAATCTCGGAGCGCGACATCACGGCCAAGCGCCGCGACTTCCTCTCCACAATCGCCGAGGCGGCAAGCACGCGCCAGGATCGCTATACCAAGTCGGAGGTGAAGTTTGTAGCATCTGTCTCCATCTCAACGCTCCAGGCTGAAGTGGACCGGCTCTCGAAGCACTACCGTGAGCTTGATACGCGTTTGCAGGAGCTGAACTGGATGACGGCATTGATCTGAGGCAGTTGGTAGTTTCCTGTCGTAGCGAGCACAAGCCCTGCCGGGGGCCAAGCCGGCACTCTGGTGACCCTGAAGGGCCAGGGTCGACGGGTTCGACTCCCGCGCAGTACAACGCAGGCTCAGTACGGTTACAACCGCACCGTGCATCGATGACTGCTTACAACCATGTGCTGGGCAACAGAAGACGAGGGTGGGTTCGGGGACCCTCAGATCAAAATTAAACATCCACCATAACCAAATTTGGGCGCGGCACCTGCTGCGCTCTAAATTTGCACACTTCATCGGAATCCGTTTCCAAAAAACTTATCCACTTTACTTATGTATTTGAAAATAAACAACTTATACCAATATATAGCCATCTAGCCTTCCTCGTCGTACACTAATCTGTTTATGAGCGTTCGCATAGCCATTCCTGTACCCACCTCGATCGACACGGATTACAACACGCGCGCGCTGCCGCCGTATCTTCAGGCTCTCCAGTCTGCTGGAGCTACTCCCATCCTCATCTCGCTTGAAGACAAGCCTGCCGATGTTGCCCGCATTCTTTCCAAGGTTCAGGGAGTTCTTCTACCGGGGAGCAAATTCGACGTCGATCCACAGAAATACGGCGCCGAAAAGATCCCCGCCTGCAACCCCGCCGATCCGGCTCGCGAAGCCGTCGAAGAGCTGCTTCTGCAGGATGCCTTCAACCTCCATAAGCCCATCCTCGCCATCTGTTACGGAATCCAGAGCCTCAATGTCTGGCTCAATGGCGCACTCATTCAGGATCTGCCCACCGCGGGTAAAACGCAGATCGACCATGCCCCCGGACGCGCCATCCTCGAAGCTCATTCCATCCGCATTACGCCCGGATCGCTTATCTCCCGCCTGGCCGGTGGAGCCGCGGAAGATCAAGTCAACTCCAGCCACCACCAGGCCCTGCTTGTTCCAGGCAACAACCTTCGCGTCACGGCCATCTCTTTAATTGACGAGGTTATTGAGGCTGTGGAGCTTGAATCGCCCGATCACTGGGCGGTCGGCGTCCAGTGGCATCCCGAACGCACTTACACCACCAGGGCGCTCTCTCGCGCACTTTTTTCCGCCTTCGTCCACGCCGCCGAGGCATGGAAGCCCCGCGCAATTCACGAATCAGTGGCGATGACACAATGACCGCTCCTTCTTGTTTTGAAGTAAAACTCAACGCGATTCTTGCGGAATCCGGCCACCCGCCGCTCGACTCCGAGACCGCATCGCGCTTCGAGGATTACTCTGTCCTGCTGCAGCGCTGGAACGCCCGCACCAACCTCACCGCCATCCGGGATGAGGACAGCATGCTGCGCCATCACTTCGCGGAGTGCATAGCCGCTGCGCAAGCCCTCCCTATCGATTCCGGCACGCTGCTAGATTTTGGCTCGGGAGCTGGCTTTCCCGGCATACCCATCGCTCTCTGCAAACCCGAGGTTCACGTCACACTTGCTGAGTCCCAGGGAAAAAAGACCGCATTCCTCCGCGAAGCGATCCGTACCCTTGGGCTTTCGACCCAGGTCTACTCCGACCGCGCAGAGAAACTCGGCAAGACCTTCGATCTCGTCACTCTGCGCGCCGTTGACAAGATGGAAACTGCGATCGAAGCCGCCACGGCGCTTGTGCGTCCCAGTGGTTGGCTCGTTTTGCTGGCCACCTCCAACACGCAGGCCAGCCTTCAGGCAGCAGCCGGCGGCGAATTTGCTTGGTCATCCGCAAAGCCACTCCCCGGCGGAGACGACCGCATTCTGCTTCTTGGCCAGAAGTCCTGATTTTAGAGATTCTTAGGCCGCCCGAATATGCCTGAATGTTCCACGTGGAACATTCTCCTGAAGCCAGCCCAGCCCAATGTTCCACGTGGAACATTGAAGCGAAACGCGACACCAAACAGGAAAAGCCCGCCGAGAAATCCTCCCAGCGCGCTCACCATCCGGAACAAGTTTTCCACCATTCACTGCTTTGTAACCCTCATCTCCGCCAGCCCGTCCATCTGCTCGCAATCCCTTGACTTCGTAATAGTTACCCTCTGCCGAACCTTCGCGCAAAATAGCGCTTTCCACAGCTTTGCCGGATTCTCCACAGCTCAATCGCCTGTTCCAAACCGCCCGCGAACGATAGTCTTAAATCCCATGGGAAGGATCGTCGGACTCGTCAATCAAAAAGGAGGTGTGGGTAAAACCACAACCGCCATTAATCTCTCCGCCTGCCTCGCTCTTGAGGGCCTCAAAGTGCTTTTGGTCGACTGCGACCCCCAGGCAAACGCCTCCTCCGGCGTCGGCATCCCGCGCGACGACGACCGTCACTCAATTTATGACGTCCTCATGGAGCTCGCGCCCGCCGAGCAGGTGATTCTCCCCACGGAAATCGAAACTCTCTTCCTGTTGCCCGGCTCCAAGAACCTTACCGGAGCTAATATCGAGCTCGCCCCGGCACAAGACCGCGCTCTCCGCCTCCGCAAGGCTCTCGATCCGATCAAAGACAAGTACGACATGATCCTGCTCGATTGCCCGCCGGCGCTCGATCTGCTGACCGTCAATGTGCTGGCCGCTGCAAACTCGCTCATCGTCACCATGCAGGCCGAATATTTCGCCCTTGAAGGCATCTCCGAGCTGATTTCGACTCTTGAGCGCGTGCGCCAGGCCTACAATCCAGAGGCCAAAATCGAAGGCGTCCTGCTCACCATGTATGACGACCGCACCAATCTGGCCCAGCAGGTCACGCAGACTCTCCGCCAGCACTTCAAGGAGCAGCTCTTCAAGACCGTGATTCCGCGCAACATTCGTCTCGCTGAAGCCCCGAGCCACGGCAAGCCCGTCGCGCTTTATGATCCGCGCTCGCGGGGAACGGAGGCCTATTTTGAGCTCGCCAACGAATATCTGGCACGAAACGGCATCGAGAGCCCGCGCGCAAAGAAGCGCGCCGAGGAACTGGCCATCGCGGCCTCTGTCGAACGCGAATCGCGCAAGCCAGCGGTCCGTTTCTGGCCATATTCTTAACAGCCGGCCTTACCGTTCGTATCTTTCCCTGAAAGTTCATGTTTCCCCGGCGAAACTGCCGGGCTCCAAGGATGTTGATTTATGACGACAACCCCCGCACACGATCCCAAGCGCCGCGCACTCGGTAAGGGGCTCGATTCGCTCCTCCCCCGAGTACAGACTCCCGCCACTCCTTCCTATACCGCAGGTCCTGAGCCGGAAACCGGCAAGCCGCGCGAGATTCCGGTCGAGCTGATCGATCCGAACCCATATCAGACGCGAAAAATCTTTGACGAAGGCGGCCTGGCGGAGCTCGCCGAATCCATCAAGGCCAACGGCGTCGTGCAGCCTATTCTCGTCCGCCCCCGCGCTGACGGTCGCTTCCAGCTCATTGCCGGCGAGCGCCGCTGGCGTGCCTCAAAGCTTGTCGAAAAGAAAACCATCCCCGCCATCCTGCGCCAGGTCTCTGACGAGCAGGCGATGGAGATCACCATCGTCGAAAATCTCCAGCGAGCGGACCTGAATCCCATCGAACAGGCACGCGGCTTTGAACGCCTCTCGCGCGAGTTCAACATGACGCACGAGCAGATATCCGTTCGCACCGGCAAAGACCGCGCCTCCATCTCGAACTATCTGCGCCTCCTCAAGCTTCCCAGCACTGTGCAGCAGCAAGTAGAAGGCGGAATCCTCAGCTTTGGCCATGCCCGCGCCCTGCTCGGCCTGCAAGGCACGGGCGAAATGGAAAAAGCCGCCCAGCGCGCGGCCCAGCTTTCGCTTTCTGTTCGCCAATTGGAAAATATGGTGCAGCAGATACTGAACCCCGAAAAGGCCAAAGCGAAGGAAGAAAAGCCCGAGCTCCCCGTCGACCCCAACGTCCGCGAAGTCGCCGACCAGCTCCAACGCGCTCTCGGCCTCCGGGTCTCCATCGAAGACAAAAAGGGTCGCGGCCGCGTCATCATCGAATACGCCAAGCTCGAAGACTTTGACGCGCTGCTCGAAAAACTCGCAGGGAGTTAGTCGATCAGGAACCTTCTTCACAGAAGCGCGCTAATCTTAAATCTGCATTCCATTTACCAGTCCTGCACTGGATAGGGGGCTTTGTTTTGCAACGCGCAGCCGCAGTTCTCTGGGCGCTGACTGTAAGTTTAGTTTTTGCCTATCTGGGCAGTTGCCCGGCCAAAGCCGACGATCTCAAGCCACGAGTCATCGTATTTGTCCATGGTATTCATGGAAACCGTGATACCTGGCGCGCGCCGAACGGCGTTTATTGGCCGGAGCTTATCCAGAGCGATCCGCATTTTCAAAAATCAGACGTGGTGGTTGCCGAGTATCCCACGCCATCCATGTACGGCAAGCTCTCCACAGTACAGATCTCGGAAACGCTCTGGCAGAGCCTTAATCGGCAGAGGGTCTGGGAGCACAAAGAGGTCGTATTCATTGCGCACAGCCTGGGCGGAATCCTTACAGAGGAGATGCTGCTCAGCCATCCTGCGGACGCTGCGCGCGTCCGATTTATTGTTTCGTACTCAACTCCGCACCAAGGGTCGTTTGTCGCCAATCTGGCCAAGATATACGACAGTGATCCGCTTCTGACCGATCTTCGGGAAAGCAATGACAACAGCTTTCTCATGGACCTGGAGCAGAAGTGGAGAAGCACGCAATCGGTCGACGGAATTCATCGATACTGCGCATTTGAGGCACTGGATACGGCTGCAGGAGCAGGCGCGGGCAAGTATCTGCGGGCGCACACGCGCGTGGTCAGTTATTACAGCGCGACCTACGGCTGTGACGTGAATACGGCTCCGCAGAAGATTACCGCCGACCACATCGATATCGTGAGGCCTCTCAGCCGAACGGCCGATGCATATACCTTTTTTGCCAGGGTCTATCGCAATAATCCGGTCATGGATGCAGTGGAGGCTATACGCGACAACAAGGTCTCCGGGCTTACCGTCGACTGCAACCGCACCAATTCGGCAAATGACCTGCAGGTGCCCATCGTGCTCGATACCACGCTGCAGGAACGGATCTTGTCCGTGCAGGCCGAGTACGTGGATACGGACAAAATCCGCGAAATATCGTCTCCTGCGGTAACAAAAATCGATCCAGGCGGAATTGCGCATATTTCATACGCATTCAAGGGGCAAGGGAGAGGTTTACTGCTGGGCTGTCCCGTGGGGCGGGCATCCATTCTGGTTCATTTCAAAATCCACAGTGAAGTGCCTGTAGACGAGTAGACCTCAGGAATGAGTGTGCCTCGCTATAGAGCTATAGAATGATCTGCACATTCGGCAGGAGAGATCCATGACACTCGAAGTCTGGGCAATGATCATCGCCGGCGCAGTCGTGCTGGTCGCGGGCCTCATCCTCGCCTGGCCGCGCTTCCAGTCAGCCTCCGGCCTCGACAAAGTTTTCGTGCTCGCGCCGGTCTTTGAGGCTGTGCCGCTCGCCATCTTTGCCATGGAGCATCTCTTCGATGCGCGCGACCTGATGGGCGCTGTGCCCAAGTGGCTTCCCGGCCCGCTCTTCTGGACTTACTTCTTTGGCGTCGCGCTTTTAGCAGCAGCCATCAGCTTTATCCTCTGGTGCTGCGTGGGCATATCGTCTTCGCTTCTTGCAGTATTCTTCCTGCTCATTGTGGTTACCGTAGACCTGCCCGGCCTGTTTGTTCAGGTTCACGACCGCATCTTCTGGACGCTCACGGTGCGCGAACTTTGCTTCGCCGCAGGTGCATTGGTGCTGGCCGGCAGCCTCATGGGCAAAGCCCCTATGGGCCGTGCCTACGTACTCGGCGGCCGCTCCATCGTCGCGCTCGTCATGATCTTCTACGGCATCGAGCACTTCTTCTTCCCGCACAACGTGCCCGGCGTCCCGCTTGAAAAGATCACACCCAGCTGGATCCCCGCTTCGGCAGCCATTACATGCTTCATCGGAGCCATCCTCATCCTCGCAGGAATCGGACTTTTCATCCGCCGCACCGTCCGCATCGCAGCCGCCGGCGCCGGAGCCATTCTCGTGCTTCTCGTGATCGTCTTCTACGGCCCGATCTGCATCTCCGAGATCTCCACCAATCCAGTCGAGGGCCTCAATTACGTAGGCGATACGCTTCTCTTTGCAGCCACGGTCATGCTCGCCGGCTTTGGTGAAAATTCAACAGAAACCGGCCAGCCAGTTAATGCCTGATGGATTTGCCGGAGAAATCCGGCTGCTCCGGAATCGCCGCGCCGTCCGCGCGCGGGTCGGACGCGCCGGAGTTGACGCCGGTTTTGCTGTCATGAAGAATGGCCTGCCCGCGTCCCATCTGCGATGTGTAATCAGGATGCACCTGCAGCACGTGTCCCATGCGCGTTAGCGCATCGAGCGTTGCCGGCGTCACGCGTGACTCGATCACAATTCTGCAGCCCAGTTGCTGGCGGTCGGTAAATCGCGGCTCTTCCATCGCAGCCTGGATATTCATGTGGTAATCGACCACATTGGAGACAAACTGCGCATGTGCCAGCGGCTGATTCAGGCCACCCATGATGCCGAAGCCAATATGCTGATCGCCGTGCTGCATGAAGGCCGGAATGATGGTGTGAAACGGGCGCTTGCGGCCGGCCAGCGCGTTGGGCGATGCGGGATCGAGCGAAAAGAGTCCGCCGCGGTCCTGCAGCGCAAATCCCATGCCGAGCACAGTCACATTCGAGCCGAAGTTGTTGTAGTTGCTCTGAATCACCGAGAGTATATTGCCTTCGCGGTCGGCAACGGTAAAGTACGTCGTGTCGCTTTTTCCCAGCGCGCCCGGAGCCACAGTGCAGTTGGCTTTCGCAGGATCGATCAGCGAAGCCCGTTTCGCGGCATAGGCCTTCGAGAGAAGCTGATCGACAGGTATTTTGCTGAAGCGCGGATCGCCGACATACGCCTTCACATCGGCATAAGCCAGCTTCATCGCCTCAATGCGCGTGTGCAGCTCGCCAGGGCTGTGCGCGCCCGCGGGGTCTGGCTTGAACTGCTCCATAATGTTCAGCATTTCCAGTGCCGCAATGCCGTCGCCGTTGGGCGGCAGCTCGTATACGGTCCAGTCGCGGTATTGCGTTGAGATCGGCTCAACCCACTCCGCGGAGTAGGAAGCAAGATCCTCCGCCGTCATCGTGCCGCCCAGCGCCTGCGAGGTCTTCAAAATGGCCTGCGCAATCTCGCCCTTGTAAAACGCCCCTTCGCCCTGTTCCGCCACAAGCCTCAGCGCATGCGCCACATCTGGATTGCGAAAGACCTCGCCGGTCTCCGGCGTCTTGCCGCCGGGCAGAAAGACGCGCGTGCTCTCCGCATTCTTGAGCAGCTCTTCGCGATCTCCGTTCCACCAGTCATGAATAATCTCCGCCACAGGAAATCCCTGATCGGCATACACAATGGCCGGCTGAAAGAGCTCGCGCCACGGCAGTTTTCCCCAGCGCGCGTGCAGCTTGGTCCATCCATCCACCACGCCCGGCACCGTCACGGAGTCGATCCCGTACTGCGGCATCGCGGTCACGCCCTTCTCGCGTAGATGCTCGATCGTCAGCGTCTTCGGCGCCCAGCCGCTCGCGTTGATGCCATAGATTTTTCCCGTCTTCGCCTCCCAGTAAATGGCAAAGAGGTCGCCGCCAAGCCCATTCGAGGTGGGTTCCGTAACGTTCAGAACGGCATTCGCTGCAATCGCCGCATCAATCGCCGAGCCGCCCTGCTCAAGGATGCGCGCGCCTGCCTGTGAAGCCGAGACCTGGCTCGTGGCAACGATGCCATATTGCGTGCTGACCACAGACCGCCCATAAGAACGGTCCTGTCCGGGCAAGCTGCCAGCGGACAAGCAAAGCGTGGCCAGACCAGCGAGCACAACGGCAGAAAATCTGAGTGCAAACATGCGTGCGCAACTCCGGAAGGGAATGTCTGAGGAAATTCGTAAGCCTGCAGCGAAACTACAACTCTATCACCGGCGGATTCCTTTCAACCCGCTCTGATCCATACTGCGCGTCTATACTGCGTCACGGGGGCTCAAAACGCAATCTATGCATCTCTATCGCATTTCCTCCGCAGTGATTCTGCTCTTCGCCTGTTCGCTGGCGCACGCGCAAACTCCAGCCGTTCCGCCCGTGCCGCAGCCCACGCCCAATCAACCGGTGCCCGCTCCGCAAGCCCGCCCCACTCCGCCCACGCGCGATCCCCATACGCCCGGCTACGTGGATGCGAAAGAACTTCCAGACGGCACAGTTCCGCCCGCCGATAAAGATGGCAATTTCATCCTTGGCCCCACGCACACGCCCGCGCCAGAGGCGCTCGCCAACCCCAACATCCCTCACGGCGATATCTTCGAGTTCGTCCTTAACTCAGCCGACAGTAAGTTCTATCCCGGGATCAAGCGCGATCCCGGCCCACTCGGAACGCCTGACCCCAACGATCCAGCGAAGCTCATCGTCACCACCAGCCATCCCGCGCCCTACACGCGCAAAGTCACCGTCTACGTGCCAAAGCAGTATCAGCCCGGCACCGCCGCGCCATTCATCGTAGGCGCAGACGGGCCAGACATGCTGCTCTTCACCACACTCGACTCGCTCATCGCTGAACATCGCGTCCCCGCCATGATCGCCATCTCCATCTCCAACGGCACCGGCGACGCGCAAGGCAGCGAGCGCGGCCTCGAATACGACACCATGTCCGGCCGCTACGCCGAGTTCGTCGAGCAGGAAGTCCTCCCGCAAGTCGAGTCGCGCTATCACGTCACGCTCACCCGCGCTCCCGAAGGCCGCGCGGCGACAGGCGGCAGCTCCGGCGGAGCCGTCTCGCTCATCATGGCCTGGTATCACCCGGAGCTCTATCACCGCGTCCTCGCCTACTCCGGCACATGGATCAACCAGCAATGGCCCAGCAATCCCGACACACCACACGGCGCATGGGAGTTCCACGAGCACATCATCCCCTCATCACCGCGCAAACCGATTCGTATCTGGATGGAGGTCGGCGACCGCGACCTCTACAATCCCAACGTCATGCGCGACAACATGCACGACTGGGTCCTCGCCAACGAAAACATGGCGCGCGTCCTGGCCGCCAAGGGCTACCACTACCAGTTCCTCTTCGCGCAAAACGCGGGCCACGTCGACTACGCAACAAAAAAGCAGACTCTGGCCGAAGCGCTCGAATATCTCTGGCAGGGCTATCCGCAAAAGTAAACATAAGATGACTTATCGATACTAATCGTAGTTGCCGAAAACGCCGTTTTTCGGGCATTTAAGTCCGATTCACCTTAAGAGAGGGCCTGCACCTACTTCGAATGCCAGATTTGGCAAGGATTACCGGGCAGAATCAACTGGAGCGGCTCAACCGGGGCATGGTCTCTCTTTGTTGAGAATGTCACTTCAGGTGAGTATTCGTTTTCGATTGTCTTGCCACAATCACAATCGACCTGCGCATTTGCACGATAGTCGAAGCCAGCTGGAAGGGATACAGTGCCATCTTCATCGGGATAGAACGCTTCATTGCCGATCGATCCGTACTTAGGGTAAAGGCTGTTATGGAAGAACACATAGGCATTCGGTTCGGGTCTTCCGTTCAACCAAAATACGGAAACCCGCACCTTGGTAAGTTCCAGCCTGTTGAGTTTAATCGGCGCTAAACTCAGGTGCTTGGCACGGGTCAGGTCGAGAATCTCAGCATGGGACTGTTCGGATACTTCGGGATAATACAGGGTTAGAAATGGAAGCTTCGGACTGGGAGGCGCGTTCCACAAAACCGAAAGGAAGTATCGGCCTGACTTCTCTGGCCGTATGATGTACTCTCCGGTCTTATCGGTGAAGTCCTGCACCGCCTGCTGGGCTTGGGCGTCGCTATCGTCGAGAAGAGGAACCAGGCTAATCTCGATGGCCTCAACTGGTTTGCCGCGATCATCGACAACACTCCCCCTCACTATCAAGCTACGAAGGTCATACTCAGCCTGCCTTTGTCTCTCCACGCTTTTCTCATGCAAGAAGAGACAAGCTGCGCAAACGCCGTATGTAGCGAAGCCGAGTATCGCGAAGCTCTTGGTACGCGGACTTGCCAAGGCCTGCCCTGCACCTCCTGTTTTCCCTCCTGCAAGCTTGAAGATCGCGAAGCTTAGAGCAGAAATCAGCGCTACCATCCACAGGCAAATCGGTAGGTCTTTGACGATTCTGAGGTATGCTTGAGATCCCGACACTTCCAAAGATGCATATGCCTGGCGGAATCGAATCTCATCCCAAACCCACTTGCCCAGCAATCCCAAAAGCAAAACAGTCGCGGCGGATAGCGCACCTAGCCAAGTTCGGCGACGGCGGTAAACGCCTACATCGAGGAGGCCGAAGTCCAGGCGTGTTCCCAAAAACCACCACCAAAGCAGGATGAGAGGGAGTTCCACGGCATAGACGAAATATGGAGGGGCTTCGGTCCAGACATTCGACACCAGTCGGGCGAGCGCGACTGGCAGAACATTAAGCGATCCAAGAGTGTAGGTCGGAACTTCGCACGGCCAGAACGGCCGACCGGAATCGTAGTACATGCACCGCCGATCCACATGAACACCCCATGCCATCAACGTGATCGAGATGAGCCCGAAGACTAAGGGCAGAGACGCTCTGTAAGGAATCTTGCGCATTCTGGATTAGACACCGACGAGGCCGCTTTTGAAGTATTGAAATGCTTGATAAGTCGCGTTTTCGGCAAGTTCAACGCTGCTCCTCACAAAACAGGTTTAGTCCTGATAAACGCGTTTCTGTTGAGCAACACACCCAGCCGGAAGCACACGCATACTTATCTAAGGTCTATTCCATTTCAGCAGCCGCAATTGGAGCATCCGCAGTCTCCACCGCCCGCCGCGCCAGCTCACGAAAAGTCTCGCGCATCTCCGGCGGGCTATGCACCACAATTCTCCGTCCCATGCTTAGCAACATCGCCGCAAACATCTCCAGCCGGTCACGCCCACAGCGCAGCCGCGTGCCACCCTCCTGCGCTTCCATGGCTACGCGAACCGGCCCAAAGCTGCGCGCTGCCACCTCAATCGGCATATCGATCCACACATCAATCTGATAATCCGAAGAAAGGAATGGCATTCGCTCTTCAAGGTATTTGCGTGCATCAAAACCAGCCGGCCTGCGAAATCCCACCGTCCCCACCGCAAGATCCGCCACGCGATCCAACCGAAAAGTCCGCATCGCCTTCCGTGTGAGGCAATGG
>Ga0208193_1000650_pt1 | contig 17169 bp, 16 predicted proteins | sample June2015DPH_17_2_FD_184716 | JGI IMG/M metagenome (GOLD analysis project Ga0208193, IMG submission 184716) | Peatland microbial communities from SPRUCE experiment site at the Marcell Experimental Forest, Minnesota, USA - June2015DPH_17_10... | ecosystem: Environmental > Terrestrial > Soil >... | reverse complement strand
CCGACCTTTTGCTCCGGAGGCAAGAGATCGATGCGTATGTTGTTCATTTTATAGCAGGTCAATGATGGTTGTGAACACCGATTGAGGCGTGTTGAGCACTTGTTGTGTACTCTGTTGTGTACCTGCTTTCCGGGGCTGTTGTCTGCCAAAACGCAACGATGTGGCGTGGGGGGTATTCCGGCGGCTCGTGGCTGGCAACGCGGGGTCTCGACTACAGTTCTGTCTTGCTTCAGGTCGAAGACGCTGCATCCGCGGAACCGACTTATTCCGGCGTTCAGCTATTTGGCTGAATGCCCTCCACGTTCCAAAGTCTGCGGGGGGGCGCTACCGAAATTCGCGTGTCGAGCCCAGAATCCAATGGAGGGGGCAATGATTCTCAGGAATTCTCTGCAGGGCACGAAAGCGCGGACTTGTCGCACGACGAATTCCAGGTTTTTAAACCATCGGCCGTTGCGATCTGATTCAGTCCTCCTAACCCTCCCCCGTCTCGTTGCATGGGTAGTCGATTCTGCTTTGGGGCTCACGGGAGCATCACGAAGAGTTATGCAACTACCGTTGAACTCTTGTTGAGGGACGTTGCAGATCCGTCGTACGATAGCGGCAAAGCAATCTTCGCGGGCGGGGGACGCAAGCTTCCGTGATGAGTGAGAATCAACCCATGGCTGGCACCCGTTCATGCCGCCAATCTCCGGAATCTCTGGCATCGGAACAAGGGGGCTCCTGACGGTGGGGGCGATCTGTGGACTGCAGCGCAACGCCGCAACAATACAGAACAGAAAGGAATCTCACGAAACAACGCAAGGGGGGCAAAGATTCTCGGAATTTCTTTTCGGCCGCGACGAGCACGAACCCGTGGCCATGAACGCGAACTTGCTCGCGGTTCCCACGAGGTGTTCGCTTCGACCGGGATGGCAACCGTGTTATTCCCCGATAGACATCCGTATCCCCCAAAGAACTTCACCAACAGCCAAGTGGGCAAACATTCTCGGAATTCCTAGCGGTGGTGCCGGCCGACGCGATCATTTCTTCTGAAGTGGGGGGCAATAATTCTCGGAATTTCCGCACCATGCCAAACCTCGCGCGACCAACATGGAAGCCGCGGAGTCTCCTGCTTGCCCCATCCCTCTCGAAGGCGGCGAAACTTCCACCGTCAAACGTGGCGGCGCCGACTGCTGAACAGGAAGGAAACAAGGCAAGGGGGGCAAAGATTCTCGGAATTACCGCCAGTCAGTCGAGATCGGCGATGACTCAAGCTGAATTCCTTCTCCGGTGTCCGATGCTCACCAGATGCCCCCGGCGCCCGCGTCGCGGTCGAGCCCATCACATGCGGGGGGCCAACAAACTCGGAATTTCCGATGCTGCGATGGCTAGCGGTACGAGGCTTCACTTGCCTGGAAGTTCTGCGCCGATTGGAGGGGGGCAATGATTCTCGGAATTGCGAGGGGGGTGGGGTTGCCTGAAGTCGGAGTCTCACTCGCTGCCGGGTCGTCGGCAAGAAGTTCTCCGAATTCGGCCATCGGGACTTCATTGGGGGAAGGCAGATATTCTCGGAATTCCGGCCTGCACCATTCTCGGAATTTCCGCACCTGGGCGCCAGTCGTATCCCGAATCCTCGAATTCTCACGTGCTCAACAAGGCGAACACGCCGAGCAGTTAGGGGCGAACCGTATTCGGGATTTCGCTCGCGATTTTTTCTGCTTGGAAGTCCTGCTCAAATGGGGGGGCAATGATTCTCGGAGTTTCGCGGGCGTGAACGGTTGGTGCGTCTCTTGCAACCCCATGTGACTGGCTGTAACGGCGGGCTGGAGTCACGACCCGTTCAATCAATCCGGCACCGCGGCGGCGAAGCTGGTCGGTGATCCAATCTCGACCTGCTCATGCAGCGTGGGGAAGATCGTTGAACCGCGCTAGCGGCGAGCCCCTACCTAACCGATCCGGGATGCCGGTGACAATCTCACGGTGCAATGCAAGGGGGGCAATGATTCTCGGAATTTCCGTCGGCACAGTCGGGTACGAACCCGTGGGCCATGAAGGCGACCTTGCTCGCGGTTCCCACGATCTCGCTCAGTTAGACCGGGATGGCAACCGTGGCATTCCCACTAGACATCCGCATCCCCCAACTTCACCAACAGCCGGGTCGGCAAACATTCTTGAGCGGCGGTGCGGGCCGGCGTGATCATTCCTTTTGAAGTCGGTGGCAACAATTCTCGCAATTTCCGCACGACGCCAACCTCGCACCAACATGGAAGCCGCGGAGTCTCCTGCTGCCTCCATCTCTCTCGAAGGCCGCGAAACTTCCATCGTTAGACGTGGCGGCGCCGACTGCTGAACAGGAAGAAATTTCACGAAACAAGGCCAGGGGCAAAGATTCTCGGAATTACCACAGTCGACAGTTCCAAGCAGCTTGCCGACGACGTCCAGCTTGGGAATCCGAAGGTGAAGCGCGCGATGGATGCTCTGAAAGTTAACACCTATAAGGCTGTAGGCGAGAAGACGTTCGAATACTACTACGCCGCAGAAGTTGAAGATGAGCGCTCCCGTTAATTACGTCCTCCGGCCCTCCAAGAACATGGAGCGCAAGATGATCTGCGATGCAATTTCCCGGTTTGCAAGGATTGCGCCTCTCCAGCGCCCGCTCAAACTCCTTATCCACTTCGGTCAGGTCGCGCGTTTTGAGCACTTGCGTGAGCGATTTTGTTGGCAGAGCAGTATTCGCGCCTATAATGAAACCGCCGACACGGTAGGAAAATCCGAATCGTGCAAGTACTTCCCGAATCTTCTTTCGGCCACCCTCTTCCCGTGATTCCTCCCCTGTCCCTTTATCCACCTCCATGAATTCTTCAATCAACTTGCCGAGCACGGCAAAGGGGTCTGAAACCTCCTCATGCATGCGCTTCAGCCAAAGCTGGCATCTCTCAACGCAGTTGCCTTGGGGAACCTCTCCTACTGCTCCGGCCTCGTAAAAGAGCCGTTGCAGGACCTTGTGGTTGTAGATATACTCACCCAATACGGCGCCAACAACGGAGCACACAGGAACAGGCAATGGTTTTGCCTCATCGTCCAACAGCTCGAGTGCGGCTTCTATATCTGGAAGGAGCGCTTCGAGTTCCGAACTGGCGTCGTAGGCGGAGAAGAGATTATTAATCTCTACGTCGATTGCATTCAACCGTGATGCCGGAGAGGGGGGAAGAAGCGGGGCGGCCAATCGCTTGAACTGTATTATCAGGTGGCGGTAGCCAGCAGTAACGCTCGTCTGTTCGTCGGGATCATCGGATGGCCCACAGAACCGGAACTTCCGGGCGCTTTCGATGAGGCCGGCGATGATTTCCATCTTTTTGTTCGCCGCCATATATTTCTTATAATGCGTTGATCAATAGCCTTCGCCACACGCTAACGCAAAACCCGAGGAAAGTGAACGAGTAGGTGTGGTGACCCCATCTTGTGGTTGCTCAGACCATGCGAATGCTTAGAGATAAGACTCCGCGATCTGCATGCTGGATAAACGGCTTTGCGACAATATTATAAGTATGAATCTGCTGAAGAATCCTCACTGCCCCGAGATTATCCGCCGGACATCCTTAAGCAGGACGAAGAGATGCATCGGATCGACAGGGGAGGGGATGAAATCAAATTTCTCATAGAAGCGGCGGGCATCCTCATCCTTCGCATGCACCGCGAAGGCGCGGATGCCGGCAATGTCGGCCGCCTGGATTGTACGCTGCATCGCGTCCCGCAAAAGCGCCTTCCCGACGCCCTGACCCTGCGAGGGCAGGGCCACCGCCAGGCGGGCAAGCAGCATGATCGGCACCGGGTGACGGGCCAGTCCCTTGGTGAGACGCTCGGGCGCTTCGTCGCGAGTGACATGGCCGACGGCGAGAGTGTAATAGCCGATCACAACGCCCCCTACCAAACCGACATAAGTCTGGGCCGCTCCCGCCTGCTGGTTAGCCCAGGCGTATCTCAGCAGATACCGGTTGAGTTCCTCCCGGCCGCAGTCAAAAGCTTCAATGGGGTGATCGGAGCGGAGCTTTTCAACACGGCGGGCGCTATTCACCGATTTGGCCGGTCATCAAAGAATCCGGGTTCCTTCAGGAGGCGCTCCAGGCGGGGCAGGGGGCGCACAGGCGCATCGAGGGCGGCCATGAAGGCTTTCCACTGCGTGGCATTGAGACCAAAGGTGCGACGGTCGGCCAATGCCTCGTCGGCACGCGACAATGCGCTCTCCAGGACGAATTCGCTGACCGAGCGATGCGCAACGGCAGCCGCTGCCTGCAGCGCGCGTTTGGCATCGCGCGTAAGCCGCAGATCGAGTTTTTCACTGCGTGTGGTTCGTGCAGGCATGGCTTCTCCTTTCTTATTTTAAAGCATACCGATCCTGCCAGACAATGTCAAGACAAAGCAGTTAGGGGCGCAATTCCAGGCCGCCAATAGAGAGCGTTTCGCCCGCAGGTATCTGCAATCTCGCTACAATCATACTTCCGAAGCCAAATGACAGCCGGACGCGGGTCTGGTATAAGCCATTTGATTGTAATAAGAATGGCATCGACTTAACCATGCCCATCAACGAAGCGGACACTTGCCGGACGTATGTGGTTCCCAAGCTCTACAACGCCGGCTGGGAAGACACACAAATCAGTGAACAGAAGAGCTTCACTGATGGCCGGATCATGCTCGTGGGCAACCGGGCAATCCGCCGGCCGCAGAAGCGCGCCGACTATCTGCTTCGCTATCGCCGTGATTTTCCCATCGCGGTCGTCGAGGCTAAGGCAGCGTTTCGGACCGCAGGGGACGGGCTTCAGCAGGCTAAGGAATACGCGCAGATTCTGGGACTCAAGTTCGCCTATGCAACGAATGGCCACAGCATCATCGAGCATGATTTCCTGACCGGCCTCGATAACGAGCTGCAGGCGTTTCCAAAACCTTCGGAACTGTGGGCCAGGCTCACGGCCGGAGAGAAGATTTCCGAGGATGTCGGCAACCGCCTGCTCACTCCTTACTACCATTTGTCCGGCAAGTCGCCCCGCTACTACCAGGAGATCGCCATCAATCTCGCTGTGCTATGTATCCTGCAGGGCAGGAAGCGCGTCCTCCTGACGCTTGCGACCGGCACAGGAAAGACTATCGTCGCCTTTCAGATTTGCTGGAAGCTCACGAATTCGTTGTGGAACCGGACTGGTGAGCATCGCCGCCCGCGGATTCTCTATCTTGCCGATCGCAATATCCTCGTCGATGACCCGAAGGATAAGACTTTTGCTCCCTTCGGCGAAGCCCGCCACAAAATAGAAGGGGAGGCGGTCAAAAGCCGCGAGATGTACTTCGCGATCTATCAGGCCATTGCAAAAGATGAACGCCGTCCCGGCCTATACCGTGATTATCCGAAGGATTTCTTCGATCTCATCATCGTGGACGAGTGCCACCGCGGCAGCGCCCGCGACGAAAGCAACTGGCGCGAGATTCTGGAGTATTTCGAGCCGGCATTTCAGATCGGCATGACGGCTACGCCCCTGCGCGCCGATTACCGGGACACGTATCGCTACTTCCACAATCCGCTTTACACCTACAGCCTCCGCCAGGGCATTGATGACGGCTTTCTTGCGCCCTACCGGGTGCACCGCATTGTCTCCACTGTCGATGCAGCGGGCTGGCGCCCGACGCCGGGCGAGGTGGACCGCTATGGCCGGGAGATCCCGGACAGCCTTTACGGCACGCCGGATTTCGACAGGCGCATTGCGCTGAAGGCGCGAACCGAAGCCATCGCCCGCAACCTGACCGATTTCCTAAAGAAGTCCGATCGCTTCGCCAAGACCATCGTCTTCTGCGCAGACCAGGAACACGCCGAGGAAATGCGCCGGGCGCTCAATAACTGCAACGCGGATCTCGCGAAGCAGTATCAGGACTATGTTGCGCGCGTCGTTTCCGACGAGGGCGACATCGGCCGCTCCCATCTCGGCCGCTTCATGGAGCTGGAGACGAAGACGCCGGTGATTCTCACGACATCACAGATGCTCACGACCGGCGTGGACGCACCGACCTGCAAGAACGTGGTGCTGGTGCGGACGATCAATTCCATGACCGAATTCAAGCAGATCATCGGCCGCGGCACCCGTGTACGCGATGACTACGGCAAGCTGTTCTTCAACATCATCGACTATACCGGCAGCGCCACGCGGCTCTTTGCCGATCCTGATTTCGACGGCGATCCGGTGCTGATAACCGAAGAAGAAATGGACGCAACCGGCGAGACGATAGGGGAGCCGACCATCGTTGAAGAGCAGGAGCCTGTCCACCTGGAGGAGGAGACAGAGCTGTCGCCTGGCGCCGGCCTCACGTTCGACGACGATCAGGGACCGCCACGGAAGTTTTACGTGGATGGCGGCATTGTCGAGATCGCCGCGCACGTTGTCTGGGATCTCGATGCCGATGGAAGGCGGCTCCAGGCCAAGAAATTCACGGAATATACCGCCGACAGCGTACGCAGCATGTATCCGTCCGCGGCTGAGCTCCGCGCCAAGTGGAGCGCGCCCGACGAGCGCGCCGTGATTATCGCCGCACTGGAGGGGCGCGGGATCTCGTTTGAGGAATTGGCCGAGGCGGCCAAACAGCCGGACGCAGATCCGTTCGACTTGCTGTGCTATGTCGCCTATAGTGCGCCCATCCGCAGCAGGCGGGAGAGGGCAGAGGCCGCACGCATCGACGGTAAGGCGTTCTTTGACAGATTCACGAATGGAGCGCGGGAAGTGCTGAACGAATTGCTAGAAAAATATGTCGAGTTTGGAACGGCACAATTCCAGATACCCGACATCCTGAAAGTGCCCCCCCTATCTCAGCACGGTAACGTCATCGAGATTGCCGACTTGTTCGGAGGGCCGGATCAGCTTCGCGTAGCAGTCGGCGAACTTCAACAATTACTGTACGCGGCGTAAGGAAAACACATGGCGCGAACCTCAACACTGAAAAAAGAGGCCCCCAAATCCACCGCACAGCAGCTCGGCAGTATCGTCAAATCCTGCCGTGACATCATGCGTAAGGATAAGGGCCTCAATGGGGATATCGACCGCTTGCCCATGCTCACCTGGGTCATGTTTCTGAAATTCCTCGACGACATGGAGCAGGTGAGGGAAGCGGAAGCGAAGCTCGCCGGTAAACGCTACCGACAGAGCATCGAACCTCCGTATCGGTGGCGAGATTGGGCATCCAAAGCCGAGGGCATTACCGGACCCGAACTGATTGCGTTCATCAATCAGGACGAAGCAATGCGGCCCGATGGAAAGCGCGGCCCGGGGCTTTTTGCCTACCTGAAGTCCCTCGAAAGCACGAACGGCGATCGCCGCGATGTGATCGCCCGTGTATTCCAGGGCACCATCAACCGTATGGTTAACGGATATCTGTTGAGGGATGTCATCAACAAGGTCAACGATATCCATTTCACCTCGAAGGACGAGATACACACGCTGGGGCACATGTATGAATCGATGCTCCGGGAGATGCGCGACGCCGCCGGTGATTCGGGCGAGTTCTATACACCGCGCGCCGTGGTGAAATTTATCGTCGCGGCCGTCGATCCGCGACTCGGGGAAACGGTTCTCGATCCCGCGGCGGGGACAGGAGGATTTCTAGTTGAAACATTCGATCATCTGCGAAGCCAGGCGAAGCGTGCGCAGGATTATGAGCAATTGCAGCGCGGCACGCTGCACGGGATCGAGGCCAAACCGCTTCCATACCTTCTCTGCGAGATGAATCTGCTTCTCCACGGAATGGAGTACCCGGAGATTGATCCCGGCAACGCTCTTCGTTTTCCGCTGCGCGAAATCGGAGATAAAGATCGCGTGGACGTGATAGTGACGAATCCCCCCTTCGGGGGCGAAGAGGAGAGAGGGATTTTGTCAAACTTCCCGGAGGATAAGCAAACCGCGGAGACCGCACTGCTCTTCCTTCAATCGATCATGCGAAAGCTCCGCCGACCGTTAGGCGCGCGCAAGGGCGGTAGATGCGGAATGGTTGTGCCGAATGGCGCGTTGTTTGGCGACGGCATATGCGCCCGTATCAAGGAAGAACTGCTCAAAGAGTTCAACCTACATACTATTGTGCGTCTCCCGAACGGTGTATTTGCGCCATACACGCCGATTCCGACGAATCTCTTGTTTTTCGATCGCTCGGGGCCGACACAGGAAGTTTGGTACTACGAACAGCCGCTTCCCGAGGGCAGGAAGAACTACACGAAGACGGCTCCAATGCAGTTTGAAGAATTCACCGGCTGCCTTGCATGGTGGGGAAACCGTCAGGAGAACGATCGCGCCTGGAAAGTAGCTGCGACGGAGCTACTTGCCGATGGCTGTAATCTTGACCGCAAGAACCCACGCGCCAAAGATGATATTGCCCACCTGCCGCCCAAAAAGCTTGCCGACAGCATTCTAGAGAAGGAGCAACGGATCGCAGCGATCATGGTAGGTATCCAAGCCCTTCTGGGGGACCCTGGCGTATGAGTGCTAGGTGGCCGAACGTCAACCTTGGGGAACTACTCGCCAAGAGCGATGAAACGATAGAGCCTGAGCCGAGCACTGAGTACGCCGAAATTACCGTGAGACTCTGGGGTAAGGGAGTCGTTCTTCGTGGAATGGTGACAGGCGCCCAAGTCGCGGCACAGCGCCGATATGTCGCTCGTCGTGGGCAATTCATACTTTCGCGGATTGACGCCAGGAATGGTGCCATGGGCCTTGTTCCCCCAGACCTTGACGGCGCAATTGTGAGTAATGACTTCCCGCTCTTTCGCATTGCAGAGGCTCGTCTCCTACCGGCTTATCTTGGCTGGTTGTGCAAGACAAATGCGTTCGTCGAGGAATGTAGGCGGGCCAGCGAAGGAACCACAAACCGCGTCCGTCTTCAAGAGGACAAGTTTCTCGCAAGAAAAATCCACCTGCCTCCGGCCCCTGAACAGGAACGGATTGTGTCCCGGATTAACGACCTTACCGTCCGAATTCAGGAGGCGCGTCAGCTCCGTGAGACAGCGGCAAGGGAAACGGATGCGCTGCTTTTTACTCGAATTGGGCAAGTTTTCGCTCAGATAGCGAAAACTTCGGTGCCGCGTTCCTTCGGCTCTTTTTCTCCACACGTCACGAGCGGACCTCGAAATTGGGCGAAGCACTATGATCGCGGCGGCCTAAGATTTTATCGCGCTCAAGATATCGGCATCTCGGGTGAGATTCTGGATGACTCCAAGATGTTTGTCGCCCCTCCTCCTGGAGCGCAAGGACGATCGGCGCTACTCGAAGAGGGCGATTTAATGCTGGTCATTACGGGCGCGACCGTGGGACGTGTGAGCGTATTTCGGTACGGCCTGGAGCCGGGTTTCGTGAGCCAGCATGTTGCCATCTGTCGCTTGCCGCAAGCTGACGTATATCCGGAATATGCGTTGTGGGGGCTTCGCGGTCCTGACGGACAGGCCCAACTGCTTGGGCAAAGGTACGGCCAAGGAAAGCCGGGCTTGAATCTTGCGAACATCCGCTTCCTTTCCCTGCCATTCCCGTCATTGCCAGAACAGCGGCGAATCATTAGGTGACTTAGACACGATCCAGACGGAGGTAGACCGAATTAAATCGCTGCAAGCTGAAACCGCAAACGAGCTCGATGCCATGCTGCCGTCGGTGCTATCAAAGGCGTTTGCGGGCGAATTGTAGCAGACATTAGAGCTCCGGATGATGTAGGTCAGGCCAGGTCCCAGATATTGGGGCAAACACAACATTTAGACCACCAACCGCAAAGTAGTTTTATAAGCTACTGAAATAATATGACTGGAAGGCAAGGCTACAACCTCGGCGCTCGGCAAGAATGACCCATTTGCGCTTGTCAAGAGTGACCCACACCAAGAACACGATTTGCCCGCGGGCAAGGAAATGGCATCCGCCCGCCCAAATTCCTGTACTTAATCTCTAATGGACATCGTCCATGCCACCGAAGGAGAACTTTACGTACTGAAGAGGTCCATTTGGTCTTGAGAAAAAATCAATTCGATATCCTGGCGAACAGCGGGAGTTAGCCGGAAGACCGAATCAGTGCCGTAAACGGCTTCAACAATCGACTTCTTAACCATCCCGGAGATGGACTCCTCAACTGCCTCCCTGCCGCGTTGAGACGCCAGCGAAAGCTGCTGAAGCGTCCCTTGCGGATGAGCCCACAGGAAACGAAAGAGAACCAATTCGACTAAATAAGGCAATGATGACCCTCTGTTGCCTTCCGCTGGTATTGCCGTACCGAGCTATGGGACTGGACTGCAAGGACGGGGTGCCATCGCTGACAAGCCCCACTTCTGCAAACGAACTCGCCGACCTCCACGGCTTGTTCCTGTGTTGGAAGACGCGGGCCACAAACATTGACAGTTCTCTGTTCGCTCTATAAGCTTACAGCTATGGAAGGCCTAGGCCCATTCATGCGACGCCGGCGAGATGAACTCGACATCTCGCTCCGCGAATTCGCAAAGCGTCTCGATTGCTCGCCTGCATTCGTATCTGATATTGAGCTCGGGCGGCGATACCCATCGGACAAGGTGCTCGCCGAGATTGCGCGTCAGCTAAAGGTAAAACTGGAAGATATCCGGGCACTCGACGTCCGGGCACCGATTGAAGAGATCAAACGCGTCACGCAAAACGATCCGACTTTTGCACTGGCGTTCCGCACCGTTCTCGACAAGAATATCACTGCCAACGAGTTGCTCGAATTCGTTAAGAACAAGGAGGAAGAGAAAAAGGGCAAGGAGAAAAAATGAAGCCCTACCGCCCCAATGCCTACAAGCAGCCGTATTTTACGGCCACCCAGATTGACAACATGTGCTGCGATGAACTGCGCGGCGTCGCTCTACTTCCCGCTTCGCCCGAGCCAGTTCGTATTGATCGGTTCATCGAAAAACGGTTCAAGGTTCCGCCACAATACGAAGTGTTGCCCGACGGTGTGCTCGGCTTCACCCGGTTCGGCAAGAAGGGTGTAGAAGCCGTTGTTATATCCGCCGCGCTTGATGCCGAAGGCGGGAAGGTGGCGGAGCGGCGCATCAGGACCACGATGGCGCACGAAGGCGGGCACGGGCTACTCCATGCGCACCTTTTTGCCCTCGATCACATCCCCTTGCATCTCTTCGATAAGGACAGCCATTCCGGGGATCAGATACTCTGCCGGGGCGTCCACGGCGACGAGAAAAAGAGCCACCGATACGACGGGCGTTGGTGGGAAGTGCAGGCGAACAGAGCCATAGGCGGCCTGCTTTGTCCCAGGCCTCTCGTACAGGAAGCTATCAAATCCTTCCTGTCCCCGGCAGGCCTGCTGGGAGTCGAAATACTTGAAGAGAATCGCCGCGATGCCGCTGTGCGCTCGCTGTGTGAGATTTTCGATGTTAATCCCGCCGTGATGCGCATCCGGATCAGCGAGTTGTTCCCACCGCAAATGGGCCAATTGCACCTATAAAAAAATCTTTGCATCTGTCCGCTGTGTATGCTTACATTGTACTAAAGTGTAGTAGGGTACGTGTATGGCGACGAAGCGACCGAAAAAAAGAGTCAGAAACCCTTCGGGAGCGACCGCGTCTCCGGTCGTTGTCGTCAGTCGATCCATCAAGGATCTTCCGCGCCTGCTTCTGTTCGTGCGCGCAGGCGGTCGCTGTGAATTCGACGGTTGCAACGATTACCTGCTACAGCATCCCTTGACGCTGACTCCCGGCAACTTCGCGCAAATGGCGCATATCATCGCCTTCAAGGAAGACGGTCCTCGTGGCAACGCAGCACTCCGCCCTTCCTATATCAACGATGTCGGCAATCTGATGCTGCTGTGCCCCCAGTGTCACAAGCTCATCGACGATCATCCCGAGCAATACCCGGTCTCCGTTCTTCAAAAATACAAGGAAGCCCACGAAGATCGTATCCTGCTCGTTACCGGGCTGGGACCGGACCGCAAGACCACGATAGTGCAGCTCAAAGCGCGTATCGCGGGCCAGGCGATCGCCATTCCGGTCGAACAGGTCACGAAAGCCGTCGCTCCCCGATATCCCACGGATGCCAAGGGCCATCTGATAGACCTCACCGCGATCAACGCCGAAGGCAAGGCGTTCATCGACGAGGCCTTCGACAGTCGCATCCGCGGTATAGGCTGCTCCTTGGAGAGCGGCTGCTTTGGCCAGCCCAACGGCTTTTACCTGGGGCAGGTCGCGCAGGCGTCTTTCGATTTCGCGAAAGGCTTGCAGCGCCTGGGGAGCCTGTCGATACCGCGCAGGCGGCAGTTCAATACCAAACATCAAGCCAGGCGCGGCCTCAAATCCCGGATTCACTAGTCGCAGCCGTTGCAAGCTCTTGGCGAATAGTCCAGCGCCGCTGACGAGAATGACGGACAAGGCCACCTCGCCCGCCACCAGCAACCCTCGCAGGCGCCGATTCTGCCTTGTGCCAGTTCCGCCGCGCTCGGTGAGCGGCTCGGCGCCTGACGAAACATAGGCCGGTGCGATGCCGAACCCGATCGCCGTCAAAATCGAAATACCGAAAGCGCCGTCTCGAATTCACACTTCGCTCCTTTGGACGGCCGATTCCAGTGTCATAGCAAAACGTCTCACTGTTGTTGCGACGCCTCCAACTTTTCGAGGCGGCGGATAACGTCAAATAGCTCAACGCCTTTGAAAAGTGCGCTCAGACCTTCCCGTGATGCTTGCACGCGCTCACCCGGCCGCGCCGCGGTATCCCCCGCTACCGTCGCCAACGTAGAAACAAATCTCAACGAGTGACTGTGAAGCGCTGCCACCGCGCCGCCCAGCAGTTCAGCTTTTGTCGCCGAATATGCGCGCTCGAACGCTTCGGAACTTTTCAGCCTGTCTGCGGTTCGCCTCGATATGCCAGCCTCTTTCGCCGCGTCCGCCACGCTCTTGCCTGAGAGCAACGCGACCATCAGTGCTTGCGCGCGCGCTGAGAGTGCCAAGGTTCGCCGTTTTGTGCCAGGCCTAACACCGCCAAGTAGGGAGGCCGTGGCACCGTTTATCGGTTTACGTTTCCATGATTTGAGGCACTGCGCCGTAACAAAACTGGCGGAGTCCGAGGCTTCCGACGCAACCATTCAGGCATCGCCGGCCACATGAGCCGGGAACTGATGGAGCATTATTCACAGGTCCGCTCCGCTGCGAAGCGTAAAGCAGTTGATTCGATCAAGAGCTATGTACCCGAAGAGAATCCAACTGCGGCCGTTGCAACCACGAAGAGGGTGCAATGAACAGCAAGCGTGTACATTGCCGTGTACATGAGGAAAACAACGCTACTTCAAAACCTGTAAGTTTTCATTCTATTGGTCGGGGCGGGGCGATTCGAACGCCCGACCCCCTGCGCCCAAGGGAGCTGAGTCGCTTCCAAGGGGTTCATCGTTTTTCGGCTATTCCTAATATTTACAACAATCCGGGGAATCTGCTTTCGCTCAAAAAGCAACCCCGGCGGTTTCAACAGATCGAGTTCGGACACAGTTTTGGCACAGATGAAAAGCAGGGGCGCTACAGAAGCTCCAATTGTCTATCAGAGCAACCAGGTCCCAAACTAATGGAACTCGCCAAGGAGAAAAAGCCCATGCCAACAAAACGAACTACAACGCGAACTACCCAGACCGCCGCAACGAGACCCATGACCGGCGCCGATGCTTTTGAGGCTGGCCGCCGCGCCTATGAAGCTACTGCTGCAGGGTCCACCAGCGCTGCGGGGCCAACGGCTGATCCCCAGCGCGCGCCAGTCACAAGTCGAACGCAAAATGACGAAGACGGCCCCATGGCGAAATGACACGGCCGCGCCATAATCTTGGCGCTGGTTTCTTAGGCGGTCTTACTGCCCGTCAGCATTTTCCACGGACCCCCACCGATGACGCCCGCTCTCGAAAACATGCCGCCTCGGGGGGCGGTTCATGTGGTAGGAAGTGGGACCGGCTTGACCTCGATTTGTTCTCATTGCTGCTCCCGTGCGCAACGCGCTCATCCTAAACAGATTGGGAAGACATCCTGACGGTCTTGTCCTCCGGCTCGTCGCCGGCCTCCTTCGGCATCCTTCACGGTCAAATTCTTCGCGAAGAGAATCGTTGGTCGCCTTCGATCCTTTCTTGACAGTCCAGCCCTTCTCCTTCGCTTGAAGGAATGAACACCAGCGCGGGTCGCTAGTCTGGAATGCCAGAAGGCCGATGCCCACGATGAGGAAGTTTTTCCCCCTGAAGTTGTGCTTCATGACCGGGGTTCGTAGGCGCTCGCGGGCCTCCGCACTTTGACGAATCCCATGGACGGACCCAAGGCTTAACGCCGGCCTCAAGCTGCTCGACGATCTGATCGGCGAACTCCTGCATAGGACCGCGGCGGACGCCAACTTCTTTGCCGTTGCGTCTGAACATCCGTGGCAGAATAAGGCGCTCGGTTGACCCTGGAAAGGGGGATCGCTACCATAAAGAGAGGTGCGCGATGAACTGGCTTGAATGCGAAGAAATCGAGGCTGTTCCCGGCAAGATGGGCGGCCGGCCCGTCGTCAAGGGAACGCGTATCGAGCCGGACGTGATCCTAATCGATGAGGAATTCGGGCGGACCCCTGAGCAGACTCATGAAAGCTATCCCACGCTTTCGCTTGACACGATCCTGAGAATCCGCGCCTTTGCGCACGGACACCAGCTTGTGCCGTGAATGTCCTCCTTGATGAAAACGTACCCCACGATTTGCGGCCCTTCCTTGCACATCATGAGACGTTCACCGTCGTCCACATGGGATGGGGCGGCGTAAAGAACGGCAAACTTCTGGAAGCCGCCGAGCGTGCCGGGTTCGATGTCCTAATCACGGGGGACAAGACACTTGAGTACGAACAAAACCTCTCACATCGCAGAATTGCCCTTGTGGCCCTTTCAGCGGTCAACTGGCCGATAATCGAACCGCACTTGGCGAAGATCGTTGATGCCTGGACCATGCAAAGTCTGGAACTCTCACCCACGTTGATTGCGGCATGTTCAGGAGACGACGCCATAAGCCTCAAGGGCCTGCGCCTGGCTGATCGGGGCTCGCGTTTCCTGCGGAAGCTTCTCGGCGCGCGAGCGAAGCCGTAAACATGCCGACATAAAATGAATCCATGAAGCAGCCGTGGGAATGGACAGAAGAGGATATTGCAGGGTTAATAGCGAACAAGGTTCAGGAACATCTTGGTCTCGACTACAAGGCGTACGCGGCGCTCGCCAAGGATGACGAGAAACCGTGCGTCCGGATTTCGAACGTCGAATCTAGCTTGCATGCCGTGGGAAACCCCCGCTAGTGAATTCAGTTTTGGACCTTATGGTGCTCCAGACCGCTCCGTCTTACAGCCGAGTCGATGATGAAAATAGAGCACTTGCGTTCGCAGGGTACGCTCTCCAAGATCCTCAGAACATCAGCCCGATTAGCCGTGAAAACTAGTGGTCGCGAGGGGGGCATTTACCAAAGCGGAGTGGCTCTTCAAATGCGCGATTCGCGGACTCTGCACCCAACCGCCTCGATAACGTCAAGTTTGTTGGGATCAATCACCTTGACCTCGGTCTCGCTGCAAACGAAGGTCGTGATGCGAATGTTGGATAGCGGCGTTCGCAGTTTCACGTAGTTGGGTCCAAATTTCCTTACGGCGCACCATTCCTCCAGAGCGTACGCGGAGTAAAGCAGTGACCGGATCGGACGTTTCGGCTCGAGACCTGCCTCCCGGCAGAGGTCGCTGAGCAAGAAGGTACGGTCATTGAACCATCCCGTTTCGGTGCGCGACACATTGCAATGCATGGCGTTGAATGACGTGACCGAATCCGACAGGGTTCGGGCGTGAACCCTCATCAACCGCCGGCGGACATCCGCAGTGATCAACCTGCGGAGCAAAAACACCTCCGCCTTCTGAAGACCTCTGTAGAGAACGGCCTCGCCGCGATCGATGTGGGGCTGTGATTCCATATCTGCGATCAGGTAGCTGCCGTGCTGCATAAAAATGACGCGTTCTCTCGCACAAGGATTGACGTCAGAATGGCGGTAGACCGCGAGCGGGGCCGTCGCATCCTCCAACCCGCACCTTCCATTCGACACGAACAAGGTATCCAGTTCGCCCTGTCTGGCCCGATTCCAGAATGTAAAAAGCAGTTTCACTTCCCGATGATCTCTAAACGGGCAACCGAACCAAAAGTGCCGGCGTACTTTTGTGCCGCCGTGAAATATTCCGGGAATCACCCACGAATATTGAAAATAGTAGTCTCTGTCGGGTGGCGAATAGGGCGAGTAGGCCAGTTCGCCAGCGGAGGCAAGCCACGGCACAACCTCTTCACCATGCAACGTGGAAGTGGAGAATCTCAGCTGCGGCATATCCGGCGGAATCACTTCTTCCCCGTAGATTTGTTCGGCTTCAGATCACTGGCCCGTCTCACGGCTGCTGCCATTCTCTCAGACAGAGCGTCGTCTCCACCTTTGGGCGCCAGTTTCACCAGCGTGCGCATCGCGGCGATCTCATCCCGATATTGATTCATTCGCCGGTCGAAGGTGCGGCGGTCTTTCGTACAGACCAGGGTTTGAGGCGAACCAGCACGTTCAGTCTCATGGGTCATATCCAGCCGGTGTCTGTCGATCAAATTGTGAAGGTGCCGGCGCCGCTCTTTCTTGATACGGAAGCGGTGAACACGCTCGGCGGGATCACGAGCGAAGGACTGGAGTTCCTGGCAATCCGGACACGAACATGAGAGTTCTACATCCAGACGCCAGTCCGATGGCGGCTGCGGAGGAGCCTCGCTGCGCCGGAGCATGAACTCCGCCGCGCTCGTCCACAGGTACTGAAGGCTGGCTTTAACCGCGGCGGTCCTTTGCCGCGGCCCGCCCCAGATCCGTTCGATTGCAGGAGCAACCAACGTTACGGGGCTGAAGCATCCGGGCCGCGAAGCGATCTTCTCAGCGGCAGCGCCGCACAGAGTTCCACCATTGAAGCGCTGCAACGCCTGGAAGAGGTTTTCGAGGAACTCTGGGGCGAGAGGGTGTTTCCGCTCCGCCGGTTCCCAATCGAAGGCTTCTGATTTGGAATCGCACTTGCCCACGCTGTCGAGGCAGGCGACCACGGACTGAGCAACGTCGAGAAAACAAGGAGAAGGATTTTCGCTGAGCGCCAACAGAAGCTCCGTGCACTCGTTCGGCCGCTCCGGCATTCGCGCAGA
>Ga0208193_1000648_pt1 | contig 17194 bp, 15 predicted proteins | sample June2015DPH_17_2_FD_184716 | JGI IMG/M metagenome (GOLD analysis project Ga0208193, IMG submission 184716) | Peatland microbial communities from SPRUCE experiment site at the Marcell Experimental Forest, Minnesota, USA - June2015DPH_17_10... | ecosystem: Environmental > Terrestrial > Soil >... | reverse complement strand
GCGACGCTGGGTGAGTTGGTGGCGTGGATCATTGGATGGGATTTGATCCTGGAGTATGCGGGATCGAATATGACGGTGAGCGTGGGTTTTGCCGCGCACGTGGTGGATCTGCTGGACTGGCTAGGGCTGCATCCGCCCGCTACGTGGATTTCGCCTGCGTATCTGCCGGAGGGATTGCAAGACCTGGCGGGGAACTGGATCTATCACCCGGGTTGGCACTTCGGGTTTAATATTCCGGCGTTCCTGGTAGTACTGCTGCTGACCGTGGTTCTGGTGCGGGGCATTCGTGAGTCGGCTTCGACGAACAACATGATGGTGGGCGTGAAGCTCATTGCGATCATGATCTTTATCACTGCGGCGATCCATTACATTCATCCGACAAACTGGCATCCGTTTATGCCGAATGGGTTCAGCGGAGTGCTGACGGGCGGGTCGATTATTTTCTTCACATATATCGGCTTCGATTCGGTTTCGACGGCGGCGGAGGAGTGCAAGCGGCCGCAGCGGGATCTGCCGATTGGGATTATTGCCACCCTGATCATTTGCACCGTGCTGTACGTGGCCGTGGCGGTGTGCCTGACGGGCCTGGTGCCGTGGCACTCCATGGTGGGCGATGCGGCGCCGGTGGTGAATGCGCTTAAAAAGCTGTCGGTGCTGCCGGGTGGGCATCCGCTGCATTGGGTGCGGCTGGTGGTGCTGGTTGGCGCGCTGACGGGAATGCTGTCGTCGCTGCTGGTGTATCAGCTTGGGCAGTCGCGCGTGTGGTTCTCCATGTCGCGCGATGGTCTTCTGCCGAAGATTTTTTCAGATGTGCATAAGATTTATCGCACGCCGGCGTTTTCGACCTGGGTGGCAGGGTTTGTGGTGGCCATTCCGTCGGGACTGTTTGATATCGGGACGCTCGCCAATCTTTCGAATATCGGCACGCTGTTTGCTTTTGTGCTGGTTTCAATTGGTGTGATCGTGCTGCGTTATCGCGAGCCGGAGCGGCATCGCGGTTTTCGTGTTCCCGGCGGGCCGATTATTCCTGCGTTAAGCGTGATCTTCTGCTTCGTTCTGATGTCCGGGCTGGACATTCTGACATGGATACGCTTCTTTGGCTGGCTGGTGATTGGGCTGGTGGTTTACTTCTTCTACAGTCGGCATCGGAGTGAGTTCGCGGGACGGCGATAGGTTCATCTGGCTATGAATCCTGTGTGCGCGGAAGTGCCGCATGAAGCTTAAAACTCGCCAATGGCTGATGCTGATAGCAGCGGTCCTGATTGTACTTACGCTTGCCTGGTGGTGGATGCCAGATCCAAGGATATTTACTGCGAAGCGCGATATTGGCGGGATCGAAGCATTTCGGAAGGCGAACGGAAGATTGCCGAATTCCCTTGCCGAGATGGGTATCTATGAGGATGAGAGCGGTCCTGTCTATTATCGAAAGCAGGATGATCAGAACTACATCGTTTATTTCGGGCTCAGCCTGGGTGAATCAGAGACGTATGACTCTCGCACCCGCAAGTGGTCTGACTACTGAGATCTTTCATGAGTGAAATCAGGAAGTTCGTTCGCAGGATGCCGAAGGCGGAGCTGCATCTGCATCTCGAAGGCACGATTACGCCGGCGACGCTGGTGGAGCTGAGCGTGCGGCAGGATGATAAGCCGCTGACGCTGGAAGACGCTGAGAAGCTATACAAGTTCACGGATTTTACGGGATTCATTGAGGCGTTCAAAGCTGTTACGCGGCTGCTGAGCGGGCCAGAGCATTATGAGCTCGCTGCGTGGCGGATGTGTCAGCGGCTTCATGAGCAGGGCGTGGTTCATGCTGAGGTGTATATCTCGGTGGGCGTGATTTATATGTGGCGGAATCATGCGCGGGGCGTCTTTGAGCCGATCTTTGAGGGGTTGGAGCGGGCGCGGGTTCGGGCTGAGCGCGAACTTGGGTTGACGCTGTACTGGATTTTCGATGCGGTACGGCACTTTACTGTGCCGGAGGCGGAGCGGGTCTTTAAGAAAGCCGCCGAAATGCGGGCGCAGTACCCGTCGATTATCGGGATTGGTCTGGGCGGCGATGAGCGGCAGCGCGGCTCGGAGCCGTTCAAGGAGATGTATGCCGAAGCGAAGGACGCGGGACTGAGGCTTACGAATCATGCGGGGGAGACGACGCCGGCTTCTGCTATCTGGGAGGCGCTTGGGATCGGCTCGGAGCGGATTGGTCATGCGCTGTCGGCTGGGGAGGATGAAAAGTTAGTCGCGGAGTTGAAAGATCGGCAAATTTGTTTAGAACTGAATCCGAGTTCGAATGTGCGGACGGGGAATTGTGCTTCGTTTGCGGCGCATCCGCTGCGGAGGTACTTTGATGCGGGGCTGCTGGTGACGCTGAACTCGGATGATCCGGCGTTCTTTGAGTCGGATATTGAGAATGAGTATCTTCTGGCGGCGATGGAGCAGGGTTTTACGCGAGAGGAGTTGCGGCAGCTTGCCGGCAATTCGATTGCGGCGAGCTTTCTTCCCGAAGCGGAAAAGAAACGCTGGCTGAGCCAGATTCACACAACAGAGTAACGAAAGTGTGCGCCTGTCGGGACTTACAAGCCAGCGACAGCCAAAATGCGCTATTATGCCTGCAAGGGGGCTGTTCCGCCTTATGTCCGCAGAACCTGAGATTCTTTCAATTGTTGAGCCGTGCAGTGAGCACAAAGCGCTGCGCGTGGTGGGGTGGTTTTCCGTGGGCATGGCTCTGGCTGGACTGGGCATCCTGATCGGCCGTGAGTTGCGGTGCCGGTATAAGTTCAACCGGCGGACGCCGTATGACTTTTTCTCCCATGCCGAGGGCGAGCAGCAAACGGCGAATGAGTTTGGGGTGGGTATTTAAGACTTCACAGATTTTGAAATCGATGATGCCGCCTTCGGGCGGCATTTGCCGTTTGAGGCATTGTTTTCAGTTACCCTCAGTTCATGCCACAACTTCTGCTTTTCATGCTGCGGCGAACTCCGGAGTCACCGCTTTTTATCTTTGGCTATTTCGCATTTCTCTTTAGCATCATTGCTGCATGGACATTGTGGGATCGGCGTTATAAACGAAAGTGGCAGCAGACGCGCGCCCGAAACTGGCCGCAGGTACAGGGAAAGTTCGATGAAGGTGAGATTGTCACCATGCGAAAAGGCCGCTCTGGCGAGATCGCTGGTTATCAGGTTTGGTTTGCCTATGAATACTATGCCGATGGAGACCAGGTCGGGATTTATACGCTTCCATTTCGAGGTGAGTTTCCGACGACGATAGATGCTGAGGCGTGCCAGAAAGCCATTGCAGAAAGATTTATATTCGTACATTATTCGTCCCGAAATCCGAAACGCTCATATGTTCTTGACGAAGATCTGAAGCTCATTTGGGATAGCAGTACCCAATAGCTCCTGTTCGGGGTCGCTTTGCGATAGGCTGAAATCTTATGGGCCGTATCCGTATTCTCTCTGACCAGGTCGCCAACCAGATTGCCGCGGGCGAAGTTGTGGACCGGCCTGCGTCCGTGGTGAAGGAGCTGCTGGAGAACGCTCTCGATGCCGGTGCGACGCGGATTCGGGTGGAAGTGGAAGCGGGCGGGCGGAAGCTGATCCGGATTGCGGATGACGGGATCGGGATGAACCGCGACGATGCGCTGTTGGCCTTTGAGCGCCATGCGACGAGCAAGCTGAGGACGGCGGACGATCTGCTCTCGATTGCGACGCTGGGGTTTCGCGGTGAGGCGCTGCCATCGATTGCTTCGGTGGCACGGGTGAAGTTGGAAACTTCGGACGGCGAAGCAGGAACGCGGATCGAGATTGCCGGCGGAAAGATTCTGCATGTGGAAGATGCGGCGCTGGTGCGCGGGACGACGATTTCGGTTTCGGACCTGTTCTTCAATACGCCGGCGAGGCGGAAGTTTCTGCGGGCGGAGGCTACGGAGCTGTCGCATGTGACGGCGCTGGTGACGCATTACGCGCTGGTGCATCCGGAAAAGCATTTTGACCTGGTTTCTGCGAGCCATACGCTGGTTTCCGCGCCGCCGGTGACGCGGACGGCGGAGCGGGTGTACCAGATTTTCGGGAAAGACACGCTGGAGAAGCTGTTGCCGGTGGCTGCGGAGCTGAAACTGGAGCGTGGGGGATTGCCGGAGCCGCCGCCGTGGAAGGTTGATCCCGAGGAGCCGAAGCGCGAGCCGGGACAGTTGCGGCTGACGGGGTTTTATTCGAAGCCGGAGTTGCAGAAACTGAACCGGAATTCGATTTATATCTTTATCAATAAGAGGCTTATCCGCGACCGGTTGCTGTTGCATGCGGTGTCGGAGGCGTATCGGAACATTATTCCGCCGACGAGCTTTCCTGTTGTGTTGATTTTTCTGGAGATGCCGCCGGAAGAGGTGGATGTGAATGTGCATCCGGCGAAGACTGAGGTGCGCTTTCGGCAGTCGGCAGTAATTCACGATTTTGTGCGGGACAGTTTGCGGATGGCGCTGGTGAAGGCGCGGCCGGTGGCGGCCTTTGCGGCCTCGCTCGATGCGCCGAACGCGAGCCCTTCGCTGATGCCGCCATCGGAATCGCCGATACCGGGAGCAGATTCAGAATCGATTCGCGCGGATGGCGCAGAGCGATTTGAACAGCATGCCTCCGGGCCTAAAGGCCCCGGCGATTTGGCTGTATCCATTGCCGGGGCTGAAGCCCCGGCCTACCAGGGAACGGAGCCGTTCCAGTTGACTGAGTTTCAGCTGCCGGCGGTGCCGGTGAGGTTGCCGTTTACCGCGGCTGTGCCGGAGGCATTAGGCGGCTTGGCAGCAGTCGCGGGAGATTTGGTTGCAAATATAGCGGATTCAAACGTTTACGCTGCGGCAACGGCGGAGGTGGAAGCGCGGCAGGCGGCGGAGACGCTGAATCATCTAGCGGGGCTGAAACCGCTGGGGCAGTTGAAGGAGTCGTTCATTCTGGCGACCGGGCCGGAGGGGCTATGGATTATTGATCAGCATGTGGCACATGAGCGGGTATTATTTGAAAAAATTTTGCGTGAGAGGGCTGTGGAAAACGTGCACCGGCAGAGGCTGCTGATGCCGCTTCTGGTGGAACTGAAACCGGCGCAAATGGTTGTATTTGCAGAGATTGCGGCCGAATTGGAGCGAAACGGATTTGAGGCGGAGCCTTTTGGGCCGCAGACGCTGGCCGTGAAGGCCGCGCCGGTGGGGCTGGAAGGCGCGCAACTGGAGCGGATGCTGCAGCAGGTGATTGAGCAGACGGGAGCAGCGGGCGGCGCGGAGGGCGATGTCGAAGTTCATGAAAATGCGCAGAATCATAGCCTTAGCTCACTGAAAACGCGAATTGCGGCGTCAATTGCATGCCATGCCGCGATCAAGGTGAATACGCCACTTGACCCGACGATAATTGAGTGGCTATTGTTGGAGTTGGCCAGGACAGAACACCCAACCAGCTGCCCACATGGACGTCCAATCGCTTTGTTGTATTCTTGGAGAGAGATCCAGCGGGCCTTCCACCGTATTTGACAGTTACCGGAAGGCGGCAGACCACCCCCAGGGGGCGGGACTACCCGGCGAGAACGCCAGCCTTGGAAAAGAGGTTCTTCTTTGACATCGGAGCAATTGGAAGCAGCGCGCGCCGAACGGATGCGCCAGAATGGAATTGGGGCTCTTACTTTGGAGGATGCCCGGACGTGGATTGAAGAGACGGGCTTGTGTCTCTTTTTGCCGCGAAAGCAGTCGACCCCGTCGCTTGCGCCTTCTTTTGTGGAAGCGGTAGCGGGGGAGAGAAGTTCGGCGCCAGGACCGAAGCAGATTGCGCTGGCTGAGGAGCTTCTGGTGCGGCTTGAGCTGGATAACGTGGCGGTTCGACTGAACCTGCTGGGCCAGCCGGGCGAGCAGCCGGATTATATTGTGGCGACGTGGGTGCTTCCGTATGTGTATGCGCTCCGTGGCGACCGTGACTGGCGCAGGGTTCCGCAGTTGACGGGATCGCGTCAGGTTTCTCCGCTTGCCATTCAGGCCTACAAGCGCCTTGAGCAGGGCGAGGCGAATATCTCCGAATTGAAAACGATTCTCGGCCAGGGCGTGACCGAGGTGGCTGTGCTGCGCGCCATTACGGAGCTGTGGCAGCAACTGCGGATTATTCCCGTGATTGCGGCGCCGGGCAAGGCTGCAAAGTGGCAGCTTCTGCGGGTGAGGTTCCAGAAGGCGATTGCCGAGGGAGCGTCTACATCTCAAGTTACGGCGATTTCGGTACTGGCTTCCATCTTTCTGCAGGCTGTGATTGCGGCCAGCATGGAAGAGGTGGAGCTGTTCCTGGCGGCGCTGACGGCGCGGAGCAAAATCCGTGAAGTTCTGCGCGGGCTGGTGGCGACGCGGCAGGTGCATACGCTGTCGATGGGCCATGCGCCTCATTTTTACGTAGCGGGAACGCTGCCGGAGTTTAGTGTGGCGCCGCAGATCTACGCCAGCGCGACGCTGGGTGGGTATGGCTACGGTGCGTCCGGTTATTCCGGCGGTTATGGAAACGGATACAGGTCTGGTAACGGTGGCTACTATGGCCGTGAAGAAGAGCTGGAAGAGATCCATGAGGAGCCGGTAGAGACGGTTTCCGCAGGGCGCGAGGAAGAGAGTGCTGCCCGCAACGGCGGCGCGAAGAACAAGAACGTTGCGCGTCCGCACTTCAGCCGCAATGGGCATGGTTCATCAGCTCATGGGGCTGCGCATGCGACCGGCACGCGGAAGCCTGGAGCAACGACCGGGAGGGCCCGGACGGCAGAAGGCGGCCGCCCGGCGAAGAGCGCTGGGAGCAAGGGCACCAGCGGCAATGGTCATGTGCATAGTAGTGGCAGCAGCCGACCGGGGAGCAACAACAGGCCCGGAAGCAGCAGAACTGGAAACAGCAGGGCGGCCACTTCGGCGAAACCGGCTTCCGCGGTACGCCGTGGCGGGCTGAGCCGCACTGCGGCAGGAGCTGCGGGTCCGAGGCGGAAACCGGCGCTGGCTGGTAACAGCTTCCGTGGCAAGCAGGGGACCAAGAAGCGCGGATGAGCACGGATTTCCGTTCGCAGGAATCAGATAGAAAAGAACTGGGCGGATCGGCTCCAAAGATCATCGTTGCGATTGACGGCCCAGCGGGGGCGGGCAAGAGTACGATTGCGCGTCATCTGGCGCGTCATTTTGGGCTGCTGAACCTGGAAACCGGAGCCATGTATCGCGCATTTGCCCTCAAGGTTCTCCGGACGGGCCTGGCTTTGGATGAGTGGAGTGCGGCTGACCTGCAACGGCTTGCCGGAGAAACCATCATTCACCTGGTGCCGACGTCGGGGGAGAATCGCGTCTTTCTCGACGGCGAGGATGTGACTGGGGAGCTGCGGAATGCGGCTGTGACGGATGCGGCCTCGCGCGTGAGCGTGTTTCCGCCGATCCGGGCATGGATGGTGCGTCTGCAGCAGCAGATGGGCTCTGCCGGCGGCGTGGTGATGGAAGGCCGGGATATCGGGACGGTAGTTTTTCCGCACGCGGACGTGAAGATTTTTCTGGATGCTGCGCCTGAGGTGCGGGGAATGCGGCGATTCGAGCAGATGGGCGCAGGCCAGAGAGGGGCGAAGGCGGAGCAGCAGCCGGAGGAAGTGATTCGGGAGTTGCGCGAACGCGACAAGCGCGACCGGAATCGCGCAGACTCACCGCTGAAGCCGGCTGAGGATGCCGTAGTGCTGGACTCGACCGATATGACGCTGGCTGAAGCAGTGAAGGCGGCGGAGCGGATTGTGGAGGCCAGGCTGGCCTGAAGAATATTTTTCAAGCAAAAGCGCGATTAGTGATGGGATGGCATAAATTTGCCCTGTTGATTTTAAAATAATTTACTCATTTAACGATCAACTGTGTCACTCTAGGACTACTTCCCCTTGTGGGATTCTGGCCTTGGCCTCAACCACATTTCAGACAAAACTAGAATAAAGACTAACCATGAGCTTTTTTGCCGGACTTTTCTGCGCGTCGTTTCTAAGCTCGAATCGCCGATCGGAAAGTATTGGAGTGTTGGTATGTCGATGCCTGTATGCCGCAGCTGTGGGTCCCAGGAGTTTCGCCTTTCACATCCCCGCCGAGGGGACTTGAGCAGATTACTGACTCTGCGTTATCCGATTCGCTGCAAGGTATGTAAGGAACGGGATTTCGCCTTCATGGGAGTGTTGTTTTTTTTGCGTCACGGGCGCAAAAAGAAGAATCACGTGATCGCTCAGAACGGGCATGCCTGACCCGATTTCTTCCCGGTGTCATATTTCCTTTTTCTTATTTGTACTGACTGCATGTTGTGTGCGCTCTGCCGGAAAAGTACGATAGGCTCTTAACAGAGCGATGGAGATTACCTGTAACCGCTGTCATCAAGCCATCCCCGCGGATGGCTTATATTGTCCCTCTTGTGGACTTCCCCAGCTGGTGTACTCCGGCGAAGAAGGAGTTGTGCCTTCGCAGGCGAACCAGTGGGACACGGTGCTGCACGAACCGGGCGCCGTGGAATGGAAGCCGGCGCTGCGCGTGGCTCTGCTGCTGGCGATTCCGGCAGGGCTGATCTTTGGAACATCGTTTCTGGGGCTTCTGGGACTGGCCTGGATTGCGGCCGCGGCTGCATGGGTCGTGTTGCTGTATGTGCGCAGACAGCGCGCGGCGCGGCGTCCGGCGCTGCTGACGACCGGCGCGGGTGCGCGTATTGGGCTGGTGACGGGGCTTATTACGGGATGGATTGCCTTTGCTTCAATGGGAACCTATCTCTACGCCGAACGCTTTGTTTTTCATCAGGGCAAAGACTTCGACGATTTCTGGCAGACATTTGCGGCGCAAACTTCCCAGCAGTGGCAGCAGGCAAGCGCGGCCAGCCAGGATCCCCAGACGACAAGTGCGGTTTTCAAGTCATTGACAGCATTTCTGCTTTCCGCAGAAGGACGCGCGGGATTTACGTTTGGCGGCCTGATGCTGGTTGAATTTGTGCTGGTGGGCCTGGCCGTGGCGGGCGGCGCACTGGGCGCGAAGCTGATGATGAGGACGCAGGCGAGGAACTGAGGACGAGAATGTTTTTTCTCGTTCCTTGCGGTAGTGTCTCAGTTTGAAGAAACTGCCTCCGGGGCTAAAGGCCCAGTCATTTTTATGGCCGTTTCGGCACGACTTTAGTCGTGCCCTGTTACAAAACAATTCAAATTGAGACACTGCCTTGGCTGCGCTTAGCTTTACTTGCCCCGGCCCTGCCTCGTATTATCCGTCGAGAAGCGGAACAGCGAGAATATCCCGATGAGTGAAACCACTGAGAAAACTTCCCTGCGCGTGAAGGGCAGGCTGATGTCCGCCTCGGAGATCGAGCGCACGCTGGTGCGCCTGGCGCACGAGATTGTCGAGAAGAGCCAGGGCGGCGAAGGCATGGTGTTAGTTGGCATCAAGCGCCGTGGCGTGCCGCTGGCGGAGCGCCTGGGCAAGCTGATTTCAACGATTGAGAAGACGCCGGTGCCGACAGGCGTGCTGGACATTCAGTTCTACCGCGACGATCTTTCGATGGCGGGACCGAAGCCGGTTGTGACAGTGGGCGCACTGGGCGTGGACATTGTGGGCAAAGATGTAATTCTGTGTGACGACGTGCTGTATACCGGACGCACGATTCGCGCAGCCCTGGATGCGCTCTTCGATCATGGGCGGCCGCGGCGTGTGCAACTGGCCGTGCTGATTGACCGCGGACACCGCGAACTGCCGATTGAAGCGACATACGTGGGCAAGAATGTGCCGACGAGCAGCCGGGAGATTATCGAGGTGAAGTTTCAAGAGGTTGATGAAGACGAGCAGGTTCTGTTGGTGGAGAGAGAAAGCTCTTAGCTCTTAGCCTGACTGCGCAGGGATTCGCTGTTGTGGTTTCTAAGAGCAATTGAAGCAGCAATCAACGAAGCAACGGTGTTGAGCAATGAGGTTTCCAAAATGCTCACCTCGTTTATCCAGAAGCTTGGCTCGAAGCAAAAAGCTAAGAGCTAATGGCTAAAAGCTAGAAGCTGACATGACCGCTGCACGACGCAAAACGAGTACACCGCCTGTAACCATTTCTCCTTTTCCCTGCAATCCCGGTTCGCTGCTCTCGGTGAACGACCTCTCGCTCGATGAGCTGAACCATCTTCTTGAGCGGGCGACGGCGCTTGAAAAACAAGACCCGCTGACGCGTGACCGCATTCTGATCAAGCGCCGCGTGGCGCTGCTGTTCTACGAGGCTTCCACGCGGACGAGGACGAGCTTTGAGCTGGCGGCCAAGGCGCTGGGCGCGGATACGGCGCTGGTGTCGAATCTTTCCTCAAGCATTGAGAAGGGCGAGAGCCTGAAGGATACGGGGCTGAATCTGCGTGCTCTGGGCGCGGAGGCAATTATCCTGCGGCACAGCTTGTCGGGCGGGGCATGGCTACTGGAAGAATCAACGCGGCTGCCGGTGCTGAATGCCGGCGATGGGATGCATGAGCATCCGACGCAGGCGTTGCTGGATCTGCGGACGATTCTGGCGCACCTCAAACCCAATACGAAAAAAGTAGGCCCTGAAATGCTCGCGGGCGTAACTGTGACTATTACCGGCGACATCTTGCACAGCCGTGTAGCGCGGTCAAATATGCTGCTGCTGCCCAGGCTGGGGGCGCAGGTGCTGCTGTGCGGGCCGAAGGAGCTGCTGCCGGAGATTGCTGTGGCGGAAGCGCCGGGTGTGAGCATTGAGCGGGACTTTGAGGCGGCGCTGCGCCGCTCGCAGGTAGCCATGATGCTGCGGATTCAGGCAGAGCGGCTGGCGGGGTTGCAACTCGATCTCGAAGAGTATAAGGCGGGGTATCAACTGACCGGCGAGCGGCTTGCGCGGCTTGCGCCGGAGGCTGTTGTGATGCATCCGGGGCCGATCATCCGGGGCCTGGAGATTACGGGCGGCGTGGCGGATGGGGCTCAGTCGGCGATTCTGGAGCAGGTGACGCATGGATTGGCGATTCGCATGGCGGTGATTGAAAGAGCGCTTGGCGCGGGAAGAACGGAGAAGCGCGTATGACTGCGACGAGTGCGATTGCCAACCTGATTGCGATTAAGGGCGGACACCTGATCGATCCGGGCACGGGGATCGATGCGGCGAAGGACATTCTGCTGAAGGATGGCAAGGTGGCGGAGGTGGCCGCGCCGGGCAAGCTGAAGCAGGCAGCGGGTGCGCAGGTTCTGGATGCGAAGGGGCTGGTGGTTGCGCCGGGCCTGATCGACATTCATGTGCATCTGCGCGAGCCCGGGCAGGGTTACAAAGAGACGATTGCCACAGGGACGGCCGCGGCGGCCGCGGGTGGGTTTACGGCTGTGGCGGCGATGCCGAATACGATTCCGGTAAATGACTCGCCGGAGATTACGCGGTGGATGCAGGCGCCTGAGCGCGGCGCGAGCGTGCGCGTGTTTCCGATTGGCGCGGCAACGCGTGGATCGAAGGGCGAGACGCTGAATGACTTTGCCGCGCTGAAGGCTGCGGGCTGTGTTGCGGTGACCGATGACGGGCATCCGATCCTGAAGGACAGCGTGATGCGCGATACGCTGGCCGCGGCGAGCCGTGTGGGGCTGAGCGTGATTCAACATGCGGAAGACACGCGGCTGACGGTGGGCGCAAGCATGAACGCGGGGCCGGTGGCTTTCAGGCTGGGGCTGCGTGGAATGCCTGTGGAGGCTGAGTCAGGACTGGTGGAGCGCGACATCCGGTTGGTGCAGGAGATGCGCTCGGACAAAGTACACCTGCATGTGGCGCATACCTCGACATCGAAGGCGATTGAGGCGGTGCGGCAGGCGCGGCGGAACGGGCTGCGAGTAACGTGCGAGGTGGCTCCGCACCACTTTCTGCTGACGGATGAGCATGTGGGCCACTATGACACGCACTACAAGATGAATCCGCCGCTGCGGAGTGCGGCGGATCGCGACGCGATGCTGGACGCGATCATGGACGGCGTAGTGGATGCGATCGCCACGGATCATGCGCCGCACGCAAGCCACGAGAAGGAAGTGGAATTTGAGCGCGCGCCGAATGGGATTACAGGCCTGGAGACGGCGCTGGGGCTATGCCTGGCGTGGCTGCATCGGGAGGCGAAGATGCCGCTGGGACGGGTGCTGAGCCTGCTGAGCGCGCAGCCCGCGGCAGTGCTGGGATTGAGAGGGCGCGGAACGCTGGCTGTGGGCAGCTTTGCCGATGCGATTGTCTTTGATCCGAAGGCAGAGTGGGTGTATCGGGCGGCGGATGGCAAATCGAAGTCGCGGAACACGCCGTTTGACGGCTGGACGATGCTGGGCAAAGTGCGCTGGACGGTGAGCGAGGGGCGTGTGGTGTACGGCAATTAAACCTGCGCAAAAAATCTGGCATGAACATACCGGGCGCATCAAAATCTTCAATACTCGGCAGGAGTAGTCCGAGCTTGCCGAATACAACACAGACAAAATAAGTTAGCCTATGCCGTCAGTCGGAGCACCGGAGCCTGCAAGAAGTCGGCGACGTGAGAACTGCATTACGATTCGCACATTCCTTTCGCGACAAGAGTCAAATAGCGCCACTTTCAGTGGTTTCCTCCGGCGCAGATCACCGCTCCTTCAGTCGTATGTCTCGAGATGAGGCGCCGACGTAGACAGCGATATCGGGAATAACGCGCCAATCGTTTGCAGACGTGTCCCAGATACTCTGCATCCTGGGTGAAATTACGATGTTCACCTTTTGGGCCTCGCCTGGATTTAATTGGATCTTGCTCCAGCCGCCCAATCGCAGAGGAGGTTCTCCCGCGTAATCAATTCCCAGATAAACCTGCGGAACTTCAGCACCTGCAACGGCCCCATCGTTCTTGACGGAGAACGACACATGGAGAGTGCGATCTGTATCGCGTTTTACAGAGAGGTCCGCGTATGTGAAGTGGGTATAGGACAATCCATAGCCGAAGTCAAAGAGCGGTGCAATTTTCCTGGCGTCGTACCATCGATAGCCGATATTCAGTTTTTCGGAGTAGACAGGGTCTTTGGAAATGACGCCTGTGCCGCCCCAGGTTGGCGTATCCTCGTTCCGCAGAGGAAACGTAAACGGCAGCTTCCCGGAGGGATCCACGTTGCCAAACAGGACATTGGCGAGTGCTTTGCCTCCCGCTTCGCCGGGATACCATGCTTCGATGATCGCCGCGATCTTATCCTTCCAGGGCATCAGAATCGGATTGCCACTCTCGATCACCACGATTGTATGCGGGTTCGCGGTTGCGACCGCATCTACAAGTTCGTTTTGGTTCGATGGATTCTGCAAGCTGAGAGTCTTCAAGTCTCCGAAATCTTCGCCTGCTGGCTGTGCAACTACGACAATTGCAACATCCGACTCACGCGCCAGCGCGACCGCATCGGCGATTTCGCCCAGACTATAGGCCCGAAACGGTGCTTGTTCGTCTCGAACTCCAGAAAACTTGACTTCGCTCCGCGGCGACAATTCCTGAATTGCCTTTGTAAGGGGAACGGGAATCTTCAACCATGGATTTCGCCACCACCCGCAACCATTGTGTTCTACGAATTCCAAGCCTTCGCACCCTTCGAATGAACCCGTCACCGGATGCATTGTGTCTGCAGATCCCCCTCCGGACATTACCGCCGCATCCGCGTGAGAACCAATGACCGCGATGCGCGTCAGTTTTGATGGTGGCAGCGGAAGCTGATGACGGTCGTTCTTAAGCAGCACAATGGATTGTTCCTCCACGGATTGGGCAAACTTCCGCGCCGCATCGAAATCAATCTTTTCCCCGCCCTGCGGCGGATCGTCCATGACGCCGGACGCAATCATCGCATAGAGTTTGCGGCGCACCATATCGTCGATCCGCTCTTGGGTGATGTCATGATTTGTCAGTGCAAATAAGACCGGGACACGCCCGAAATACGAGGGTCCGGCGTCGCTTCCTTCTTCCTCATCGAGGCCGGCATTGATCGCCTTCGCCGTGCTATGAGTCGCTCCCCAGTCTGACTGTATCTGTCCCCTAAAGTGCCACTGCATTTTCAGGATGTCAGTCAAAAGCACGGAATTTTCGCACGCATACTCCCCGTTCAACCGGTTATAGCTACACATCACACTTGCCGGCTGGCCCTGTTCAACTGCGATCTCAAAGGGCAATAGATAGAGTTCTCGCAGGGTGCGCTCGTCGATGTGACTGTTCCCACCCATGCGATTCGTCTCCTGTTCGTTCCCCGCAAAGTGTTTGATTGAAGCCATTACCTTCTGGCTCTGGGTTCCTTTGGTGCGTTGTGCAAGCAACTCCCCCGCAAGAAGTGGATCTTCGCCCAAGTACTCGAATGCTCTTCCTCCACGCGGCTCTCTAGTGAGATTCGCACCTCCTCCGAGGCCCATTGCGAATCCCTGAGCGCGCAACTGAATTGCAATCTCTTTTCCGTAGTCATACGACAACTGCCTGTCCCAACTGGCAGCCAGCGCAATCGTCGCGGGAAAGGTCGAACTGGACTGAGTCGCGCTGCCTGAACCCGTAGCCGAATCCGAGATATTGACATCGGGAATATGTAGTCTGGTTACGCCCTCGATGTAGCCGCCTCCACCACCTGGATCAGCATTGGATGGATACTTCGAAAGAATGAACTGAAGTTTCTCGTCGAGAGTCAATTTCTTCACAAGGTCATTGGCTCGCTGCCAGGCTGGGTCGTTTGGCGTTCCACGCTCCTGGGCCTTGATCGGTGGAGAAACAAGAAAAGACGTAACCAAAAGCACTGCGATCCACACGCGATTCGATTGCATATCGTTCCTTAGCATTCTCATTACACTTTTTTCAAGATCAAGACTCAGGCTCTTTTATCCGCAGCTACTGTCGCGAAGGCATGACACAGACCGTGATCGGACGCTTGCTCGTAATGCACTTTTCGTGACTGCAAGGTTCTCCTCCGCCATCACCGTCGACTACTGTACGCGTCGGTGTAACTTTCGATAAGCACCATCGCGTATCGAGGCACACTGCTGGCTGAGACTTCCTTGTTGTTGCGTCACGAACCTTGGCAACCGGATCAGGTTGTGGCTGCACAACTGAAGACGAACAGCCAGTCCACTTTCTCCAGGCCCCGCAACTTGACCTGGCGCAGCGGGCCGGTCTGCTTCAGCCACCCGAAGCCCTTTTCGATCAGCCATCGTCGGCTCAGACTGATGGCATAACCTGGGTGCCGCGTGGTTCTGCGATCGAGCGCGCTGCTGCGGCCATTTTCGTTTTTGGTGATGTGCGGGGTGCCTACCTGGCTCCAAACGGCATGCAGCCGCCCGGCCCAGAGCCTCACCGCCCGGCAACGCAGTCCGGTGACGAAGATCTTGGTTAGGTGTCTTCCTTGGGCTGCTGCTAGTAGACATATTCTCGTTTGGAGAGCCAGGCGTGCTAGCCGACCTCCTCAGCATTGTTGTCCTCTTCCCGGCTATCGTTTTTGTCGGCGCTCGCGTCCGATTTCATCGTTTGGCTATCGCTGTCTCTGGTTGGCTAGGCGCAACGTCGTACGCTCTTTACATTGTTCATCGCCCCATCGGTGACATACTCGTTTGGCTCTATAAGCGGTGGAGTTTTCCCCTCGAAGGCGAAACTTCAGTGCCAAGCATGATCCTATGGATTGCGGTTACAGTAGCCGTAGCCTATGCGCTCGATCTGGCCGACGTACGGGTGAGACGATTTTTGACAGCGAGATTTGTCAGGTAATCGCGTCTCGAAAAGGGACCATTACAGGGCAAAAAGGCTTGCCCTTATCTTTATTCATGACCCACCACACGTCAGCCGTCTAATGCGGCTGAGGCTCCGTTGCCGTAGCTGCTGGCTTGCCCGCAATTACATAAAGCACTGCGGAATAGGGGGGATCGGAACCCAACTGGGCCTTAATTTTATCGGCCATATCCGCGAAGGTGCTCTTGTCCCACAACTGCATAATCCTAGATGTGGATTCTCCAGAAAATTTATTTTCTTTTGCAACTTGCGGCGTGCCGTCCGGGTTGTAGTAGCGAGCGTTCCCATTATCAATCGCCAATCTAATCGAATGCCCACCCCAGCTCTTAAAATTGCCATCGCTGGAATTAGTCGAGGCGCTCGTCTTGAAAGAGTCGCGAAAAGCCGTGACGCCGCCCGCATCTGCTTCAATCTTCATCATGTGCTGCTGGTGGTTCGAATCGGTAATTTGGATCAGCGCTTGCTTCGCATCCGCTTTCAGGATTTTGAATTCCAATTTCACGCTGTTCGACAGAGCAGCCATCTGTGCGGCAACCACATCCTGACCGCTTTGAGCAGGTCCTGCAGTCTGCTGGGGTGCGGCAGCGTAGTTTGCGGAAGCTTGACCAATATTGCATTCGCCAAGATGTACTGCCGGGCCGCTGTAAAGTCCCATTTGTATAAAATGTTTGCCGTTAACCAGCGGTGCCGCATCATTGATGGCTTGGAGTTCAGCAGCGTTGCTAAGACCTGCAGGCGTTAATGCGTCTTTCCCAAGGTTAGTGGCAGCCGGATCGTAGATGCCGATGCAATGGCTCGGATCTTTTGCGTTATACAAAGCAAATTGCGAGCCGGTGCCAATATGTTCTGCAACAACAGCGTCGTTTATTTTCAAGATGACGGATTGTGCACGGGCTAACGCCGGAAGGGCGCTGCCAATGAGAACGGCGCAGAAAAAAGTGTCTTTGTGGGTTTTCCGCAAGTGCAGGGTCATCTTAATAAACCTCTTGAGTCAACAATACTACCGAAACTTCGGCAAATCTCGAAAAGGGAAAGTTTCGGGACAGATTGCGGAGCCGCTAAAAACGCGGGCTTGCGTGTCCCGAATATCAGTCCCACAATGAAGAGATGAATTTCGCCTATCCGAACACGTTCAAGGCGCGGACTGACGACAAGCTCGCCCACGCTTTCGAGTTGCCGCTTGGAGCCGAACCATTCCTTACGCTCGAGCTGATCCGGGCGGACCTGTTCGAGTATCTGGACGCTTTGACTGCTACCGTCATTCCGGGCGAGGATCTGCAGGGGCGTTTCCTGGAGATCGACCGCACAGCGCAGCGGCTCAAAGAGATCATGCGGCTACGACCTGGGGGCTTGCAGCATTTGATATAGCTCCTCGTTCCAAATGGCGTACGGACCCTCCGCAGTCTCCATGGGCTGAGCGTTGTCAAAAGCCTCATAAGGGCCTGCGAGGTAGCCCAATTTGTCTGCCTTGGCTAG
>Ga0208193_1000647_pt1 | contig 17279 bp, 15 predicted proteins | sample June2015DPH_17_2_FD_184716 | JGI IMG/M metagenome (GOLD analysis project Ga0208193, IMG submission 184716) | Peatland microbial communities from SPRUCE experiment site at the Marcell Experimental Forest, Minnesota, USA - June2015DPH_17_10... | ecosystem: Environmental > Terrestrial > Soil >... | reverse complement strand
GACGGAAAGCCTACTTTCACGCCACCGATAGCAGCGCGCAGGGGAAAAAATCGCAGCCAAAGCATTCTTTGCAGAATCGAACTGCTAAAATTGGCCTCGCTTCCCAAGCCACCTTCCTTAGCAACCCCAAGCCATAAGGAGCCGACAATGCTTTCTGAACTTCTGCCCCTGACTGCCTCCACAGCCGCTGCCCCAGCCTATTGGTTCCTCAATAGTCTGAACGTTGTCCTGGCAACAAGTGAATCGACGGGCGGTGCATTTTCTCTGGTTCACCATACAGCGCCGCCTGGCCATGCCACGCCGTACCATCTCCACCATGTCGAGGATGAGGCATTCTTTGTGCTCGACGGCGAGTTTACTTTTATTTGCGAAGGAAAGAAGACAGTCCTCGGTCCGTCCGGATACATATTCCTGCCACGCAATCGCCCGCACGGAATCCGGTGTACCAGCGCCACTCCCTCCACCATGCTTATTTTGGCAATGCCCGGCACCGGATTTGTGGGAATGATGACTGAGATGGCCGAGCCCGCAGAGCAGCGCGTTCTCCCCACACCCTCCACGCCGGACTTTGCGAAGCTGACAATGCTCTGCGCCAAGTACAAGATCGATGTTCTAGGACCGCTACCCGACTGATCGGATGAAAGCTTCGCTCAGAATGACGTTACTTTCGCCTGTGCAGTCACACCGCTGGGGCTCAAGTGCGAGATCAGGGTTACAAGATCAGTATTACGGCTGCGCTGAGACTGGCGCCGAGGCAGATGCCGAATGTATCGGCGTGGGCAGCTTTACGGTAGCCGCTGCTCCCGGATCGTCGCGCAGCTTCAGATAAAGCGTCGCTCCATCTGTTGGGGTTGGCACGGCAAACTCGTCCTGCGAGAACCCGCTCGGAACATCGACTGACTTGGCGAAATCTTTTCCCGAGCCGAACGACTGCACTAGAAAGAGATTTTTTCCGCTCACCGCGCAGGTCGCCGCATCGGCGGTCGTGCACTTGACCTCGCTAATCTCGGGCGTCCTGACCAGGATACCCAGCCGCGTCCAATCACCCATGCTTCCGTCTTCCGCTATCGGCCGCATAGCGAGCGGGCCGAACGCCGATTGTCCAAACGCCTTCAATGGATCCAGCGTCACCACCGCCGTGTGATCATCCTGCAGCACCAGGCTATTGTCCGCAAGTGACAGCACTGTCCTGCCGCGTTGGTTGGTCGTAGCGACCTCTATCTTTTGCGTAGGCGGAAACACATCTTTCGTCGTAACCACGAAGGTCAGCTTTCCGTGCAGCGGGATCTCATCCTTGCCGCTCAGTACAACCTGAAACGTTCCATTCTCTTGCGCCGCGGACGCGTTCATAGACACCAGCGTCAAGCCTGGCCTGGCCGCTGCGGCCGTAACTTTAACCGGCAACACGCGCCCATCCTTTAGCTTTACCTTCGCCTCATCGCCATCTTTCGGAGTGACAGCAGCCTTCGCCTCCAGGTGTACCGTCGCGTCATCGCTTCCGGCAGCGGGAGTAAAGGTCTGCCCACCCAAGTCCAACGAAACAACGCTGGCCAGTCCCTTGCCCGTGAGCACTGCGGTCTGGTCTCCTGCGTGGATCGTGAATGCATCCAGCTTGATATTCGCGTTGTACGCCGTGAGGGGAATGTGCTCTTGATTTTCATTACCGAACTGCTTGATGCCTAGCGAATATCCGCCCGGCTCTACGCTCTTCAGCGACACATTGAGCGCGAGGGTGTCTTTCTGCAACTTCTCTCCATCACCCTTCGCCGGCTCGTACTTTACATTGACATCCTTGGCGTCTTTCGCGCCCTGTGCCGGGCTGAGTGCAATATGCTCCACGCAAGCCGTTCCATTTCCGCTAAGCGTCAGCTTGCTGTCCTGACCCGCCATCAGCTTCGTGTCACCAACAATCTTCCAGTCTTTGCCATCCACCTGCTGCAGATTGACCGTCGGCCCCTCGAAGTGGTCAAACCCCCAGAAACCCTCCACCGTCCCCGTGATCGTCAAGTCTGTCGATGAACCCATCTTGCCCTGCAGCTTCACCGCATCGTTCGCCTTGGCCGCCCAATCGTCCAGCGGTTTCCGTTCTTTATCCGTAGCCACCACCAGTCCGCCCTGGTCCGCATCCGCAGTCAGCGGCAGGTCCACAGGAGCGCCAGTCCGGTTGAGGTGCAGCACCATGTCATGCGCCAGCGACGTCGAGAACACCAGCGGAGCCCCTTCGATCGCCATGACCATCTTCGGGTTCTTCAGGCACGACACTTCATCGGCATTGCTCGGCTTAAGCGGCGGCAGCTTGGCGGCCTGCACAGCCGGCAGCGCAATTACCATAACCGTCTTCGGATTCAGGAAGGAGGGCGGCGTATTCAGCTTGAGATTCAGAGTGGAACCCTCCGGCAACGAAAGAGCCGGAATGTACTGAAACTGCGCCGTCTTCATCAGGTTGACGATATGAACCACATCCACAATGACGCCCACATACGCGGAGTAGAGTCCGTAGCCTGCCTGCGGCGTATACGACGCGTTGCTGGCTAGGTCCTGTGCGGTCCCAGACGAGAGCGCTTCCGACACCGTCATCTCATGCCCGTCATTCAACAGCACCGGGACGCTGCCCTGCGTTAGGCATGTTACCTGCTGCTCCACCGGCTGCTTGAAACAATCCGGATTTGGCTTCAAATCCAGCGTTGTCGCCAGCTTCGCCGAACGGTCGGCAATGACCTTGGGATCTTTCGAATCAACCTTCTTCATCGCCGCAAGATAGTGTTGTATCCGCTGCTGCTCGAACGACGCCTCGTTCAGCCCGGCATCCGCACGGATAAATAGCCCCGGTCGCCCGCGTACGGCTCCTCGCAACGTCTTGAAATCACCACCGGTCTCCGGTGCAATGAACATCAGCGCCTGCTCTGCACCCTGTGGCACGGTGATCACCGTACCTTCGGCGGTCTTCTTGTCCCATGTCTCGATCTCGTGGAACCAGTCCTCGGGTGGTTCATTCGTCGTCCCACGTAAAAAAGCTACGATCACCAAAAGGTGATTGGACTGCGTCGAAGGCAGATCCGCCTTGATGCGAAGCTTGTCTCCTGCCAAAAGGTTCGGCACCTGGGCAATAGGCAGTTTCATGCCTCCCCGTTCCACCTGCACATCCACCTTGGGACCCGGCAGGTCGAACTTAACCGCGTCATCTGCCCACCCCTGCGAACCCCCTCCGAAAACTCCCACCAATCCAGCAATGAGACAAACGACACGAGTAATACCCTTCATCACAATTTCGACCTCGGCGAGTTTCCGTCATTCATTACGATGCTCACAGTTTTGGTGCCGTTGTACTGTGCGGCAAGCCACTGTGCCATAGGAGCCGATGCAGTTGTAAAGTCAATAAATACAAAGATCTGATTCTTCACCGAGAGGAACAATGTGAGAGTTCCTGTTATTGTCGAAAGCGAATAAGTCGCGAGAAACGAATATATACGAAGTAAACTTCCGGCTAGCCTGACTTGCTCTTTGCACGAACGGTGGGAGACGTACGACCTTTTTATAGCCTTGGCTTTGTCTAATAGACCTTATTACCTTGTCCTGCCTCAACCACCATGCCCACCGCTTCTTCCGCATTCTCCGCCACCCGCATCAGCCCCCGGTTCTGCGCCTTCAGAAATCCTTCGCGCACAGCCAGGTCAAGAAAGCTCAACAGCCCATCCCAATAGTTCAGCGTATTGATCAGGATGCACGGCTTCGCATGAATCCCGAGCTGCGCCCAGGTAAGCACTTCCATCAGCTCATCGAGCGTCCCGTACCCTCCGGGCAAAATCAGAAAAACATCGGCCAGCTCCACCATGCGCGCCTTGCGCTCGTGCATGGACGAAACCGGCTCCAGTCGCGTCAGCCCCACATGCGCAATCTCACGGCCCGAAAGCACCTCCGGCAGCACGCCGATCACCTCGGCCCCGCCGGTCAGCGCAGCATCGGCCACCGCACCCATCAGCCCGCAATTCGCCCCGCCATACACCAGCCCCAGCCCCGCCGCGGCAATGGCCTTGCCAAGCGCCTCAGCCTCAGCCAGGTACGCGGGATTGTTGCCCATCGCAGAGGCACAGTAAACGGCAATGCGGCGTAACGCATGAGATGTAACAGGGGACTGAGCGTAATTTGTCATTTCCCCTCAGAATATCCGCACACCGCCTGGTTACTTTGGTCCAATGCCCTTTCGTACCGTCCTTACCCTTCAGATAGTTTGCATAGAATTAACCCCATTTGTGCTTTACTAATAATCAGCAGGGAAAAGTGACGGCCCGAATCCATCCCGGATTCGGGCCGTTTTATTTTCACGGCACACCAGCCGAAAGGAGGAGCAATGACTCAAATCTCCTGCAGTCCCTTAGTCCCCATAGTCCCTTCAGTCCCCCTGTGCGGCATAGGAACTGTGCCGCACAGATCTGCACAGTCCTGCAATGAAGATCGCATAAAGATTTTTATAAGGAGTGTGGAACCTTCCGCAACCCAAACAAAAAACATCACTTCAGAAACAGCCTTGCACAGGATAACTCGCCGAAAATCCGAATTCCCCGCAACAGGTAAACTGGTTAAGGACTCTTCCCACCGGACCGCAGCTTTGCCCTCTCTTGTTGCCAAACTGAACCCCCAGCAGCGCGAAGCTGTCGAAACCGCCGAAGGTCCGCTCCTCATTCTGGCCGGCGCAGGCTCGGGTAAAACCCGCGTCATCACCAGCCGCATCGCCTGGCTGATTGAAGAGAAAGGCGTCGCTCCGGATTCAATCCTCGCCGTGACCTTCACCAACAAGGCCGCCTCCGAGATGGGAGAGCGCGTGGAGCGGTTGATGGGCCACGCGAGTCTGGCCAAACCGCTCATCTCCACCTTCCACTCGCTCTGCGTCCGCATTCTCCGCCGCGACATCGAAGCCCTGCAGGTAAACGGCCAGGGCCTCACACGCACCTTCGCCATCTACGACGAAAACGACCAGCAGAACATCGTCAAGCAAGTCATGCGCCGCATGGGCCTCGATACCAAGCAGCTCACACCGCGCAACGTACTCGGCAAAATCTCCTGGGCCAAGAACCACATGGTCGATCCGCAGGAGTTTTACCTCGAATCCAAGGACGCAAACTCCGAGCGCATCGCCCACATCTACCGCCAGTACAAAGACGAGCTCAAAAAGAACAACGCGCTGGACTTCGATGACCTCCTGCTCGAAGCTGCCCGCCTGCTCAAAGTCTCTGAACCAACACGCGAGCGCTACCAGCGCCGCTATCGCTATCTGTTGGTCGATGAGTACCAGGACACAAACCGCCCGCAGTATGAGCTGATGAAGCTCCTCGCCGGAGAAGCAAAGAACGTCTGCGCCGTAGGCGACGAAGACCAAAGCATCTACTCCTGGCGCGGCGCAGACATCCGCAACATTTTGGAGTTCGAAAAAGATTTTCCCAACGCCAAGATCGTCCGCCTCGAACAGAACTACCGCTCCACCCAAACGATCCTCGAAGCAGCAGGCGCAGTCGTCGCCAACAACCTGCGCCGCAAGGGCAAGAAGCTCTGGACAGACCGCCAGGGCGGATCGCAGATCGGCTACTACGAAGCCCCCGACGGCGAAAATGAAGCACTCTTCATAGCCGACCGCATCCAGAAGTTCTTGCGCGAAACCAGCGCCGAGGGCGAACAAGGCAAGTGCGCCGTGCTTTACCGCACCAACTCGCAGTCGCGTCTGGTCGAAGAAGCGTTACGTCGTTACGGCGTCCGCTACACCATGGTCGGCGGCTTCAGCTTTTACGATCGCGCGGAAATCAAGGACCTGATGGGCTACCTGCGCCTGGTGGCGAATCCGCATGACTCCATGGCGTTGCAACGGGTGATCAACGTCCCTGCGCGCGGCATCGGCGCAACCACGCTGGCCACGTTGGAGCGGCTGGCACTTGAAACAAACACGTCCACATGGGAAGCAATGTCCTCGGCAATCAAAAACAAGCTGATTCCCACACGCGCACTCATGGCCCTTGAGAGCTTTCAGCAAATGATGGTAGACGCGCAGGCCATGATGGACCCGGATTTCGCAGGCAAGCTCGCCGACGACGTAGGCGCAGCAGCAGTCGACGAAGGTGACACGGATTTTTCGTTTGGAGCAGAAGCATCGAGCGATGAAAGCACGGAATTCAGCTTCGGCGACAACAACGATGCCGACTCTGCGCAAATGCCGCTGCTCGATTTTTCCAGCTTCTCTCCATTTGCATCGTCAGAGAAGAAAACCGAGCCGAAGAAGGCATTTCTAAAAATCCCAAAGCAGACTGAGACCGCCGCGGAAGCAAACCAAGGCACAAAAGAACGGGAGCCATTTAGAACCCCAGGCGATGCCGCAACGTTACCCGAGCTGATCCGCTTCGTAATCGATCGCTCCGGATACATCAAAGCCCTTGAAGCAGAAGGCTCGCCAGAGGCCATCAGCCGGATTGAAAACCTGAAGGAACTCGCAAACGCAGCGCATGACGCCGAAGTTCGCGGAGAAACATTGGCGGAATTCCTCGACCACGCCGCGCTGGCCTCAGACGCGGATCAGTTCGACCCAGAAGCGCGCGTGACACTCATGACGCTGCATGCAGCCAAGGGCCTGGAGTTCCCGCTGGTCTTTCTTGCCGGCATGGAGGAAGGCCTGTTTCCGCACTCGCGCACGCTCAACAATCCGGAAGAACTCGAAGAAGAGCGCCGGCTCTGCTACGTGGGCATGACGCGAGCCATGAACACACTCGTGTTGACACGCGCCCACTATCGCCGCCGCTACGGCAACGACGCGCCGGAGCAGAGCATTCCTTCGCGGTTCCTCGAAGAGATCCCACCGATGCTGATGGAGAACCTCAGCCCACGCGGGCAGGCATCGCCAGGCTATCGATCCGCATTCGGCGCAGGACGCCGCGGTAACGAAAATGAATTCGGCGATCAGCACTTCGATTACGAGAATGAAAATCAAGAAAGGCCGAAGCTTACCTACAGCTACGGCAACAACAGCAATGCCAGTCCTAAAAGCAAAAGCCCAGGAGCACCGCCAGATACAGGATCTCTCGACAACATCGCGCGGTTCTTCGGCGGCAAGGGCGGTGCATCGAAACCAGGTGGCTTCACGCGACCCGCAATGGATCTGCCCGAGCCCACCGGCGCAGCCGGCCTGAAGAAAGGCCAACGCGTGCGTCACACCAAATACGGCGAGGGCACGGTGCTCATGCGCGAGGGCGAAGGCGAAGATGCCAAGCTAACCGTGATGTTCGCGCGCCACGGCATGAAGAAGCTAATGGAAAAATTCGCCAATCTCGAAAGACTGTAGCGCCTATTCAACGGTAACCGACTTCGCAAGATTCCGCGGCTGATCCACATCCGCCCCTCGTCGCACAGCAATGTAGTACGCCAGCAACTGTAGCGGAACCACTTCAAGAATCGGCGCAAGCAGCTCCGGAGCCGGCGGAATAAAAATCGCCTGCTCCACAAGTGAGCCAATCGTCGAATCGCCCTCCGTGGCAATTGCAATCACGCGGCCCGAGCGCGCCGTGACCTCCTGAATGTTTGAGAGCGTCTTTTCATAGCGCAGCTTCGATGCCGGATCGGCCTCATCGCGCGTGGCCAGCACCACAACCGGCAGCGTCTCGTCGATCAATGCATTTGGTCCATGCTTCATCTCGCCCGCCGGGTAGCCTTCAGCGTGAATGTAAGAGATTTCCTTGAGCTTCAGCGCGCCTTCCAGTGCGATAGGGAAGTGAACGCCTCGCCCAAGATAGAGAAAGTCACGCGCATTCGAAAAGTTCACCGCAAGCTTCTCGCATTGGTCTGACGCCGAGCGCAAAATCTCCTCGATCTTCGCAGGAACTTTGATCAGCTCCTCCATCAGCGCAACCGATTGCGCCTTGTCAAGATGATTGCGCAGCTGTCCAAGCTTCAGCGCCAGCAGAAACAACGCGGTAAGCTGCGAACTAAACGCCTTTGTAGACGCCACACCAATCTCCGGCCCCGCATGCGTGTAAACAACTCCATGCGCCTCACGCGCCACCATCGCGCCCACCACGTTGCAGATGGCAATCGTCTTCGATCCAAGCGCCTTCATCTCGCGCTGCGCCGCAAGCGTGTCCGCGGTCTCACCGGATTGCGTTATCAGCAGGCCCAGCGCAGCGGGGTCGGGAATAGGATTGCGGTAGCGGTACTCGCTCGCATAGTCCACATCCACAGGCAGCCGCGCCAGCCTCTCAATCATGTATTTACCGGCCAGCGCCGCATGCCAGCTCGTACCGCAGGCTGCAATGTTGATGCTCGCAGCGCGTGCCAGCTCCTCATCCGGCAGATCCATCTCTCCAAGAAATACCTTGCCGGAATCAAGCGAGATGCGCCCCAGCGTTGTATCGCGAATTGCGCGCGGCTGCTCCCAGATTTCCTTGAGCATGAAGTGTTTAAAGCCGCCCTTTTCCGCCTGAATTGGATCCCAGTGAATGCGCGTCAGCTCTCGCTGAACAGGATTGCCGTCAAAGTCAGTAAAGCTCACACCCTGCGGCGTAAGAACGGCCATGTCGCCATCGGCCAGAAAGACCATATTGCGTGTGTAGTGCAAAATCCCCGGTACGTCGGACGCGATAAATGACTCGCCCTCACCCACCCCGATCACCACAGGAGGCCCCGACCGCGCAGCAACAATCTTGTCCGGTTCGGAGGCAGAAAGAACGCCCAGCGCAAAGGCGCCAGTGAGTAGCTTCACCGCTCGCTGCACAGCATCTTCCAGCTTCAGCGGAGCGCCCGCATTTTCAGCATCCTTCAGGATCTGCTCAATCAGGTGCGCAATGATTTCAGTGTCGGTCTCGGTAACAAATTTATGCCCAAGCCCGATAAGCTCGCGCTTCAGTTGCAGATAGTTCTCAACGATGCCGTTATGCACAACGACAATGCGCCCAGTGCAGTCCCGGTGCGGATGCGCATTCTCTTCCGTAGGCCGTCCATGCGTAGCCCAGCGCGTGTGGCCAATGCCATAGGTCCCATCAAGAGGGTGGTCTTTGAGAACAGCCTCAAGGTTCTGCAGTTTGCCCGCAGCCCGGCAGACCTCCAGCAGTGCTCTCTCAGGGCTGCCCACGGCAATGCCCGCTGAATCATAGCCGCGATATTCCAGGCGGCGCAAGCCTTCCACAATGACAGGAACAACTTTTCGAGAGCCGACATAGCCGACAATTCCGCACATGGCTTGATTGTATGGGACGGCTTTTAGTGCGAAATGAACGCGTCGAGGCGACGGCGGGAGCGCCCTGCTACTCCTCTATGCGGTATGTAAACTCTTCAATAACGGGGTTCGTCAGCACGTCGCGGGCAATCTTTTCCACCTGCTCGCGGGCTTGGTCGTCGGTAAGGGCGCCATCCAGATCCACCACAAAGTATTTGCCCTGGCGAACCGCCTCTACCTTGTCGTAGCCGATCTTGCGGAGGGCATTCTGGATGGTCTGGCCCTGTGGGTCCAGGACCGAAGTTTTCAATGTAACGTAGACATGCGCCTTCATCATCCCTGATTATAGTAGTTAAGCTGCACTTACAGGCGGTCCGCAAAAAGCAGCCAGCTGTTTATCACGGAATTTTTCTATTGGTCATGGATATGCATCTAATCTAAAAAGATACAGAACTGCCATTTTCAACATTTCAATATGTCTGCCCTTGCGGACTGGGCCCAAAGAGAGAATAGGAGAAAGAAGATCATGGTGAATTACCTCGAGTTGCCGATCGGTGACCGCTTCCCGGAGGTGTTTCGCGCGGTTATTGAGATTCCCAAGGAAGGGACGCAGAAGTTCGAGTACGACAAAGAACTCCACGTCTTCAAGCTCGACCGCAATCTGCATTCGCCCGTCCATTACCCCGGCGATTACGGCTTCATCCCCTCCACGCTGAGCGAGGATGGCGATCCGCTGGATGTGCTCGTGCTGGTGCCCGGCCCCAGTTTCCCCGGTTGTGTCCAGGAGGTTCGCCCCATCGGCGTGCTGGAAATGCTGGACCAGGGCGTTCCCGATGAAAAAGTGCTGGCGGTGGGCAAAAACAATCCGCGCTACTCGAATGTGTGGAATTACACAGATATCTATCCGCACATGCTCAAGGAGATCACGCACTTCTTTTCGATCTACAAGGATCTGGAGCTCAAACGCGTCGAGATCAAAGCATGGCATGATGCTGCTCATGCGCGGGACAAGGTCATCGAATGCGCGCGTCGCTTTGAAGAGAATGCCGCACGCAAAGGGGTGGCCGCCGAAGTTTCAGCCGACAAGCTGCTCAAGGCCGACAAGTAAGGTTCTGATCCAAACATTACACGCCGTCCCGCGGGCTAAGTATCGTTCCGCAGGACGGCGTTCCGTTTTGTACAAAGGTTATTCCGTCGCTGGCGCAGGAATCTCTCTGTTCCGTCCAGCGCGTGGAGTAGCAAAGCGGTAGAGCAGCGGTCCCAGGAGCGCCACTATCAGCGAGAAAAGTAGCGCGGAGATCGATTCGCCGCCTAGCTTTACCTCGTCTGTGCGTGAGGCATAGAGCGCATAGATCATCAGCGCCGCAGGCCCCAGGCCTAGCAGGCATGCACAGGCCAGGTTGCCGGTCTTGAACGGTCGCGCCAGGGCAGGCTCGCGAAGACGCAGCACTACCAGCGCCACAAACTCCAGCATCAAACTTGTTCCATACAGAACAATGTCGATGGTGATGAGCTTTTCAAATGGCAGCTTCAACGCCAGCGCCCACGCCAGGCCGCACAAAATCACGCTCACCCACGGCACGCCACGGCTGTTGCGTCTGGCCACAAAGCGCGGCAGCATTCTGTCCTCCGCCATCGCCATCGGCAGCCGCGAATAGCTCATGACCAGCGCATTGAACATGCCCACGCCCGTGATCACACCGCCCGCAGCCACGGCCCAGCCCAGCCAATGTCCGATTCCAGCCCCGCCAATCTGCGTTGCCGCCGAAATCCAGTCGCCGGTCTCGAAGTTTGTTACGCCCAGCCCGGCCAGCGCCATCGCAGCAAGCGGCAGAATGTACGTCACCGTCACCAGCGCCGTCGAGACAATCATCGCTCGCGGATACACCTGCTGTGGATTGTGAACCTCCTGCGCCACGGTGGAAGCATTGTCCCATCCCATGTAATTCCACATGGCTACCAGCACCGCTGTCGAAAGTGCCGTGCTTGACGCCGGTCCGCTCCACTGCACCGCCGGGTGCAGCGTAAAGCCGTGCCAGAAACCGAGCGTAACAAACACCACAAAAGGCGAGAGCAGTAGCACGGACATCCATACTGAGCCATCGCCAACAGCCGGCGCGCCCCACAAATTCCAGATGCAGCACAACGCCACGATGGCTAATGACCACATCCAGCCGCGCCGGCCCGCTGTCAGTGCTGGATCAAACTTCCCCAGGTATTCCACGGCAAAGGCTGGATAGATAGCCATGTCGAAGACGCTGGCAGAAAGCGAAAGCCATCCTTCCTGGTAGCCCCAGAACGGCCCCAGCGCACGCCGCACCCAGATGTAAAAGCCGCCGTCTGCGGGAATCGCGCTTGCGAGTTCTCCGATCATCAGCGCTGTAGGCAGGCTCCAGATAATGGGCAGCAGCAGCAGAATCAGAATGGCACGCGCAAAGCCTGCACCGCCCAGAATGTCCTCAATGGCGTATGGCCCTCCCGACACCATGAAGAAGGTGGCCGCGACAAGCGGAAGCAGATGCATTTTCCGGCGAGTCGGCGAAGAGGTGAAACGCATGAATGTGAATCTAACAAGAACTTCTACGCATACAAAGCAGGAAAGTGGCCTGCGAGAAAGATTTCCTGCGTTCTAAAACACTTCCCGATATCCCCGGCCTCGGCACAGTTGGCAGAAATGATCTCCGCGCCCCCGGCAGTCAAGGCATTGAATCCGGCCAGCGCCATTGCAATGCACGCATAGGCTCCCAGAGGCTTCTCCGTTTCCGTTACACCGTACGCACTTGATCTGTCCGTTTGAAATGCAACGGAGGCAAGGGGACCGCCCCGTGGCGCTGCATCGATGGCACTCATGCCGGGAGAACATGGCAAGTCCTCATATCCATTTCTGACTGTATTGTTTTTGTTCGTTGCTTGCCGGGTAGGAACTCACTTTAGCACCGCGATAGTGAAACCATGAGTAAAATTCGCCTCCGCCTGGCCTGTGTTGCATGATCGGAAAATATGTCGGAATTGGTCGATTCCGACAGTTGACTCCAGTATCGGTTATAATCAGCTGAACAGCCGGAGAGATGGCCGAGTGGCTGAAGGCGGCGGTTTGCTAAACCGTTATAGGGCCTAAAAGCTCTATCGGGGGTTCGAATCCCCCTCTCTCCGCCAGTAAAATCTAGGGCTTGCAACTCGCACAATCTAAAGCAAATCCTCTTCCCGCCAAGCGGATTGCGAGCCCGCCAATTTCATTCCTCATCATTCCATTTCACTCAGCTTGACCCGGCTATAGTGACAAAACAGTGTAGGTTGCAGCCATGTGCAGCTCCGTCGTGAACCTGTCACTATCGACTCAAAGGCTTCGGCTCCCTTCAGCCCCCTGCCCTTCGTCCGTCGCTCCTCTGACTATCCTGCGTGTCAAGGTAAAGGGCTTTACATCCCTTCCCTGCAGTTGTTCCTTCAACTTGTCCCAAACTTCGTCAGCGCATTGATCGCCGGTGGCGTTGACGTGTGCCACTGCTTCCTCAGCAATACCAGGGAGAGCTACTGCGAGTGCCCCCACGCTTGGAGTCTTACCGGCAGCCCATTCCTGCAAGGTTTTGCGGGTTCCAGAGTCAAAATGCGGACTGGACTTTACCGCGTCCGCCAGATTTCTGAATGACTCTCTGACCTCTACTGAAAAATGGACTGTCATTTCCCGTGAGTCGATTTCTGTAGCCTTGCGTACGTGTTTCGTCATGGGTTTCTCCGTTGTGTCGGCACGGGATCTACGGCGGCCGAGAGACGAAGACCATAGGGGAAGGCGGAGCCAATTCAAGTTAAGGTTTTTTGACGGGCGATGGGCCCGGACATCGAGACTTATACTGGCCTCTATGGCATTGCAGGACATTCTGGCTCAAATTGATGAAGAAATTGCCAACCGACAGAAAGCGCGCGCTCTTCTCGCTGCCTCTGGCCTCCTAACCGCTGCGCCAGCAGCCCGTCGAGGCAGGCCCAAAAAGAGTGCCGCTGCCCCCTCCCCTACCAAGTCTGGCAAAAAACGAAATCTCTCTCCAGAGGGCCGCGCCCGCATCGCGGAAGCTGTAAAGCGCCGCTGGGCCACGCAGAAGGCGAAGCAGAAAACCAAACCGTAGTGGATTACACCTTCGTTCGTTTCTTCCGCGCGTTTGAAAATATCCGAAGGCAATCCAATTCCAATCAGGAAACGGGGGGCAGTACGTTTGCCATTGGATTTCTAATAGACAACGGAAGGCAATCCGATGCCAATAGGAATACAGATAGAAATATGTTTGCCATCAAATATCGGATAGCCCACTGGTGTCCATTGGATATCCGATAGATATCCGTATGCCATCTGATTTCACTTGAGTATGGAATAGCCTTCGGCTAGAGTGCCCGCCATATGTAATAGCGGTGAGGACTCTGTATGCCAACTATTGTGTTCGCAAATCCTAAAGGCGGCGTCGGCAAATCTACAGCAGCTGTGCTGTTGGCGACAGAACTGGCAAGCCACGGCGGTTCCGTAACCATGATTGACGCCGATCCAAACCGTCCACTCACTCAGTGGGCCGCGCGTCCGGGCAAAACCAGACAAGTTGATTGTGATCGACACCACCACCGAGGAATCGATCATCGATACCATCGAGAAATCAGCCATTCAAACTCAATTCGTCATTGTCGATCTGGAAGGAACGGCGTCGATGATGTCTGGTTATGCGATGAGCCGAGCAGATCTTGTCATTATCCCAGCGCAAGGGTCTCATCTGGATGCGACTGAAGCGGTGAAGGCTATCAAACTCGTTCGGGGCCAAGAGAAGGCCTTTCAGAAGAAAATCCCATTTGCCATCCTATTCACGCGCACCAGCGCTGCAATTCGCCCGAGGACGCTGCAAAGCATCGAAACGGAATTCGCTCAAAATGGCGTTCCTATGTTTGGCACCCAAATTCACGAACGCGAGGCGTATCGTGCTGTATTTGCCTTTGGCGGGACGCTCGCCAGCCTTGATTCATCGCAGGTCGCCAACTTACCCGCAGCCAGGCAGAATGCCCGCGCATTCGCAGGTGAGGTTATCGAGACTCTCAAGAAGAGCGCGACTGCTAAGAAGCAAGAAGAGGTTGCATGATGCCGAACATTCGCGCCAGCGTATTCGGAGAAGATGCGGACTCAGCGCTCGACGTTGGTGCTTTCTCCCCCAAGACTTCGATAGATACCGAGGCGCCACCGGTTGAGAAGGTAAAGGAGGTATCGAAAGCAGCCCAATTCTCAAGCCGCCAACCGGTCGCCCCTAAGCCTGAAAAACAACACAAACGTCTCCCACGCGTCTATCGCACCGGCCGGAACGTACAGTTTGGTGCGAAGGCCTCGCAAAAGACGATAGACAGTATCTATGACGTCACGGCGCAGCAAGACTGGGTCTTAGGAGAGACTTTGGAGAACGCTATTGAAGCGCTCAAACGCGAACTCGCGCGCAAGAAATAGGCTCAGCCGTTTCTCGCAAGAATGAAATTCCGCAAGCAGAAGCCACGTAGTGAGTAGGCTAAGCTACTTGTCCCTTGATGAATTCCTGAATGTCGGCTTCTGGAGCACCGGAAGCGCGCATGGCTTTTACTGTGCCGTCTATCCGGTCCTGCAGTGAAGGGGAGGGGAGACTTTTCGATTCAGTGCCCACTGGAGTTTCAGCCTTTCCGCGTAAGCGGGCCATACGGCCGATCTTGACTTGTTTCAGTTCGTTATACGCCGCTTGCAAGTCGGGTACATCCTTACGCCACCATGCCACTCGGAACCCGGTCACGAGTCCACGTAATTGTCCACCTTTGCGGACTGCTTCAATTGATACACCGAAATCAGCTAGCCCGTTTACTTCCAGAGCGGCAGGGTGAATAACTCTTTGCAGCAAATTCGGTATACGTTCCAACTTTCCATCGGGCACTCCAAGGAGTGCGCGGAAATCCTCGACAGTGAATTCTTCCTGCCAAACATGGGTCAGATTAACGCGAGCCGTAATCAATTCGTAAAGAGCCAGCGCGTACTTGGAAGTGAAAGCAAATACTATAGCGCTCCGCACGCGGCCCCACAAAGTTGAGTCCTTGATGATCTCGCGCATTCCCCGTGAAAAGCTATAAACGACCTGCCCAGCCGGATTATTGTCATCATCGCTGACGGTCGTGTCTGAAAGGATCTGTACCATTTTGGTGGCCGGTGCGCCCTTGCTATCTTTTGTCGGCACCTCAACGACCGTCTTCATCAGGCGAAGGATGGAATCCTTCACTCGCTCACCACCCTTATGCGCGCCACGTAGATCGGAGATGCCGATGACGTGAGTGATGTCGTCGCAGAGCTTCGCGCCGGCATTCGCGTAAAGAACATTCATCACGCGGCGATCCTGTAACGACAGTCCGCCAGTGCCGCGAATTTCTATGAGCTCACGAGCTTTAGCAAACTCATCGCCGTTTGGCTTTTGATCAATGTTTCTGTATCTCACAAGGGTATGGGATACCTGTATCGTAACCTTGTGTCAACGACGAGGTTACGTTATATGGCCCCCGAAAAGTTACGATAACGCACCCGGTCCCCCAAGAAGTTACGTTAGAAATGGATGTAACGAACACTGCATGGATCGCAACGGTGTGTCATTCCGCTACAGGAGCAATGGTCAACGTATAGGCCTGCAAAAGAGCGATAACTTCCCCCGAAAAGTTACGATGCGCAGCTCTTCCCCCAAAATGTTACGATCACAAGCTTGTCGTGAGAACGGCACTCACTAACAATTGCAGAGCAAACCCTCGCGATATGCTCTTTATGGCGATTCTGTGCAATCCGCACATATCCCCAGTATCACTCCCCCGAGAAGTTACGATACGATTCCCATCCCCCAAGAAGTTATGATCGTCGGCCGACGATGAACGCGGCGCTCAGCACCAGCCCTAACGCATGTTTCCAGATAGAGAGCAGATGGGTCGTACCGGTGTTCCGCAGAATTCCTGAGTAGCATCCCCCGGAAAGTTACGTTACGCCCCCGACAGGTTTTGATAGCCCCCCGAGAAGTAATGCAAATCCCCCGAAACGTTACGATCACTCTCGGAACGGTTTGAATTTTCGCGTTTTTTTTTGATGAGGAAACTTGAATTTATGAATTTGAATTCTTAGATGGTGGATAACTGCACACCCATTTTAGAACTTATCCGTGAATAGCTGTGGTCTGCCTCCAGCAAATCATGGCTGCGGCCAGTGACAGCAGAGCCACGTAGCTCTCTTCGGTCTTTTCGAAGCTGACCAGTAGTTTTCGAAATCGGTTCAGCCATGAGTGGGTTCGCTCTACGACCCACCTTCTGGCTTTGTATCCCGGCTTGCGCTTCTTTTCCGCGCTCTCTTCCTTGCGCTGCTTGATGTGGGGACGATAGTTCTTTGCTTCGACGGCCTGCTTGGCGGGCCCTCCTTTGTAACCGGCATTGGCGCACAGATGCTGGGGCTTCCATGTGCGCGGCTTTGGCCGCTCGCAGACCATCGCTTCCAACGTTGTTTCAAGCAGTTTCACGTCGTGCGTGTTGGCTCCGCTTACGACGATCGACAGCGGGACGCCACGCGCGTCGACCAACAGGCTGCGCTTGCGCCCGTTTTTTTCCCCGATCCGTTGGATTGGCCCCAACGCACTGCTGTGCCAGAGGTGCTTTGCCCATAGCGCCATCGACCGACTGCCAGCGCCAGGCTATGCCTTCCATATCGTCATATTCGGCCAAGCCTGCTTGCCAGAGCTTTACAAACAAGCCCTCTCTTTGCCAACGCTGAAAATGCGCATGAATAGCGCTGGCAGAGCCGAACTCGCGCGGCAGCGCCTTCCACTGGCAACCGGTGCGCAGCACATACACAATGGCCGAGAAGATTTGCCGTGCAGGAATCGGCTTCCGTCCCGCGCCGGGCTTGCGCTGATAACTTCGATCACCAGCCCTGCGTGGTCCAGGAATCAATGGTTCAATACTGCTCCAGAATGCATCGGATATGATCCTCGATTTGATTTGCGCCATGAATCTGAGCATCGTTCAAACAAATGCTGCATGCGACAAACCATCCTCCACAGGAATCAACTCAGTACACTATTTAAGGATAAGCTCT
>Ga0208193_1000646_pt1 | contig 17350 bp, 10 predicted proteins | sample June2015DPH_17_2_FD_184716 | JGI IMG/M metagenome (GOLD analysis project Ga0208193, IMG submission 184716) | Peatland microbial communities from SPRUCE experiment site at the Marcell Experimental Forest, Minnesota, USA - June2015DPH_17_10... | ecosystem: Environmental > Terrestrial > Soil >... | reverse complement strand
AAACTCACCGTGCCTCGAGCGCAGATTTTCCATGCCACCAGCTTTCGCGCGGCGACGGAGCATCGTATCCGCATCGGCGCCGACCGAGACGGCCGGTTCGTCGGCGGCTTACACCTGGTCCGCTCGCAAACCTCACGGTTCGACCTGATGCCGTATACCGGGGAGGAAACAACCTCTCGCACCTATGGATGGCCGGCATTTCGCGGAGCCACGACGCTCGTGCAGCTCGACACCCAAACGCCAGGCTTCATGCGCGCGCCGATGGAGATGGCGTCATTTTTCGCGCTCGAGAGTGCCGTTGATGAGCTGGCCGAGAAGCTTGGCATGGATCCGGTGGAACTACGTATCCTGAACGATGCCAAGAGCGACCCGATCAGCGGCAAACCGTTCTCCTCGCGCTGTCTGGTCCGATGTCTGCAGCGTGGCGCCGAGCGCTTCGGATGGAGCCGACGCAACCCCGCTCCCCGCTCCATGCAAACAGGTGACGGCACACTGATTGGCTGGGGCGTTGCGGCGGGCGCCTATCCGGCCTACATCACGCCTGCGGTCGCGCGTATTCGCATGCACGCCGACGGAAAGGTCGATCTGTCCGTTGGCGCGCATGAAATGGGACAAGGGATTCGCAGCGCGATCGCGGCCGTGGCCGCGGAGGAGCTTGGGGTGCCGCCCGGCCGGCTTAGGCTTCTCATCGGCGACACGATCGTGCCGCCGCAGCACGTAACCTCCGGCGCTACCGGCGCGGCGACGATATCGATTCCCATCGCCAAAGCATCGCTGCGTTTGCGACACACGCTGGCTGAACTGGCGGTAAAGGGCGGCCGCGCCGCGTTCGCCGGCGTGGATCCCGCCCTCACTCGCCTGCGCGGCGGCCGCCTCCACCTCCCGAACGGCGAAAGCGCGAGCGTCGCCGATATCTTGGCCGCCGCGCGCGTTCATTATGTCGATGGCATCGCAAATGGCGCCGCACCAGGCATGTCCCAGGACGCCTTCAAGCAGGCTGCCCTCGGCAAAGTCGCGTTTTTCGGCCCGGAATTTCCGACTCACGTCAGCTTCTCTTATATCGCCCATTTCGCGGAAGTGCAGATCGATCCACTCGTGCCGCGGGCCCGAGTCACGCGAATGTTGTCGGTTGCCGATTGCGGCCGCGTGCTCAGTCGGCGCACGGCAGAAAGCCAGTTGCTGGGTGGCCTCGTGTGGGGAATCGGCTCAGCCCTCACCGAAGCGAGCGAGGTCGACCCGCGATTCGGCGGATTCTTGAACAACAATATCGCCGAGTATCAGATTCCTGCGAATGCGGACGTGCGGTCTTTGGAGGTTGAGCTGCTCGATACGCCCGATCTGGTGTTCAGCGAGATCGGCGCGAAGGGGGTCGGTGAGGTGGCCTGCGTCGGTGCGGCGGGCGCGATCGCGAACGCCATCTACCACGCCACCGGCAAGAGAGTGAGAGCTCTGCCGATTCGAATCGAAGCGTTCATTTGAGGCAGGAGACATTGATGGAGCCCTTCGTGTCGACAAGGAAGAAGTTGCCATGTGGTTAGTACGTGTCGCACTAGAGAGACCCTACACCTTCATCGTGCTCGCCTTGCTCGTGCTCATCATGAGTGCGGTGGCCATTTCGACCACCCCGACCGATATCTTTCCCAATATCAATATTCCGGTGGTCGCAGTCGACTGGACGTATACGGGACTCAACCCTGAGGAGTTGGAAGGTCGGCTCACCAGCGTTTATGAGCGCATACTGACCGCTACGGTCGATAACATCCAGCACATCGAGTCAACCACGGTCAACGGCCAGGCGGTCGTGAAAATCTTCCTGCAGCCGACCGCCAGCTTGGATACGGCGAATGCGCAGATCACCGCGGTATCGCAGACGATCCTGCGCCAATTGCCGCCCGGGACCTTGCCGCCCCTGATCATCAATTACAGCGCCTCGAGCGTGCCGGTTCTGCAGCTCGGGCTATCTGGAAAGGGCCTCCCGGAGCAGCGACTCAATGATCTCGGTCAAAATTTCCTGCGCACCCAGCTGGTTACGGTGCCCGGCGCGGTCGTTCCCTATCCCTTCGGCGGGAAGCAGCGGCAGGTGATGATCAACTTGGTTCCGCAACTGATGCAGGCCAAGGGCATATCGCCGACCGATGTTCTCACCGCCGTCACCAACCAGAACCTCGTGTTGCCATCGGGCACCGCGAAGATCGGCGAGTTCGAGTACGACACGTCGACCAACGCGAGCCCGCGCACGGTAAAAGAGCTGAATGATCTGCCGATCAAAGTCGCAGGCGAGGCGGTCATCTACCTGCGGGACGTCGCCACGGTAAGCGATGCGTATGCGCCACAAACCAATATCGTGCGTCAGGATGGCAAGCGCGGCGTTCTCGTGACCGTGCTCAAGGCCGGCACGGCCTCAACCATCGATGTCGTCGCCGGCATTCGCCAGGTTCTCACCCGTGCGGTCCAGACCCTGCCCCGGGAACTCGCCATCAAGGCACTCGGAGATCAGTCCATCTTCGTGAAGGGAGCGGTCAATGGCGTCATCCGCGAAGTCATCCTCGCGACCGTGCTCACCGCGGCCATGATACTGCTCTTCCTCGGGAGCTGGCGTAGCACACTCATCATTGCGATCTCGATTCCGATATCGATTCTCTCGTCGGTTATCGCTCTCGGGGCCGCGGGACAGACGATCAACATCATGACGCTCGGCGGCCTCGCGCTGGCGGTGGGTATCCTGGTCGACAACGCGACCGTCACGATTGAAAACATCGAGCGCCACCTCGAGGAGGGCAAGGTCCTCAAGGACGCCATCTTGGTGGGTGCGGAGCAAATCGGTACTCCACTGCTGCTCTCGACGATGTGCATCTGCGTCGTGTTTCTGCCGATGTTCGCTCTCGGTGGCGTCGCCCATTACCTTTTTGTCCCTCTGGCCGAAGCGGTGGTCTTCGCCATGGTTGCCTCATTCATCGTCTCGCGCACGCTCGTGGCAACCCTCGCGATGTATCTCCTCAAGGCCAAAGATCACGCCGCCATCCCATCCAACAATCCCTTGGTCCGCCCGCAGCGGGGATTCGAAAGCGCTTTCGAGAAATTACGGCTCCGCTACAAGAATCTATTGGCGGCACTCATCGGCCGTCGGACCCTCTTCATCTCGGTGTTTCTCGCGGCCTGCATCTCGGTCTTCGTGCTCGTGCCGTGGTTGGGTCAAGATTTCTTTCCGAGCTCAGATAGCGGCCAGTTCATCCTGCACCTGCGGGCCAAGTCCGGCACGCGCATCGAGGAGACCGCGAGGCTTACTGACCTCGTCGAGAACTCGATCCGCCGTCACATCCCAGCCGCGGAGACCGACAACATTCTCGACGACATTGGACTGCCATATAGCGGCATCAATTTCATGCACGCCACCTCCGGCCTCATCGGCGCGGGAGATGCAGACATCACTGTGTCTCTGAAAGAGAACCATCATCCGACGGCCGACTACGTGCGTCGGTTGCGCGCAGATCTACCTCGCGAGTTCCCCACGGCCACATTCTCCTTCTTGCCCGCCGACATGGTGACGCAGATCTTGAATTTCGGCCTGCCGGCGCCGATCGATGTTCAGATTGATGGCGAGGACATCGATCGTAACCGGGAGGTGGCCGATCAGATCCTGAGCGAGACCCGTCGCGTCCCGGGCATTGTGGACGCACGCATCCAGCAGACATTCGATTACCCGCGCTTCGAGATTGCGGTCGATCGCACGAAGGCGGCCCAGAGCGGTTACACGGAACGCGACGTCGCCACCAATGTGCTGAATTCCCTGAGCGGCAGCTTCCAGATCACTCCGATGTTCTTTCTGAACTATGCCAATGGCGTCAATTACAACTTTGTCGAGCAGCCCCCGCAATACGACATACGCTCGATCCAGGACATCGAGAACATTCCGCTCACTTCCCAGCAACGCAAGAACCCGGCAATTCTCGCCGATGTAGCCTCCGTCAGGCGATCGAGCGAGATGGAAGTGGTCTCGCATTACAACATTAGTCGGGTCGTCGAGTTGTATGCCTCGGTCCAAGACCGCGATCTCGGCGCGGTGAGCCGCGAGGTCAAGAAGATCGTGGACAAAGACCGCTCGCTCCTGCCGCGCGGCAGCTTCGTAACGATCCGCGGGCAGGTCGACACGATGCAAACCTCCTACGCAAGCCTGCTCGGCGGGCTCGCCTTTTCGATCGTCCTGGTGTACCTGCTGCTCGTTGTGAACTTCCAGTCATGGCTGGACCCGTTCATCATCGTGACGGCGCTCCCGGCGGCGCTTGCCGGCATCGTGCTGTTCCTGTTCTTTACGCATACGACCTTGAGCGTGCCGGCGCTCATGGGCGCCATCATGTGCATGGGCGTTGCGACGGCAAATAGCATTCTCGTCGTGTCCTTTGCCCGCGATCAGCTCGCGAGTCATGGCAAAGCGATTGACGCAGCGCTCGAGGCGGGTTCCACCCGCTTCCGACCCGTGTTGATGACGGCCTTGGCCATGATCATCGGCATGGTGCCGATGGCGCTCGGGCTTGGCGACGGCGGCGAACAGAACGCGCCCCTCGGGCGTGCGGTCATCGGCGGACTGCTCCTCGCGACCGTCGCCACGCTCATCTTTGTTCCCGCCGTGTTCAGCCTGTTTCACGGTCAGCGCGTGATCGCAAGCGCGGAAAGTTGAGGGGATAGTGCTCGATTGACGGCAACACCAACGGAGGATCGACACCATGCCACCTAGCGATTCTAGTCATGCGGAGTCACACCCCACGAGCGTGGCCCCGGGCGACGCGCCGAAGCGCCGTGGCCTTTGGGTCGCTGCTCTGGCCATTTTGATCGTGGGTGGAGCAATCGTTGCCAGATTTGTCGGGCGTGCGCACGCCGAGCGGGTACTCGCCCGCGCGACTTTGGAGGCGGCCGTTCCGAGCGTGAATGTGATTCATCCGGAAGCCGGCGCACCCAATCAGGACATCGCACTGCCGGGCTATACCCAGGCATTTACGGATACACCGGTCTATGCTCGCACCAGCGGCTATCTGAAGACGTGGCGCGTCGATATTGGCACGCGCGTTAAAAAAGGGGACTTGCTGGCCGAGATCGAAACACCGGAGGTCGATCAGCAGTTGCGCCAAGCCCGCGCAGATCTTTCCACCGCGCGGGCGAATCTGCACCTCGCCGTGATTACGGCCGAGCGCAACGAAAATTTGCTGAAGACCCGCTCGGTTTCGACGCAGGATCGCGACAACGCAGAGGGCGCCTTGGCGGCCGATAAGGCCATCGTCGAATCGAATGAAGGCAACGTCGGCCGACTCGAGCAGTTGCAATCCTATGAGAAGATCTACGCCCCGTTCGACGGGATCGTGACCGCGCGCAATACCGACATCGGCGCGCTCGTCGATGCGGACGCCAATTCGCCCTCGAAAGAGCTGTTTCATCTCGCGGCGATCGACACCCTTCGCGTCTACGTCTCCGTTCCTGAAAGTTATTCCCGCGCCGCACAGCCGGGCGCGACGGCGAACTTAACCCTCGATGAGTTTCCCGGCGAGTCGTTCCACGGCACCCTCGTTCGAAACTCGAACGCCATCGACCTCTCTTCGCGCACCCTCCTCGTCGAGGTCGATGTCGACAACCGCGCCGGTCGGCTTCTGCCCGGCGCCTATACGTTTGTTCATCTGACCCTTCCCTCGGCAGTTCAGTCCGTCACGCTCCCCTCCAATACTCTGATTTTTCGAAAGGAAGGCTTGCGTGCGGCGGTCGTGCGCAATGGCCACGCACAACTGGTTGCACTGAGAATTGGGCGCGACTATGGCGAGAAAATCGAAATCCTGTCGGGTCTCGAGCCATCCGACGAAGTCATCAGCGATCCGTCGGATTCCTTGGTCAGCGGCACGGCCGTGCTCATCGCTGGTTCGAAATCGGAGTAGGCTCATGCAATACAGGCTCTGGCTGCTGCCGGCTGCAGCACTGCTGCTGCCAAGCTGTATGGTCGGCCCGAACTATGTCCGGCCGGCGGCACCGGTCACGCCGGCCTATAAGGAGCCGTCGCCGCAGGCCTACAAGGGTGATGAGATTTGGAAGCCCGTACACCCAAGCGACGGTGTGCTGCGAACTCCGTGGTGGGAGCTCTTCGGCAACGACGAGCTCAACTCGCTGGAAAAACAAGTCGCGGGGGCGAACCAGGAGTTAAAGGCCGCTGAAGCGCGCTTCCGCGAGGCGCGTGCGCTCGTGGGCTTCGCCCGGGCCGATGAGTTCCCGACCATCGGTGTGGGACCCAGTATAAGCTCCTTGCGCGACTCACCAAACGAGCCCTATTTTCCCCTTCCAAGCTCCTTTGCGACGGGCGATTTGGTGCTGCCCGTGGATCTGTCTTACGAAATCGATCTATGGGGCCGCATTCGCAGGGGTGTCGCCGCGGCGGGCGAGAAGGCTCAGGCGAGCGCTGCGGATCTCGAGAGCGTCAACCTGAGCCTCCATGCCGAGCTGGCAATCGACTATTTCGAGCTCCGCAGTGCGGACGCACAGCAGCGCCTGCTCGATGATACCGTGAAGGCCTACACCGACTCGCTACAATTGACTCGCGACCGCCTCGAAGGCGGCGCATCTCCCGAATCGGACGTCGCCCAAGCCAAGACTCAGTTGGACACGGCGCGCGTGCAGGCGACCGATATTAGCGTGCGACGCGCGCGATATGAACACGCGATCGCCGTGCTGATCGGGCGGCCACCCGCATCGTTCGCGCTTCCAGCCGCATCACTCGAGGCCGAACCCCCGGTCATCGCGGTGGGGATCCCCTCGGAGCTTCTGGAACGGCGGCCCGACATTGCCGCCGCCGAGCGCCGCGCCGCCGCCGCGAACGAACAGATCGGAATTGCCATCGCCGCATATTACCCGTCGCTGTCATTGAACGGGGTGGCTGGGTTCGAAAGCAGCGCGCTCAACACGTGGTTCAATTGGCCGAGCCGGATGTGGGCAGTGGGCCTGTCCATGGGGGAGACCGTCTATGATGGCGGACGTCGCCACGCGAAGACTGATGCAGCTCGTGCGCATTACGATGCGGCCATCGCCGATTATCGCCAGACGACGCTGACCGCATTCCAACAAGTCGAGGATAGTCTTGCGGCTCTGCGCATCCTCGAACGCGAGGCCGAGCAGCAGGACGAGGCGGTCAATTCGGCCAGTAACAACTTGCGTATCTTCACCGACCGATACATCGGTGGCCGAGACGGCTATCTTCAAGTAATCACGGCCCAGACCGAGTATCTCGATAACGAGCGAAACCAAGTTGAGATTCGACGACGCCGCATGGATGCCAGCGTCCTTTTGATAAAGGCGCTCGGTGGTGGATGGACCGCCTCGGCGCTGCCGACGCTCGGTGAACTCACGCGCCCGGCAGCGGCTTCACAACCGAGCGATCTCAGGCACGGCGATCAACCCAACCATCAGTAATTCTCACTCGGCAAAACGCATTGCAAGCAAACGCAACCGCGCCTCGGGGCGCAAAGGCGGGCTTAAATGAAGTCGATGATTGGGTTGGTATTCGGGTGGGGGATGCTGGTCAGTCTGTGGGCGCATGCCGACGGCGCGGCAATCTCGCGTCCTTTCTGGGTCATCGTCGTGATGGTGACCGACAAGACCACGGGTGAGCGAAAACAGTGGGAGGAGATCGTCACCGACCTACGGTTCAACGATCGAGCCGAATGCGAGTTGATCGCAACCAAAGCCGGTTCAATACGTGACGGACACGATCTTGCCACTGTTCTGACCTGCCGCCAGATCATCAGTATATAAACCCCGTAAGAAATAGATGAAATGAGTGCATGAGTACTTAGAGAGAAGATCATGAACATCAAAGGAAAGACGGCATTGGTAACCGGCGCCAACAGAGGACTTGGAAGCGCCTTCACGCAGGCACTCCTCGATGCGGGTGCGGCTAAGGTCTACGCCGGTGCACGCGATCCGCGCATGGTGAAGGATCCGCGAATGACGCCAATCCGCCTTGACGTCACCTCATCCGCGAATGTCGCCGCAGCTGCGGCTACTTGCGGCGACGTGGACATCCTCATCAACAATGCAGGCACGATGCTCGCGAAAACTGTCATGTCCGAGGATTCGGTGGAAATGCTGAAACGGGAGATGGATGTCAACGTCCTCGGCATGCTTGCGATGTGCAAGGCCTTTGCCCCGGTGCTTGCGCGAAATGGGGGAGGGGTGATCGTCAACATGCTCTCGGTCGTGAGTTGGTACGTCTATCCGTTCAATTCTACTTACTGTGCAACCAAGCATGCGGCGCTCGCTGTCACCGACGGGCTGCGCATCGAGCTTAAGGCTCAAGGCACTCGCGTGTTGGGTGTCTATGCGGGTTTTATCGACACTGAGATGGGCGCATCTCTTTCTTCGGGGCCCAAGACTTCCCCGCATCAAGTGGCCAAGAAGACCATCGAGGGAATTCTTGGCGCGCTCGATAGCGTGCTCGCCGATGAGGCGGCGGAGCGCCTATGGCGAGCCGTTCGACAGGACCCTGCGAAGCTCCACGCCCAGATGCAAGTTATTTGGGACGAACGCTCTGCGTCGTAGGCTCGCATAAGATCATGGTTCCGCGCTGACGGATGTGTTACTGCTGCTGCACGGCCACCTCGGCGACGGCCCTGGCATTTGCGCGCGCCACCTTGTAGTCGGCTTCCGCCTGGTCCTTGCACGCCTTTTGAGCATCGCCGCTCTGCGATTCGCAAGTCGCCAGGGCCACTTTGCGGTCGCCATCGGCTTTTGCGACGGCCACATTGTAGGTTTGGTGCGCAGCGTCGTTGTTGAATTTAGTCTCCTGGTCACTGACCTTATCGTACGATTTATCCAGCGCGCTCTGCGCGCGTTCTTCGCTCTTCATCACCTCGTTGTTCGCCTTCTGCTCGGCTTTGGCTACGTCCTTCGACACATCTTCCGGCGACTTCGACTTGTTGCAGCCGGCCACCGCCAGAGCAGCGGCCACGAGAATCGGCATCAGATATTCACGCATGCAATTTCCTCTTGTTGTAGGTACGCGATCTGGCCGCTAGGATCGCTCGCGGCTACCCGGCAGTCAACCAAGAGCCTCTTCCAAACTCTCGAGCAGATCAGTGCGCTTACTATGCATAGCTACGGGACTTCTGCTCTCGAGTTGGGCCGCGCCGCATCCGGTGATCACCACGCAAATCGCGAAAGTAAAATCCAGCGCATACACCCGTATTGCCGATATTTCTAGTACGTGGTCGGCGGGGCGACATCAAAATTGTGCAAGATTCTGCGCGGATGTTTGCGCCAGTCATTTGCGATGGTGACGACCGGCCATGATCTACGACAACACATACATATTATTCGTGCGGCGCTCGACCACCTCGAATCTACTGAGACGGTCTTTATGACGACACGCTGCAGCAGATTGATCGAGATTGGCACGTATCGACCCCATCGGCGTGGAGACGGATTTAGAACCAAAACGAAACTTCGAGAGAACGACTTTCAGCGCGAGGGCGCCTAGAGTTTTCAATCGAAGTCGCTTGTCACGGGCCGATGGGGCAAGTTATGAATGTGGAATGCCGTACCGCGCTGATCACCGGTGCCAATCGAGGGCTCGGGCGTACCTTGGCGGCCATGCTCGTGCAACGGGGAGCGCGCAAAGTGTACGTGGTTGCGCGGGAGCCGACAGCTATGCGGCGGCGGTTTGCAACGACGTCAATGTTCTCATCGCGGGCGCAGAAAAAACGCCGCGCGTCGCATGTCCGCGCTCTGCGGCGCGCTTTGGAAATCACAATCAATACTTGATGGGCGGAGGAGGGCATTCGAATGACTGATCAAATGCGACGCAATTTCCTGGTCGGCGCAGCGGCATCGGCAGCCGCGCTCGGCGTGAGCACCGCGGGCGCGGCCACGTTCGGCAACCCGGACTCTCCCCCGGAAGGCAGAATCAACGCGAAGAGCCCGACCGCCCTGAGCGAACCGGGTCCGCAAAATCCTGTACTCGCGGGCCAGTTCCCTTCCTTTCAGGATCCGCCCGCCACCGACATCAACGGAATGCCGTTGTTTTGGGCGTCCTTCAACAATGCGCACAAACGTTATCAAAGCGGTGGTTGGGCGCGCGAAGTCACCCAGCTGGATTTTGCCATCTCGGAAGATATCGCGGGCGTCAATATGCGCCTGGGGGCGAACGGCATTCGCGAACTGCACTGGCACCAGCAGGCCGAGTGGGCCATCATGACGGACGGCAACTGTCGGATTACGGTATTGGACGAACTGGGCCGCGCCCAGGTGGCCGACGTGAAGACCGGCGATCTGTGGTACTTCCCGCCCGGCCTGCCCCACTCGCTGCAAGGACTGGGGCCTGACGGTGCCGAATTCGTGCTCGCGTTCGATAATGGACGGGCCACCGAATTCAACACCTTGTTGCTCACCGACTGGATGGCGCACACGCCGCCGGATGTACTCGCGGCGAGTTTCGGCGTACCGGCCGAGGCGTTCAAGAACATTCCGCTCGACAATCTGTGGATCTTCCAAGGAGAAGACCCGGGCCCGCTGGCGGCCGCGCAGCGCGCCGTACAATCTCCCGCGGGCGCGCCGAAGCATCCGTTCATCTTCTCTCTGAGCGATCTGGCGCCCGCCAAAAAGACCCAGGGCGGCATGGTACAAATTGTCGACAGCAGCAACTTCTTCGTCTCCAAGACGATCGCTGCCGCACTGGTCACGGTCAAGCCGGGCGGGGTGCGGGAATTGCACTGGCACCCGAACGCAGACGAATGGCAGTACTACATCAAGGGCCAAGCCCGCATGACCGTGTTCGATACGGGCCCGAAGGCGCAAACCGCGGACTTCCGCCCGGGTGATGTCGGCTATGTGAAGAAGAGCCTCGGCCACTATGTACAAAACACGGGCAACACCGACCTGGTGTTCCTGGAGCTGTTCAAGTCCGATCACTATGCGGAAGTCTCGCTGTCCGACTGGCTGGCGCACACCCCGCCGCAACTGGTGAAACAGCACTTGAACATCTCTCCGGAGGTGCTCGCGCAGTTTCCCAAGGTTCGCCCGGACGTGATGCCGCTGTGAACGGCATGCTGATTGCGACGAAGCAAACGCAGTTCGATGCGCGCGACGTGCTCGACCGCGGCCGCACGGGATTACGCGCCCTCGTGCCGTTCGCCGGCCCCGCCATCATCGCCTCGGTCAGCTATATGGACCCGGGCAATTTCGCAACCAACATCCAGGCCGGCTCGACCTATGGATACCAATTGCTCTGGGTCGTAGTCATCGCAAACCTCGTGTCCATGCTGTTCCAGTCCATGTCGGCCAAGCTCGGCATCGTCACCGGCCGGAATCTCGCGCAACTGTGCCGGCAGGAATTTTCCCCCTCGACCGTCACCGCCATGTGGATCGCCTCGGAGGTTGCCGCGATTGCCACCGATCTTGCCGAATTCCTCGGTGGCGCGCTGGGTATCTCGCTGCTGTTTCACGTATCCCTGCTATGGGGGATGAGCCTGACGGGTGTGGTGACCTTCGCGCTCCTGTCGCTCGAGAAGAACGGCTTTCGTCCGCTCGAGCTCGTGATAGCGGCTCTGGTCGGAATCATCGGCCTTAGTTATCTGTGCGAGCTCTACATCGCGCCGCCGGACTGGCAGGCCGCGCTCTTCCACTCAGTCGTCCCGCAATTGCAGGATCGCCCGGCCGTCACGCTCGCCGTAGGGATCATCGGCGCGACTCTCATGCCGCATACGCTCTATCTGCATTCCGGTCTGACCCAGAGCAGGACGCCCGCACGCAACGACCGCGAACGGCGCAGGCTGGTGCGGTTTTCGAACCAGGAGGTGGTGATCGCCCTCGGCTTTGCAGGCCTCGTCAATCTAGCCATGGTGATGATGTCGGCGTCTGCATTCGGCAAATCGGCGGCGGGGATTACGGATATCGGCACGGCATATCACACCTTGATTCCGGCTCTCGGCATCGGCGCAGCCGGAGTGTTCCTCGTCTCACTGATGGCATCCGGCATCTCCAGTTCAGTGGTCGGCACGATGGCGGGCCAGGTGATCATGCAGGGTTTCACAGGCCGCAGCATCCCGGTGTGGGTACGGCGCCTGATCACCATGGTGCCGGCCTTCGGCATGGCACTCTGCTTCAACGCGACCACCGTCATGATCCTGAGCCAAGTCGTGCTGAGCTTCGTTCTGCCGCTGCCGATGATTGCGCTGGTCGTACTGTCATCGCGCAAATCCGTGATGGGGAGTTTCGCCGCGAGCAGGCGGGTCACGATCGCCGCGGTGGCGGCGACCGCCGTCATCGTGTTGCTGAATGTCGTGCTCATCGAACAGATGCTGTCTTGAGGCCGAGCGCAAAGCCTTCAGCGGCTTCCGCGGCGCTCCGGTCGCAAACGACAGCATGGTGTTCGCGGGTTTTCGGTACTATCCGTTCTGAGTGCGGACAGTCGCACTCCACCGTCGGCAATATTCGTGCCCCAGATTCGGGCATCCCGATATTTTCGTGCACCATGGCTGAGCACGCGAGTAGTCTCGGAACGTCGCTGACATAGCGTTCGACTCATATCACTCGAGCGCTTTGGAGAGAGTACGCCACTTTCCTGCGTTTCGTAGATTGCGTCACTTTTACGATATTATTACAGCGCCTTCCATATCATCTTCCACGCGAGATTTACAGACTCACGCGAGAACGCGAGGGATGCCTATGTCGGGGCAATCAACGCAGAGTGCCATTTGCATGCAAGCTGCCGAATCAATGAGTATGCGAATACGGCGAGTAGGCGCTCGAAAGCTCCCGCAGCGCCTGAAGACCGTCCTCATGCGTTCGGCTGCTCTACGAAAGCTGGACTGGCGTCGGGCGTGGCCAGAGTATCTCGGCGCTCTGACGATCACTGGCTTCTGCACGGTGATTGCCCTTCCGTTCACTCCCCACGTGGGTCTCCTCACCATCGTCATGTTCTATCTGCTGGGAACGACTGTCGGCGCGCTGCGGCTGGGACGCGGGCCTTCCGCATTCACCGCCGTCACGAACATGCTCGCGTTCAATTATTTCTTCGTACCACCCGTATTCAGCTTTCACGTGGACGATCCGCAGTATGTCTTTGCGCTGGGCGTGATGCTGATCGTCGCCTTGGTCATCGCCAACCTCATGATCAGCATTCGTCGCCATCGAGATACGGCCGACGCCCGGCAGGACCGCACCGCGGCGCTGTATGCGATGAGCCGCGAGCTGGCGGCCGCCTCCGATGCCCCCGCGATGATGGATGCTGCGACCAATCATATCGGCGCGACCTTCCATTGCAGCGTCACCGTCCTGACCAGGGAGGACAACGGTCGCCTGTCTCCCATCACACCCTCCGACGAATCCGCCGGCGGGGGAGCGCGAATGGCCTGTCGAGCCGTCGACTTGGATTTGGCGCAGGAAGTGGTGGAACACGGTGAGCGGTTCATCAAGGATGCGATCTACCTGCCTTTGCTGGGCGGTGGCCGTGTCAGGGGCGTAATGATCGTGAGTCCCCGATGTCCGACCCCCGCGCTGGCCGCCGAACAGTTACAGCTCTTGGATGCCTTTGCGGTTCAGCTCGCGCTTTCGCTGCAACGAGACCGCTTGGCGAAGACTGCCGAAGCCGCCCGGATCGCTGCCGATCGTGTCGTGCAGCGCAATACGTTACTGGCATCCATTTCTCACGATTTGCGCACGCCGTTGACGACGATCGCCGGCGCCGGCCACCTGATTGCACAACCTGAGTACGCGCTCAACGTCGATCGACGAACCACGCTCGGTCTGCTTATCGAACGCAAGGCTCGCGATATGTCACGGCTCCTGACCAATGTGCTCGAGTTGATGCAATTGGAATCCTCCCGGAGCGCGCTGCGTGCAGAATGGCAGAGCATCGACGACCTGGTCGCCATCGCGTTGCGAGGTCACGAGGCGCGCCTCACCGAGCGGCGCATCGTTGTACACCTTCCGAGCAACCTGCCCTTGGTCTTGGTCGAGGCTACCTTGATAGTACAGATGCTCGGCAACCTCCTGGAGAACGCCGCGAAATACACTCCCTCCGGCACGACCATCACGATATCCGCCGCCGTACAAGACGAGGCGATGTTATTGGTGGTGGCGGATAACGGGCCCGGCCTTCCGTCCGGTGACTCGGAAAGAGTGTTCGACAGTTTTCAACGAGGTCACTCGGATACCGATATTGCCGGCGTGGGGTTGGGCCTTGCGATTTGTCGCGCGGGTGCACGTCTGCATGGCGGTGAGATTTGCGCAATGAATAATCCGGGGGGCGGCGCGCGCTTCGAAATTACGCTGCCTGTGGCGACGCGGGCCTGTGAGTCACTCCCAACGGAGTCGCCTTTGTGTTAACGAAAAGCCTGCTGGCCTCATAGAACGCGGCCCAGGAACGAGGAGAGTGGGTTGACAGAGGCAATGCACCTCGTGCTGATCTTGGAGGACGATCAGGGGATACAGAATGTGCTTCGCATGCTGTTCGAGGCGAACGGTTTTAGAGTAATGATCGCGAATACGGCTGCTCGAGGTGAGCAGGACGCACGGCTGTTCAGACCGGATGTTGTACTGGTCGATCTCGGTTTGCCTGATCATGACGGTCTGCACGTCATCACCGCTATTCGCACGTGGTCGCCCGTGCCGATAGTCGTACTGACGGCGCGGAGTGCCGAGTCGCAGCGGCTCGCGGCATTTGAGCTGGGAGCAGACGACTACGTGTTGAAGCCTTTCAGCGCACCCGAGCTTCTGGCGCGCGTACGGGCTATCCTGCGGCGTCACGTGCGCGGAGAGCTGCCGATGGGCGTACTCGAACTCGGCGACGTCTCGGTCGATATGACCAGGCGGGTCGCTCGCCGCCTCGATGGTTGCGAGGTTCGTCTGACGCCCCTAGAGCACCGCATACTCGAGACGCTCGTGCGCCACGGCGATCGCATCGTGACGCATGCCACCCTTCTCAAAGAGGCGTGGGGGCCAAGTCGCGAGGACTCGAGTGCATTGCGCGTTTACATTGGTAGCCTGCGCCGAAAGCTCGAGGTGGACCCGAGTCAGCCGCGCTACATTCGCACGGAGCTTGGTGTGGGCTACCGGTTGGTCATCCATGCGGAAGCTGCAACACTCGCGCTGGACGAGCAAAGCGGGCGTTAGCGCGCCCGCGGCGAATACGAAGAAAGAGTAAGGAGCGGCTCGTATTTATTAACAGCAACTTAACGCACACCACCTCATCATGATCTCCCAGGGGATGGCATAGAAATGCATTGGGAGAACACACGTGCGTCCCTTATGGATGGATTCGATCTCGTTTGGTGGCCTCGGCAAAGGGTCAATCGCGGTGGTCGCCGGTACTGCGATGACCGGCGTTCTCGGACTGTTTGTCGCTTTCAAGGTAAACGCCGATTCGGCCGTCACGTCCGAGAATGCCAGCGGCCCTCTGGAGGAGATCGTGGTAACCGCCTCTAAGCGCGCCTCCACGGTGCAGGACACGCCGATCAGTATTTCGGCGGTCACGGGCAACGATTTGCTGGCCCGCGGCGTCGCCTCCTTGGCCGATCTGGCGCAGGGAACGCCCGGCGTTTCGCTGAAGAGCGAAGGGCCCAGTCAGACGGAGATCGAGATGCGCGGCATGACCTCGAGCGGCGGCAATTCCGCAACGGTCGGCTTCTACCTCGATGATATTCCCTTGTCTGGACCCGCAAGTGCCCAAAATGGGCATGTGGTAATCGATCCCGACCTGTATGACCTGAATCGTGTCGAGATTCTGCGCGGGCCTCAAGGCACACTCTTCGGATCGGGTTCGATGGGCGGCACGGTAAGATTGATTTCCAACCAGCCGAACTTGTCGGAATTTCAATCGACGGCGCAGAGCGTCCTATCCGGCACCGAGGGCGGCGGGTTCAATCACAAAGACAACTTGATGGTCAACCTCCCCCTGATCGACGACATCCTGGCAATCCGGTTGGTGGGAACAGAAGATTACACCAGCGGTTGGATCGACCGCATCGTGGCGGATCCTTTTCCAGTGGTGGGCGGAAACCCGGACGGCACCGTGCGCGGCAATGTCCAGGACGCGCCGATCGAGAAACAATATCCGGGCTCGAATGCCTATCAAATCTATGCGGCGCGCGTGACCCTGCTGTGGAAGCCGACGGAAAAACTGTCGATCACGCCGTCATTGTTCCACGAGACCAGCACGCAAAATGGCATCAGTGCCTATGACAGCGATCCGGGCACCTTGGCGCACTACCAGCCTTTCGACATCGCCGAACCGCTGACCGATTCGCTGACGGCCTACGGCCTCAACGTGACGTACAATTTCCCGACGTTCGACCTGACATCGAGTACCGCTCGATGGACCCGAAACTCCACTCAGGTAGAGGAGGCGAGCGAGGCCTTCAACAATCCGCTCGAAGCGATTGCCTATAACTATAACTATGGTCTTTCGAACCCGGGATACTACGGCCCGACCGGCACCGGCCCGGAGCACGGCGTGGAAGACGATCCCAGCCATCAGTTCAGCGAGGAACTGCGAATGGCTTCGACGGGGAGCGGAAGAGCCAGCTGGGTAGCCGGGCTGTATTATAGCGACTTCTACTCTTTGTGGACCTTCAACGGTACGACACCCAATTACTCCGCGTATATGGATCTCGGCACGCTCGCGCCGGCAACCACACCGAACTGGTTCGACGCCTACTCGCCTACCACGCTCTCGCAGTATGCGGCCTTCGGCGACGGCACTTATGCGCTGACCGATGCGCTGAAGGTCGATGTCGGCGCCCGCGTGAATCACTACGACTATCGCTTCTCCTCCTGCCTCAGCGGCTGGGGATCGGCCAATGGCGCCGCTACGCCCTCGTGCTCCGGTCTCATCGCGCTATCGAATAATAGTTTCAACCCAAAATTCAATTTATCCTACACGTTCAGCCCCGACTTGATGGCGTATACAACCGTGTCGAGCGGCTTCCGTCCCGGCGGAGGCAACGCGGCCTATCCGACCACCGGTGCCGCCTGGGGAACGGCTTTCCAGCAGCAGAATTATACGAGCGGCAAGTGGCCCTCCACGTACGCACCGGACCGTGTCTTGAGCTACGAGCTCGGCGAGAAGGCCAGGCTGCTCGATCGCCGCCTGACCTTGAACGCCAGTATCTATTATGAGGATTGGCGCCACCCCCAGCTCGAGGCGTATCCCAACGACTGGGCGCTGAACATCAACGGCAACTATGTCCATATCTACGGTGCCGACGTCGACATGCTCGCCGATCTGGGGGCGGGATTTCAGTTCGAAGTCGCGGCCGGCTACCTGTACGAATATCTGGACGGGGGTCCGCACTGGGTGATTACCCCGGTCCACAAGATGCCGGAGGTC
>Ga0208193_1000643_pt1 | contig 17429 bp, 13 predicted proteins | sample June2015DPH_17_2_FD_184716 | JGI IMG/M metagenome (GOLD analysis project Ga0208193, IMG submission 184716) | Peatland microbial communities from SPRUCE experiment site at the Marcell Experimental Forest, Minnesota, USA - June2015DPH_17_10... | ecosystem: Environmental > Terrestrial > Soil >... | reverse complement strand
ATTTTCGCCGACATCGTCGATGAGGACGGCCGGCCCGTCGCGGCGCCCGACGGCGGCGGATATCTCGTGATCACGCGGCCCTGGCCGTCGATGCTGCGCACGATTTGGGGCGACAACGAGCGTTATCTTTCGACTTACTGGGAGAAATTCCAGAATCGCTACTATGTGGCGGGCGACTCGGCGCGCCGCGACAAGGACGGCTATTACTGGATCATGGGCCGCATCGACGATGTGCTGAACGTCGCCGGCCACCGGCTCGGAACCATGGAAATCGAATCGGCGCTGGTGGCGCATCCGCTGGTGGCGGAATCCGCCGTCGTCGCCAAGCCTCATGAAATCAAGGGTGAATCCGTCTTCGCGTATGTGGTGCTGAACGTGCCGCGCCTGGAGGGCGCGGCGGCGAAATCGCTGATCGAAGAGCTGCGCGCCTGGGTCGGCGAGCAGCTCAGCCCCATCGCCAAGCCGGACGAAATTCGCCTCACGGACAATTTGCCGAAGACGCGGTCCGGCAAAATCATGCGGCGTCTGCTGCGTTCGATTGCACGCGGCGAAGAGATCACGCAGGACATGTCGACGCTGGAGAATCCAGGGATCCTGGAGCAGCTGCGCGGCGGCTCGGCGGCGCCGGCGCCGGCGCCGGCACCGACACGGACAGCGGCTGGGCGCGCGGCGCCGGCCAAACGGGCCGCGCCGCCGAAAAGCGCCGCTCCGGCCAAGAAGGCGGTTCAACCCAGGCGCGCCGCTGCTTCCAAGAAGGCGGCAGTGCGTCCCAAGGCGAAGCCGGCTGACAAGCGCGCTCGACCAGGCAAGCTTGCGAAGAAACCCAAGGTTGCGAAGAAGCCTACTGTGGCGGCAAAGCGCGCCAAAGGGACTACACGCACGAAGGGAGCCGAGCGCAAAACCGTGACCGCCAAGTCTCGCCGCGCCGCGGTCAAGTCGGCGCACCGTAAGCCACGCGGCAAGAAGTGAGGACTCTGCTATGCCGCTCCTGATCGCGGGACTGGTGTTGTTTCTCGGCGTGCATTCGGTCGCCATAGTCGCGCCGTCGTTCCGCACTCGAACCATCCAGCGGATGGGCGAGGGTGCTTGGAAGGGGCTGTACTCACTGATCTCGTTGGCGGGCTTCGTGCTGATCTGCTACGGGTTCGGCTTGGCGCGTCAGGCGCCGGTGGTTCTGTATTCACCGCCCACATGGCTGCGCCACTTGGCGTTCCTCGTCATGCTGCCCGTTTTCCCGCTGCTCATCGCAGCTTACCTGCCGGGACGCATCAAGACCGCGGCCAAGCATCCGATGCTGGCGGCGATCAAATTCTGGGCCTTCGCACATTTGCTCGCCAATGGTTCCTTGGCGGACGTGCTGCTGTTCGGCGGATTCCTGGCCTGGGCCGTGGTGGATCGAATCTCAGTGAAGCGCCGTGCGATGCCCCAGGTGCTGCGAACGGCCCCGCCCGGGCCATGGAACGACGCCATCGCCGTCGTGCTCGGACTCGCAGTCTATGCGCTGCTGATCGGGTGGGCGCACGTGCGTTTGTTCGGAGTGTCGCCGCTCAGCCCTTGAGGAAAACGGCGAACCTCAGCGGCGGCGCACCGGCACCGAAATCCGCGGCAGGCATGCCGGCAGATCCGCGAGGTAGTAGGCAAGCACGCCCATGGTCGCAATCTGGCTCTGGAGGTTCACCGGATCGACCTTGTCGAGAGTGTCGGCGGCCGTGTGGTGGTAGTCGAAATAATGCCGCGCATCGACCAACGGCGAGAATCCCGGGACTCCTGCCGCCTGCAATGGAGCGATGTCGGCTCCCAGCTCGCCTTCGCGGGCCTGAAGTACCGTGGCGCCGATCGGCTTCAACGCATCGATCGCGGGCTGGAGCTTGGCGAGCGAATCCTTGGTTACCGAGGCGTTGATGCCGAGCGCACGTCCCGCGCCTTCGTCGCTCTCCATGGCGGCGCACTGGCTGTCCAGCGTCTTGCTGACCGAATCGAAATAGGCCTTTGAGCCGCGGCCGCCGTTCTCCTCATTGGTCCAGCCGATGAAGCGGATGGTACGGCGCGGATGCAGGTTCAACTGCTGCAATACCTGGACGACTCCCGCCGCGGCCATGGCGCCGACGCCGTCGTCCGTCGCGCCCGTGCCGAGATCCCATGAGTCGAGGTGGCCTGAGACGACCACGTATTCCTTCGGCAATTCCCGGCCGGCCCAATCGGCGATGACGTTGAAGCTGTCGGCGTCCGGTAGCGTCTGAGGGGTCAACACCAGCTTCATCGCCACCGCTCCCCGAGCGGCGAGACGTACGATCAAATCCGCATCTTCGGCCGCAAGCGCTGCCGCAGGTATCGGCGCCTGCCGGTCTTTCCAGATCGTGGTCCCGGTGTGCGGCAGTCGATAGTCCGCGCCGCCGATGGAGCGCACCAGCGCGGCGGCCGCTCCGAGGGAAGCGGCTTCCGCAGGCCCGCGAAAGCGATACTCGCCCGACTGTTCGTAGGCCGTTCCGGCGTCGCCATTGTCGGCCAACCGCTGATCGAAGCGCGACTCGAAAAGCACGATATTGCCGCGGATCTCGCCGGCGCGCGCGTGCAGCTCGTCAAAATCGCGCACCACGATCACCCGCGCCTCGAGGCCGGAAGCCGCGGTCGCCGAGGAACCGCCAAGAGCGGTCAGATGCAGGGGCTGCGTCACGCCGCTCGGACGCCCTGGATAATTCGTGAGCTCCGCCCTTTCTTCGCCCCGCACCCAATGAGGTACTTTGGCCGGCTGCAGGGTGACCTGAGCACCCAGCGCACGCATTGCATCCGCGACCTGCACGATGGCAGCGGCCTGCTGCGTCGAGCCCGAGAGGCGCGGACCGATCTTGTCGGTGAGATCTTCGAGCCGCTTCCACGCCCAATCGCTGTTCATGGCGGCGCTGCGGACTCGCGCCAGGGCCGCGAGCGTGGCTGGGTCGATCGCGTCCGGTGCCGGCGTATCGGCGCGCACGCTGATTGTAGTGAGCAGGGCAGTGACGGCAACCGTGGAAGCGAAACGATAATTCATGGCGTTGGATCCTGATATGCAGCGCGCGATGATAGCTTAGGTGCCCTCAAAAGGTATCGAGGGACGAGCACCCACCGTCGAGAGTGAGGTCAATGTACCGGGGTGGGGTATCATGGGGCGGTTTAGAGAGAAACATGGCAGATACCTCGCATCCAAGAACCGAGCGGAATCTGCGGCGCTGTGTGCGCGCAATGTACGTTGCCGCGACCTGCTCGATGGCAGCTGTGGGGCTTCTGTTTTTGCACGCATCGTGTGTTCAAGCGGCTGATGAGTCCGACAGCTTCGCGATTCACGGCCAGATGACTTACACGGTGCAGGCGACCGACGGCTTCCACGCGCCCTACAGCGGCCCCAGCAGTCTCTCTCCTGCGAGGAACGATGAGACCGTCGATGCGACACTCTTTCTCGGCGCGAAGCTCTGGCAGGGGGCGGAATTCTGGATCAATCCGGAGATCGACCAGGGTTTTGGTCTCGACAACACCTTGGGCGTAGCCGGCTTTCCCAGCGGAGAAGCCTATAAAGTCGGCGCGTACCACCCTTACTTTCGGCTGCCGCGTGTGTTTGTGCGCCAAACCATTGACGAGGGCGGTGAACAGGAATCCATCGCAGGGGTTGCCAATCAGCTCGGCGGTTCCCGGAACGCCGACCGGTGGGTGTTCACCGTGGGCAAGTTCAGCGTAGTCGACATCTTCGACAACAACCAATACGCGCACGACCCGCGCAATGATTTCCTGAACTGGGCGGCGATCGATACCGGCTCTTTCGATTACGCGGCGGATGCATGGGGTTATACCGTGGGCGCCGCCGCCGAGCGTTACCAGGGCGCGTGGACCGTGCGCGCTGGTGTATTCGATGGGTCGAACGTACCGAACAGCGCGCATCTCGAGCCGGGTTTACACGAGCTTCAAGTCGACCTCGAACTCGAGCACCGGCACGAGATCTTGGAGCATCCCGGCAAAGTGATGCTGACGGCTTATGAAACCCGCGCGCGCCTTGGGCTCCTCGATGAGGCCGTTGAGATCGCGCAAGCGACGGGCGATCCGGTGGACATAGCCGCCACGCGTCGGCTCCGCGATCGATTCGGCGCCGATGTCAACCTCGAGCAGGAACTCGCCAATGATCTGGGCATGTTCGCGCGCGTCGGAAAATCGACCGGCAATGTCGAAGTCTACGAATTCACGGATATCGACCGGTCGGTCTCTGTGGGATTGTCACTGAAGGGATCTCATTGGACTCGCGCCGATGACACGGTGGGCCTCGCAGTCATCGATAACGGCATCTCGGCCGCGCGTGAGCAATACTTGAACGCCGGGGGCCTGGGCATCGTCGTCGGTGATGGTCGATTGCCGCACCCCGGAGCCGAGCAGATTCTCGAGACCTATTACAACTTGGGGCTCCTGTCGCAGCTGCACCTGACCTTTGATTATCAATTCGTCAAAAACCCGGGCTACAACACCGACCGCGGACCCGTTTCGATATTCGCAATACGTGTCCACGCGCAGTTCTGACATTTCGTTGAAATCATTGATTCGATGGGCTGCTTGAATCTGGCGCTGCCTTTGGCTGAATCTCGATGGTGACGTGCGAGAGCGCACGAAAACGCGCCAATTTCTCTCGGTAATAGTCCGCAGCATGGCCTTCCGCCGGACACACCGACACAATCGCCCCCAGGTGTCCCGGCCCCAGACGCCAGAGGTGCAAATCGGTGACCGTGCTCCCGTCGCTCTGAATCGTCGTCCGTAATTCGTTCGCGAGCCGGAGATCAGGAATCCGATCGAGGAGGATGGCACCCGTGTCGCGAATGAGTCCATAGGACCAACTGGCGATCACGCATGCGCCGACAATACCGGCAAGGGGGTCCATCCAGAGCCACCCGAAGGCACGGGCGAGCAGCAGTCCCACAATCACCAGGACCGACACCGCGGCATCCGCCATCACGTGAATGATGGCTGCCCGCATATTGTTATCACGGCCTGCCGTCCCATGTTCGTGGGCGTGCTCCTCGAAAACCGCCGCGTAGGTGGCGGATCCTATCCTGACCTGCGCCGTGAAGGCATGGGGCTCCGGAATTGTCGCGACCGACTCCAGGAAATCGCCGCGCGGGGCAAGCGTGAATTCCTGTCGTGCGCCTCCAGGTCTCACCGTCGTGACGCACATCGTTTCGGCGGCGGGCATGGGGCCGCTCGCCGCCCTCACGCGGAAACGCGGCGGCACCCCTTCCTCAAACACCTCGAGAAGCAAATCGCCCGAGGGCGTCTCGATCAAGTGCGCCTCGTCGTGATCCTCCCCACCATGGCTGTGACCGTGGTGATGGCCGCCGCTGCTCAAAAGCCAAGCGCTCGCGATGTTGACGGCGAGGCCCACACAGGCGATAGGGATCGCCTCGGCAAAATGAATCTCGATCGGGGCGAGAATGCGGGTCACGGATTCGTAGCCGATCAACACCGCAATCATGGCGAGCACGATGGCGCTGGTGAAACCGGCGAGATCACCGAATTTACCGGTGCCGAATGTGAAATTCGGGTTCTCGGCGTGCCGGCGCGCGTAGCTGTAAGCGAGCGCCGCGAGGAGGAGCGCTCCGGCATGGGTACTCATGTGCAGACCGTCCGCCACGAGCGCGATTGATCCAAAGAGGAGGCCGCCGACGATCTCCGCACACATCATCGCGCCGCACAGCCAAATCACGGTCCAGGTCTTGCGCTCACTTTGCTCATGCCCCGCGCCGAGGAAGATGTGCTGGTGGGGCTGTGGCGGCGCCCCGAAATCGACGGCCATGGCAAACCTCATTTCAGATAGGTACGAACGACATCCAGCAATTGTTCGGCCGCCTCGGTATCAAGCGCGCCCGGGTGTTTCTCCACATCGACGAGATGCGAACGCACATGATCTTCAACGACCTCGGCCATCAGGCCCGCCATGGCGCCACGGGCGCCGGCGATGAGATGTAGGACGTCATCGCAGCCGGCCTCACTCATGAGGGCTCGCTCGATGCTATCCACCTGACCCCGAATACGATGCACCCGCGCCAGCAATTTCTTTCGTTCGCGAGTTGTATGGCTCATAGCTTAGAATACCCCCCTATCCTATATTGAGCAAGCCGCAGGCCACGGAGAGGCCGCCTTTGTGCTACGATACGCGCGCCGGATTGGGGAGTCGTATGCCTGAGGCCTCGACTCCATCCGAGTACCCCCTTTAGCGCAACCGCGGCCGAACAGCCCGTACTCAGTTGATTGGATAAACATGCTCTCCACTTCCAATGTCGCCGTTCAATTCGGCGCCAAGCCGCTCTTCGAGCAGGTCACGGTCAAGTTCTCCGACGGCAACCGCTATGGCCTGATCGGCGCCAACGGTTGCGGCAAGTCGACGCTCATGAAGGTGCTGGGCCGTGACCTCGAGCCGAGCGCCGGCGATGTGATGCTGCAGGCCGGTATGCGTCTCGGCAAGCTGAACCAGAACCAATTCGGTTATGAGGACGACCGGGTACTCGACGTGGTCATGCGCGGTCACGTTGAATTGTGGAACGCGATGCAGGAACGCGACCGTATCTATGCCGATCCGAATTCCACCGACGCCGATTACATGAAGGCCGCCGAACTCGAAGGCGTATTCGCCGAATACGGTGGCTACGATGCCGAGGCGCGGGCGGGCAGCATCCTCAGCGATGCCGGCATTCACGAGTCGCGGCACAACGGACCGATGCGTGAAGTGCCCCCCGGCCTGAAGCTGCGCGTGCTGCTCGCGCAGGCGCTGTTCTCGAGGCCGGATGTGCTGCTGCTGGACGAACCGACCAACAATCTCGACATCAATTCCATACGCTGGCTCGAAAGCGCGCTCAACAACTATGACGCCACCATGGTGATCATCAGCCACGATCGGCACTTCTTGAACCAGGTCTGCACGCACGTCGCTGACCTGGACTTCCAGCAGCTGAAGATTTATCCGGGCAACTACGACGATTTCATGCTGGCGTCCGTCCAGGCGCGGGCGCGCGTCGAAGCCGCGAACGCCAAGGCCAAGGACCGGATTTCCGATTTGCAGGAATTCGTGCGGCGCTTTTCCGCGAACGCATCCAAGGCGCGTCAGGCGACTTCGCGCAAGAAGCAGCTCGAGAAAATCAAGATCGAGGAGATCAGGCCCTCGTCGCGGCAGAACCCCTACATCCGGTTCGAGCAGGGAAAGAAACTCTACCGTTCGGCGGTGTCGGTGGAAAAGCTGTCTTTCAGCTATCCGGGCTCGGATGAAACAGTTCTGAACAATGTCACTTTCAACGTCGAAGGCGGCGAGCGCGTGGCCATCATCGGCCCGAACGGCGCCGGCAAGACCACGCTGATGCGCTGTCTCGCCGGAGAACTGCGGCCGACAGCCGGGCGGATCGTCTGGGTCGAGAACGCTCAACCGGGCTACATGCCGCAGGACCCTCAGGCCGAGTTCGACGACAAGACCGACTTATTCTCCTGGATGTCGCAATACACGGGCAAAGCGGACGACGACCAGATCGTCCGCGCGACCCTGGGCCGGCTGCTCTTTTCGGGCGAGGAGACCAAGAAATCGGTGAAGGTCCTGTCCGGCGGCGAAAAGGGCCGCATGATTTACGGCAAGCTGATGCTGACCAAGCCCAATGTGCTGCTGATGGACGAGCCCACCAATCACATGGACATGGAAACCATCGAGTCACTGCAAATCGGCCTCGAGCATTATCCGGGTACGTTGATTTTCGTTTCGCATGACCGCGAGTTCGTTGGCGGACTCGCAACCCGCATCATCGAACTCCGCGCCGGGGGTCAAATCACCGATTTCAGGGGCACGTACGATGAATACCTCAAGGGCCAGGGAATCGAGGTATAGCTTTCAATACGCGGGCTCAAGCCTGTTTCACGCGCCCGCGCCGGAAGTCGGCGATGATTTCGCGCGCAGCGTTGTGGCCGGGCGCGCCGGTCACACCGCCGCCCGGATGCGTGCCCGATCCGCACATGTACAGTCCTTTCAGAGGACCGCGATAATCGCCGTGTCCGAGCATTGGCCGCGCAGAGAACATTTGGTCCAAGCTCAGGGCGCCGTGAAAAATATCGCCGCCGATCAGCCCGAAGGTTCGTTCGAGATCGAGCGGACTCATGATCTGCCGCCCCAGTACCGAGGCCTTGAAATTCGGCGCGTGGCTGTTGACGAGATCGATCATGACGTCCGCGACTTGCTCGCGGTGATCGTCCCAGGATGCTCCGTTGGGAAGCGCCGGCGCGACGTGCTGGCAGAACAGGCTGGCCACGTGTCGTCCCGGGGGCGCCAGGCTGTCGTCCAGGGTCGAGGGTATCAGCATTTCGACGATGGGGCGCTTCGACCAACCGCCCGCCTTGGCATCGAGATATGCTTGATCCATGTAGGCGAGGCTGGGCGCCATGATGATGCCGGAGGTGTGATGCTCGGCGAGCGCGCGGCCCGGCAGGACCGTGAAGTCGGGCAGCTCCGACAGCGCGACGTTCATCCGGAAGGTACCCGATCCACAGCGCCAGTGAGCGATGCGCTCGCGAAAATCCTGCGGCAGCGCCGCCGGATCGATGAGCGATCCATACAATAGCTTGGGATTCAAATTCGATACGACGCTGCGGGCGCGAATCGTCTCGCCCTTCTCCGTGACGACGCCCGCCGCACGGCCGGATTCGACCAGCACTTCGCGGACGGGACTTGCCGTTCGAATTTCCACGCCGCGCTCGGCCGCGGCCTTGGCCATGGCCTGGCTGATGGCGCCCATGCCGCCGATCGCATGTCCCCAGGCGCCTTTCTTGCCGTTCACCTCGCCGAATACATGGTGCAGAAGCACATAGCCGGAGCCGGCCGCATAGGGGCTCGCGTAATTGCCGACTATGCCGTCGAAACCGTACGCCGCCTTGATGGGCGCGCTCTCGAACCAGGCATCCAGGTAGTCCCCCGCGGATTTGACGAACAAATCCAGGAGTTCGCGCCGCATGGGCATGTCGAGCTTGGCGATGCGCTTGCCCATCCGGGCACTGCGCAACAATTCGGGCAGAGCCGTGAGCCAGCTGCCGGCGGTCACGTTGGGCGGGGTCTCGAGCACCAGGTCGCGCAGCACGTCGGCTATCACATCGAGGCGCTCGCCATAGGCTGCGAGCCGTCCGGCATCGCGCGCCGAGAACTTCGCCACTTCTTGTTCGGTCTTGCCGGCGCCGATCTTCAGATACTGGGTTTCGTTCAGAGGCAGGAAGTTGGCGAGTTTGCGCTCCACCACCCGCAATCCGTGGCGCGGCAGGTCCAAATCCCTGATCACCTTGGGATTGAGCAGCGATACCGTGTACGCGGCCACGGAATTGCGAAAGCCCGGGTGAAATTCCTCGGTCACTGCCGCGCCGCCTACGACGCCGCGTCTTTCGAGCACGGTTACTTTGAGGCCGGCCGCAGCCAGATAGGCCGCGCACACCAGCCCGTTATGGCCGCCGCCGACAATCACGACATCGCGCGGTTTTGAATCAACCATGGTTCTTTCTCGTATCGTTGCGGACATGCCAGCCGGGGCTCGGGGCACGGTCGAGGCGGCTCTCGGGAATGAGTCCCCGTATGCGATGCGCGAAACTTCGCAAGCTGACCTCGGTGCGACCCAACGGACCCGGCGTATAGCTGCGCGATCCCATGCCCGTTTGTACTCGTTCGATCAGTGCCTTGTCCTCGAGGCTCACGCGCCGATTGATGCGCCAATTGAGATAGCGCGCGGCGCGCATCTCGCGCCGGCTATCGGGATGCGCGTAGGCAATCTCGCGGATGAGGGTTTCCGTGGGCGAGATCGGAATCATTTGCATGAAATCGATCTGATCCGGGTAGATATCGAAGGCCACGTTGGGCCACAGCTTGAAGTAGGTCCACAGCCGCTGCCTATCGTCGGGCAGGTGGGGCGAGTTTGGCAGCACGGCCTGGTACATGCGCTCCGAGAGCTGCGAGGAGGGCACATCGCGCAGGTAACCCCACATTTTGTCCACCCAAGCTTGCGCCTCCACGCCGTAGCTCTGGCCAAATAGGCGGGTCAGGCCCGGGTGCGCCACCGTGATGTGCATGGCATCGGAATAATTGTCCGTCACGTTCTTCCAGTTCACATGGCGTGTGCGCAATGTGACGCGGCCCATGGGTTGCAGCTCTTCGAGGCGATAGGCGGCCAATTCCGCCTCGTACGGCGCGAGCATCTCCGCCACGCTCGGCAAGCCCGGCTTCAGGCGCACGAACACGAACCCCTTGTAGATTTCAGACTCGACCGGCTTGAGCCCGTATTGATCGAGAGCGAAGTCGGCGAATTCCTTGCGATGCGGCACCGCGGTGAGGCGCCCGCCGAGGTCGTAGGTCCACGCGTGATAGGGACACACGATTCTTCCCGGACAATGACCGGAACCGCCGTCAACCAACCGGGCCGCCCGATGCCGGCACACATTGAAAAAGGTTTTCACGCCATGATACTGGCCACGCACCGCGACCAAGGGTTCTCCCAGGAAATCCAGGGTGTGATAATCGCCGGGAGCGGGTATGTCGTTGAGGTGGCACATCACCTGCCACGAAGTGGTAAATACCCGTTCCTTCTCGGCTTCCAGGAAATCCGCGTCCCGATAGATCCAACCCGGAAGACTGAACCCTTCGAGGCCGGCGGGAATTTGAGCCGACGAGTCGCTGTGCAGAGAGCGCTGTGCTTCCATGTGCGAGAACCTTCAGGTCTTATTGAACAGTAGTATAACAAGGGCGGCCGTTTACCACCAGCAAATGCCCGCAGCGGCCTTCGAATGTGCAGAAAGCGCGACTCAATGCTCGGTAACCGGCCCTTCGGCCGAATTCTAGGGTTTGCGGCGTTTCGGCGCGGCGTCGGCCTTATCGGCACGGGGAGACGTCAAAAGCCGGGGGAAACTTCCCTGGCACAGAGCATTGACCCAATCCTCGCAGAGCGCAATGGCATCGCGGGGCTTGAAGACCGTGGGGCTCAGGCTCAATTCGACCCAGAAGCCGTCGAGCAGCGCAGACAGAGCAATCGCGGCCGGGCGCAGCTTGAACGGCGGCGCCGCGCCGGAGTCTACGAGCTGGCCCAGCAAAGACTCCAGAACGGCGCGGTATTTGCCGTAGGTGCTGAAGTGCACGGCGCGTATTTCGGCCGAGTGCGCCACCATGCTCCAAAACACCAGCCACACATTGAATAACTGCGGATCGAGGATTTCGGGCGTGAACGAGGCGCTGAAGAAATTGCTCAGCCGCTCGCGCGGCGAAAGCGCCTTGTTTTCCGCCTGATGGCGGATCGATTCCAGCAAGGACAGGGCGATGGTTTCGTAGGTCTCGGCGATGAGGCTCGACTTGCTCGGAAAATGATGGTTGATCAAGCCTATGGACACGCCGGCGGCGGCGCTGATGCGCCTCACGGACACGCCCTCATGGCCGAACAGCTTGAGGCAGCGCAGAGTGGCGTCCACCAATGCTTCGCGGCGCACCGCGGGAGTCGCTCGGTGGAATTTGGGTATATGCCGCTTGGTTGCCATTGATGTCCTTTTTTTCAATTATACCCAAGCGCGGCCGAATGGCCCGTACGCCTCCATGGGATTGCGGTCCCGGGCGAACCGCTACGACGGCTGGCTGTTGACGAAAGCGCCGATTCGATCGGTCACATAGCGCCTGATGTCCAGATTCCAGTCCTCCATCGGCGCGTAGTATCCCTGAGCGTGGACGCGCGAGCGAATCCCATTCTGTACACCCGCACATACTGCCCAGTCCTGACGGTTGACCAGGTCCCAGAAACCAACGGCATCCGACGGATCGAAGCCGGGCTTCGCCATTTCATGGTTCTCGAACAGAAAATGGCAGGTGATATCGGTGCGTTCGGCGCTGCGGGGTTGCAGGATGAATGCCGCTACGTGATCGCAGGCGGCGCTCAGGAATAGATTGGGATAGACCAGCTCGCCCTTGTGGCGCACTTGCTCATCCGCGTCGAGGCCGGGGAAGGCACGCCGAACGGTAGTCCCGCTGTGCGTGAAAGTATAGGCGCCCTCACGGTGTGGGATTCCACGGTTCCAGTCCAAATTGGCTCCGCCTGCCTCGCGAAACGAAGGCACCACTGCGCACAGCTCCGGGTGGACCCCGGCGCAGTGATAGCATTCGTTGTAGTTCTCGCAGAGAATTTTCCAATTCGCTGCGATTTCATAGCGGATCGTGGCGCCTATGGCCAGGTCGCCGAGCGGGTAGCGCTGCAGCCGGTCCGGTATGCCGTCCAGCTGAGCGGCCAGAGGGCCTGCCTCGGCCGGCGTCAAATTCAAGAAGACGAAACCGCCCCAACTGCCGACACCGACCGGATACAGATGGTAATCCTGCTTTTTGAAACCGTCGGCGGTGCTCAAATGCGGAGCGGCGACCAGCGCACCGTTGAAATCGTAAGACCACTGGTGGTACGGGCACACGATCATGCGCCCGCCGGTGATTCCGCCGGGGAGCGCGATCTGCAAGGCTGCGGTTTCTTCCGGGGTGCGGCAAAGACGCGAGCCTCGATGCCGGCAGACATTGTAGAACGCCCGCAGCTGACCTTCACGATTGCGCACCAGCAAGATACTCTCGCCGAGCACGTCGAGCACTCTGTAATCGCCTGGATTGGGCAGCTCTTCCTCGCGGCACGCCGCAATCCACTCGCGGCAGAATATGCGTTCCTTCTCGACCTGAAATATCCCGGTGCTGCGGTACCAGGCGGAGGGCAGGGTGGGCTCCAATTGCGCGGCGGTCATACAGGGAAATCCCGTGTGTAGGGTGCGGCACCAGGGATGGTGTCGAACTCGCGTGCATAGCGATGCCCGCTGTGGACCGCATGCACGATGGCTCCGGGAGCGAGCGCGTCGCCGATGCGCGTGACTGAGGAGATGCCGGCTTTCTCGAGATCCGGACCTCTGGCAATGAGCGATTGATACAGTTCGTCCCGCGGGGTCCGCACGCCGACGATGACCAGCGAGCGGCAGGCAAGGCGCTGCTCGCTGCCGCTGTATACGTCGGCGATCGTGACGGACTCGCCATCGAAGGCTGTGACCCGCTTGAGTGTATGAATCGGCACATGCGCCGCGGTAAGAGCGCGATGCACCAGCGGCAGCTCATTGGTCATGAATGTCCAGGCGGACGCATTGCCCGCGGTGGTCACATAACTCACGTCGCCGACCGTTTTCGCCAGCTGCTCGGCGATGGCGCCGGCCAGGTAGTAGTTGTCGAAATCGAACACGACCACGGGTCCCGGCGGTACGACGCCGGCGGCGAGATCATCGGCGGTGTAAACCGCCGGTCCGTCGAGTTCGCCTAGCGGGAACTCCAAGGTCGAGAACAGCATTTTCGTCCAGCGTGCGCCGGTTGCGATCACGACGTGACGGTGCTCCAGCCCCAAGATGTCGTCCACGCCCAGCTCGCTTCCGGGATACATGTTGACGTTCGGCCGGCTGCGCAGCTGCCCCAGCCGCCAATCGCTGACCCGGCGCCAGGTCTTGAGCCCCGGCAGCGCGGTCTCGAAGCACAGACGGCCCCCGAATTCCTTGGCCGAATCCGCAATCGTCACGGAGTAGCCGCGCCGAGCGAGGGTGGTGGCGCATTCGAGCCCCGCAGGTCCGCCGCCGACGATCAAGATGGATGAGTCGCTCGCCGGCGGCTCGAACCGCTCAGGGTGCCACCCCCGGCGCCACTCCTCACCCGCGGTCGGATTTTGGGTGCAGCGCACCGGCACGCCATCGTGCCAGCTAGAAATGCAGATGTTGCAACCTATGCACTCGCGTATCTCGTGCTCCCGCCCCTCGTTGATTTTATTCGGCAGAAACGGGTCCGCGATGGAGGGCCGCGCCCCGCCGATCAAATCCAGGATGCCGCGCCGCACCTGCGAGACCATCACATCCGGAGAGGTAAAGCGGCCCACGCCCACGACCGGCCGCCGGGTCAATTGCTTGATGAAATTGATGATGGGTTCGTGACTGCCCTCGGGGGAAAATCGCGAGGGCGCGCAGTCGGTCGGACTGGAATCCATCTTGACGTCCCAGAGATCGGGGATATCGGCGAGCAGGGCCACCACCTCATGTGCCTCGGAAGCGGCATTCTTGCCGGGCTTGCCGCGCAATTCCTCCATGCTGATGCGCAGTGCGACGGCGCACTTGTCCCCCACCGCGTCGCGCGTGACCGCCAGCAATTCACGCACCAGTCGCACTCGATTCTCGATCGAGCCGCCGTAGGCGTCGGTGCGACGATTGTATTCGGGCAGCAAGAACTCATAGGGCAGATAACCCATGCCGGCGTAAACGTAGACGATGTCGAAGCCCGCCTGCATGGCGCGGCGCGCGCCGGCGGCCTGCCAACGCAGTAGATCCTGGATGTCGGCGTTGTCCATGGTTCGTGGACGCAGATTGCCCATGAACCCCAAATGAGTGGACAGCCACGGCATGCCGGACGGCGACAGCGGCGCCATTCGGCTGGTACGGTTCAGAGTGCACGCGCCTCCATGCCACAGCTCCACTCCGGCCAATGCTCCATGCCGGTGGACGGCGTCGGTCATCAGCGCATGGGCGCGGATATCCTTGTCATCCCACAGAATGGCGAAAGGCAGCGGCGAATCATCGGAACTGGGATGTATCGACACCGCACCCGTGCAGACCACGCCCCAGCCGCCTTCGGCCTTGGTCTCGCGGAAGCTGGCACGCACCTGCGGCAGCGAGTTGGTCATGCCGCTGGCATGCGGCACTTGATAAAACCGGTTCGGCGCCGTGACGGGCCCGATGCGCACCGGTTCGAACAACACATCGAAGCGTGGATTGCGCGCCATGGCGGGTGGTCCCTCGAGTTAGGTCGCTGACTCGGGGCGCAGAGTAATTGATCGATCGTACAGTAGCAACATTCGCGGCCGTCTGGCCCCACCCGCTACCGGCGTTACGCTGGTCTACGGCTAAAGCCCCCGCCAAGGGGTAGGTACTCATGAAGCGACAACTGGCGGATTCAGTTGTCGCTTCATGAGTACCTACCCCTTGGCGGGGGCTCTAACCGTCGAGCGGCCTAACGATGGTGACGGTGGGATCAGGCGGCGCGAAAGGCTTGATAGTTGAGGCCGAGGGCGGTGGCGACGGCTTCGTGCGTGAGCTGGCCGGCGTGGACGTTGAGGCCGCGCGCCAACCCTGAGTCGTTGGCGAGGGCCCGTTGCCAGCCGTGATCGGCGAGCGCCCTCACATAGGGGAGGGTGGCATTGGTCAGCGCGAATGTGGAGGTGCGCGGCACGGCGCCGGGCATGTTGGTGACGCAGTAGTGAATTACGCCGTCGAGCACATAGGTGGGCTCGGCATGAGTGGTGGGCCGGCTGGTCTCGAAGCAGCCGCCCTGATCGATGGCGATGTCGACCAATACGGCGCCCGGCTTCATGGTTTTGACCATGGCGCGAGTCACGAGCTTCGGTGCGGCGGCGCCGGCGATGAGCACGGCTCCGATGACGAGGTCGGCGTCGCGGACCAGTTCCTCGATGGCATGGGCGGTCGAGTACACGGTCTTCAGCTGGCTGCCGAAGATGGTTGAGAGCTCCCGCAGCCTCTTGACCGAGCGGTCGACCACGGTCACGTCGGCACGCAGCCCAACGGCCATCTCTGCCGCATGAGTACCGGAAACGCCGCCGCCCAGCACGACGACTTTGGCGGGAGCCACTCCGGGCACTCCACCCAGCAGCACACCGAACCCGCCGTTGGCTTTCTGCAGGCTGTTGGCGCCCACCTGCACGGACATGCGCCCCGCAACCTCGCTCATTGGCGTCAGCAAGGGCAATGAGCCGTCGGGTGCGGTGACCGTCTCGTATGCGATCGCAGTCGTTCCGGAGGCGAGCAGCGCCTGAGCCTGTTCAGGGTCCGCAGCCAGGTGCAGGTACGTGAACAAGGTTTGCCCGCTGCGCAGCTGTTTGCACTCCGCGATCTGCGGTTCCTTGACCTTCACGACGAGTTCCGTGGTTGCGAAGATGTCTTGCGCCTTTTGCGCGATGGCGGCACCCGCCGACTGATAGTGCGAGTCCTCGAAACCGATGCCCGCACCGGCGCCGCTTTGGACGAGCACCTGGTGTCCGGCATCGACGAGTTCGCGGACGCCCGCTGGCACCAGCCCAACCCGATACTCGTGAATCTTGATTTCTTTGGGGACGCCGATTTTCATTCTTGTCGCTCCGCTGGAGATGTGGGGTACGGCTAGCGTACGTAAGGCCGTGAGCGGAAAATTGCAAAAACTGATCCCGTGGTGCCGGTAGGTGGCAGAATGCGTCTGAAAATTGATATAGTACGCAAGAAACTGCTAAGTCCGGCCCGGAGGGCTCGATAATGAAGCTAGATCGCTACGATCGCGCCATCGTGCGTGCCTTGCAGCTCGACGGCCGCATCACCAACAGTCAATTGGCCGAAGGCGTCAGTCTGTCCGAGTCCGCCTGCCTGAGGCGGGTTCGAGCCCTGGAGGAATCGGGCTTCATCGAGGGGTACACGGCCCTGATCAATCAGCAGAAGGCGGGCTGTCCGGTGAACGTTTTCGTCAATATTACTTTGGAGCGCCAGGAGCAGGCGCATCTGCACGCCTTCGAGGAAGCGGCACGCAAGGTCCCCGAGGTCATGGAGTGCTATCTCATGTCCGGTGAATATGATTTTCTATTGCGGGTGGTGTTGGCCGACACCGCCGATTTCGAGCGGCTGCATAGCCAGCATCTGACGAGATTGCCCAATGTCGCGCGGGTTCATTCCAGTTTCGCGCTGCGTACCGTGCAAAAATCCCGCGAGCTCCCCGTTCGCTGATTGCAAGTCATGTGCGGCCCGGCTCGACGGGCTCGACGGGCTCGACGCGGCTCGACGGGTTCAACGTGGCGACGCTGCGACGCGGGCCAGGGTGGTGTACACAGCGGCGCCGCCGAAGGTGCGCGCCCAGGCGTTAGGGCTTGGGCTTCAATACCAGCGAGAAGCTTATTTTCACGGCGTCGGCTATCCATTCCGTGCTCTTCCAGTCGCCCTGTCCCGCGCCGAAATCCAGGCGATTGAGCTTGGCGCTTCCTTCGAGCTTTGCGCCTGAGGCGGACGATGTGAACTGAAAATTGATCGGCACGTCCTTGGTCACGCCGCGCAGCGTCAGCGCGCCGACCGCCGCGTAGCCGGCGGCGGTCTTGGTGATGCTGCGGGTAACGTAGTGCGCCGCGGGCGAGTGCGCCACGTCGAAGATGTCGGGCCCGCGTATGGTGCTGTCACGGTCCTTGTCCTGCGTATCGACGGAATTCAAGTCGATCTGCACGTCGATATGCGAGCCTGCCGGAGCATCCGGCGCAAATTCGACGGTCGCGGCGAACTTGTGGAAGGTCCCCTTGAATTCCGCGCCGGCCTGCACGCCGACGAATTCAAGCCGGCTTTGCTGCGGATCGGCGCTGTAG
>Ga0208193_1000640_pt1 | contig 17483 bp, 16 predicted proteins | sample June2015DPH_17_2_FD_184716 | JGI IMG/M metagenome (GOLD analysis project Ga0208193, IMG submission 184716) | Peatland microbial communities from SPRUCE experiment site at the Marcell Experimental Forest, Minnesota, USA - June2015DPH_17_10... | ecosystem: Environmental > Terrestrial > Soil >... | reverse complement strand
AACTTCTTCGCCAAACTCAAACTCTTCCGAGGTATCGCCACCCGCTACGACAAAACCGCCAGGAACTTCCTCGCTGCAATACACCTCGCCGCTTCTACTATATGGCTCATTTGATGACACGCCCTAGGACGTAGCAGCCAGCCTTTTCACAACTCTTTCCTTCCCCAGCGCCATCATCACCGCAAACAAGCTCGGAGCCACTCCCTGCCCGGTCAGCGCCACACGCGCGCCGTTAATCAGCACGCCGGCTTTCAAGCCTTTCTCTTCGGCAAAGCCCCGCAGCACAGCTTCGGTTGAAGCCTCGGTAAACTCCGTCGCCGCAGCATACCGTGCGCTCAACTCCTTCAGCAGCGCCGGTACATCGCCCGTCAAAAACTTTGCCGCAGCCGCTGAATCGATCTCAAACTCATCCGCAAAATACGCCCGAAACGCCGTCGCAAAATCCTTCAGATTCCGCGCCCGCGGCTTCAACAGTTCAATCGCCTGTGCGATCTCAGTCTCGCTCCGCGTGGGCATAAATTCGGCCTGCTTCCACTCTTCTTCAATCAGCGGCAACAGCAAATCTACGGGATACGCGCGAATGTACTCCGTGTTGAACCACGCCAGCTTGTCATTATCAAAGACCGCATTGGATTTCGAAATGCCGCTCAGCGAAAATAGCTTCACCAGCTCATCTGACGAAAAAATCTCGCGGTCTTTCCCGTTTTCATCCTTAATCCCGCCCGGCGTCCAACCCAGAAGGGAAAGAAAATTCCGGAACGCCTCCGGCACAATCCCCAACTCCTTGTAGCTGATCACGCTCGTCGCGCCATGGCGCTTTGAAAGCCGCGTCTTGTCAGGCCCCAGGATCAACGGCACATGCGCAAATACCGGAAGCTCCGCGCCTAGCGCGCGATACTGCAGCACCTGCTTCGGCGTATTCGAAATATGATCGGCCCCGCGAATAATATGCGTCAGCCGCATGTCAATGTCATCCGCCACCACGCTCAGGTGGTATGTCGGAATCCCATCCGACCGCAGTAGCACAAAGTCCTCAATCTCGGCATTCGCAAACTCCACCTTGCCAAAGACCGCATCGTCAAAACTTGTCGACCCGCTCTCCGGCACAGCAAACCGAATCGCCGCAGCCTCGCCCGATGCAATGCGCTGTTGAGCATCGTCCCTGGCGATCTTCCGGCATCGCCGGTCGTACATCGGCGGCCTGCCCGCAGCCGTTGCCGCCGCGCGCCGCTGCTCCAGTTCTTCCTTCGTGCAGAAGCACGCATACGCATGACCCGCATCGATAATCTTCTGTGCTGTTGCCGTGTACAGATCCAGTCGCTTCGACTGATAGAACGGACCCTCGTCCCAGTTCAGCCCCAGCCAGCGCATCCCTTCCAGAATGCCCTCAACCATCTCCTCACTCGAGCGCTCAAAGTCCGTGTCCTCGATGCGGAGAATCATGGTTCCGCCCGTATGCCGGGCAAAGAGCCAGTTAAACAGGGCAGTGCGCGCTCCGCCCACATGCAGATAGCCAGTAGGAGAAGGCGCAAATCTAACGCGGACAGGATTGGCGCGAACAGGTTTTTCCAGTGAGGGAGTCGAATCAGGCATCGGTCAGAGTTTCCTCTTCGATGCTACCAGTTTTGATTCAGCGCCGCCCGGCCGGGATTAAATTGACCAACTTGACCAACCACGCCGGACGGCGCACAATAAAATCATCGGGAGTTCATGATGGTTGCCAATCCGCATTCAGCGCATGCTAAGCATGCCGCAAAGACCACCCGCATGATAAAGCCCATGCAGGTGAATCTCTATGAGGCGAAAACCAACCTTTCAAGCCTGGTGGAACGCGCTGCCAGGGGGGAGGAGATTGTGATTGCCAAAGCCGGTAAGCCGATGGCCCGGCTCACGCATATTGCGAGCAGTACGAGGGCATCCAGGATGCCTGGGAAGAATGCGCTGGGGATCACTTATATTGCGGACGATTTCGATGCTCCTCTGCCGGAGGAAGTCCTGAAAGATTTTGGGATCTGAGTGCATGAATCTTCTGCTCGATACGCACGTTTTTCTCTGGTGGGATACGAGTGACACGAGGTTGCCAAATGTGCTTGAGGCGGCCATTGCTCTTGCGGAGAATAGTGTCTTTGTGAGCGCCGCATCGATTTGGGAGATTTCTATCAAACGCGCATCGGAAAAGCTGAAGTTTTCCGGTTCCGCAGCAGGCGCAATCCGCGCCCATGGATTTTCAGCTCTGCCTATCTCGGTGGAACACGCGGAATGGGCTGGGGAGCTGCCTTTATTTCACCGGGATCCATTCGACCGGCTACTTGTTGCGCAGGCACAGATAGAAGGATTAACGCTCGTGACTGTGGATGAGCAGATTCTGAAGTATCCGGTTGTCCATCTTTAGGTACAAAGGTGGTCCGGCCGAACAGGTTTTTCCAGCGAGGGAGTCGAATCAGGCATCGGTCAGAGTTTCTATCAGCCTGGGCTTTACTGCTGAGGCGGCAGCGGAGGTCCGTAACCGCCCTGGTTCGGCGGACGCTGCGAAGGCCATTCTGCAAATGCAAGCACAAAGAGCGAAATCACCGTCCCGAAAGGAACAAGACACAGCGCGCAAAGCCACGGCGTGAAGCCTGCCTTTTTATAGATGAACCAGAACGGCAAGACGTACAACATCAATGTGAAGAACGAAAACACCATGAAGAGCAAAATCGATGCATCGGCTGAAAGAAATCTCCCATTACTGCCTCCCTGAAAACGGTCGCAAAGAGTGAAGTCCTGCTCTAAGTCAAATCCTCTATGTCATACACCGGCTCAATAGTCCGCTTTTTCTGCACACCATGCACGCTCGCCAGCAGATCGTCCACCACATCCTCAAGCTGCTTCTGGCTCTCAACGACCGCACTCATACTCTTCAGGTCATCTTCATCCCGCACCCGCTCCACCAGCGCCACCGCATGGCATTGCGCCACATGGTCCAGGCCCAGCCCCTCTGGAGTTTTGGCCTTGATGCTCACCTGCTCAAGCTCTACGCCCAATAGTTCCGCCACGCGCACGCGCATCTCTCCCGCAATCGGAGAAATCTTCGGCGCGGCCAGCACCAGCGTCGTGTCCACATTCACAATCCGGTAGCCCGCATGCGAAAGCTCTTCCAACGCTAGTCTCAGAAAGATCGCCGAGTCCGCATCTTTCCACCGCGCATCGCCCGGTGGAAAGAAACTTCCAATATCGCCCGCCGCCACCGCGCCCAGCAGCGCATCTGTTACCGCGTGCAGCAGCACATCGCCATCCGAGTGGCCAGCCAGACCCTCCGAATGCTCCAGCGTCAAGCCGCCAATCCGCAGCGGAACACCCGGCTTGAATGCGTGCGAGTCCCAGCCAAATCCGATCCGTGTATCCATTTTTTGCGCGTTCTCCTGAAAAGACCGGTCCAAAGGGTAAGAGCGCGGAGCGCCTGATCGAAAAAGCTAAACCGCGGGGCGCTGCCGCTGCTTCAAATAAAACTCCGCCAGCTCCAGATCGCCCGGCTGCGTAATCTTCAGATTAACCTGCGATCCGGGAACCACCGCAACCGCGTGCCCCGCGCGTTCCACAACGCTTGCCTCGTCCGTGCCCGCAAAGCCGTCTTCCGTAGCTTCGGCAAAGGCTGACTGCAGCATCTTAAAGCGAAATCCCTGCGGCGTTTGCGCCAGCACCACAAACTCTCGCGGAATCGTCGCAGTTACCAGCGCTCCATGCGCCGTCCGCTCCACCTGCTTGATCGTGTCCACGGCTGGCAGCCCCACAATCGCGGCTCCGTGCTTCACTACCGCATCAATGGTGCGCTCAATCGTCGCCGCGTCAATCAGCGGACGCACCGCATCATGCACCAGCACAACGTCTTCATCTGCAGCCGGAAGCACTGCCAGCGCATTCGCTACGCTTTCCTGCCGGCTATCGCCGCCCTCAACCACGTGTACGCGGCCCTCAAAACCATATCCGGCCCCATGCTCGGCAATTTGGGCCTCGACGCGCTCAATCTCCGGCTTGCGCACAGCCACATAAATCGCCGTCACCTGCTTCACAGCCGCAAAGGCGCGCAGCGAGTGAATCAGGATCGGCAATCCATCCAGCGAAAGAAACTGTTTCGGCTGCGGCCCGGCCATCCGCGTTCCCAGCCCCGCAGCAGGAAGAATCACAAATACCTGCATAACTCGCCGAGTATAGCAGGACTCGCGGTTCAAACAGCCGTGCCTCTGCCAGGCCATCCTGCTTCACTCATTCGTCAGCGATAATCGCATCTCATTCGTGACCGCAAATCCCAGCGTTTCATACAGCGGTCTTCCCTCATCAGAAGCATGAAGCGTCACCATGCGAATTCCGCGTCGCCTCGCCTCTGCAAGGCACCTCTGCACCAGTTCCCGCGCCAATCCACGTTTCCGGTACGCTGGTTCAACAAATACATTCAGCAGATATCCGCGTACCGTACCCTCCGGGTCGAACGGGTGTGGTGGCCAGTCCAGCAGAAACATTCCCGCCGAGGCTACAGGCCGTTCCCCATCACTCGTAATCCAGCCTAGGTATCTGTTCTCCACAATCATGCGTTCCGTCCACGGAATGGAAGCGATCTCCACCGTCGTCAAGACCGCTTCATCCGCCGCATCCATAGCGGCAAACATCGCCCTGCGGTGCGCCGCAATCAATCGTGCATCTTCTGCAGTAGCCAGTCGAATTTCCATCATCGCAGTATACGAAGCTGCTGGCCTTTACGCCGTATCATCGTCTCGTGCCCTCCGCTCCGTCGCTTGCGCTCGATACCACCAATCTAACCCCCGGTCTCCGCCTGGCTGTCGGCGTCTCCGGCGGAGCCGATTCCGTAGCGCTCCTCCGCGCACTCCATCAGCAGAGCAGGGAACTGGGCCTCGTCCTCCACGTCGCGCATCTTCACCACGGCCTTCGCGGAGCCGAGGCCGACGCCGACCTCGATTTCGTCCGCTCGCTCGCCGAACGACTCAACCTTCCATTCCACTCGCATCATGTTGACACCGTTGCTGAAGCCGCAGCGCGCCCCGGCAAATCCGCCGAATCCATCGAAGAAGCCGCCCGCCGCCTCCGCTATGCGTGGTTCCGCAACCTCTCGTCCAAAGAGCAGCTCGACGCAGTCGCAACTGCGCACACCTTCGACGACCAGGCCGAAACCGTTCTGGCCAAGTTCCTTCGCGGCGCATGGACCGAAGGTTTATCCGGCATTCATCCCGTCGTTCAAGTCGAAGGGAAAATCCTGCGCCCCCTCCTTGCCGTCACCCGCACCGAAATCGAAGCCTATCTCCGCGCCCTCGACAAGCCCTGGCGCACAGACTCCTCGAACGCCGATATAGGCTTCACCCGCAACCGCATCCGCCACGAGCTTCTGCCCACACTCGAATCCTGGAATCCCCAGCTCCGCCGCCATCTGGTCCAGATGGCCACGCTTGCGCGGGACGAAGAAGCCTTCTGGGCCACTGAAACCGCCCGCCTCGCCGCTCAATTGACCCTCCCCGGCCGGCCCGTCCGCGGTGGAGGCCGCGCCAACTCCGGACCCGGCTCCGAAGGCCTCGCCCTCGACATTGCAGCCTTCATCGCCCAGCCCGTCGCTCTCCAGCGCCGCGTCCTCCGCTATGTAGCCGCTCAGTTGGGCGCCGCGCCAGATTTCCCGGCCACCGAATCCCTCCGCACCCTCGCCCTCACCGGCCGTGCCGGCCAGAAAGCCGAGTTCGCCTCCGGCCTCCGCGCCGAGCGTTCCCACCGCGAGCTGCGCCTCACCATCCAGCCCCCCGCCAGCGCGGATGAAGCCACAGAAGCCTGCCAATCCATTTCCATCCCCATCCCCGGCGTCGTCGAAGCCCCCACCTACGCCCTGCGCCTCGAAATTCGTCTTTCCAGCCCGGGACCGGTTAGTTTCAAGCCCCCAGCCACTCTCCGCCCCTGGAAGCCCGGTGATCGAGTCACCCTACGTCACTCCGCCGGTCCAAAGAAGGTTAAAGAAGTCCTGGAACGCCTGAAAGTCTCAGGCCCACAGCGCGCCCTCTGGCCCGTCCTCGACTGGCAGGGGACCATCCTCTGGATGCAGGGGGTCCAGCTCGAACCCCACCCCGGCGTTGAGGTCCTCGCCGCGCATCTGATTCCGGAAGAATATCCCCCGGAATAACACCTTTGATCCCTTTCCCCTTCCTTTCCCTCGGGAGTACAATCGGAAATACTGCCTATCCTGCGGCAGTTGCACTGTATCATCACAGGAATACGAATTTTTTGTGACAGAACAAGGCAATGCGGCGTCCTATGGATATGCAGGCGGCCGGTGTGATTTTTCTCCCCCTGTCGGGAAACGAGGGTTCTGGTGAATTCGACTGTTAAGACCATAGTGTTCTGGGTTTTCATCCTTATCTGTCTCGTGCTGCTCTACGGCGTTGTCTCCCGTAGCACTGGCCTTGGCAGCAAGGACGCCGAGAAGACATACTCCGAGCTCTATAGCAATGTTCAGCAGAACCAGGTGGAGGACGCCACGATCCAGGGCGCAGATCTCCACGGCCATCTCAAGGGTTCCAAAGACCAGTTCCACACCTATGTCGGCGCCAACTACGAAGACCTCAGGCGCGCCATGGTCGCCGCTGGCGTCAAGGTGAACCTCAAGCCGGAATCCAGCAGCATCCCGCTGCAACTGCTTCTCAACATCGGTCCCTTCGTGCTCATTGGCGCTTTCTACTTCTTCATGATGCGCCAGATGCAGTCCGGCGGAAACAAGGCTCTCAGCTTCGGCAAGAGCCGCGCCCGCCTGCTTTCCATGCAGCAGAAGAAGGTCACCTTCAAGGATGTCGCCGGCGTCGATGAGGCCAAGGAAGAGCTCAAGGAAATCATCGAGTACCTCCGCGAGCCTCAGAGATTCCAGAAGCTCGGCGGACGCATCCCCAAGGGCGTCCTTCTCGTCGGACCTCCGGGAACCGGCAAGACGCTCCTCGCCCGCGCCGTAGCCGGTGAAGCCAACGTTCCCTTTTTCTCCATCTCCGGTTCGGACTTCGTAGAAATGTTCGTCGGCGTCGGCGCAAGCCGCGTCCGCGACCTCTTCGAGCAGGGCAAGAAAAACGCTCCCTGCATCATCTTCATCGATGAAATCGACGCCGTAGGCCGCCATCGCGGCGCCGGCCTCGGCGGTGGACACGACGAGCGTGAGCAGACCCTCAACCAGCTCCTCGTCGAGATGGACGGCTTCGAATCCAACGACGGCGTCATCCTCGTCGCCGCCACCAACCGCCCTGACGTGCTTGACCCCGCGCTGCTTCGCCCCGGCCGCTTTGACCGCCGCGTTGTCGTCGGCCTGCCGGACATTCGTGGCCGCGAAGAAGTCCTTCGCGTGCATGTCAAGAAGGTTCCCGTCGCCGACGATGTGAACCTCAACATCCTTGCTCGCGGCACACCGGGCTTCAGCGGCGCCGATCTTGCCAACATGGTGAATGAAGCGGCTCTCAACGCCGCCCGCATCAACCGCAAGCAGGTCACGATGTATGACATGGAGCTTGCCAAGGACAAGGTGCTCATGGGTGCCGAGCGCAAGTCCATGCTGCTCACGGACGAGGAGAAGAAGGTCACCGCCTATCATGAGGCCGGCCACGCTCTCGTCGCCTTCCTGCGCGCCCACTCCGATCCCATCCACAAGGTCACCATCATCCCGCGTGGCATGGCTCTCGGCGTCACGGTCTATCTGCCGGATGACCGCCATAACTACACGCGCGAATATCTCGAAACCCGCCTCGCCATGCTCTACGGCGGCCGCGTCGCCGAGGAGGTTTTTCTCAATCAGATGTCCACCGGTGCCGGAAACGACATCGAAAAGGCGACTGAAATGGCTCGCGCCATGGTCTGCGAATACGGCATGAGCCGTCTTGGTCCGCTCACCTTCGGCAAAAAGGAAGAGCAGATATTCCTCGGCCGCGAAATCGCTCAGCACCGCGACTTCTCTGAGGAAACAGCCCGCCAGATCGACCTTGAGGTCCGCCGCCTCATCGACGAGGCATATCAGGCAGCACACACCCTCGTGGAGCAGAATGCTGACCCCATGCACCGCCTGGCCAGCGCCCTGCTTGAGCGCGAAACCATCGACGCCGAGGAGGTCAGAATGCTCATCGAAGGCAAGGAACTGCCTCCGGCCCGTTCCTCACTTGCCGCGCCTTCTGACGGCGGCTCGGGTACACCGCAGCAGGTCTTCAAACCAGAAGGCCGCTCCGGCGGCTCCAGCTTCCCTGAGGGCTCACCCTCTCCGGCATAAGCCAACCAAATCCATCACCCAAAGGCCGCTCACCCGAGCGGCCTTTCTGTTTTTATGCTTGCATCTCTCGCTAGCCATTCTCAATCCGCGCCTTGATATCCGAATACGCCCCCTCAATAAGTAGTCCAAGCGCCGCCGCATCGATCTCCGTTCCCGGCTTCAGTTTCACATGGCGCATAAACTTACCGCTACCCTGCAACAGCCGTGCCGGATCATGCAGCGACGCGCCATGAAAGAATCCCACATTCACATGCGAAGTAAACACATTCACATAGCCAAAGGGCGCATCACCAAAACAGGCATTCGCGCAGCCGTCGTGAAATACCTCCCGTACTTCATCGCCGCACCTGCGCATGACTTCAAACCACTCACGCGCAATCGCGCCTAGCTCTCCTTCATGCTTTTTCATCCAGGTATCAATCGCAGGATCGTGTTCAACCGTCCCATCGAATCGCAGAAGGTTCGCTTTCATCGTCTCTGTATTCCCGAACGTGTATTGTGGCGCAATGGAGCACCTGGCCAGGTTGAATTCGTTATTGGTGTGCGCCAGAACGGCGACGAGCCAATGAAACGCCTGTTGCAATGCTTGCTCCTGCGAAGCCCGCAAGGAAGGCAGAAATCACTGTCACTGGAATTGCCATGAGCAGTGTGGCTGGCGAAGCTGCCGCTTCAGTTCGGAGGCACAGGTCGGTGATCGAGTGGCCATAAATATGAGGAGATCCATTCATGCCGAGAATCGTGGGATGGATGAGATTGGCTGCCCACAGTGCCGCGAGAAGTAATTCCGGAATGAGGCCCACCAGAGAAGCTTTCACCGAAGCGACAGCGGCAGCTACCGGATGCCTGGAATAGCGAGCCACATACAGGTATCCGATGGCCAGTTCAGCGATCCAATTGATTTGAAAAAAGTGGTGATAGGCTGCTGGAGAAAGGGGTGAAAGGCTATTCGCGGCTGTCCCGATGATCAGCCGGAGCGCCAGCGCGACTCCGCCGACCTGCCACATTTCCGCATATCGGAATCTCTGCCAGGCCCCGGAGACAACTACATCTCCAAGAATCAATGGTGTGAATGGGCGGCCCGCGAGAATTGCGGATAGCTCCTCGCCATACTCCAACCGCCATGCGCGAGGATAAATACGAAGCAATAGTCGAATGATCGCGTCTTTGCTCATATTTTGCGCAGCCTCCGCAAACCGAGATTGGCCAGCTCACGCATCTTCTCCAGTTGGAACTGAAGGTGTCGCAGTCCATTTGCTGTGAGCCGATACGGCCTCTGACGTCCGCTCGTCTCACACGGCTCGATCAACCCCATCTCTACAAGCCTTGTAATTGCAGAATAGAGAGTACCCGGTCCCAGATCGACATCTGCAAAGGTCCTGATATCCACCATCATGGCGTACCCATGCTTTTGCCCTTCAGTCAGGCTCGAAAGGATGAGCAGTTCGGGATCTGAAAATGGTCCGCTTGCAAGCTTCCGCGCCATAGTACGAATTACGATATATATCCAAACGGAGGAAGTCAACGCTCGTAACTGACGTGCCGTAGTTTTTGCCGCAGAGGCTTAAAGGTATGAAGATGAGTGATTACGTCCCCCGTAACCACTCTGTAACTATTTCTTCACCTTCCCTTGATATAACTTTCTCATGGCTCTCACTGATCAGCTCTCGTCCCCCATCTCCCGCCGCGGCTTTCTCCGCCAGAGCTTTGCCTTCAGCGCACTCGCCGCACTCGGCTCAGACATCGCATTCGCTCACGCGCCGGCCAACAGCCCAGGAGCGCATGAAGTCCTCATGATCGGCGACTGGGGATACGATGACGCCGCAGCGCAAGCCCGCGTCGCCGCCGGCATGACCGCCTACGCCCGCAAAAACTCCATCCATCCTGACGCCTTCTTTCTCCTCGGCGACAACTGGTATGGCGCGCTCGACGGCGGCGTCAACTCCACCCGCTGGAAGACGAATTTCGAGGATATGTACCCAAGGGATGTCTACAACTGTCCCGCCTACGCCGTCCTCGGCAATCACGACTACCAGCGTTGGCCCGAAAGCAAAGTCGAATCCGAGCTCGCCTACGCCCGCACTCCCGGCACTCGCTGGACCATGCCCGCGCGCTGGTACACCTTCGAGTTTCCGCGCAAAAATCCGCTTATCACCTTCATCGCGCTCGACAGCAACATGCCGCACGGCAAGCCATCAACGCCCAATCCCGGCAAACTTCCTCGCGATTTCACCCTCACCCCTGAAGAGAAGGACCAGCAGCTCGCCTGGCTCACTACCGAACTAGCGCGCCCCCGCACCACGCCCTATCTCGCCGTCATCGCCCACCATCCCGTCTACTCCAACGGCCCCCACGGCGACCATGCCACTCTCATCGCAGACTGGGATCCGCTCTTTCGCAAGCACGACGTCACTCTCTACCTGGCTGGCCATGATCACGATCTCCAGCACCTGGAATTCGAGAACCACCCCACCAGCTTCTTCCTCTCCGGCGGCGGCGGAGCCGATCTCTACGACTTAAAGACCGACCCCACACATCGCGGCCCCTACGCTCAGAAGGTCTATGGCTTCAGCCAGCTCTCTATCACGCCCGATCAGCTCACGCTTCGCCATCTCGATACCGAAGGCCGCATCCTCCACGCCTTCACCAAAACCCCCGCAGGCAAAATCACGGTCAGCTAAACTTCGCTCCACATACCAAATAAAAAGGCCGCTCAGCCGAGCGGCCTTTTCAATCGCTGACATGCACTTCCTAGAAAACCCTGTACCCCACACCCACACTCAGGCCGTAAGGCTGCAGAGAAACAGAGGGACTGTTGGCAATTGCCGGATTTTGCGGAATAAACTTCGGCCAGTCCTGGTACTCAAAGTCGATCGCGCGAATGCTCCAGCGCCGGTTCACTTTGTAATCAATCGTCGCGCCAAACGCCAGGTCCGTAAAGCTCCCCGTGGTGTAGAAGTCGCCTTGGGGGAACGTCATCTTCGCTTCACCGATCAACACCTTGCCGAAGCTCTCGAATTTGCCGAACCGCTTGATTGGCACTCGCGGCCCAATCAGATAGTTGCTCTGGTTCTCCCCGAAAAGGCTGTTAAAGCGCATCCAGCGCCCTTCAGCCTCGATCTGAAACCAGTGTGTGAAGTGCACGTCCACATACACGCCTGGTCCAACCAGCGGATAGTTCGTCGCATAATTCGGATCAAACCCCGACGCAATCGCCCCGGCCGTCAAGGACAGTTGTCGTCCTTGAGCCGCTTCCACAGCCTGCGCCCCGGCTGGAATTGCCGCGCACGCCATCAGGCACAATAGAAACCACGCAAAAATCTTCCTCATCACTCTTCTATTCTCCAGGCAACTATCAGTTAAGACGGGGAAAAATGATCCTCAAACTTACAAAACTGAAGATGAAAATGGCCGGGACTCATTTTGGGCCCCGGCCATCTCAAAATGGCGCCGAGTTGCTATTGAACCTGCGGCGCAGGAGCAGGAGGCGCAGCTTGCTGCTGGGCGCCATCTGCCGGTGCCGCCGGCTGGCCTTGAGCCGGAGCGGCAGGTGCTGGAGCATTCTGCGCCGGCGCGGGAGTACCACCATTCGGATCCGCCCCTGGCTGAGCCGTATCGGTGGCGCTGTAGCGCTGCAGCCGGAAGTAGATCGGAGTCACCTCCATCGGCATCTTGTCGCGCGCATTCATCGGCGCATACACCTTGGCATTCAGCTGGTGTACGCGATCATCCCACGGGTCCGTCTTCAGCCAGCTTCCCAGCGGCTGCGCCGGAACCTGCGTCAAATCATCCCAGTTGATCTTCGGAGCCGAATGCGCCAGTTGCGTCATCCACGGCGTCCCATCCGGACGCAGCAGGGAATCGCCCAGCCGCGGAGAATTCAGCGCCTTCAGCACCTTGCCGCGGTCCGCAAGCTGTGACCAGTACAATCCAGCCTTCGGCAGCTCATCCTTGTACATCGAAGCCTCAAGGTATGTCATCGCCGTCTTGACTGCCTCTTCGTTGTCATGGTCCGTGTGGTACATGTTGATTTTCTGGAAGGTCGCTTCATCGGGGAAGAGCAGCCGGTCGTTAAACGCATACCGTGTGTCGATGTGGTGTCCCAGTGCGATGTGCGCCAGTTGCACGGAAATCACTGACGCAATCGTTGCCTCATGCGGCGGCATCGTGTCGATCAGGCCCTTGCTCAGCAGAATCGTGTTGCCCACCGTCGTCGCTTCCACCGTGTCGGTCAGCAGAACCCGGCAGTGTACCGGGGCGCTGAACGCCAGGTTGTTCGGCACAATCAGGTTCGTCACAATCTGATCCAGGATCTTCTGCTCAAACCCATCCTGGGTCAGAGGAGCCACCAGTCCGGCCTGCACCAGGCGGTCGATCACGTTATCCTCGGCCTGCGTCACCCACTGCCGCGAAGCCTGCAGCGGGCTCATATCCTGCGAATCCTGGCTCTTGTCCTCGGCGTCCTGAACGGAAATATTCACATTCTCGCTCTCACGCGTCGGCAGCCGCAGCGAGTAGCCCCAGAAGTGCGTCTGTGCCTTCAGGCCCACGCTCTTCGAGCTCTCTGACCGCTGCGATTCCTCTACGTATACCGCCACCGGCAGCCACAGATCCGGCTGCACATTCATGCGCCAGCTGTCGAAGTGGAAGTAGTACTTTGAAGAATCCTCGTTGCTCGGCGGCGTAAACGTGCCGTTGAAGCGCACAATGTTGGCGTCCTGGTCTTCGATCCACACGCGCCCATAGAACAGGCCCGTCTTGGCCTCCTTCGGATGCACGTCAAAGACCCATGTCCGCACCGACCCCAGAAACTCACGCCGCACATAATTGAATACATAACGGTTCTGGTCGAACCCATACGGATCAAGGAACATCATCTGCGTAAAGCCCAGCGGATTGTAAGTAAACTTCGAATCCAGCCCCAGAGCCTTGCTCAGCCCTGCGATTGAAGCCAGCGAGTTCTTGAAGAAGCCCTTCTTGTCTGCCGGGTTGGAACGCGAATTGTAGCTCTTGTCGAAGAACCCCTTGCCGAAGTCCACGCGGCTCAGCATGTACGTATCCGCCACCGGGATCTGATACAGCTTCTGGTCCGGCCTCGTGTCCTGAATATAGGTCTCCACCAGCGGAGTGCGCTTCTGGATGTTCTGGATCAAAATCTTCTCGCGTGCAATAGCCCTCTGAACAAGTGCTGCCTGCTCCGGCGTCAACTGGTGCGCCTGCTCGTACTTTGGCTCCTTCGCCATCAAAGGCATCGCCACCGGCGCCAGCAGCAGAACCGCGAGGGAAATCTTACTTAAACGCATGTGAGCTCCTAATTGTATGTTTTTCACCAATGGAACGTGAACCTTGGCAGCGGGCCCGCTGCAGCCGGACCCGCCAATACGGCATCCTTGATCTTATGCCAGTTGGAACGTAATCGTAATGTTCGTCGTTAGATCCACTGCTTGTCCGTTTCTTGTAGCCGGGTGAAAACGAATCTGCTGCGCCACGCGCCGTGCCTCTTCATCCAGCCCGTGCCCAAGCCCGTGTACCACGCTCTGCACCACTACCTCGCCATTGGAGGTAAAGGTCACACGAAGCACCACATCGCCCTGAATCTTCAGCGAGCGCGCCTCTTCCGTATACCGCACCGGAGGCTTCGACAACACCTCCAGGTTGGTTGACTTCGGCGTGTCCGTCGGCGCAGGCGTCGCCACCGCGGCCTTCTGAACCGCGGGAATTCCCGCCGAAGTTACCTTGCCCGTTCCGTATGCATTTCCGCCAGGCCCTGTTCCGGTTCCACCCGGCAGACCGGCAGAGGCCACGCGGCCCTGCACGCCCGCATTCGAGCCGGACTTGGTTCCATTGCCGATTCCCGTCGAGCCCACAACTCCCTGCGGCGCAACCGCCTTGCCTTCCATCCCGCCATACGGGTTGCCGACAGCGGCCACCGTCGCCGGCTTCGTCGCATTCGGATTCGGTGTCACGCCAAAGGTCTCACCCAGGTGTACCGGCGTTGTCGAAGGCTTCGCCTGCTGAACCTGCGCCGGCGCAGCCGCTGTCAGCGCGGCCTTCTGCTGCGGAGCAAGAACCACCTGCGGCTTCGCTGCCTTGATCTCAGGAGTCTTGATCTTTTCTTCCAGATGCAGCGGCTTCACCTCAGGCTGAGGAACCGGCTTCGGCATGTTGATCTTCGGCGGCTCCAGCTTTACCGCGGGTAGCTTCGGCGGCGGCGGTAGCTTCGGCGGAGTAATTTTGATCTTTGGCGGCGGTGGAGTCTCAACCGGAAAGATCAGCTCCGTCTGCTCAAATTTATGGTTTTCTATCACTTTCTTTGCCGTCAGTCCGATATAAATCGCCAGCGCCAGGATCAGCGTATTGATCGCTGCGCTGGTGACAAAGGACGCAGAGTTGCTCTTTGGTTCAGGCAGAAGACCAAAGTTTGCTCGAATCGGGGGCGGAGTCGCGGGCATATCTGCTCTATCCTCGTTCTCTGGGTTGCGTGCGGTTTACGGCGTTGTTCCCGTCTCGGGCCATTTCATTGAGTGTCATAGCATCAGGTGTCATCGTGACCGGATCTATCCTGCCGACCGCGTTTCTAAAAAATCTACGGCTACTTCTACTTCTTCCTATATCGCCCGTCACTCTGCGGCGGGCGAGCCGGGGGCGAATTACTCGTTATCGTACAAATCCGTTATTGAATTCGCCTGCGCGGAATCGTACCAGTTGCGGAAAAGATGTTCATGCACTTCCTGCTGCGCAACTCGTACCTCTTCGCCTCCGCTCAGCGTTTCTAACCGACCAGAACCAGGCCAACCAAACCAGGTTCAATCAAAACCGGGTTCAATCAAACCAGGAGCAGCCAATACAACAATGGTAACCATAATTTGTCACTTTCGATAGTCCTATAAGTAAGGATTATTGATGACCTGTGTTCCACCGAAAATCCGAAAGCGTGCGCGAACCCTCCTGGCATGTTAGATGCAGCCTTCGGACGTGTTCGTTTGCGCCGCTTTCTCAACATCAAAATTCTCGTCCGGGAGAAGAATCGCCACGGCTTTTCACACCGCCAATCCGGCTCTGCGCCTGCGCGCAAACAGCAGTACATACTCTATGTAATAGACTCAGCTTAATCGAAAAACGGTCGAGAAAGGGAAACAAATCGTGAAGATATTGGTCACTGGCGGAGCCGGATACGTGGGTGGAACGGTTGCCGGATTGCTCCTCGATCGCGGACAGGAACCCGTCATTTTCGACAACTTCTGCCATGCCCAGCGCGAGATGCTTCCCGCCGGCGTCCCGTTGATAGAAGGCGATTTAGCCGACAGACCCCTGCTCGAAAGCATCTTCGCCGAGGCCCGCACCGCCGGCCGCCCTTATGACGGCGTCATGCACTTCGCCGCCCTCATCGAGGCCGGCGAATCCATGAAGAAGCCCGAAATCTACTTCCGCAACAACACTGCCTCGACCCTCAGCCTGCTTGAAGCCATGCACGCGCAGCAGATCGGCAAGCTCTGCTTCTCTTCCACCGCCGCCGTCTACGGCGAGCCTGAGGCAGTTCCCATCCCTGAAGACGCCCGCCTCGCGCCGACCAACGCTTACGGCGAGTCAAAACTCCTCGTCGAGCACATCCTGCGCTGGTTTCACTCGATCCACGGCCTCCGCTACGCCTCCCTGCGTTATTTCAACGTCGCCGGCGCTCCGGAAACCTCCCACGGCATCGTCCGCGGCGAAGCACATGAGCCTGAATCCCATCTCATTCCCATCATCCTTGACGTAGCCCTCGGCCGCCGCGAATCCATCAGCATCTATGGCGACGACTACCCCACTCCCGACGGCACCTGCATTCGCGATTACGTCCACGTCTCTGACCTCGCCGACGCCCATACGCTCGCCTTCACCGCTCTCGATCGCGCAGACTTGGGCGGTCGCCTCATCTACAACCTCGGCAACGGCCAGGGCTTCTCCGTCCGCGAAGTCATCGAATCCGCCCGCCGCGTCACCGGCCACGCCATTCCCACCCAGCTCCATCCTCGCCGCTCCGGCGACCCCGCCGTCCTCGTCGCAAGCTCAGAGAAAGCCATCCGCGAGCTAAGCTGGAAGCCCCGCTACTCTCAGCTCGACGAAATCCTCCGCACCGCCTGGACCTGGCACCAGAAACGCTACGCGAATTAGCCTGTATTTGTAGCTACAAATGAATTTACGAAAGAAGCTTCATTTGTGATAGCATGATTGAAGATGTCGAGTTTGAATGGGACCTGGATAAGGCCGCAAAGAACGAGCGCAAGCACGGCGTAACGTTTGCGTTTGCAACGAATGTATTTTTCGATCCGAGTCGAACAGCACGGCTGGACCCAGACGATCACGAGAGGGAAGAGCGATGGATAACGACCGGAAGAGTAGGGCAATTCGTTCTCGTCGTTGTCTATACGCTGCGGGGAGAGATGATTCGCATCATTTCTGCAAGAAAGGCAGAGCGCAATGAATACCTCAGCTACTGGCATGGTCAAATTTCGTTTTGACCCCAACAATCCGCCGGAAATGACAGAAGAGCAGATGCAGCGTCTGCGCGAGATGCGCGACGAGGACATCGACTTCAGCGACATTCCCAATCAGGCCGGAACCACCGGTTGGCGCCGCGTCTCGGATCTCGTCCCCTCCGACAACAAATCCCAGATCACACTCCGCCTCGACGCCGATGTTCTCGCTTTCTTCCGTTCTACCGGCCGCCGCTACCAGAGCCGCATCAACGCCGCGCTGCGCGAATACATGCTCGCTCACAAGCCGGCTCGATAGCCCAACTCCCCGCACAGAAATTCACTTGACATTCATCCCCTCGCCCAAGCACAGTTGGCAACCAGAATCGAATCCTCACATCGCCGCGCCTCTGCGCAACATCCTACCTTGGGTATTTTGCCCTGGAAGGACCGTTGAGCTGATGCGGCATTGTGCAATTTTGAGGAAGCAGCGCGTATGGGCAGCTTCGGCTCGCCCATCGCCCTCATCGTCATCCGCATGCTGCAGGCGGCCGTGGAAGACGAAGCCATCAACGCTTGACTGACTGTTCATTTTCGGACGACTGGTTGAGTTATCCTGTGCAGGGCTGACTTCGAAGCCATTCTTTTTCTGCAGGTTGCGAGCTTCTACACAGTTTCTAAAAAAATCTTTATGCGATCTTCATTCCGGAACTGTGCAACTGCACAGCCGGAAATACGAAGGCCCGAATCCATTGGATTCGGGCCTT
>Ga0208193_1000639_pt1 | contig 17519 bp, 12 predicted proteins | sample June2015DPH_17_2_FD_184716 | JGI IMG/M metagenome (GOLD analysis project Ga0208193, IMG submission 184716) | Peatland microbial communities from SPRUCE experiment site at the Marcell Experimental Forest, Minnesota, USA - June2015DPH_17_10... | ecosystem: Environmental > Terrestrial > Soil >... | reverse complement strand
CTGCTAGGCAGGCCTTCTTCAAATTCCGGTACTTGGCAAGGTACAGAGCTCCGCGCAGCCGATAGCCATCCACACTCTCCGGCTCCATGTCCTGCGATTTCCAGGCATAGATATTGGCTCGCTCGGCGTCCGCAGTCTGCTTTTCGATCCGGACCCGCCCCAGATAGAAGCGCGCGAGCGCCCGGAAAAACCTCGCCAGCGTCTCTCGGTTCACGCTGGACTCACTGGAAACAAAGACCTGCAACGCCCCCACGGTCGCTTCGCCAATCAGGATCTTCTGCCGCTGCGTTTCGTCCAGGTTCTCGTAAGGTCTAGCGGCATTCCAGTTGGTCTCCGCCGGAATCGTCCGCTCCAAGTCCAGCAGCAGGTCGCGCAATCCGTCTTTGAGATTGCGCATTTCTGGCAGTTCGCTCCAGATTTTCTTCTGGAATTCTTCGACTCCCAGCCTCATCGCCGTCATGGTGGCCTCCGTCTTGTTCTTAAAAATGTCCAGGTCGCTTGTGGTGGCAGACTTGTACGCTGTCAGGTCTGTCTGTGTGTTTGTTTTGAAGGTCGTCAGATCACCCTGGGTGGTCGTCCTGAAATTATTGAGCTCTGCCTGGGTAGTAGTCTTGAAGTTGCCAAAATCCGACTGAATCGTAGTTTTGAAGTTATTCAGGTCGGTTTGCGACGTGATCTTGAAGCCAGTCAAATCATTCTGAGCAACGGCCTTAAAGCCCGCTAAATCGGTCTTGGCGTTCTCGCGCGCGAACCGCAACGAAAAAAACGCCGCGAGTCCCAGCACGGCGGAGTAGAGTCCCACCGGGGTGATGAGCCGGTCGAGGACTGCGCGCTCGTCCGAATCGTAGGCGCGAATCTCTCGGACCAGCTTCTCCTGGGTATCCGCCAACCCGCTCTGCAGCGCAAGCTTCTCTTCGGCCGTCAATGAGGACAAGTTAGATACACGGCCACCAGCCCGGCGCGGTTCGAGCAGTTATGGTGGTGAGAGACCCTGTCTGCCTTGCTCATCCCGATAGAGTGGTGCGAGTAGGCGTACTTTTGCGATTCTTTGGCGCGGGACCAAATTGCCATTCAATTGAAACCTTCCCCTGGAGGCTGTTTTTGCGGATGTAAGCCCAGAACTGACGGAGGAAGGCACTGGCAAAAATCGATGCACCCGAGACAGCGAGGACTTCTTGATGAAGTACAAACATTGCCAACCTCCGAACGATCTTTACAAGACCGAGATTACGGCGGTCTAATTCCTTACATTCAAAAACCGCGTCGAAAGTTGCAGCAATAATTGGCACTAACTTACTTAGAGTGCTAATTATGCGTGCATGAAATCAGGCGATAAAGTAATGGTGCTACTTTGCAGCCATAGAGGCATGAATACATGCAGGCAATCGTCATTCACTCGCAGGCGGAGGTGGATTCGACCGCACAGCTTAGCGCAAAGTCATAGCCGCCGGAGGGCTCGAAGTTGGCGCCATGCCTCGTCTGATTTAAGTGGGCGTCGCGCAAGTAACTAACCTTGAATTATAATTCCACTAAAATAACTAATAATATGTTACCTTTAGTAATCAGCAAAGTGTTACCTTCCGTCAAAGTAGGCGAAAACGGTGGGGAAGCAGGATCGCCCCGACGAAGCTCACCATCGAAGCACGTGCGCGTGCCCGGCATGAGTTGCGATCAACCAGAACCGCCGAATTTCAGCCATGGTATTCAAGCAGCACGATTTTTCGTTGCTCAAGTTAGTTCTCACGTTCCTCGGGCTGTTGCTCGGGGTCGTGCCCTGTGCCAATGCTGCTGATCCGATCTCCATCGACAATCTTCAGGCAGCAGTGCAGACGCTGAACTTTCTCGAATCGCTTCCCAAGGAGCGGCCGATCAATGTAGCAGTCATCTATGCATCTGAAATCGCCAATTCACAGCAGCTGGCCGCGGAGGCAGTCAAGGCGATCGGCACCATGCACGGCCCGAACAAACGAGAAGTGAAAGCGGTAGGCATATCGATAGACGACCTGAGTCACTATGCCGGGCATCCAGACGTGATGTATCTATTAATTGGCGCCTCAAATCATTCTGACGCAATTGTGACTGCCATACGCCGCCTTCGCGCGCTGAGCATCTCAGACGACCCTGCGTGCGAAACGACCAAATGTTGCGTGCTCCTGGTGCGGTCGGCACAACGGGTTGATATCACCCTAAACAGTGCTTTGGCAGACATTGCGGGAGCACGATTCTCCCTGGTCTTCATGATGGTGGTGAAACGCACATGAATTCATCTTCTCCATCTTTGCTGCGCGTCAACCCTTTGACATGCCTGAGATGGATCGCAGCCCTTGTGCTGGCAGTGCTGCCGTCTCTCCTTCACGGTCAGGCCATAGATTATGGCGCACTTGAACAGCTCTTCAAGGAACCGGTGACAACCAGCGTGAACGGTTCGCCCCAGCGAGTAAGCGACGTACCGGCCACCATGGAAATCATCACGGCTGATGAGATTCGCCGTTCGGGAGCTAAAGACATTGCAGGCGTATTGCGTCATGTCGGCGGAGTCGACACGCTGGAATGGGGAAATGACAACATCGATATCAGCGTGCGTGGATACGATCAGGCTGTTCCGGCGCGCCTGCTGGTGTTGGTCGATGGCCGCCAGGTTTATCAGGACGACTACGGCTACACGCCGTGGAGCTCGATTCCGGTCGAGCTGGGCATGATCCGGCAGATTGAGGTCATCAAGGGGCCGAACACAGCCATATTTGGATTCAACGCGGCCGGCGGCGTCATCAACATCATCACCTATAACCCGCTTTACGACAATGTGAACAGCGTATCCACGACGGGAGGAACACAGGGGCTGGCGGCAGGATCGGCTGTGGCGACCCATCATTTCGGCAACAGAGCAGCCATGCGGCTTTCCGCCGGAGGCGACTCAAATAACGACTTTTCCACGCCGATTCCGGCCTCCGAGGACACAACCTCCCGCCTTCACCAATACCGCGATTCTGCCGATATCGATACCGTGATTCGACTGAGCGGCTCCATGTTGCTTAACTTCGAAGCCACCCACTCCGATGCCAAGCTCAATGAGATGACGCCCAGTTATCAGCTATCTAACTCGCTGCACGGCACCGATTCGGTGAAGGCGCAGCTTACCGCTGAGAGCCGTTTTGGTCTCTTCCGGGCCACCGTTTACAACAATTGGTCGAGAGACGCGGTGAACCTTGGATCCATCGGTCAGGTTCTCCACTTGGATGAGCGGCTGACCGTTGCTGAAATCGAGAATATATTCAAGCTTGGCTCCCATCACATCCTGCGGGCCGCAATCGACTATCGCTACGCCGTCGAGGACACCACTCCTACTACCGGAGCCAATGTCCAGAACAGTGTCACCGCCGGTAGCGGAATGTGGGACTGGACGATCAACCCGAAGGTGTCTCTGACCAACGCGCTGCGTTTTGACCGCCTGGCCGTAGGTCGCGACGGCTATATCCCGCCTGGATTCCCTTTTACCAACGCGGATTGGGAGCAAGTCCTTTTGCCGATCAGCTTTAACAGCGGGCTGGTATGGAGGCCGAGCCCTGCGAATGCTCTTCGCATCATGGCCGGCCGAGGCAATCAACTCCCCGGTCTGACGGATACCGGTGCTCTGATACTGAACCTGCAGGGGTACAGCATCACGGGAACACCCTTGTTGAAGCCGACGGGCGTGACCAATTTTGAGATCGGATGGGACCGTGCCATGGCCAGCCATGGGCTTTTGTTCCGAGGTGACGCATTCTACCAGCAGAGCGAGGACATCCGCGCGGCCACCGGCGCATTCGTTCAAACCACAGCCGGCCTCTACAATCTTCCCCTTAACATTGGCAACTCGGACGCTTATGGGCTGGAACTGGGGCTTAAGGGAGGACTGTTGCGAAACTATCGATGGAGCGTGGACTACCGTCCGGAATTGATTCGAGACCACTTTATTCCTTCCGCGCAAAACGGCGCTGATTTCATCGACTATCAGCACACTACCCCCGTCCACCTGTTAAAAGCCAACCTCGGCTGGGCAAACAAGGCATGCGAGTTCGACGGCTATCTCCACTATCAGTCCGGCGCCTCCGGAATTCAGGTGGTGGGGTTCGCGGGCGGCCTGACTCCGGTTGCCGGCTTTGCCTCGGTCGATGCACGGTTTGCCTGCAGTGCGCCCAACCGTCTGACCTGGGCTGTTTCCGGACAGAATCTCACCCAGCCAACCCAGCAGCAGACCGTTGGTCCGGCCGTTGAACGCCGTGTACTCGGTACGCTATCTTTCCATTTCTGAGGCAAGTGGATATGAATCTGTTCTGGCAAATCACACTGATCGAACTGCTGCTCAATGTGGCGGTCTTTGCCGGTGCAATCATTTTTTATGGGCCGGTGAACATGCTGGCCCAACGGTTTTCCGGGGGCCGTAACTCCATTGAGAGGACGGCGTCCGGAGTGCTGTTTGGTCTGGCCACCGCCGCCGCACTGATGCTGCCCATCCATCTTGAAGGTGGCGCGGCCGTGGGCTGCGCGACAATATTGCTGGCCCTGGCTGGCCCGCTTGACGGATATGTGGCCATCCTTGGTGGAGTCGTATCCGCAGTCGCGATTGAGATGTTGCCATGGGTCACGAAGGATCAGGCCAGCCAGACGTTAATTGTCGAGCTGCTGGTATCGGCGGCCGTGAGCCTCATCTTTCTAAGCGCGCTACGCTATTTTCCAGGCCATCGAAATGCGCAGTTGCAATATTTCCATCTGCCGCTCCTCGGCATACTCTCAGCCGCGGGAGGCTTGTGTTTGCTGGGATTCTCTCAGGGGGAAGCGAGCGTTCTCTCTTCGACCGTCCCTGCCCTGGCTTCCAACATTTGCGCAACTGTCGTGCTGGGCACGCTCCTGCTGCACGAAAAGCGCCGCTCAGCAACCGAGGTCGAACTGCGCGAAGGCAGAGCAATCCTCGCTGGGCAAGCGAGAGAGCTTGCTCTGGCACGCGACACTGCCGACCGGGCAAACCGCGCCAAATCGACGTTCCTGGCAAATATGAGCCACGAACTGCGAACCCCGCTCAATGCCATCCTGGGATACACTCAACTGCTCAAGCGATCCCCTCACACAACAAAATGGCAGGCAGACGCTTACCACACTATTCATCAGAGCGGAGAGCACCTCCTCATGCTGATTGTCGACCTGCTGGACCTGTCCAAAATAGAAGCAGAAAAGCTTGAACTCCAGCTCAGCACGGTTCATTTGCCCGCCTTTTTGCAGGGGATTGCCGACATCATCCGCGTCAAAGCCAACGAGAAGGCTCTGGAATTCGAATGCGAACTCTCACCTGACCTTCCTTCCTATATCCAGGCTGATCAGAAACGCCTGCGTCAGGTCTTGCTGAATCTTCTCTCCAATGCGATCAAGTTTACTGATCGAGGACGCGTGGACCTTAAGGTGACAGTTCTTTCCCAGTCGCGGGAAGAAGTGCGATTGCGCTTTGGAGTACAGGATACCGGATCGGGAATTCCCAGAGATTACTTGGAGACGATCTTTCGGCCTTTTGAGCAGATTGGGGACGAGGAGAGCCGGTCTGGAGGGACTGGGCTGGGGTTGAGCATCAGCCGCAAGCTGGTGCGATTGATGGGGGGCGAGATTCAGGTGGTAAGCACACCAGGGCAAGGGAGTTTCTTTTCCTTCGATGTGGCCGCACTGGTGGCGCATTATGAAGGGAACGCTTCTCAGCTGAGCGGAAAAGTAATCGGCTATGGCGGTTTGCGCAAGAGAGTGCTGGTGGTCGATGACATCGATGCGAACCGGTCTGTCCTGGCTGATACTCTTCGCCTGTTGGGATTTGAAATTGGGCAGGCTATCAACGGCCGGGAAGCATTGAAGGCCGCGCAGTCCAATCCAACCGATCTTGTCCTGATGGACGTTCGCATGCCGGTAATGGATGGCCTGGAGGCAATGCGCCAGATGCGGCAAGACCCCCAACTATGCCAAATCCCGATCATTGCTGTCTCCGCTGGCGTTTCCAAAAATGAAAAGGATGAGTGCCTGGAGGCGGGAGCAAAGGCATTTCTGACCAAGCCCATCGACGAGGCGTACATGTTGAAGCAGATTGGCAGTGTGCTCGGCCTGACCTGGATAAAGGACGCACTGCAGCAGACTCCAACGGCGATGGATGATCCTGGTGAGCAATTTGTGCTGCCTGAGCCAGAGCAGATGGAATCTCTGCACGATCTGGCCAAGACAGGTAACATGCGCGCCATAAGCGAAAAAGCCGAATCCCTGGCGGCGCACGACGCACGATACCGTCCGTTCGCAGATAAAATCACCCAGTTGGCGCGAGGGTTTCAATCCAGAGCCCTGCTCCATTTGATGGAGAAGCATGTTGCCCTCCAACAGGAAGGACAGGCACAGTGACGAAAGACAACCTGATCGATCTGCGCGGACGCACAATATTGATCGTCGACGATATCCCTGCCAACCTGGCGATTGCCGTTAATTATCTTGAAGACAATAACTTCAACGTACTCGTTGCTCAGGATGGCAAAGAGGGCCTGGAGCGCGCCCAATTGGTGAAGCCTGATCTCATCCTGCTTGACGTGATGATGGCCGGCCTCGATGGCTTTCAGACTTGCCGCCGGCTCAAGAGCATCGAGAGTACACGGGATATACCCGTGATTTTCATGACGGCGTTGACCGAAACCAGCGACAAAGTCAAGGCCTTCGCGGTGGGCGCAGTTGACTATGTGAGCAAGCCATTCCAGGTGGAGGAACTCCTGGCACGGATCAGAACCCATTTGACACTGCGGGTGATGCAGGAACAACTGATAGCACAGAATGCCAAGCTGCACGTTTCCGAGCTCTATTACCGCAGACTCTTCGAGTCAGCCAAAGACGGGATTGTACTGCTGGACCTCGCCAGTGGAAATATCTACGACGTCAATGATTCCGTGGTCGACATGCTGGGCTATACCAGGGGCCACTATGTAAAAAAGAAGTTCCTGGATGTTCTTCCATTCAAGAACATTCCTGCCTGCCAGGCAGCATTGGCCAATCTGCAATCCGGGGAGTCTGTTTCCTTTGAGCATTGGGTGATGGAAAGTGAGGGCAAATCTCCTGTGGACGTTGAATTCTTCGGCAACGTCTACAGGGTTGACGAAACCATGATTGCGCAATGCAACCTTCGCGACATCACCGCGCGCAAACAGGCTGAAACTCGCATCCACCACATGGCGCTGCACGATTCTTTGACGGGGTTAGCCAACCGCACCCTGTTACGCGATCGCTTGAGCCAGGCAATCAGCCTGGCTTCCCGCAACCAGGAACAGGTCGCTGTGCTCCTCCTCGACCTGGACCTTTTCAAGCACATCAATGATTCGCTCGGTCACCACATCGGAGACGGCGTGCTCCAGGGCGTCGCCACGCGCTTGCGAGCCGCCCTTCGCGAGAGCGACATCGTGGCACGCCTGGGCGGGGATGAATTCGTCGTCGCCCTTCCCGTGGTCTCCAATCGCCAACAGATCGAGGAAGTGGCTCAAAAGCTGATTGGATCCTTGCGCGAGCCATTCTATATAGAAAGTCATGAGATTCATATCTGCGGCAGCATCGGCATCGGAAGATATCCAAACGACGGGGACAACGCGGAGGCGTTGCTGCGCACCGCGGACCTTGCCATGTATGCAGCAAAGGCGTCAGGCCACGGCCATTACAAGTTCTTCACGGCGGAACTCAGCGTGGCGCCCCAACGCCGGCTCCTGCTGGAAAAGGATCTGTTTGCTGCTTGCAGGCGTGATGAGTTTATTCTGCACTACCAGCCTTTGGTCGCGGCGAACTCCAGAAGCATCACTGCTGTCGAAGCGTTGCTTCGCTGGAACCACCCCCAGCATGGAATGATCCCCCCCCTGGAGTTCATCCCTATGCTGGAAGATCTAGATCTGATCGTCGGCGTTGGAAAGTGGGCACTGAAGACCGCATGCCTGCAAAGCGTCGCCTGGCAAATGGAGGGCCTGCAGCCAGTGCGCATGACCGTGAACGTTTCACCATCCCAGTTTTATCACGACGATCTTGTAAAGACCGTAGAGGAAGCGCTACTTGAAAGCCAACTCGATCCCGCATTACTCGAACTCGAATTGACGGAGACCCTTAGCCTAGATGAATCAGAGCTCACCCTCCACATCATGGATCGACTCAAGCACCTTGGAGTCAGCCTTTCGCTCGACGACTTCGGTACTGGCTGGTCGTCGCTGTCCTATCTGAGGCAGTTTCCACTCGACCGCCTGAAGATTGACCGGGCATTCATGCGCGGAATTGAAACCGAGCCCGCGGCAAAAGCTCTGGTCACGGGTATCATCGGCCTGGCGCGAGCTCTGGGAATGGCCTCCATCGCCGAAGGCGTCGAGACAATGGAACAACTCCGCTTTCTGGAAGCGAATGGGTGCGCTGAGTTCCAAGGTTTCCTCTATAGCCCGGCCGTTTCGGCACCAGAGTGCGGCACTCTGATGCGAGCAGCAAAGCAAGGTACCGTCTTCAGACCAGTCGCTCGGGACGAGGAGACTTCAACTTCCGGCTGAAAGATACGCAATGCCGTCGAGCCGCTTTTTGCCCAGCATCTCTACGCTTGCGGATGTTCCAGGCGACCAGTGCGATCAATGGGGCAAGATCATATTGCGCGGAATTCCGTCGTATTCGAGTCATATGCTTCCGACCCCTGTCGTTAATCCTTTACAAGTCTGGATTTCCACGGCAAAGAGTTGACCTAAGAATTTTGCGAAGGCCGCCCCTCGTGGGTTTAACCCCGTTGATCGGCATAGGGGCGGCAGTCACCTGCGGACCCTGTGCCGATCAAACGCGCATATCGCCTGGAACGATTCTCGGTTGATGCAAACCCAGCAACGCAGACACCCGAGACGATCTGAGCCTACTCGATCTCACAGCCAGCCTCTATCATGACAACCAACGGTGGATGAAACCTTCTGTGTCTCATCCACCTGAAAGCCGGCGACTATTCGTCGCCGGCTCCGTCTGCTGGATCATCAGCGGCCTCGATCTTCGAGAGCCGCTTGATGCTGATGGCGTGAACAGGTTTTGGGCGAAGCGTAGAGACCCTTTCGACGGGGAACTGTTTGCGATAAAGTTGCGATAAACTTGTCGCAAAAGACGAAACATTCTTAGCGTCAATGACATCCAGCCCGTCTCGACCTCAGTCGTCGAGGCGGCAAGGGGCAGCCTGGGACACCTCAGGAGCGGCAAGTTGGTTGGCGATGAGCTCTGGGAGATCTGGTCGTGGTCGAGCTGGCGGCCAAGCAGATCGGCATCGAGCGCATCGGCACCCATGACCCTTCGCCGCTAAGTTGTGACGCAGGAACGGCGGCCCTCGGGCTGCAAGGTGTGGGCATCCTGGAGCGGAATGGAAGGCGATCTATCGGATTGCATGTGCGCCCCCGGCCGGGCCGGTCTAGCGGCAAATCCTTCTGCACGAGCCGCCGCTGGCGGCTGTTCTTCGTGCAGTTCCAACCTTTGGGTGGCGGAAAGAAGTCGGCTTCGCAGGATGAAACCGCTATGCTCACCGCCACCGCCAATGGGCATCGGGTGAGGCACACCGCAAAGCTGTCAATGTCGCTCTGAATGAGTGAGAGGGTTACACGCAGGCCCGGATCGGCGGCAATCATCTCGCCGAGACGACTGGGCAGCTTGTCGCCGCGAAGTTTGAGCATGACACCGCCCGTCCCGTAGATGGTTATGCGGAGAGAACTTAACACAGTGGACTGTGGCGCGGAATCGCGCGGAAGGGAATCCTAAGCTAGTGGAGGTCTTTGAAGGGCTCGGTGAAGAACTCGTCGACCTGTTTGTCGAACTCGTCTGAGTGTTCCCTCAGCGTGCCGTGCCCGGAGTTGGGAACTACCCAGAGGTTTGCGTGGGGGATGTTCTGGTAGATGAGGACGGTGTGGGTGATCGAGACCTCGTCGTGGTCGCCGCAGATGATCAGCGACGGGGCTTTGATTGTGTGGAGTTGGGTGAGTGTGATGTGGGGTTGCTGCCAGTCGAGGAGGAAGAGCTTGCGGTCGTTCTTTTCCTTGGCAGTGGTGTAGGTCTTGCGGAGGCCGGAATCGTACTCCTGCTTTTCTTCGTCCCAGAGGCCCGGTGCGAAGGCGTCGGCGGTGGGCCAGAGATTGGCGCCGGTGGCGGCGAGGCGCTTCACTTTTTCTGGATGGCGGATGGCCAGGAACAGGGCGTTGATGCCGCCGTCGCTCCAACCGATGACGTAGGCGGAGGGGATGTGCATGGCGTCGAGAAGGGTGGCGAAATCGTCGGCCATCACCTCGAAGGTGAGGGGATGGTTGGGGTCTAGGGATTTGCCCTGCGAGCGGCTGTCGGCGAGGATCACCGTGTAGTGTACGGCGAAGTAGGGCACGTTTTTTTCAAAGGCGTTCATGCTGCCGTTGTTGCCGTAGATCATGAGCAAGGGCGGGCCGGAGCCGTAGACCTCGGCGTACATTTTGAAGCCGTTGATGGCGTAATACTTGCCGGCTGCGGGGTTGCTGCCATAAGGGATCGGCTTGGTCTGCTGGGCGAGGGCCGCTGTGACGAAGAGGGTAGATGGCAGAAAGAGTGCGGCGAGAGATTTCATGATCACAGCAACACGTGCTCTTGGGCTGATGTATCCGCCGATTCTACACATGGAGAGAGTGTAAAGGATAGAGGGCAGAGGAGTCCTGCGCGGACGGCGGGAGTTTGTCGGGGCGAGCGACTTGGGGGCGGGTGGATGCCTTGAGGTACCTGATTTGTGGTGAGAGAGCTGGTGGCGGTACACACCGTGCTCTCCGATTTGCTGACCTTTCATTGTGAGGACTGAGGCAGTTTCGAGATGAATGAATTCAGCTCCCGAAGGACATCCTGTTCGTTGGACACAAAGACGTAATGGTTCGCATGCGCGATGCGGACCACATGTGCCTCCGGCACTTGTGCCTCAACGGCTTTTACCTGGTTTTCAGTTGTGCGAAGATCATGTGCCTCAGACGCTGCGCGCGCTGCTGAATGATCAGAAGGCCCCAAATCGTGAGGATCGGCAAAGATGAAAAGAGCCGGGCAATGTATCGTTGGGATCTTCTCTTGACCGGAAAATATCGCATACATTACCGGCGGCTTGTCCACGTTTGGACGCGCTGGAGGAGGCGGGGACAGCTTCATCTCGTCTAAATATTGCACCAACTCATTTTGCAATTGCTGCAACTGCTGGACGATTTCTCTTACATTCTTTTGATGCTCTTGGAGGTCATCCGGAATCTTACCCGGGACGAGTTTAGTAAGGTCGTCACGAAGCTGAATCGCATTGAGATAATAGCCCACCCCGTTGGACTGGTCGTAGATGGCATAAATGTAACCTGCATCAAGATAAATCAATCCAGCGACAGCGTCAGGATGATGGTAGCCGATATAGCTTAACTCTTCACCCGCGAGGGAGTGCCCAGCAACGATCGGATGATCCAGGTGAAGCGCTGCGATCACTGCTAGAACGTCATCGCCGAGACGGGTCGAGTTGTAGTTCTCTGTGATAGTCGCCGGCTTGCTGGACTTTCCGAAACCGCGTCGAGTGATCCCATAGACGTGGTATGTCGCGGCAAGTTTCGGGGCGAACTTATCGAAAACGTGGGCGGTGTCGCCGAAGCCGGCAAGCAGAATAAGGGGACGTCCGGTGCCGCCCCAATCGAGCACTTCAAGTTTCACGTCGGGTTCGACAGAAACCATCTGTACGGGGTGTAAAGACGTGTCAGCTTTTTGCGTGCTCTGTGCGCTTAACGGCGGAACAGATAACAGAAGTACCGACAGCCAGAAGATGCTGTCCATCCGTAGTTTCATCAGCTTCTCCATGATTTGAAGTTCGAGCAGCTTTCTCTGTTGGTGGCAGCGAAAAATGGGGCCATTTTGGCAGGATTGTGGCGGTGCTTCCGCTGGGGGCAACCACTTCCGGCATTTTTCGCCCAGCGGGCGGCCGATTCGCTTTTGGACCTTTCCTTCGAGCGGTAGCTCGCTCCGACAACAGTAATGCAGGAGCGAATCAGCGGACATCTAGAATAGCCAGGCCCATTTGAATCTGGCAACGAGATGAACGGAACAATACAGGTCAATGGGCATGCAGTCTTTCTTCTCGCAATCGGGAGCGGCTGGGTTGGTGGCATCTTAGCTGACTCCGGCGTCCTCCCATGCCGAGCACTTCGAGAGACATATACCGAATGCGACTTGACTGGATCACTGAACCGCACATTTACCGGTCCATGATCTCGCGTTGGAACTTCCTTTGATCTCACCTGCGCAGTGACCGCACCTCTGATCATGGTGTACTCCATTTGTGTGTTGGGATCTTAACGATCGCGTATTTCCATGCCCGAGCGCAACAGGACACGTCGGCGCGCTCCCGATGAAGTCGGCAACTATCGCAGTTGGCCTCGATCGTTACAACAATGAACTGAGTCGACGATTTCATTTCCAGATTTTCCTTTACCGCGCGGCCGAACAATGGAATCCAGATTCAGGAGCCGCGCGGCAAATGCTCGATTCACCCGCGCACGATCAAGAAGCTTCTCACTTGCCGAATGATGACTGCGCCGCCACAGCAGGACCACTTCGAATATCCGCTCATGTCACCTTAACGGTAGTATCCACTCCTCGCCTCGACCACATCGTGAGGCAGATTTGCGAGCGCCTCTGTTGACAAACGAAGTTCAAAACTGCAGAAGGCTCCGGGTGGGCGATCCTCCGAAGGGCGGTAGCACACTGCATAACGGGCCCTCAAGTCATCCAGCAACAACTCCAGGGGATCCAGGAGATCTCAGGTTTCCCGAGTTGACCATTGGCCTACCATTCAACGTTTGGGTTCTTTTCTCAATGTCCAAGGGGTCAGCAAACAGGAAGTTGAGATTGCTTACGGATAGCGAGTGCCTCGGGAGCAACGCGGAAGTGTTGAGTTTGTAAGAGGCTCAATGAGTGCATTCGCGATCTGCTCGTTAAGAACTGCATCCAGGCCGGTCGGTGACAAGAAAGGCGCTTCTCGCCAGTTTGGTACCATTCTGAGAAGCTGTCTGTAGAACGAAGTCCACGTCAGGAAACCATTCGGCCTTTTGGCCCTTTGTCCTGCGTTCTGGGTCTTGCGCGCCCTCAAGAGCGTGTAACCGGGTGTGCGCCGATTTGTATTGGTCGAATTCGCAGCCGGGATGAGGATCGCATGAAGCGAAGGGATTTTGTACGGCTTGGATGGGCCACCATGATCGCAACCGGTGCAGGCAAGCTGCGCTCCGCGTTTGGGGAGCCGCTAAGCCTCCAGCAGGTTTCCGGGCCCGCGCAGTATGCGATGGTGGCGCCGCTGGAACCGATCGTCATCGAGCGCGCGGCGGATTTCACCCTGCAAATAGCACCCATGATGGTTGAGCTGGCTCCTCAGGTTGTAATCAGCACCATCGGCTACAGCGACAAAATACCTGGTCCTCTTCTGCGGGTGCGAGAGGGGCAGCCCGTCACTGTCGACATTGTGAACAACACTGACGTTCCGGAGTACGTGCACTGGCATGGCCTGTTCGTTCCCGCGGAAATGGACGGAGCCGAGGAAGAAGGCACGCCGCCGGTCCCGCCGCATGGCCGGCGCCGTTATCAATTCGTTGCCAAGCCTGCAGGCTCGCGGTGGTACCACTCACACGCCATGGCAATGATGGACCTGCATCGCGGCTCCTACACCGGCCAGTTTGGGTTTCTCATGATCGATTCCGCCAATGACCTTGGGCATTACGATCAGGAAGTCTTTCTGGCGCTGCGTGATTGGGAGCCTTTTTGCACGACGATGGACCCAGATGAGGAACGGCCGGATCCTAACGACCCGATGCCCGAAAAACCCGCCACTCCAGACAAGCGTCCCAACGGGCTCGAAGTCAACGCTCCCCTTTACTCCATCAATGACAAGATGCTCGGCGCGGGTGATCCCATCCGAGTGCGGCCCGGAGACCGCGTCCTGATGCACCTGCTGAATGCCAGCAGCTCGCAGATTCAACGCGTGGCTTGTTCCGGCCACAGTTTTCAGGTGATTGCCCTCGACGGCAATCCTGTGCCCACGCCGCAGCTGGTCGATCTGATCGAAATCGCCCCCGGAGAGCGCGTGGATGCAATCGTCGAGATGAATCATCCAGGGGTCTGGATTTTGGGGGCCATTCGCAATGTGGCGCGTCAATCCGGCATGGGTATCGTGGTGGAGTACGCCAATCAGCAGCAACGCGCGCAGTGGCTTGCGCCTCAAAAGGCGCGCTGGGATTACACGGTCTTTGGCAACACCGCGCCGCATCCGGCCCCGGACCAGACCATCGACATGGTCTTTGAAAAAGTGCCTGGCGGGCCGCATGGGATCAACCATTGGCTCGTCAACGGCAAGGAATATCCGCATGAGGGGGAATTCGTCTTCCACCAGGGACGCCGCTACCGGCTGGTGTTTCACAATCGCAGTGACGATTCTCATCCACTGCACTTCCACCGGCACCTGTTCGAACTCGTCGAGCTCAACGGCAAGCCGACTTCCGGCATCCTGAAGGATACAGTGATCGTTCCCGCATTTGGCCGGGCCACGGTGGATCTGGTGGCCGACCAGCCAGGTCTCACGCTGTTTCACTGCCATATCCAGCAGCACATGGACTTTGGATTCAAGGCGCTCTTTCGCTATAGCTAGAGGCCTCTACCTCATCGCAGTGATTGCTTTTTAACGCATTCTTCATACAAACGAAATATTGAGTAGATACAAGGGTTTAGTTTGGCAAGTTTCCCCAACCGCAAGCCCAAACTAGTATAGTCAGCCCCAAATCTCAACCGGAGGTCTGCATGAAGACGAACCAAGGCTTGTTCCGTGCGGCAATGCTCATAGGAGCGGCCGTCTCGGTGGTGGTATTCGCAGTTGGAGCACAGGAGCAAAACCCCAAAGACAATCCGTGGCCGAGCGTCAATGGCTGGTCAAGTGGCAACTGGTTGCCGAACGACAATCCGTGGCCGTACAACAAATTGCAAGGCCCGCCCGTGCTGGCGGTGGTTGGCGACGTTGCCTGCCAGCCGGGCGAGGAAGAGAGTGGTGAGAAGGCGGGTGAAAACTGCAGCGGAGACACCGCTCAGAATTTGCTCGCGTCCCAGGCGGCCACTGCGCAGCAGATTGAGAATATGAAACCTGACATCGTCGCGCTCGTCGGAGATGAGCAATACCAGGTAGGCCAATACTCCGACTTTGAGAGCTCGTACGAAACGACCTATGGCGCTTTCAAATTGATCACGCGGCCCGCGCCTGGCAACCACGAGTTTTATACCGAGCATGGCGCAGTCGGTGTTGCCGGCTACGGCTACTTCTCGTACTTCAACGGCGTCCAGCACAATACCGATGGAACTCAGATGACGGCCACGATCTCCGGCAACCCTGACACTGGGGGGACCTTCACCCAGCCCGTGCCGTTTTCGGACGGACAGGCGGGGCACTTCGAGCAAACGGGCGGACTCGGAACCAACGCGGCAGGCGGCCAGGTCGGGGTCGGAGATGGCTGGTACTCCTATAATCTGGGCTCGTGGCATCTTATCTCGCTGAATATCGAATGCGAGACACAGCCGGGCGGTTGTTCGAACTCGGGCACATGGTTTGCCGCGGAACTGGAATGGCTGAAGAAGGATCTCGAGGCGAATCATTCCGCGTGCACACTCGCCTACTGGCACCAGCCCACGTTCAGCCCTACCAACGGCATCGCCATACCCGAGGGCCCGACCGCGGTGTCCTTTTGGCAGCTGCTCTATCAGTACGGAGCCGACTTGGTGCTGAACGGACACGATCACCTCTATGGTCGCTACCGCCCGCTTGACCCATCCGGGAATTTCGATCCAAAGAAGGGCATACGCGAGTTCGTCGTGGGCACCGGTGGCGAGACACTCGATCCGATCGTCAGAACCACTGTGAAGTCCGGCTCAGCCGAAACAAACATGGAGGATCCTAGCGGCAACGTGAACTTCAATGCAGAGAATCTCGAGGCGGGAACCGGGCAATTCTGGGGCGTGATGGGCCTGACGCTCAATCTGAACGGCTACGCGTGGGATTTCGAGTCGGCATTGAAGGATCCTGCACAGCCAACCGGTCCGGCTACTTTCAGCGACAAGGGCGTCGGCACCTGCCACGGTCCGGCCAACAGGTTCTGACCGGATCATCTTCGCCACGTTTGGCTTCAGTACGCGTTCCCCCCTTCGCGAGAAATCGCGGAGGGGGGACTTTTCTTGCCTGGCTCTGAGTTCCTGCTCACGGCCCTTCCTCATCCGCAGCCACGTCCGTGATCTCGGCAATCCAACCGCAATTCCTTCGTTCCCGGTTGGTTTCCGGCTTCTTCCCTTCAATTCTCTCTGTCACAAACTGCTGCAAGTTGCCAAGACCTGAAGAACTCCGAGCAATCGGTCGAGCGGGCAGTTTCCGATCCTCTTCCTTTACCGGCACACCATGTCGACCTTTCGCTCAAGAGAATTATTTACTGTCCCCTCTGGGCTCCTGCGGCGCGCGAATGTGCGGGTGCTTCTGGCGAACTTCGGTCTCAGGCTTCAGGGAGTTTTGGCCGACCAGGGCGGAACGACGCCGGTCATGCGGGCGTAGGCGACCAGCTGGCCCATGTGTTCGTTGGAGTGGATGATGATGCGCAGATAGATCCAATCCACGGTTGAGTCGCGCCCTTCAATCTTCAACTTGCGCGCCAGATGTTCCGGAGTCTCTCTCTGATGCGCCTGCCTGACAGCTTCAAGCGAGCGCCGGAGCCAGCGGATCACCTCTGCTTTGGAGGTTGCCTTCTTCTCTGCATCGTCTGTCAAATCGGCCGGCATCTTGACCCCGGTGACACTGAGCAGATAAAAATTCGCGTCCACAATGTGCATGTAAACTTCGCTGGTAGAGCGGACGCCGGGAGCAGGCCGCCAGGCAAAGTTTTTCTCTGGCGTCGCTTCAGCCAGCGCGATCAGCTGCGTCGAAACGTGATGCCACTCCGCATCATAGCCCTGCCATTGGCCGTCGATTGGGTCTTGCGCGTTGAGACCGGGTGCGGCGAGCCAGGCGAGCAAGGCCGCGGTTGAGAGCCAGGCGAGGGTTCGGTTCTTAAAGGAGCCAATCCAGAACTTTGAGGACGGCATTCGGCATCTCCTTGCGATTCGATTTTGCGTCTTGCCTTGAAGATGGTTTCCCGGCTCTCAAGAGTAAGACCCCCAAAAACCCTGACGCCCGGCAACGGCTGCGCGTCAGAGCTTGCTGAGCCGGGCACACGCCTGGTCTAAATCTTCGTCGCGCTTGGCGAAGCAGAATCTCAGTAAGTCTTCACCCCGGCCGGGTCGGAAGAAGGCCGAGCCGGCGACGGCGGCGACGCCGGTTGCTGCCAGCAGGGAGCGGGCTTTTTCAGCCGCGGTTTTGCCCTGGAGCCTGGAGGCTTCGGCCAGAACGTAGTAGGCGCCGGCGGGTGTGGTGGTGGGAGTGAGGCCGGAACCGGCGAGTGCGGAGAGCATACGGG
>Ga0208193_1000638_pt1 | contig 17528 bp, 13 predicted proteins | sample June2015DPH_17_2_FD_184716 | JGI IMG/M metagenome (GOLD analysis project Ga0208193, IMG submission 184716) | Peatland microbial communities from SPRUCE experiment site at the Marcell Experimental Forest, Minnesota, USA - June2015DPH_17_10... | ecosystem: Environmental > Terrestrial > Soil >... | reverse complement strand
GCAGATCGGACATGGCCTATGTCCGCTTGGGCCAGCAGGCTTGCGCAAGTTGCCGGTCGATTGGCGACAGTCAACGTGGTCCTCATCGATTCTGTGCTGATTGAGCTTGGATTGTCCCTCGATTGGCAGCCGCCCGCCCCATTGAGCCAGATCAACACTAGCCCGCGCCCACCCCTGACCTTTCCGCCATCGGAATCGGCCAAGGAGGGGGCACCATGCGATTTCTGCTCAAGGAAATCCGGCACAATCCGTTGCTCTGGTTGCTCATCGTGGTGCCGGTCGTGCTGGTGGCCGAAAAGGCAGTTCCAGAGGCGCACACGGCTCTATTCGTGCTCGCGGTCCTTTCTATCGTGCCGCTGGCTGCACTTCTTAGCCACGCGACCGAGGCCGTCGCCGCCAAGACGGGCGATGCGGTCGGCGGCTTGCTGAACGCGACACTCGGCAACCTCACTGAGCTGATAATCGCCGTGACTGCGCTTCATGCGGGCCAGTACATGCTGGTGAAGGCGTCGATCGCGGGAGCAATCGTTACCAACGCACTGTTCATGCTCGGCGCCTCCTTTCTGCTCGGCGGCCTGCGCTATCATGTCCAGGAATATAACCGCTCCGGCGGCCGGCTCTATTCGGCGCTGCTCCTGATGGCGACCGTCGCACTCCTCGCTCCCTCAGCGGTTGCCGACCTTGATCTCGCCCGTGGCGAGGTCCTCACGCAAAAACTCAGCACCGGCCTCGCCGTGCTCCTCATCATCGCCTATGGTCTCGGCCTCGTGTTCTCGCTCCACACCCACAAGGAATTTTTTGCGAGCGAGGAGCATGGCGAGGCCGAGGGGCACTGGCCGATCGGCCTTGCGGTCGGCACGCTGCTTGTCGTCACCGTGCTGGTCGCGCTTGTGAGCGAGATCTTTGTGGAATCCGTCCAGAAGGCGGCGGAAACATTCGGGATGAGCCCGGCCTTCGTCGGCTTCATCATCGTCTCGATCGTCGGCGCCGCGGCCGAGATGGCCGTGGCTTTCTCCGCCGCACGCAAGAACCGCCTCGACATGAGCGTTTCAATTGCGCTCGGCAGCGCCTCGCAGATCGCACTGTTCGTCGCGCCCGCGCTGGTACTGCTCAGCTATGTCGTGGGACCGGCGCCCATGAACCTGCAGTTCTGGCCGGGCGCCGTGACGATGGTGATGATCTCGGCCGTCATGGCCGCCTTCATAACCACCAGCGGGCGCTCGGCATGGTTCATCGGCGTCCTGCTCGTCTTCGTCTACGCTATCTTCGCCATGACGCTCTATGTCGTCCCGCCGGCGGCGCAAGGACCGGGATGAATCGCGAAAGCGAGTTGCCTTCGACTAGGGCGTGTGGCTCACCTGTTAGTCCGCGCGGTCATGAAGACCTGGCCGATTGATCTGATTCTTTTCCAATCGGGCCGCCTTCGGAGCGGAGATGTTCCCCCGGAAGCTTAGTCGAAGAACTCCACCGCACCCGTTTCCAGGTTGTACATCGCGCCTGCCATCTTGACGGCGCCCTTGGCTTCCATTTCAGCAAGCACGGGGCTGTCCTTCCGTATGTCGGCAACGTTCATCTCAACGTTCTTTCGCGCGACAGCGTCGACGAAGGCATAGTTCTTCGCCGAACGCTCGCCGGTATAGACCGTCGCCTCGATCGCGGGTTTGATCTTGGCAAGCAATCCGGTCAAATTGCCCAGCTCGGCATTGTCGATTGCGCCCTTGATAGCGCCGCAGGCCGTGTGGCCCATGACGAGCACTACTTTCGCCCCTGCTAACTTGCACGCGAACTCCATGCTGCCCAGGATGTCCGCGTTTCTAACGTTACCGGCAACGCGGCAGTTGAAAATGTCGCCAATTCCAAGGTCCATGATGACCTCGGCCGGTGCACGCGAGTCGATGCATGTCAGCAAAACGGCGGCAGGGTATTGTCCCTTGGCACTCGCTTTCTGTTCGCGAAGATAATTGCGTTCTATCCTTTCGCCCATTCGAAAGCGCTTGTTCCCGTTCTTCATTGCTTGGATGATTTGCTCGGGTGTCAGCTTGTCGCGCAGCTCTCTGGACAGAGCATCTGCGCGGGCCCGATCTGCCAGGAAGAGGCTGCCACCCGTAGTTGCGGCTACGGTCGCACTGCCCGCCATCTTGAGAAAATTCCGGCGACCCAAACAATTGCAATCAAGGGGATGTCCAAGCTTCTGGCGCATGTCCGACCTCCACTCCAATTCACGATTGGAGCGACATTATAGTCGGCTACTTTCGGCTCGCGTAAGGGGTTGCGAGATATATATAGCACAACATCTTTCGAGGATCGTCGATGTCCCGCGTTGGGTCAAAAGCCGAAGCTTCCTACTTCGCTCCACCAGGTCATGGTTAACTTCGGGTCCATTGCACTTGTATGGCGACGGATCAACCGCGACGAATCTTCCTTGCCTTCTTTCCGAGTGCGGCTTTCGCCGGCGACACGCTTGTCGGCTGCGGTTGTCCAGCATGGCCGGACTTGTTCCGATGTTTCTTTTTCTTCCCGAAACCCGGCTCGCTGCCAAATTTCGACCGGCTTTCGCCGTGAGGCTTGCCGCGTTGCTTCGGTCCTGTCGCGTCACGAGAATTGTCGCTTCGACGAACACTGTGATCGGTGTCGCCGGCTTCGCGCCAAGGCGAGTGTGACCGCTTTTCCGAAGGCGCCTGGCCTGAAGGCGCCTGACCTGGGGGAGTGTCTGCCAACGGCTCGATGCGGATGTTGTCTTCCTTGTCTGGACGTCGGATCTTGACGGCGAAGAATCCTGCGACCCGCTCAGAAATTTCGAACTCGGTGGTGGTGTCCAGAATCCGGATGGCGCCGATGTCACCCTTGTCGATGCCGCCACGACGGCAAATCATCGGCAAGAGCCAGCGGGCTTCCGCATTCTTTTTTCGCCCAATGGCGGCCCGGAACCATACGCTGGCCTCCGCCATGCCGTGGCGCGACGATGAATTCCCCGTCTTCGATCGGAGCTTGGTGGGGCGATCATCGCTGCGCGACGTTCGCACGTTTTCTCGGCCGCGATCGTCACGAGGTCGGCCGCCACCCTGGCCGGGATCGAGAACGTCTTCGGGCGAAGGAAGCCGCGCGCGATAAAGCCGCGCGAGCGCCGCGGCGATATCCTCGGGCGACCGCTCGGCAAGCAATGCCCGCGCCAGGACCAGATCGTCGGAGGTCGCCTCCTCAGCGAACACCGCATCCTGCAGCATGCGTTCATGATCGAGCTTGCGGATTTCATCCGCCTGAGGAACTGTGCCCCAGATCGCATCAATGCCCGATAGATTCAGCAGCAATTCCGCACGCCGTTTTCGTGCGGGCGGCACCAGCAGGATGCTGACACCCTTTCGTCCCGCACGGCCGGTGCGGCCTGAGCGATGCTGCATGACCTCCGCGTCGTTTGGCAGATCCGCATGAATGACGAGGTCGAGCCTCGGCAGGTCGATGCCGCGCGCCGCCACGTCGGTCGCCACGCAGACGCGGGAACGTCCATCCCGCAACGCCTGCAGAGCCTGGGTTCGCTCGTTCTGCGTCAATTCGCCGGAGAGGGCGACCACTGAAAACCCGCGCTCCAGGAGCGCCGCCTGCAAATGCCTGACGGCATCTCTCGTGTTGCAAAACACAAGCGCGCTCGGCGACTCGAAAAAGCGCAATACGTTGACGACCGCGTGCTCGACATCGCTCGGGGCGATACGGAACGCGCGATACTCGATATCAGCATGACCACCTTCGTCGCCCGCGACCTCGATTCGAAAGGCCTGTTGCTGATGCTGCTTTGCCAGCGCAACGATGCCACGCGGAAAGGTCGCCGAGAACAACAACGTGCGGCGCGTGTCCGGCGTGGTCTTGAGGATGAATTCCATATCCTCGCGAAAACCAAGATTGAGCATTTCATCGGCCTCGTCGAGGACGACAGCCTTCAATTCCGAGGTGTCGAGATGTCCGCGCCGCAAGTGATCGCACAATCGGCCGGGCGTCCCGACGACGATGTGAGCGCCCGCGGCAAGCTCGCGCTGTTCGCGGCGCGGATCCATGCCGCCGACGCAGGAGACGACGCGCCCATCCGCATATTGATAGAGCCATGCGAGTTCGCGATGGACCTGCAAGGCGAGTTCGCGCGTTGGCGCGACGACCAGGGCAAGCGGTGCGGCAGCCCGCTCAAACCGCTCGACCCCACCCAGAAGATTCTTTGCAATCGCCAGCCCGTAGGCGACGGTCTTGCCCGAGCCGGTTTGGGCCGAAACGAGAAGGTCGCGGTCGACTGCTTCGTCCGCAAGCACGGCGATCTGAACAGGGGTCGGCTGATCGTAGCTGCGCTCGGCTAAAGCTCGGGCGAGCGGCGGACTTAGGGTGGGGAATGGCACGGGTTGGAAAACCTTGGTTGGTTAAGGCACGAAACGCCGAGCGAAGTGACTTGAAGCTGCAAGCCCGGCAGACGGCACCGCCGCACGCGTGGCGGCTCGATTCAGGTCCTTTAGCCCGCCGGCCTGCCCGAACCTACTAAATTCAGCATGTTGGAGCCCTTTCGCTGCATATTGAGGGCCTTCGCGAATGTCGAGGGAGCCGTTTCGGCGAGCAGGCTAGTACGGCGAATTTGAAGTTCATATCAGTGTCGCGGCGAGTTCGTCATAGGAACTTCAAATTCAAAGCCGCACTAGAATCAGTAGGTTGCTAGAGCTCCTTTGATTCCGAAGTTCGCATCAGAGGTCGCCGCGATATCATGCGAGCTTCGGAATCGGAGCTCTAGATTTGATCGACAGTCTGCTGGCTGAACCCCAGAATGAGGTTGACGGTCTCAAGGGCCTCAGCCTTGATGGCAAAATCAGGCGACGGCCTTCTCAGATCACGAAGAAGCCGTGGGTGCCGTCGCGCCTGAGTTGCTCGACAAGGCCGTATTCCCAATCGAGATAAGCCTGCATCGCATCGCTTGATGCCTCGGTGCCTTCGTAAGGACGCCGATAACGATGTGATGGATCGGGCTTGGGCAAGATCTGCGGTGGACCAACTTCGAGCGCGCGATCATAACCGCCCTCGAGCACATAGACTTCCCAACCCATCTGCGCGAGCCATGAGGCCGTCATGTCCGCGCGAACGCCCTTGTCGTCGGTCAGAAGAATGCGCGCGCCGCGCACCGGTGCCGCCATATCGATTTCCTGGACGAGCTGACCGCCCGGATAGTGGCGAAAACCCTTGATATGCCCGGCCGCATATTCTTCCACCGGACGGACGTCGAAGCGATAGAGCGTGCGCGTTGGTTCCGCTTCCAGCGCCGTCGCGTCGTTCGGATTTAGATGCCGGACGCCGGCGCGGTAGGCGACTTCGCGGGCTTTGTCTCTCGCGCCCTCGAACAGGCCGATACCACCGTGCCGGTCGGCGCCGTGTTCCAGCATCTGGTTGGCCAGTGTCCACCCGATGGTGCCATTGCGAAGCGCCACCACCTTGTTCGCGATGCCGGCATTGATCAGCGATTGCGTGCCGATAATCGATCGGGTGCGGCCCGCACAATTCACGACAATGGTGGTCTCGGGATCGGGCGCGACCCGGCCTGCACGAAGCACCAGTTCCGCGCCGGGCACGCTGACCGAGCCCGGAATGTTCATGGTCGTGTACTCGTCGGGCCGCCTCACGTCGAGAATCCGGATATCGGCCCGGCTTGCCATCAGCGCGGCGACTTCCTCCGCGGCCAGTGACGGCGTATGGCGACGGGACTCGACCAGTTCACCAAAGGCCTTGGCATAGGAATTGACGTCAATGAAAATCTCAAAGCCCGCTTTCCGCCAGGCCTCAAGCCCCCCTTCGAGCTGGCGAACCTCGGTATAGCCCAGCGCGGCGAAACGAGCCGCGGCCTCCGCGACAAGCCCCTCGCCGGCATCGTAAACCACGATCGGCACGTCCTTGCGCGGCAGCCGGACCTCGGCTTCAAGCGCGATGCGGCCGGCCGCCATATTGGCGGCAAATAGAGGATGGCCGGTGGCATAGACGGCCTCATGGCGCAGGTCGAGCAGCGCGATTTCCTCGCGCAGCAGCAGCATGCTGCGGACTTCCAAGGGAGTAATGGCAGGGAGATTCATGAACGGACGGCTTGGGGCGTTGGAAAGTCAACCTTACAGGAAAGTCAGCCTGCACGGTTGCGCCGGATATTTCAACTAGTAGTCCGATTCTAACATTCGCATCCCTTCTCAGCGGTCACCTTTGCGAATGTCAGAATCATAGGACCACTAGCAAATATATGTTTCTAGTGGAGTTTAGGATTTGACATTCGCATTCCAAGTTTGCGGCAAGCCGGGTAGCGAATGTCAAATCCACTCAACTAGTGTGGCGGTTCAGAAGTTCGAAACGTGGCTCCGCAAAATGCGACGAACTTCGGAATCGGGACCCTAGAAGCAGGATCCAGCACAATCGCGACCGTGCCCGGAACTTCTCTCATAGCCGGGCGTTTGTCACGGTTAAGTCGGCGTTTTAAGCAGGGGATTTGCGTGGAGCATTCCGAACGGTTCGAGGCCTCGATGTCGAACGAAGGCCGCTTCCGCATGCTTATCGATGCGGTCGTCGACTATGCGATCTACATGCTCGATCCCGACGGGACCATCATCAGCTGGAATCCCGGCGCCCGGCGTTTCAAGGGGTACGAAGAATCCGAAATCATCGGCGAGAACTTCGCGCGTTTCTATACCGAGGAGGACCGCAAAGCTGGCCTTCCCCAGCGCGCCCTCGAAATCGCCGCGCGCGAGGGCAAATTCAACAACGAAGGCTGGCGTGTCCGGAAGGACGGCACGAAATTCTGGGCTTACGCCGTCATCGATCCGATCCGGGACAGAACCGGCAGGCTGGTCGGCTTCGCCAAGATCACGCGCGACCTCACCGAGCGACGAGAAGCCGAAGTGGCTTTGCGCGAAAGCGAGGAGCAGTTTCGCCTGTTGGTGCAGGGCGTCACCGACTATGCGATCTTCATGCTCAGCCGAGAAGGATATGTTTCAAGCTGGAATTCCGGCGCGCAGCGGATCAAGGGATATGCGCCGGAGGAAATTATCGGCCAGCATTTCTCCCGCTTCTATACCGAGGAGGATCGGCAGGCCGGCTCGCCTCAAAAAGCGCTTGAGGTTGCGACGCGGGAGGGACGGTTTGAGAAAGAGGCCTGGCGTGTTCGCAAGGACGGGACGCAATTTTTTGCCCACGTCTTTATTGACGCAATTTACAGTCCCAACGGATCGCTTCTCGGCTTTGCCAAAATCACACGCGACATCACCGAGCGAATGAAGACGGCGCGCGCGCTGGAGGAAGCCCGCGAAGCCTTGCTCCAGTCGCAGAAGATGGAAGCGATCGGTCATTTGACCGGCGGCGTCGCCCATGACTTCAACAATTTGCTGATGGCCATTCAGGGCAGCCTCGAGCTTTTGCAGAGAAGACTGCCGGGAAGCGATTCGAAAGTCGCGCAATTGATCGACAACGCCCTTCAGGGAGCACGGCGCGGAGCCGCACTGACCAAGCGCATGCTGGCCTTTGCGCGGCGTCAGGAATTGAGCCTCGCGCCGCTCGATGTACGCGACGTGGTGCAACGGATGACGAGTCTGTTGCAGAGTTCGCTTGGCCCGTCGGTCCGGATTGAAACGCACTTTCCACTCGAACTTCCGCACGTGATTGCCGACGCCAATCAGCTTGAACTGGCGCTTCTCAACCTTGCGATCAATGGCCGCGACGCGATGCCGAAGGGCGGGACGATTACGATCGGCGCGACCGAGCGAGCCGACGTGCCGGGCTTGAAAGCGGGAAATTATCTTTGCGTAAGCGTGGCTGATAGCGGCACCGGCATGGACGAGGAAACGCTCAGCCGTGCCATGGAGCCTTTTTACACGACCAAAGGCGTCGGCAAGGGCACAGGCCTGGGGCTGCCGATGGTTCACGGAATGGCAGAACAATCCGGCGGAAAACTGCTGCTGAAAAGCAAACTGGGGAAGGGAACGGCCGCCGAACTCTATCTCCCGATTGCGCCGAGTGAGTCGATCCCGCCGACGCAAACCGCGGGAGCCCACGCCCTTTCGCCGGTCAACAGGAAGCTTGCGATTCTTACCGTGGACGACGACCCGCTGGTGGCGCTCAATACATCGGCGCTGCTTGAAGAGCTCGGCCACACGGTTTACAGCGCGCCATCCGCCTTGCTCGCGCTCGATATCCTGCGCCGGGAAAAGAAAATCGATCTGATGATCACCGATCAACTGATGCCCGATATGACCGGCTCGGAGCTTGCCACCCGAATCCGGGCGGAGAACGCGCACCTTCCAATCATCCTGGCGACCGGCTACGCCGAACTGGCGCCGGGAGAGGCTGACGGATTGCCGAGGCTCGCAAAGCCATTCGGCCAGCGCGAGCTGGCCGAAGCCATCGCCCGCGCGGTCAGTCCTTGAGCAGGCACATTCGGCTATCGCCTGATCAATAGCGACGCCAGCGCGCTGGCTACGCATAGCGTGGCGACGACAGGAAAAATAACCGACGTATCTCCCGTGCGATCCATGAAGCGGCCAATCAATGGCTCGCCAAGGCCCGCGCACGCATAGGAGATGAAATTGAGGACGCCGGTTGCCGTTCCCGAAAGATGCCGGCCAAAAATATCCGGGCAAAGCGCCCAGAAAGAGGACGCCGGACCGAAGACGAAAAAGCCGCAGAGGAAGAGGCCGAGAATTCCGAGCAAGCTGCCATGGGGTACGAAGCCCATCGCAATCGCGATGATGGCGGCGAGGATCATATAGGTGATGATGGCCGGATATCGCCGCGACCGGAACAGGACGTCGGATAGCCAGCTATTTGTTGATGCACCGAGCGCCATTCCAACTGGCAGCGCCACCGTGATCCAGGTTGGATCAATCACAGCCGACGCCGATTTCCAGTTGGGCCCGAGAAAATGCACGGGAATCCAGACCAGCAGGGCATAGCGCGCCGCGTTCTGGAATCCGATCGACAGACCGGCCGCATACAGACGCCAGTTGGACAGCACGGCACCATAGCGTGACAGGCTGGTTTGCGCCGCGGCGGCCTCGTTTGCTGCCTCTTCGGGCATGCACCCGTCGACCGGTTGCGTCAGACCGAGATCCTCAGGCTTTTCCCAAACGGTGAAAAACATCACCAGGGCGCCAAACAGCATGAGAAGGACCGACAAGCGAAAAATCCAGCGCCAGTCCAGCCCCAGATCGCCGAGAATGACGATCGGCAGAAAATATGCCAGCACCGATGAAAAGCCGGACATCCCGACGTAGAACGAATAGACGAAGCCGCGGTTCTTCTGTCCCCACCAGTTCGAAAGCAGCCGGCTTCCCGGCGCAAAACCCATCGACTGGAAATAGCCGTTCAAGCCCCATGCCAGCATTAGGCCGATGAAGGTAGTTGCAAAGCTGGTGATCCAATTTGCTGCAAACGACAGCAGAGCGCCCGCAAACATCATGGTGCGACCGCCGAATTTGTCACCGAGATTGCCGTTGATCGATTGGCCGACCGCATAGGCCCAGAGCATTGCGGCGCTGACCCAACCCAGCATTTCCTTGGAAAGCCCGAGTTCTTTTTGGATGCCGGGGATCGCGAATCCGAAGGTTTGACGGCCAGTGTAATAGAACAAGTAGCAGAACGAGACGCCCAGCAAGGCTGTCCATTTATAGCGCCGGTATAGCGCTTCGCGGTCTGTCTTGGCAGCGAGAGAGCCTATGACGGCATGCCCTGTCTCACCCATCCGAAACTCCCCCAATGATCCAACCGGCATCTTTCGTTCGGAGCCCTTATGGCACGCCATCAAGGACAAAGCCGAAGATATCAAAATTGCGCAGACGCATGGCGTCAAGCAAACACAGAAAAACCCCTCGCGCATCATCTGGAAATGTTAGGAAACAGCAAGCGGGCGTCGGTGGAATCAAGGGAGCGGAGGTCGCAGCCGTCTCGTGACTTTTACAGCCATAGAAGAATGTAAGATGACAGGATGGTCCTGATATGTCCCCCTGCCCTTTCCTGATCGCAAACACCGTTTGACCGCGGCTAGTGGTCCGATTCCAACATTCGCATCCCTTCTCGGCGGCCGCTATTGCGAACGAATGTCAAATCCGCTCCACTGGTGCGGCGAATTTGAAGTTCCTATCAGTGTTGCGGCAAGTTTGTCTTGGAAATTTCAAATTCAAAGCCGCTACTCAAATCAATAAGTTGCTAGAGCTCCGATTCCGAAGTTCGCATCAGAGGTTGCTGCGATATCATGCGAACTTCGGAATCGGAGCTCTAGCGAGACGCTAAGATTTGCTGCAAAAGGGAGAAGAAATATGGAGGAGATCGCGGCGCAGCGCGCGGCTGAATGGCTGTTGGCCGAACACCAGACCGGACATCGCTTCACGACACTGGCCCCTCAGGCTGCACCCGCCACCATTTCAGACGCCTATGATATTCAGGATAAATATGTAGCGCTGCTGCGCCACGGAGACGCAGAGACGGCGGGCTATAAGGTCGGGCTGACATCGGCGACAATGCAGGCCTTTTGCCGGATCGACCACCCGATCGCAGGCGTCGTACTTGCCTCGCGTGTGCATCGCTCGGGCGCCAGGGTGCGGCGATCGGATTTCGGCCGGCTCGGTCTTGAGTTCGAAATCGCCGTTCGCATCAAGTCGGACATCCCCGCGACCGAAAAGGCTTTCGCGGCCGAGGCGATTCAACCTCACATTGAGGGTATTTGCGCGGCGATCGAATTGGTCGACGACAGGGCTGCGGATTATACGAGCCTCGATGTACGCTCGCTGGTGGCGGATAATTCCTGGAATGGCGGCATCGTGCTTTCGGACTTCAGATCAACCTGGCCCGATCTTGCACCCTTGCTCGGGCGCGCCACCAACAACGGAGATTTGATCGGCGAAGGACATGGACGGGACATTCTCGGTCATCCCTTCAATTCGGTGGCCTGGCTCGCCACCCACCTGGCCGCTCGCGGCGAGACGCTCAAGGCTGGCGAGATCGTGATGACCGGAAGCGTCATGAAAACCGTCTTCCCCGAACGGGACGCCCATTACCGCTTCGACCTTGAGGGACTGGGCTCTGTCGAGGTGCAAGTGTCCTTGTAAGCGCTCAAGAACCCCGGGGGTTCGATATTGCTTCGGGAATTGCCTGCTTCCCTGCTTCTCGCGTTGTTTGGGTCCGCGCCCGCCCGCCATGGATAAACCGCCTTCTGCCCGATAAAGTCGGTCACCTAAAATCATCGGGAGGACCGTTGGCGGGTGCGGACAAGAGCGTTTAATCCATGATAATTCGAATCAGGCCGTTATTCCCGTCACCAGCAGGCTGAAGACATCGTGAGCGTCCCCGGAACCCGCCCGTCAGCGATCGCGCGCATCCGGGCCCTGTTGAGTCAGCCCGCCCATCACTATCGCCCGGCCACGACGATTTTTCTCGACCTGAACGCCGATCGCGTCGCGGACGAGTTCGGGCTCGCGGCACTCGGCACTGAACGCGGCGCGGAAAACCGACCGACATCCGACGCGCAGACACTCGACGATGTCGAACACAAGATCGTCGAGCGCATCGAGGCCCACAAGCAGGATGCGAATGTCATCTATCTCGACCAGCTTCACACCTATGACGAGCGGCTGAACGCACTCAGTTTTGAGGAGCGCTTCGCCACCATCCAGCAGGCCGCGCCGGAGGCGGTCGGCGACTTTCGCGCCGAAGCCACCGTCGGCCGCGACGAGCTTTTCGTTTTGCGCCGCCGCCTCAACGAGTCCGAGATCGAGCGCGAGCAATTTCGCAAGCACCACCGCATCGCGCGGCCGGCGCGCCTGGCAAGCCCCGGCAAGATCATTCTGAAGGCCGGCATTCTCGCGATCCTGTTCATCATCGAGGTCGTGATCAACGGAAGCTTTCTCGCCAAGGCCAATCTCGGCGGTCTGCTTGGCGGCGCGGTGCAGGCGGTGACCTTTGCCGCGCTCAACATCATTGCCAGCTTCTTTTGGGGCATGGTGCTGATCCGGCTCGTCAATCGCCGGAACTATTTTTTGAAACTGGTTGGCGTCGTGTCATTCTTGGCCTACCTCGCCTTCGCAATTACGCTGAACCTGACGCTGTCGCATTTGCGCGAAATTCCGCCCGCCGTCAGCCTGAGCGACAATGTCGGACAGGAGGTGCTGCACCGGCTCCTGACCGCGCCCTACGGCCTCACGGACATCAATTCGTGGCTTCTGTTCGCGCTTGGCTTCGTCTTTTCGCTGATCGCCATGGCGGACGGGTTGATGTTTTTCGACCCCTATATGGGCTATGCCGGGCTTGAGCGGCGGTGGATCGAGGCGACCCGGCAATTTGCCGACGCGCGCGGCGAGCTGATCGAGCGGCTTCGGGATATTCGCGAGGATGCCACCGAGGCCATGAACGAGGCGGCGCGCGACCTCTCGGTCCGGCGCAGCGAGTATGATTCGCTCTTGCAGGGCCGCCTTCGGCTCGCCCAGCGCTTCGACCAGCACCAAAACCAGATCGAGCAAACCGCCCGCGCTCTGCTCGAAATCTACCGCGAATCCAACCGCAAGGCCCGCTCGACGCCTGCTCCCAGCTATTTTGCGAAGGCCTACAGCCTGGAGCGGATCAGCTATGCGGGAGGAGAGCCGAGCGCCAGCGCGCGCGAGAATTTGCGCACCATGATCGCCCAGACCCAGGAACTCCTGAGCCAGCAGATCAAGGCGATCCACGAAGCGTTCGATCAGGCGGTACGCACCTATCGCGAGATCGACGAGTTGCTGCCGGAGAAGAAGAGTGGCTAGTGCGGCGAATTTGAAGTTCCTATCATTTCGCCGCGAGTTCGTTATAGGAACTTCAAATTCAAAAGCCGCACTAGCATCAATAAAGTTTCTAGAGCTCCTTTGATTCCGAAGTTCGCATTAGAGGTCGCCGCGATGTCATACGAACTTCGGAATCGGAGCTCTAGACGCCGGCCGAGGCAACGCAACTCCTCCGCGCTCGGCTGGTCGGGCTTCGGCGGCGTCCTGCTCCTGCTGCTGGCGATCGGCTCCGGCGGCGCACTGGCCTATTTCTATTTTTCGGCTCCCGAGCGGCCGGTCCTCGACCCGCAAACGCTTTGCCCGGTCGACGGCCCGAAGGGAGTAACCGTGGTACTGGTCGACACCTCGGACGACCTGCCGGAAACGACGCGACGCGAGGTATTGGGCCAGCTCGACGACATGATCACGACTCTGCCGCCCTTTTACAAACTCGATATCCGCGTCCTCGATATCGCGGGTGTTCGAAGCCGCTCGCTGTTCGCAAGATGCAATCCCGGCGACGGCGCGGGCCTGAGTGAGTGGACCGACAATCCGCGGATCGCGCGGCTGCGCTGGATCGAGGATTTTCGCAAACCCGCCGCGGAGGCCGTGAACAAGAGCGTTTCTTCCGCGCAGTCGACCAGTTCGCCAATCATGGCCGCGATACAGGATATTGCCATCGGAGAATTCTCCAGCACCGCGCGCGAAAACGCCCGAAAGACGCTCTATATTATTTCCGACATGATCGAATACACGAGGGATTACAGCCAGTATCCGCGCGCGGGCGACCTGTCGTTCCAACGCTACAAGCAATCGCCGGCCTACCTGAAGTTTCGTACCGACCTGCACGGCGCGACTGTTATCCTCCGCTACGTGACCCGGCAGACCGCCGGCCAGCAGCTGGTGGACGGCACCAAACATATGGAATTCTGGAAGGCCTGGATCGAAGATAACCGTGGCACGTTTGGCGGCGTCAAACGGTTGCAGGGAGCCTAGAGCTCCGATTCCGAAGTTCGAAACGTGGCTCCGCAAAATGCTACGAACTTCGGAATCGGGACACCAGAAATTTACATTTGCTAGTGGTCCTTTAATTCTAACATTCGCAAAGGGGCCGCTGCGAAGGGATGCGAATGTTAGAATTGGACCACTAGCGCCATGGCGGTTTACGAGTTCAAACCCAATTTGCCGCCCGGCCTCTTCAACGGGCTCGTGTTCTTCGGCGTGGTCGTCTTCGGCAGCGGTTACATCATTTTCTCAAAACTGCACGATTTCGGCGCGCTGGCGGCCACCGCCGTCCCGGTCCTGATCATGATCGGCTATGCCGTCTTGCTCGGCGCAAGGCTGTTTCGCCTGCGCGACGACCAATCCGGCGACAACCTCTACTACATGGGGTTCCTGTTCACGCTGACCAGCCTCGCCGTCTCGCTCTACCAATTTTCCGCGGCGGGCTCGGCCGAGCAGATCGTGCAGAATTTCGGCATCGCCATTGCCTCGACCATTGCCGGCATCACCTTGCGGATCATGTTCAACCAGATGCGCCGCGATCCGGTTGAGACCGAGGCCACTTCCCGGCTTGAATTGGCGGAAGCTTCGCGGCGGGTGAAGCGCGAACTCGAAAGTTCCATTCTCGAATTCGGCTACTTCCGGCGCATGACCCAGCAATCCATCACCGACGCGCTGGATGAGGTGCGGGAAAGCATCGGCAAGGCGCATCAGCATTTTTCCGGTGAACTGGAGAAACTGGCGACGAGCGCGAGCGTGCCGTTCGAAGAGTCCTCCCGGATTTCAGGTGCAACGCTGTCGAGCCTGAACCAAAGGACGGCCGAGGTCATGGAAATATCCAGGCAGCTGGTTCAGGAAGGCGAAGAGCTCGCCAAAAACACCACGAGCATTGTCCGGTCGATCGATGCGCTTTTCGCCCGCCTCGCCGCGCACCAGACCTCCGAAGAAGCCGTCGGGACCCAATTGGTCCCGATGATCGAGCGCCTGACCGAGTCGGTGGACGCGCTGAACGACAACGCTCAAACCCAGGCCAGGAGCGCGGAGATCAACTTGCGGCACGCTCATAGCGTCGTTGTCGCAATGAAGGAACTTCTGATCGAGATCCAGGCCACAAAAAGAGGTATCATCCCGCGTGCGCTCGGCTTCATGACGCCACGATCAAACGACAATCCGAGATAGGGTCAGCTTCGGTGGAAGGACAGATACTCCAGCAGCGATCATCGTACCGGCGGGGCCTGGTGCTCGGCCTCACCATGGCCGAGATCATGGTGCTGTTGGTGTTCTGCCTCCTGATCGCGATGGCGACCTTCTTGAAGCGCGAAGAGACCAGGCGCGTCGCCGCCGAGCAGGAGCTCAAGGAAGAGAAGGCGCAAAACGAGCACATCCGCGAGGTGGTTAACTCACTGAGCCAGAGCGCGGCGGTGGCCGAGAAAGTCGAAAGCCTCTCGGGTTTGAGCGACCCCCAGGCGATCGACCAGTACTGGCGCGAACTGGTGGATAGCCGCAGCGTCGTCAAGGAGATCGAGAAGAACCTGAGCGTGAAGGAGCTTCGCGAAAGCCTTGCCAATATCGCGGCGCTGCGCGCGAGCGGCATCGACGTCGACAAGGCCATTCATGATGCGGAGATCGTGGGTGCCATTAATCGGGCGATGACCAAGCCCGGCGACCCGCCGGTGTCGGCCCAGGCCGTGCTCGATACGCTGGCGCGCGGCACGGCGCAAGGCTCCGGCGGCCACCAATGGCCGCCGATCATCCGGATGAGCGAGGCCGACGGCTATTTCTTCAAATCGGGAAGCGCGGAGTTGTCGCCGACCTTCCAGGAAGCATTGGTCACCAAGACCCCGGCTGAGATTCTCAATTACATCCGCAAATACGACGTCGATATCATCGAGGTCGTCGGTCACACGGATGAGCGGCCGATCGGCGTTCGCCAATATTCCAACCTCGATCGCGATCTGTTGCCGGTTTTGAAGAACGATGCCGGGGTCGTCAGTCTGGTGCCTGCGGACAATGCGGGACTGGGGCTTGCACGCGCGGTCGCAGTGGTGAGCGTGCTGCGCCAAAGCCCGCTGCTGGCCGGGTACAAACTGATTCCGTTGTCGGGCGCGCAACTCGTGAACACCGACGAAACGCTCGCCATTTCGGGCTCGCCCGGCGACATTCAGCAGCGCCGCCGCATCGAAATACGCTTGCGCAAATCCTCAAGCAGCGAGGCGACCGCCAGTATTCCTTCTTTAGCGCCTGTCGTGCCGCGCTAGTGTGCGCTCAATCTAGCGGCGCTGCACCGGCGGATATTGCTGCGGCGCTTCGGCGCGATCGTACATCGTGTAGTCACGCATAATCTCGAAAATCCTGTTGTCTGCCGACGCATGCTGAGCGTTCATAGCGCGCTCGGAAAGCACAAGAAATTTTCCTTCCCGGTAGACGCTTTTGAACAGTTCGCCGGCGACAGGCTCCGCCGGTTCGGCGTCGCAATAGGAAACCGAAATGGTGCGGGCTGCGGAAGCGGCGTGCGAAGAATCCACGGCTGGACCAATCCGGAGCCGGTAATCCCTGAAGTGCTGCTCGCGCCCCGCGCGCTGGATCGAGCGATGCTGGGCGTTCTGACGCCACCGGATGAGAGCGTCCTCATCCACCCACCATTGGTGCGAGAGGATGACTTCGGGTCTGTCAACGCTGGTGTAGCGATCGATGAACAGCACGCCGCCATTGCGTTCCAGTTCCGGCTTCAGAACGGCTGCCAATTCGAAATACCGCGCGGCGTGCCCATCGAGCGGGGTCACCTCAAAAAACAGTCCAATCATAGACCTTGCCTTTTTCGCCAGCGCTCGCGGACCGACTTTTTAAAATATAACCACGAGCCGCGCAAAGGGGGACGGGCAAACTTCGCCGCCCGGCCTCTGCGCATACAGGCGAGGGCGCCGAACGGAAGCGGGCCCTACTGGCAGATCTTGCCGTCGCAGTGCTCGGAGCACCATGCGTGGCTGTCGGCGTCGGGATAGCCGAGGTGACGCCCATTCTTGCGGCACTGCTCGTAAGTGTGCGCGATGGGAATGCGGACCATTTTGCCCTGCGGGTCGGGGAACATCACGGTGTCCTCTGCCCGAACGGTGTGGCCGGCTCCCACCAGCAGAGCCACAACAGTCATGTATCGTAACAAGACTTTCATGCGTTCCCCTCCGATTGTTATGCACCAACCAGCGCATTCTTGCGCAGGCCTGTTCGCCCTGCATCCCCGATGAAATCCGCGCTCTCGCGGCGCCAGTTCATCGGCGAGGCGATCGCTGCAATCTTAGCGGGAATAGCAAAAAGCGGCAACGCCGGGACGGCCAGCGGCAAGCGACCCTCTCAGGGCCACTGGAGGTCGGCTATGACGTTAGTAATTCCGCCGGCCGGAACTGGCTTGCAAGAACGACTGGTCGATCCTGATCCTGTGAGACAGTCTTTACTTCAGTGCTGATAGACGAGCCTTGCGCTGATCGTGCCGTCGAGGCCGCGAATTTCATCCAGCAATTCGTCGCAGTCGTGGCCAACCAGATCCAGATCGAGCACGACATAGCCAATCTCGCTGTCAGTCTCGAGGTATTGTGCCGCGATGTTGATGTCGCGCTGGAGAAACACCTCGTTTAGGCGTCTTAGCATTCCCGGTACGTTGTGATGGACATGGCTGAAACGCACGCCGTGGGCGCGCGCATGAAGCTGCACTTGTGGAAAATTGACCGCGCCCATGGTCGAGCCGTTGATGCAGTAGTCGAG
>Ga0208193_1000636_pt1 | contig 17633 bp, 11 predicted proteins | sample June2015DPH_17_2_FD_184716 | JGI IMG/M metagenome (GOLD analysis project Ga0208193, IMG submission 184716) | Peatland microbial communities from SPRUCE experiment site at the Marcell Experimental Forest, Minnesota, USA - June2015DPH_17_10... | ecosystem: Environmental > Terrestrial > Soil >... | reverse complement strand
GCCGGCTGGCGCTTTCGACTAGCCAAGACAATCACCTGACTTGGTCAAACGGTCCAGGCTCCCCTTCGCATTGTTCTTCGCCCGATGCTCCCTTATTTCCTCGAAAGTTCGCCCATCACCTTCTAGAACGGCTTCATGTTTTGTGAATTCCTGCCATCGAAGTATCGCGACATCAACATATCTCGGCTCGATCTCAATGCCCCGCGCAACTCGTCCGATTTTCTCAGCGGCGAGAAAGATGGTACCTGAACCCGCGAATTGATCGAGTACGACATCGCCGCGGCTGGTGCAATCGAGAAGGGCGTCGACTACGAGCGCTGTGGGCTTGACTGTCGGATGAGAGGCGAGTGCTTTCATTCGATCCTGGCCAAAGCCGTTGGCGCCAGCATACGTCCAGACGTTTGAGCGATTGCGTCCAAAGCGGCCGAGTTCGATATTGTTGCAGTGAGCTCTTCCTCCGACCTTGAATACGGCGATCAGTTCATGCTGCGATCGATAGAAGGAACCCTGACCCGCATTGGTCTTATTCCATACAACCAAATTCAACATATCGTCGTATATTTCGCGCCCTACCTTGACTAGGGCATCGATATGCCGCCAGTCCATGCAGACGAAATGCACGGCGTGTTCGGTAGACACGCGGATGCCATTGGAAAGTGCCTCTGACAAAAATGTTTTGAATTGATTGGGCCGCATTTCGCCTGATGCGAATGCAAATTCAGGATGCCTATGCTTGCCGCGGCCGCCGATCGATCTCACGCGAACATTGAAGGGAGGATCACAGAAACAGGCGGTGGCCAACGTCCCGTTCATAAGGCGCCTAAAGCTGTCGGCTTCTCGTGCGTCTGCACATGCTAGTCGGTGTTTGCCAAGGGCCCAGACGTCGCCTCGTTGTGACGTAGGAATTTCTGGAGCAGGCGGCAGTTCGTCGCCAGTCTCGTTATTGTGTGACGCCATGTCAGCCAAAAGAAGATCAATTTCGGCTGTTTCAAACCCAGTCAGTGAAACATCGAGCCCCTCATTGGGAAGTAGTTCTGCTAATTCTGGCAGCTCCAAGGCCAGCATCTCTCGATTCCAGCCCGCCTCGGCCGCAATCTTGTTATCGGCGACGAGATAGGCGCGTTTCTGCGCCTCCGTCAGATGGCTGAAGCGGATCACCGAAACAGCAGTCAAGCCGGCAAGCCGAGCAGCTTCCACGAAGCCATGGCCAGCGAGAATGGTGTTATTGTCGTCCGCGATAACCGGCTTTGTTTGGCCAAAAGACTGAATACTGGCTTGAAGCAGTTTTAACTGCTTTTTTGAATGGGTTCTGGCGTTCTTGGGATTGGGACGTAATGCCGCAAGCGGCAGCCGTTCGATCGTTGGCAGGTTTATTATATTGAGGCGTGCGATTTTTCTTGAACCGATGTCGCTTCTGACCATTTGCGTCTCCGTGATAAGCGTTGATCACGACAGAAACGCAGCAAGAGAGAAAAGTCTAAGGCACTAAATCCGAACCGCTTTCAGCAAGTCGCCGTCGTTTAAGCCGGCGATGCGCGGGGCGGGGATCAAACGTGGGATCGCCAAATTCCAACCGTGTTGCTAGCGTCAGAGGGTCAGTGAAATCACCTGCAACATCGTCCAAAGTGTAGGCGCTGCAACCCAACTTAGCTGGAAGGTCTCCCTCCAAAGCAAACTCGTGCGCGGCAGACACGGGGCTTCGTTTTCGACCCCGCGGTACCGAAAGTGCGGGGCGAAGCTTTTGTAGTATGTCGGATAGTTTCTGATGCCCATGCGGTTCACCGTCGACAAGAGCTTGCAACAAAGGCAACAGATCCATTTCCCTCAACCCCACTTCGCAGCAAATCGTATCGACGATGGATGATTCGTCGGCAACCTGCAAAAGGTAGCAAGCTTGATCTTGGGAGGTCTTTCCGAAATGGGACGTTGCTAATCCTCGGATAGCCTTGACCACCGTAGGACGCAATCGCTCCTCCTTTGCTCGACGGCTTCCGGATTTCACCAATAAATGGGCCAGACCCCGAGCGCTTATCGGATTGAATCCATGCTCCTGAAGCATCGGTTCGTAACCGCGCGACGCTGGTAATTCACCTACCTTCATTGCAGCCGCGCCGATCATGCAGGAAAGCGAGACGAAATTCAGCAGGTGATCTAGTTCGTTCTCGGTCAATCTAGCTTTGGGATCGGGGCACGGTTCGGCGGAGAACAATGCGTCAGCCAGAAAGTTAGCGACGTTGTGCAGCTCAGACGTGGTCGTCGCGTCAATCGAAATTCCATATTGGGGCGACGCTGCCCAACGTTGGATGAGTTCGACAAAATTGGCTTCAAAATTCTCTGGCTTGGGAGATAATAATCCATTTTCCCTAGCTGCGTTAACGCTATGGATAAACAACGCGATCATGTCGGGCCACTGCTCGGCGACTCGCAACGAAGTATTGTCAGGAATATCAGCCATTTAGAGGCCTTCCGAAGACACCCCATGATCATGACCGGATGCTATCATCCGCAGCGGTGTCATTCCAAGGCACTAATTCAGCGGATTCCCGTTCCGACCGTTGCCTTCTGCGCAGTGGTGGGTCAGAGAGCCCAAATTCGCATAATATTGGATTTGGAATGAATAACGTCTCCGCGTGTCTCTGCCCAAGTCCGCTTTCAGAGGAAGAGCAGAAAACATTTGCTTGAGCTGAAAGTCTCTCGGTTTGTGAAGGTTTGCGGATGCCGGCCCGATGATGGTGGCGCGGCGCGCACCGGGGCCGGCGTACGCAAACCTCCAATGGAGGAAACCGCGGGAGGTATGGCGGGGTGGCGCGTCAGACGCTGCGGGGATTTGACGGCTGTGAGTGCGAGTACAACTTTTGCGATTGCGAATGGGTGAAAACGCCTTTCGCGGCTCCTGTGATTTCAGAGAGTTAGGCGTTGTAAAAAGGGCACATATTACAACTTTTGCGTTATGTGCCTGATGGCAGTTTTTGTGCCGCATCGCTCGAACAAATATTTCCACGTGATAGTATCCAACGGAATTGTTTCGAGTTCGGCTTATATATCATGACTCATTTCCAACCGCATCGGTTCGCGTATTCGAACTATCCGCGACGCAGATGTCGGTACGCTACGTTCGGTGCGCTCCCAACGCTGTCGGTACGAGATCGCGCGATCATCGTGCTGAACATCGGTTCTGGGGATAAGGATATGCTTCTGGCCCTTCATCGTCAGGCAACACGCTCCCGTCGTCAATCCATGGCCGTGCCGCTCGCCGCAGCGCCCTACCGCGCGAGCGGTTTAGTCCCCTGGCCTAAAGCAGACATCGAGAATGCGTGGGCGCGATCTCGTCGTCCAAAATGTTGTAAGTTGGCGATCAATTCGCGGCTTCGGACAGGATAATCACCGCATGCATGATGACCCAATTTTTATGTTTTCGAACCCTGTTAGCGTCTGCCGCGCGGTAGCAACCCGGAAACGACACTGCCCAGTTTGAGACGTAGACGATCGAGAGAAAGATAGATCACTGGCGTCGTGTAGAGCGTGAAGACCTGACTGAGAATCAGCCCTCCCATCACGGTGATGCCGAGCGGTTGACGCAGCGATGCTCCCTGGCCGATGCCGATGGCGAGCGGCACGGCGCCGAGGACCGCCGCGGCCGTGGTCATCATGATCGGCCGCAGACGTATCACCGCCGCCTCGTGAATGGCCTCCTTCCCGTCACGCTTCTCGTGGCGTTCCAAATGGATCGCGACATCGATCATCATGATAGCGTTCTTCTTCACGATGCCGATGAGGAGGATGATGCCGATCAGCGCGATCATCGAGAACGGCACGTCGAACAGCAGGAGCGCCAGCGTGGCGCCTATCCCGGCCGAGGGCAGCGTCGACAGAATGGTCAGTGGATGGATGGTATTCTCGTAGAGAATGCCCAGCACGATATATACGGCTACAAGTGCTGCGAGGATCAAAAGCGGTATTGTGGCCAGAGATTGAGCAAAAACCTGCGCGGAGCCCTGGAAGTTGCCGTGGATCGAGGCGGGCGCACCCAAGTTGCGCATCGACGAATCTATCACGGCCTGTGCGGCGCTGAGCGATCCTCCCGGCGGTAGGTTGAACGAGATCGTCGCCGCGATGAGGCCGCTCTGGTGGTTGACCTGGATCGCCGTATGGTTGTTGACGGACTTAGCCAGGGCGGACACCGGCACCATCGTTTCGGCGGCCGTACTATCGGCGCTGCCGCTGGACGTGCCGCCACGGCTGTTGGATATTGCGTTCGTCGCCTGGTTGGCCTGGGCATTGGCATTGAGCGTATTCGTGCTCGACGAAGCCGCCTGGGGCGCCACGACCGATGCGAACGCTTTAACGCCGCTGACCGTACCGCCCGGCATCTGCGTCTGCTGCGTTCCGGTCACATTGCCGGCTGCCGTGCTGAAGAAAATCCGACTGAGTTGCTGCGGATATTGCCAGTACTTCGGCGCGACCTCCATCACCACGAAATACTGGTTGTACGGATTATAGACGGTCGAGACAGTGCGCTGACCGTAAGCGTCGTAGAGCACTGCGTCGATCTGATTCGGCGTGAGGTTGTAACGAGCCGCCGTGGCCCGGTCGATCGTCACATAGGTCTGCAGGCCGTTCTGCTGCATATCCGTATTGACGTCGCTCAATTGACCCGGATGCTTGCCAAGCTCGGTGACCAGTTCCGGAACGAGTTTGTATATTGCATTGGCATCGTCACCGCTCAGGGTATACTGATATTCTGCCGCCGATTGCCTGCCGCCGATATGCAAGTCCTGCTGCGCCTGCAGGAATAGCCTTGCCCCGGAAATGTCGTTCAGCTTGGGGCGCAACCGCTCAACGATCCGCTCTGCCGAAACGCCTCGCTCCTCCAGCGATTTGAGCTGGATGTAGATATTAGCGGTGTTGCCGGCGCGGCCGGCGGAACCAGAACCGGCGAAGCCGAAGACCGAGGCAACCCCGGGATCTTTCTGCACGATCTCCTGCAACTGGGCGAGTTTTTTGGACATCGCCGGAAAGGAGATGGCCTGATCGGCGATGATCTGTCCGAGCACGATGCCCGTGTCCTGTTCGGGGAAGAACGTCGACGGCAACAGCTTGAATAAATAGACGTTTCCCACGATCAGGCCGATCAGAACGAGCCCGACCAGCAGAGTGCGATCAAGCACAACATGCAGTCCGCGCGCATAGGCATTCTTGAATCGGTCGAACTGGGTCTCCGCCCAGACGGCCCAGCGCGCCCTGGAATGCAACTCCGCGCGCAGTTTGAGGACGTGGGCGCACATGCACGGCGTAATGGTGAGCGAGATCGCCATCGAGAACAGGATGGCGATCGACAGCGTCACCGCGAACTCGTGAAACACGAGACCGACCGTACCCGGCATCAACAATATCGGAATGAACACCGCGATCAGGGACAGGCTCATCGAGATCACCGTGAAAGCGACCTCGGCGCTGCCGCGCAGGGCCGCTTCCCGTGGACTGAGGCCCGAGTCGAGATGGCGCACGATGTTCTCGAGCACGACGACCGCGTCATCCACGACGAAGCCGGTGCCTATGGTCAGCGCCATCAGCGAAAGATTGTCGATACTGTAGCCGAGCAGATACATCGGCCCGAACGTGCCGATGATCGACAATGGCAAAGCCACCGCCGGTATCCAGGTCGAACGCACCGATTGGAGGAAGACGAAAACCACGGCGATCACCAGCATCACGGCAATGCTGAGGGTGCGTTCGGTGTCGCCTACAGCGGCGTTGACCGACTGCGAGCGATCCATGGCGATGTTGACATGCACGCCGGGCGGCAGTGTCGCCTCGACCGACGGCAGGACCTTCCGGATTTGCGCGTCGGTCTCGACGATGTTGGCGCCGGGAATCGGATAAACGATGACGCCAACTGCGGACTTGCCATTGTATAGGCCGACATTGCGGATATTCTCATTCGCGTCGATCACCTCGGCGACATCGTGCAACAGGACCGGTGAGCCGCTGCGGTAGGCGATAACGAGATCCCTGTAGTCCGCCGCGACGCTTGCCTGATCGTTGGAGGTGACCTCGAAGCGTTGATCGCCCTGATCGATATCGCCCTTGGCGCTGTCCGCGTTGGCGGCGGATACCGCAGCGCGGACGTCTTCCATGCCGATCCCGTAACTGTTGAGCTTGTCCGGTTCAAGCTCGATGCGCACGGAAGGTAACGCGGCGCCGCCGAGGGTGATTTGGCCAACGCCGCTGACCTGGGAAAGCTGTTGCTGAATCACCGTATCGGCGCTGTCGTAAAGCTGCGCCTTGGTCAGCGTGTCCGACGTCAGCGCCAAAATCATGATCGGCGAATCGGACGGGTTATATAGGCGCCAGGTCGGATTGCCGCGCAAGGTCGTCGGCAGGTCGGCTCGCGCCGCCTGGATCGCGGCCTGGACATCGCGCGCGGCGCCGTTGATGTCGCGGCTGACCTCAAATTGGGCGACGATCCGCGCCGCGCCGACATAGCTGGTCGAGGTCAGTTCGGTTACGCCAGCGATCGTGGCCATGCGCTTTTCCAACGGCTCGGCGACGGTGGCGGCCATGATTTCAGGTGCGGCTCCCGCCATGGTCGCCTGCACGACCACCACGGGAAAGGTGATGTTCGGCAGGGGCGCCACAGGCAGGTGGAAATAGGCGAGCGCGCCCGACAGGAAGATCGCGATGGCCAGCAGCGTCGTCGCCACCGGCCGGTCGATGAAGAGGGCGGGGATGCTCACGGCGGGCTCTCGGCCAGAGGCTGGCCCGGTCTGCGGCGGCGGAATCGCTTCGCGAGGCGGTCGAAGGCGAGGTAGATCACTGGTGAGGTGAACAGCGTCAATACCTGGCTCAGGGCAAGACCGCCGATGATCGCCAAGCCCAGCGGCCTACGCAGTTCGGAGCCCGTGCCGGAGCCGAGCAGCATCGGCAGAGCGCCAAACATCGCCGCGAGCGTGGTCATCAGAATGGGCCGGAAGCGTAGCAACGACGCCTCGAAAATCGCTTCCTCGGGCGACTTGCCATGCTCACGCTCGGCTTCGAGAGCAAAGTCGACGATCATGATCGCGTTCTTCTTGACGATGCCGATGAGCAGGACGATGCCGATGATGCCGATCACGTCGAGATCCTCGCCGGCGATCATCAGCGCGAGGAGCGCCCCGATGCCGGCCGAGGGCAACGTCGAAAGAATCGTCACCGGATGAATGAAGCTCTCGTACAGCACGCCCAGCACGATGTAGACGGCGACGAGCGCCGCGATCAGCAGGTACACCTCACTCGAAAGGGAATCCTCGAAAGCCTGCGCTGCGCCCTGGAAGCTGCTCGTGATCGACGGCGGCAGATGCACCGCCCGAATCGCCCCGTTGATTTCATCGACGGCCGTGCTGAGCGAAGCATCCGCGGTTAGATTGAACGATACGGTGACCGCGGGAAACTGCGCCAGATGGCTGATTACGAGCGGCGTCTTCCCGACCTTGATATCGGCAATGGCGGAAAGCGGCACCTGACCCGTGCTGGCCGTCTGGGTGGGCAGATAGAGCGACCCCAAGGATTTCAGGTCGGGCAGGCGATCGCGCCTGGCCACGAGGATCACGCGGTACTGCGTCGACTGGTTGAAGATCGTCGTGACGATGCGCTGGCCGAGCGCGTCATAAAGCGCGTTGTCAATCGTTGCCGGAGTGATGCCGAAGCGCGCGGCAAGCTGTCGATTGACCTGGACGTTAACCGTCAACCCCTCGTTGTTCAGGTCGCTGGTGATGTCGGTGATCGAACTGATCTGCCTCATCTTGTCAACGATCTGCGGCACGTATTTCGCAAAGTCCTGCTGGTTCGGCCCGCGCAGGACGAACTGATACTGATTGGGCGAAATCGTCGTATTGAGCGTGAGATCCTGTTCGGGTTGCAGGTAAAGCTTGATCCCTGGAACGCCCGCCACTTCGCGTTGAATGCGCCTTGCGATCTGCTCGGCGGTGAGCGAACGGTCGTCGACTCCCTTGAGATTGAGCAGAAAGCGGCCGTTGTTCAGAGTGGCGTTGGTGCCGTCGATCCCGACATACGAGGTTAGGCTGGTCACGTCAGGATCTTTCAGGATCGCGTCGGCGAGCGCCATCTGCCGCGCTGCCATCGCCTGGTACGAGACCGAGTTGTCGGCGACGCTGATCCCCTGGATGACGCCGACATCCTGCACCGGAAACAGTCCCTTCGGAATAACGACGTAGAGGTATCCCGTCAGCGCCACGGTGACGATCGCTACGAGCAGGGTCAGTCCCTGATGGCGCAGCACCCAGCGCAGGCCGCGCTCGTAGGCGCCCAGCGTCCTGTTGAACAAGCCTTCGCTCATGCGTTCGAATCGACTCGGATCGCGTTCGGACTGGCGCCGCAGCATGCGCGCGCAGAGCATCGGCACGAGGGTCAACGAGACGATGCCGGAAAGCACGATCGTGATCGCGAGCGTGACCGCAAATTCGCTGAACAGGCGTCCGATCACACCGCCCATGAACAACAACGGGATGAGCACCGCGATCAGCGACACGGTCAGCGAGAGAATAGTGAAGCCGATCTGCCCGGCCCCGGCCAGTGCCGCTTCGAGGGGGTTCATGCCCTCCTCGAGATAGCGCACGATGTTCTCGATCATCACGATCGAATCGTCGACGACGAAGCCGGTGGCGATGATCAGCGCCATCAGCGACAGGTTGTCGACCGAGTAGCCGAACTTGTACATCACTGCCAATGTGCCGATCAGCGAAACCGGCACGGAAATGCTCGGAATGATTGTCGCCGACAGATTCCGCAGAAAAACGAAGATCACCAGGACGACGAGCGCGATTGCGAGCGCGAGTTCGAAGAAGGCGTCGCCGACCGAGGAGCGGATCACCCCGGTGCTATCGGCCACGATGTCGACATGCATCGACGGGGGTAGGCTCGCCAGCAGCTGTGGCAATTGTCGTTTGATTTGGTCGACGGTCTTGATGACGTTGGCGCCCGGCTGGCGCTGCACGTTGAGCACGATCGCCGCCGTGTGATTGAACCAGGCGCCTTGCTCGATATCCTGAGCGGCCTGACTGACCGTGGCCACGTCGCGCAGCAGGACCGGCGAACCACCCTGGTAGGCAATGACGGTGTCGAGATAGTCCTGCGGATCCGAAATCTGATCGTTGTCGTTGATCGTGTAGTCGAGTTCGGGGCCGTCGAAATTACCCTTCGGCTGGCTCAGCGTGATGTCGCTGAGCAATGTGCGCAGATCGTCGATGTTCAACCCGTAGGCGGAGAGCTTTTGCGGGTCCGCCTCCACTCTGATCGCCGGGACGTTGCCGCCGGACGGGTTGACGAGTCCGACGCCCGGCACCTCGGCGATCTTCGAGGCGAGTCGATTGTTGGCGATGTCCTGTAACTGGGTGAGCGACATCGCGTTGGACGTGACAGCCAGCGTCAGGATCGGCTGGTCCGCCGGATTGACCTTCGCGTAGGTCGGGGGCGCCGGCAGGCCGCTCGGCAACAGGCTGTTGGCGGCGTTAATCGCCTCCTGTACGTTCTGCTCAGCGACGTCGAGATTCAGCGACAGATCGAATTGCAGAGTGATAATCGAGGCTGTCGCGGAACTGAGCGAGGTCATCTGCTGCAGGCCGGGAATCTGGCCGAGTTGCACCTCGAGCGGCGCCGTCACCGTTGTCGACATCACCTGCGGGCTCGCGCCCGGATAGAATGTCCGCACTTGGATCGTCGGATAGTCAACGTCGGGCAACGACGATACGGGCAGGAAGCTCACCGCGACGAGGCCGACGAGCACGAGGGCAATCATCAGAAGCGTCGTCGCCACCGGCCTGAAGATGAACGGGCGGGAGATGTCCATCTATGGCTTTTGCGGCTGTTGCGGCTGATCCGCCTGGGGACGCGATGCGTCGCCGCTGTCAGTCTTCTTTGCGGGCGGAGACGATTCCGGAGCAGAGGAATTCTGTGGCGCCGGTGGCGCGGCGACCTTGATCCTGGCGCCGTCGCTCAGGCGGTCGGTCCCTTCGGTAACGACGGCGTCGCCGACATTGAGGCCGTCGGAGATGACGGTGTTCTTGCCGTCGCTCGGCCCGAGCATCACCTTATGCACCGAAACCGTATCGTTCTTGTCGACGAGATAGACGTAATTGCCCGGCGCCCCGCTCAGCACGGCTGACGTCGGCACCAGCACGGCCTGACGCAACGTGTCCACGAGCAATTGAATATTGACGAACTCGTACGGCGACAGCGCCTCGTCGTCGTTGGCAAACATTGCACGCAGCGTAACGGTGCCGGCGCTCACGGTCATCAGATTGTTGATGGCGTAGAGCGTCCCGGTCGCGAGCTTCTCACTGTTGTCGCTGGTATAAGCGGTCACCAGCAATTTCACGCCTGCCGTACGGAAGCGCTGCACCACTTTGGCGAGATCGTTCTGGGCAACCGTGAACTGGACCGTCGTCGGCTTGATGGTCGTTATCGTGGCAAGTCCTGTGCTTGATGAGCCGGTGATGTAGTTGCCCGGATCGACGAGACGCAGGCCGACCCGCCCTGCGACCGGCGAAGTGATGCGGCAGTAGGCCAGGTTGAGCTTCGCGGTCTCGATCGCGGCCTGGTCGAGCTTCACCGTCCCCTCGTTCTGATGGACGACGTAGACCTGGTCTTCGGCCTGTTGACGCGCGATGGCGCTTGTGGTGACCAGATTCTGATAACGTGCGAGGTCCATCTTCGCCTCGTCGAGCGAGCCTTGATCGCGTTGGAGTGTTCCGATGGCTTGGTCGAGCGCCGCCTGGTACGGGCGGGGGTCGATCTGAGCCAGCAATTGGTCCTTCTCCACGTCCTGCCCTTCCTTGAAGGGCACTTCGGTCAGATAGCCGCTTACGGCCTGGTTCGGCATGACGGTGATTGTGGCAGTCGGCGTGACGGTCCCCAGTTCATTCAGGATGACCGGCATGTCGCCGCGCGTTGCCTGCGCGACCGTGACGACTTGCGCCGTGACAGCTCTCGCGTGTGGCTTCTGTGCGATGATGTGCCACAGCATGAAGCTGATCAGGATCAACGCCGCCAGAACCACGATCCACAGCAGACCTCGACGGCGCGGATCGTTGCCCGTTTGTACGTTCGCAATTTCGCTCATGCCATTGGCCTGCCCGACGACGCGATATCAGTTCTCAAGTTCGAGCCCGCCATGATCGGCCAGCCCGTAGGCTGACGACGCCGCGGACCGCAGGGCAAGACAGGAGCCAGCGGCAAGATCGCCTCCGTTACGGGCGTTCGGTATCTGTGTCCATCTAAATCACTTTTCTGAGAGTCGATCCAGAAAGTTCTTGAGTTTGAAGAATCGGTTGCGATTATAGAAGAACCAACCTGTCGCGACGATCGGTCAGGATCGCTACTAGAGCCTCTGTTCAGCCAATAACCTCCATTAAAGCCGGAGATTTGATTGGGAACCGCCTGTTGCGGTCCGAGCCGTCACGTTGCGACCTTACTCAGCGAGAATTCTGACTCACGCGGGCTGACGCCAAGTAACGCGGACAGTCCGCTCGTTGCGGTATGCGTGCGAGCACATGCGCAGTAGCCAGCCGCGATGCGATCTTACCGCGGGTTCCGTCGGCGGGCGGCAAATCGCCGCGCCAGCCGACGACGCGGCGGCTTCGGGTAAACTGCCGTGCTTCAAACGATCCCGGCGGGCTGATCCGGACCTGGCCGAGACGGATCCCCTTGGCTCGCGGCGCCTAAAGAGAATTTTAGGCGACGCTGAGCGAACCCGATGATCGGATTTTTTGTTTCTGAAACCATCTGCCTTGGGTCGACGCGATGAGTATCAGACCATGAATCAGAATAACGCGAAAACAGCGGCGAACGCCCGGCCTCGAAGAACGACCATTTCGACGTGCATCAAATGCGGCGGTCAGAAATTCGAGATCGTCCTGACACAGCAGACGGGCTCGGCATCGAGGCTGAGCCTGGTGCAATGTGCTTCTTGTGGAACCCCAACTGAAGTCATTGATCCAGATTTGCCGGGCCGATTTAATTGGTTCGAGCGGTTGATCATATCAATCGGCAACAGACTGAAGCGCTAGCGAAGGCAGCTAACGTCCTGTTGGTCCATGGAATGTACACCCGGGCACAAGCAGAATCGGCGAGTGCCAGGGCAAAGAGCGAATTGCCGATCAACAGCGTTCGCATAATGTTGGATTCGGAATGTCAGCTTTTGAGGGTAAGGCAGACTTAGCATGGGTGCTAGCCCGGAGGGAGTAGCGATTTCGCAAGGCACGCGTGCGGTCAGAGATTTCTTTTACATGATAAAGCGAGCGCGTCTGCTGGAATTATCGCCTGCCAGACAACGTGACAATGGTGATTGCCGTGCTCCGCGTGGCCCGGACTACAAATTTGCGCTGCTACAAGATCCGGGGTTCAATCTCAAAGGCCGGTATTGGGGCAGATTGCTCAGCCGCATCCGTTCGAATCCGTGGTGGACCTTCAAGTGAGTAAAACGCATCTCGACACGTTTGCGCTCGTTACGTGCCTTCATGAAGGCTTTGGTGTTCCGCATCAACCTGCGCGCTACATCCCGGGCATATTCGTTGATATCGCGTGGAACCTGGCGCGCGGGCGTGTTGGGGCAGCCCTTCAATTTGAGCGTACATGTATCCGGCGAAAGACATCGCTCTGCCGAAACCGATGGAAGCGATTCTCCGAGAATGTCGAATGGTGCGGAACCTTGTCATTAAGTTCGAGCCTGCGGAACCAACGGTAAGCCAGGTGCAGCTCAACTTCCTGGGTGAGCTTGGCCAAATCTGGTGATAGAGACGACGTCCTCGACGGCATTTGCCGAAAACCAATGGGTCGGCCGACGAATCCGATTGGGTCAATCGGTCAAGCTCGAGATCATCGCTCCCACGCCACGGTGCGCGGTGCCGCTGCTTTCGCACGGGGCGTTGCCTGCTTCTCCCGCCGCGGTTGGTGCTGTGAATTGAACAGGGTGGTGTTTCCGCTGCTCGAGCCGGGACAGTTTCCGTGCCTCGGAGTATACGCCACCGCGCTGTCATTTGGCTCCATCCATCGATGAGACCCGGTGTCTCTCGAATGAGGACATCGCTCTCCGGGGTCAAACCGACGCGCGGTCCCTGACGGCTGGCTCCGTGCCGCTGCCGAACCGAAGTCACAGATGACTATTGCGACACGGAGTGGCACGTAGCTTGCATGATTCGTCATCAGGCAAAATGACAGAAACACGCAACAGGAAAGTTTGGGTGAGAACAAAAAAGGTCCGACGAACTAGAGGAGATCCTGATGAACGACAAGGGCGAGGTGGCGCAGAAATATCGCAAGATCATGCCTTGGGTGCCGATCGAGGGCTGGTATCCCGGCAATTGCACCTACGTTTCCGATGGACCCAAGGGCCTCAAGGTTTCGCTGATCATCTGCGACGACGGCAATTATCCCGAGATCTGGCGCGACTGCGCGATGAAGGGCCGAGCTGATCGTCCGCTGCCAGGGCTACATGTATCCGGCCAAGGATCAGCAAGTGGTGATGGCGAAAGCCATGGCGTGGGCCAACAACGTCTATGTGGCCGTGGCCAATGCGGCCGGTTTCGACGGCGTCTATTCCTACTTCGGTCATTCGGCGATCATCGGTTTCGACGGCCGCACGCTCGGCGAGACCGGCGAGGAGGAATACGGCATCCAGTACGCCCAGCTCTCCAAGATGCTGATCCGCGATGCCCGCAAGAATGGTCAATCCGAAAACCATCTCTTCAAGCTGGTGCACCGTGGCTACACCGGGATGATCAATTCCGGCGAAGGCGATCGCGGTGTGGCGGCCTGTCCTTACGAGTTCTACTCGAACTGGATTGCCGATCCCGAAGGCACCCGCGAGATGGTGGAATCTTTTACCCGAACCACCATGGGAACCGAGGAGGCCCCGATCGAGCGGATTCCCAACAAGGTGGCGGCTCATCGCTAGCTCGAGACTTGAGGCTTCGCGCCGGCGTTCTTGCGCCGGCGCGCAAGGGAGGGAGAAGAACTCGCAAATCTGGATCGGCGCCCTGACTTTCGGTCACGATTCGTACGAAACGGCACATGATACTCAACAACAAGGATCCGGCTGCTTCGGTGTCGCCGTTGCGACAGCGAAAAGAAACGTCAACGTGACCTGCAACCCCACTCATTGAAGGATTTGTATTGTTATGGACAGCAGCGTGACTAAACAAGGCTCCGTGGCAGACACCCTCCACGTGACCGAAGATCAGGTCGACCACCTTCTGGGAGACGAGTACGAGCATGAACCCGTGCCAATGAACGCGCGCCGCAGCGCGTTCTCCGTCACGATGGTCTGGATCGGCTTTCCCATGATCATCACCGGCGCCATGACCGGCTCGATTCTCGTGCTTGGCATGGGTTTCTCAAGGGCCCTCACGGCGATGGTCCTCGGCAATATCATCATGTTCGCCTATGTCGGGCTGCTCGGCCTCATCGGTACGAAACGCGGCATGAACTTTGCGCTGATTGCCAGCATCGTGTTCGGCAAGAAGGGCTACGTCTTCGCATCCGGCCTGCTATCGACCCTGCTGCTCGGCTGGTATGCGGTGCAGACCGGAATCACCGGCGCTCTCGTCAGCTCGACTTATGGATTGAACTACGTGGCCATGACGGTGATCGCCGGGCTTCTGTATATCTGCATCACCTTCGTGGGCGTGAAGGGGCTGCATTATGTCGGGCTGGTGTCCGTACCGTTATTCGTTGTACTCGGCTTGTATGTAGCGTTCGACGCCGCGTCTACGAGCACAGCGTCGGCGATCTTCAATTACGCCGGCAACAACGGCGTCGCCACCATGTCGATGGGTGTCGGTCTGACGGTGGTGCTCGCGCTGTTCATCGATGCCGGCACGGTGACCGCGGATTTCAATCGATGGGCCAAGACGCCAACCGCTTCGCTGGTGTCGACCTTCAGTGCGTTTCCGTTCGCCAACCTGATCGCGATGCTGGTTGGCGGCGTGATGACGGCGGCCCTCGCGGTACCGAATGCAAACCCGTTCGGCGCCGACAATATGTTCGGCTACATGAACGGCAAGCAAATGACATGGTTGAGCGGGTTGGCGTTCCTGTTCCTTTACGTTAACCTTGGATCGGTCTGCTCGCACTGCCTCTACAATGCGGCAACTGGCTGGTCGCGAATCCTCGGCAATCACATGCGCGTTATGGCGGTGATTCTTGGCGTCATCGGCATTGTCGTTGCAGCTGGAAATGTGTGGGCGTTCTTCATCCAGTGGCTGTCTCTGCTTGGCATCCTCGTGCCCCCGATCGGGGCGGTCATCCTTGTGGACCAGTATCTGATCCGGCCGAATGCGCAAATCGAGGCTGACTGGCGCCCCGAGGCGTTCATTGCCTGGGCGGTGGGTTCGGTCTGCGCCTTCGTTGTCGAGGAGCGGATGCCATATCTCTCTACCGCGATCTCCGCGGCCCTGGTTGCGAGCATCGTATATTACGCCATTGCCAAACCGCGCAGCGCAGGGGTGGCGGTGGCGAAGCCGTGATGATCGTTGGGGTCGGCCTGCGCAAGGCCGACCCACTTTTCCGGCAGGAATGAGAAACAAGAGCATTCGTTATGAGTATTGATTGCCGATCGCGAGAGGGGCCGCGAAAGGCGGCAGTTTTCCAACGTCTTTGGTTTTGGACTGGCTTCGGTCTCAATATACGCCGGACTTACAGCGCATAGCTCAACGTTGCCGATTTGATGCAGCGTGCGCGGAAGCGGCAGAGCCGTGATGGATTTGCGGGACTCGATACGGGCGATACGTTCCTCAATTCCCAGACGCGTGTTGTGAAAGATCAACGAGACTTCGGTCTGCGGATCTGTCGTGGTTTCGTATTCATCGCGCCAGGCCGGAAGCCAGTAGACCGCATCCTCCCGGTACATGGCGACCCACGCGTCCCATTCATGCTTGTCGAGGTGGCGAGCTTCTCGGATAAGGAATGTTGCGGCTTGCTCAAGCTCGCCAATCAGATGGCTTTCGCAGCTGCGCATTCAATCAGCCGCCGCCACTCCCGATAACCGGCGTAAAAATTTGTCTCGTCGCCAAAGGTAACCGTCCCCAAGGCCTTTTCGGCAGGAGAAATACCGAGTTCCGCCGTATGTCGGCCGTTCTCCATGCCGGGACCAGCCGCGCTGCGGAGATAGCCCCGCGTGTAGCCTGCCTGCGCGGCTTCGTACCCCGCCTGGCAGAATTCATACATGACGTTGTCGTCTGAACTCGCAAGGCCGCTGGGATTGAAAAAATTCTCGTAATTGCGGATGCGCAGGGCGCGCGCCGCGGCAGGCTCTCCCACAGGATGTCGGCAGTTGATCTTCAATTAAGTGCTTCCCCCTGACGCTGTCGGACGTCGTCGGAGCGGTTCCGGCCCGGCGAAGTCTTGTTTACCCCACGAAGGCGCGCTATTGCGCCGGCAACAATCTGCATCACCTCGCCCTCGTCCAATTTTCGACGAGCCCGACCTTTTACCGTTTCTCAAAGCGCTGAACGACGTTCGCCACTCAGCGACCCGGGGAGCGTGGAATTCAGTGTCTTAACACCGAGTGCTTATGAAATCTGCGGCGAGGGCGATGACGAGCTACGGGTTCCGGTTCATCATGAAGAGGCGGCCGATGTTCATGTTCCCGTTCGTCGATCGCGACTGCGTCTAAGGGGGTATCCGGAAGATCAGGAATTCGGTCTCTGGGGAGCAAATGTAAAATCGTGTCAATTTCTGGATCATCCGGGTTCGCTCGGGCAAGCCCAGCCAAGTCATGGATGACCTCGCTTCGAGCCTGCAGTAGTCCAGTACGCGATAAATTGTGGTTAGCAGCTTGGTCGAAGCTATGTACGATGCGATGCAGTCTTCATCGTCAACCCCTGTCTAGTTGGTTAGGCATCTGTGGTGCCATCTTGCCGATAACAGCCGCAGGTAGCAATTCCCCGCGCTGCCAAACGGCAATGACTATAGCTCGCACTTCGCCCGGCAGCGGCTCGTAGTGAACTTCCCGTGCGAGGACTTCGATCGGCTTCCTGTTCATGCCGGCTGCGGCTTCGGCCTGTAGGATCGCCAGGTCCATCATGACGATGTTTTGGCGGCTTCGTTCACGTCGCGGTTGGCGGGCGGATTGCCACCGTATTCTTCCTTCCACCAGACAATCCTCATGAGCCGCTCGCGCATCAAGCGGTACTTTTCGCGGGTGAACTGCATGCGCTCTTCTATCTTGGTGCGGATAATTTGTTGATTCTACTTGAGAATTGAAAATTGGCGCTTGATTTCATTTGGATTTAGATTATTGCTCGCCAGGGTTGTTGGGGGAAACTGATTTGCGGTGCTCGTTTGGGGAAATTCCCGAACGTGGCCTCGTCGGGCTGCTACGTCGACTCCCCAGACGCAGTTGCCGTTTACGCTCGACGGAGAGTTCGTTGCCCCGCCCATTACGCTTCATTGATCTCTTCGCCGGTCTTGGTGGATTCCATCAAGCATTGGAGAAACTTGGGCATCGGTGCGTGTTCGCGTCGGAGATCGACCCTGACCTAGCCGCGCTGTACAGGGAAAATTTCGGCTTTGAGCCACATGGCGATATCCGTGAGTTTCACGGCGAAATTCCACCGCACGATATTCTTTGCGCGGGATTT
>Ga0208193_1000635_pt1 | contig 17638 bp, 17 predicted proteins | sample June2015DPH_17_2_FD_184716 | JGI IMG/M metagenome (GOLD analysis project Ga0208193, IMG submission 184716) | Peatland microbial communities from SPRUCE experiment site at the Marcell Experimental Forest, Minnesota, USA - June2015DPH_17_10... | ecosystem: Environmental > Terrestrial > Soil >... | reverse complement strand
CAGGTTCCACCATGCTGCTTGCGTATAGCCCTGGCGGTTCAGCACATCGTTCATGCCGGCAACTGCCAGCGCGGCAACAGGAGTAGGCTGTTCCCTGGCTGCGCTTTGCACGGTTGACCACATCTCGCTCTGCAGCTTCGTTGTCTCTGCGGCAATCGAGTTAAGCTGCTGCTCATCTGTGACCGTATAGAACAACACGCGCTGGTCCAGATATTGAACCAGCAATTGACGTACTTTCACCGCAGAGTCCCCAGGTAGCAAATCTGCACGGGCGTACTCTGTTCCAATCGCATTGGCCTCTTCTTCTTCATAACTCTTGCGCATATCGTATCGGCTCACCGCCATCGAAAAGGCAAACCCGATGATCAGGGCCAGAAGAGTCAGACTTGCACTCACTGCGAGGTCAAGGTCTTGCCGTTCGCTCTCTTTGACCGGCCGCAGCCGCACCATAAGAAACGCGCCAACCCACACCGAAAACCAAAACCCGAATAGCGAAAGAGCGAAAACCAGAAATGGATAGCGTTGAAGCATGATTCATTTTGCACCTTTAGCCGGATAGCTTCACACTTTTCTAAGTGAGCCCATCCTGAAACTTCACGCTCGCATGACTCCCGTCACAGAAAGGCTTGTTGGACGATTGGCCGCACCGGCATAGGGTCACCCGGTTGCGGACCTCATACACTTCTCCGTCGGCTGAAGTGATGGGGATTCCTCCGCGCACCCAAAGGGGACCGCTGCAGCCCTGTGCAGGGTCTTCCACAAGTCCGATGGACTCGGGAAGATGCGGTTCGATCTTGACGTGCGAGTGTTTGTCCTCAATCACCAGCCGGCCGGAAGGACAGTGGCTTGCTTCGCGTTCCACAGCTTCCTTCACCTGGGGAGAACTCGTCTCCGAGATCTGCTTCCAGATGGAGCCGTCACGGTCACAAAAGCGGGCAAAGGCACATAAGTGCTCCGCATCGTGAAGAACGACCGTCTCACCCTCCATGTGTTTTGCTTGCCGCGCGTATGACGCGCGGCTGGCAGTCTCTGTTCCATCAAAGCCCGTTTTTGCATGGGATCCATCGCAAAACGGCTTGTGATTCGATTGGCCGCAACGACAAAGAGCATACTGCGATGTCACTTCAAAGTGCTTTCCTTCTTCCCACCGTACGGACTCCGCCTGCTCATTGACTCCAATGGTGTACAGCGACAGCGGAAGCGCATTCGTGACAATATACGGACCATTTTTGGCGATTTTGATTTCACTCTTACTGGCCTTGTCCATGTTCGACTCCATTCCTGGTCTGGCGATCCTGCGATGACAGGATAGACGCGGATGGATGGATCAAACAATCGTCGTGCAGTCCTAAAATGTTTGCCGGTGCATTACAGGTTAGTATCCTAACCTCGGTTCGAAGGGCGGTATTCATCGTTGCCCTGCGACTGGCCGGAATGCGAATCGAGCCAGTGACCCATCAGAAGATTCTCATCGGAATCCGGCAGGCCCTCGGTTTGTGCGGACGCTTTGAGTAGTTTTTTGCGAAGTTCGGCAGCACGCTGCGCCTCCGCGGCCTTCTCCGCGCCCGCCATCGAGTTGAGATGGGCGGCGGAGTGATTCATTGAAGCACCGTGAATATGCATTGCTTTCCTCCTGCAGACTCAAGGCGCAGTTTGCTTTCCAGAATCCTTGTCGAAAGCTGAGAAAACACTCATTCGCCGTCCGGCCTTTGCGGGGAATGCATCCGGGATCGCGATTGCCTCAAGCGTGATAGGTTTATCGTGCATACAGGAGCAACCAGATGATTGTGGTCGATGAAATTGCGGATCTGTCCACTTCCTATGGACAGATGCGCACGCATATCGCGCGGCCTGCGGCGCCGGGCCGTTATCCAGGCGTCATTTTATATTCGGAGATCTTCCAGATCACAAATCCTGTTCATCGCATTGCCGCGCAGCTTGCAGGACACGGTTACATAGTTGCCGCGCCGGAGATTTATCACGAGTTTGAAGCGCCGGGCACTGTTCTTCAATACGACCAGGCAGGCTCCGATCGCGGTAATGCGCTGAAGACAGCCAAGGAGCTGGCCAGCTACGATGCCGATGCCCGCGCCGTTCTCGATTACCTGAAGTCGCGTGCCGATTGCACCGGGCAGCTTGGCGCAATCGGCATCTGCATCGGCGGCCATCTGGCCTTTCGCGCCGCATTTCAGCCCGATGTGCGCGGCACAGTTTGCTTCTACGCCACGGACATTCATAAGCAGGGCCTGGGCAAAGGCGCGAACGACAACTCACTCGAACGCGCGAAGGAGATTCAGGGCGAGCTGCTCATGGTCTGGGGCCGGCAGGACCCGCACATTCCGCTCGAAGGCCGCATGAAGATTCTCAATCGCCTCAACGAGCTGGGCACGCGCTTGAGCTGGCACGAGGTGAACGGAGCGCATGCCTTTCTGCGCGACGAAGGCCCACGCTACGACCCGGAGCTGGCACGCAGTTGCTTCGGTCTCGCGCTCGATCTCTTCCATCGCAGGCTTCACTTCGGCGATGAGGCCACAGCGGCCGGTGAGTGAATCGCGCAGGTCCGGTCTGCGATTCTTTCCTCAGAACCGGAAGAACGTCTCCACATCGACGATCCGGTTCGCGGAACTGTTGCCATTGGTGCTGGCCAGCGCGGTGGACTCACCGAAGAGCGTTGAGCCCAGCACACCCACCGGTGGCGCATAATTCGGATGGTTGAAAATGTTCTGCGCGGAGACGCCGAAACCCAGCGTGTACCGGCGCTCGATCTCTTTCTTTTCCGGCTTGGCCGCTGGCTTGGCGCTGGAGTTCGCATTCGTTGCGGCAGCCGCGGCCTCCGGCGGCGCGGGATCTTCCGGCAGCACCGGGCCAAAGCTGAATCTGCGGCTCAGGCGCAGATTCGCAACAATCAATCCCGGCCCTTTGCCGTAGTCAATGGGAATGATCTTTTGCCCGGCGATGGGATCGGCGTCAAAGGTGCCCCACTTGGTGGCATAAACACTGGGCCGCGTCAGGTCCGTGGCAAAGGCGGGACGATCGTTGAATTGCGTGTCCCCGTTCAAGTCCTCGCCCACCACAATATTGAACGGCGAGCTGGACTGGTACAGGATGAGTGGATTGATGGAGAAGTGGCTGGGCAGGCGCACATAGCCGCCCACAAACGCGCGGTTGCGAATATCGTACGAGGCGCGGCCCCAGTCCGCATGAATGTCGTACTGGTTGGATGGAAAGCTGGTCAGGCCGGAGGTGTCGGCCTGGGCCTTGCTGATGGTGTAGTAGCCCCAAAGGCCGGTCTTCTTGGTGTTGAAGCTGCCGTTAATGCTCAAGCGGTTGCGCGCCGAGTCTCCCTGCGAGTTGTATTGGTAGATGTTTTCATCTGTGCCCAGCGGGCGCTCGCCGCTCGTGGGATCGTCTGGATTGTAGGTTCCCGGCAGAGGCGCATTGATGTTGCGTGTGATAAACAGGTGATCGCCGCGCGAGTAGAGATAGTTTGCTGAAAGCGAGACATACTTGCCAATGGACTTATCCACGCCAAGCCCCGCAATGAACAGGTAGGGCGCGCGCAGGTTCGGGTTGATCGAAAAGATCGTGGGCGCGCTTTGCGAGCCGCCGCTGCATGCCGCTGGCGGCGGATTCGCCGTGCAGGTGCCCGGATAAAAATCCGGATCGGTGATCGCCACGGCAGTCTGCGTAACTCCGTTCTGCCGCTCGGCCTGCAGCAGGCCCGCCGAGGTGAAGCGCTGATAGAAGAATCCCGAACCGCTGCGAATCACTGCGCGCGGAGGCTTATTGGCGCCGCCTGGAACCGACCATGCAATTCCAAGCCGCGGGCCAAAGTCTGCGTGGTCATGCATTCCCGTCTGCGTTTCAAAGCGTAGTCCGGGACTAAGGATTACGCTGGGAGTTATCTTCCAGTTATCCTCGGCAAAAATGCCCGCATCCGCCATGCTGACCACGATGCTAGGATTCCCCATGGTCTGCGAAAACAGGCTGGCTCCGCCGCCCTCTGCCTGGATCTGCGCCGGCGTCGGGCAGTTTTGCGGGTTCTGTGCGCATTGCTGCATGGCCTGCTCGGTAATCCGATAGGCCGCCAGTGAGGCAAAGGTAAACTGCCCGTTGTAATTCGCTGTCGAGTAATTGGAATCGCGGATCACGCGCAGCCGTCCGCCGACAGTGATGTCATGCGGGCCGTGGTTGATGCGCAGCATATCCTGAAACTCGTAGTGATCCTGTGCATCGCGGCTGACGCCGGTGTTGTTGCCGCCGCCGGTAAATGCTCCCTGCACCGCCAGCGTCGTCTCCGTCGATTGCGGAATCTGGTTGTTGCGATCGCGAGTGTATTGAAAGCGCACCTCATTGAGAACCTTGGCGCTCCACGCCTGCGAGTCGGTCACCTGCAGCACCTGCTCCGTCTGGGTGCTGTTAAAAGCCTGTGACGCAAGCTGGAACTGGCCCACGCCGGAGTCCTGAGCCGTGCTGCGGTCCAGTATGTAGCGCACGCTCAGCGTGTGTACCTTGCCCCACTGCCAGTCAAAGCGCGGCGTTACAAAAAGCCCCGATCCGGGTGTGCTGATCGCCTGTGTAAACGGCGCCTGGTTGAGCGAGTCATCCAGAATCTCCGCATTCACAACCGAAACGTTGATTGCCTGCCGATGCCAGACGCTCAAGAAGTACGAGGCATTCTTGCCCACAGGGCCGTTCACGTCAGCGTCGAACTGGTACATGTAATACGGCGGCTGCTCGGTCACAAAAGGATTTTGCGCGTTCCACGGCGAATCGTTGCCCTGCATCCAATACTCGGCATGCAGTTTGTCCGCACCCGGCTTGGTGAGAATCTCAATGCGGCCAAATCCCAGCGAGTCATATTGCGCCGAGTAAGGATTCTGGTTGATGCGAATCTCGCGAATGGCGGATTTCGGAGGCAGTTTCGTCGCCGTAAATCCATCCACATAAAACTGCGTGCCCGTCTCCGCATCGGCTCCGGCCATGGCCGTAAGCTGTGTTGAAAGCTCGTCGGGATCGTCAGAAAGCGCGCGCAGATCCTCGCCCTTCAGCACAATCGCACCGCCATTTTTCTCCGGGCTCGCATCCAGCGTGTCTGCGGAAACTGTCACGGATTGCTGATCCGCTTCAATCGCCAGCGTCATCGTAAGCGTGACCGCTGCGCCTGGCGTCACACGAACGCCTTCTTTGCGCGCAGGATGAAAGTTGGGCTCCTGCGCCTCGATCGCATACAAACCGGGCGCAAGCTGCGGAAAGGAATAATGCCCCACGCCGTCCGATGTTGTTTTGATGGGCGCATGCCCCGCGCGCGTAGCGGTTACGGCGGCCTGTGGAATCACCGCACCCGTTGGGTCCGCAACGGTGCCGCTAATGCTGCCCGGCCCAACCACTGCGCCCGCGGACTGCGAGTGAACCACGCACTGGACCGCTACAAAGAAAATTCCAACGACAAGCAAACGAATACTGCGATAAGCAGAGAAGCAAAAATTGTGCATAAAATACCGGCTGCTCAGTTGAGCGAATGAATGGCTGATGCTATCCGTATATGTTAGAAACAAAGAAGGGCTACAAACCAGCTCGCTGCGCATCTTGCCCCTTGCATAGCAAAGCAGTGGTTACGTTTATGAGACGGATCAAGTCGGCATTTCGTTCTATAAAAAGTTATCGGCTGTTTTGTCTCATAATCTGGTTTCGGGACATCCACACCGCAGGCAACAGCTCTCCCATTTGCCGAATCTTAAGGGCGCAACGGAGGAGAAATCCTCCAAAGGAGGGAGTAGCCAATGTTTGACGAAGGAATCCGCGAGGTTCGTTCGGATGACCGCGGGAGCTTAATACTTAAAGAAATGGTTGAGAGCGGAGGGCCTGCGAAACCAGGCTAATCGGGAGACTCGGCGATCAAAGAGGATAACTGGTCCATCCGAATCAGTCCTCCACAACTTGGCAGGGCGGCTCCATGGAGCCGCCCTTTTCATTTGTTCCTATTTGCATGCGGCTAATTCTGCGGCTTCGGCTGCGTCGAGCTTCCAGACCCGGAAGACCCGCTATCCTGCTGCGTCGCGGGCTTGGCCACAGGCTTGCGCTTCACGGCAGGCTTTTTTGCCGCTGGCGCAGGGCAGGCCGGTGGAGGCGGTGCCACCGGCACAGCGTGCGCGGCGGCTTCCTGTTGCACCTTGATCTTCGTTTCGAGATCGCCGATACGCACTTCCTGCGCTTTTGAGCCCTGCTCCAGCCGGTCGTAGAGCGAGCGGTTTGCCGCGGCCAGTCCATTCATTGCGTCCTGGATCTTCGCTGCCTGGTCTGCGGGAGCGGCAATGCGCGCGGCATCCAGCACGCGCAGCGAAACATCGTAAAGCGCCGCGAAGTTGCGCGCCAGGGGCAGCGCAGCGCCAGTGCGCGTCGGCGCGGCGTCAGCATCCTTGAGCAGATCGGGTATCTTCTGGTTCAGGTCATCCACAATGGAAGCGGTATCGTGCTCGGCCTCGGCGCGCACGTTGCCGCTTTTCCATTTATCCAGCTTCAGGTCTGCCAGCGTTGCATACAGACTCGCAAGCGAGGGCTTGAGCAGCTCGGTATAGGAGGCAAGCGCAGGCGCAGGCACCGTTGCCGTTGCCGGTCCTCCCGCGGGTGCGGGAACTGAAGCGGGTGCAGCCGCATCCGGTTGGCCCGTTGCGAGAGGCGCCAGCGACAGGGCGAAAGCGAAAAAAGGAAGCGCCGCAGCGCGAAGAAAAGACATTCAAGTGGCTCCCGGAATCTAAATAGGTCTAAACGTCTTGGGACACCAAGACTTAGACCGTTAGATGAGCCTCGGGGTAACAAGGTTGCGGGTTACCGATGCTCCTCTGCGTAATCTTTCCCGGATGCCGGGCCATTCGAGCAAGCAAACCTGTCCTTATACAATGTCCTTCGGGCGCGCACATTTCGCGCTGACGAAAGCTGACATCGCATGATCAATTTGCAGGGAAGAATCGCGCTCGTCACAGGCGCATCGCAGGGAATCGGCCGCGCCGTTGCCATTGAACTCGCCCGCCTGGGCGCAACCGTGGCTCTTGCCGCGCGCAATGAAGCCAAACTTGCCGAAGCTGTCGCGGAAATCGAAAGCGCCGGAGGCCAGGCGGCAGCTTTCTCGCTCGACGTTGCAAGCGAAAACTCCATCAAATCCGGCGCAAAAGCCATCCTCGAGCGCTACGGCAAGGTCGAAATCCTCGTCAACAACGCCGGAATCACCCGCGACACGCTCGTGCTGCGCATGAAGCGCGACGATTGGGACTCGGTTCTCGCCACCAATCTCACCGGCGCATTCCTGCTCACCCAGGCCCTGCTCAGCCCCATGCTTCGCAATCGCTGGGGCCGCATCATCAACATCACCTCGGTTGTCGGCCGCACCGGCCAGGCCGGCCAGGTCAACTACGCCGCCTCGAAAGCCGGACTCATCGGCATGACCCGTTCGCTCGCCCGCGAAGTGGCCTCACGCAACATCACCGTCAACGCCGTCGCTCCCGGTTATATCGAAACCGCCATGACCTCTGTGCTGGATGAGAAGGTCCGCGAGGCCATGCTCACGCAGATTCCCCTCGGCCGCGCCGGCACCGACAAGGACATCGCGCAATCCGTCGCGTTCCTCGCCTCGGACGCCGCCGCCTACATCACCGGCCACGTACTCGACGTCAACGGCGGCATGTTCATGAGCTAAGCAAAAGCAAAGGCCTGCCCTCGCGCCCGGCCACAAGCGCAAGCCCGCTGTTTTGAAGCGTCTTATTTCGCTTTCGTGTGCTGAATCATGATCCTGGTCTTGCCGTCTTTTGTGTTCTTGTTCGTCAACGTCACGTTGATGGTCTCTTTGTCGTTCACCTTATGCACAATCATTGCGGTGTCGCCCATGTTGAAGTCGGTGGCCACGGTGCCGAACTTGTCCTTATAGAAGGCTTCCACCTTCGAAACAGGATCGGGGGTAAGGTAGACCGCGGTGACGATCGAGGCGGTAAGCACTTCCATCTTCGATCCGCCTTCTGCAGGCGTTGCCCCAGGGTAGATGGCGACACCCAGGTCGTCCGCGGTAAATGAACCCGAATCTACAGTCGACACGGTAGAACCGAGAATCTTTACCTCGCTCTTGTTCCTTGCGTGCCCCATATCGTGCATCACGCGGTAGCCAATAAACGCCAGCGCGCCCAGAACGAGAACCACGACCAGGACAAAGACGCCAACGACGATGAGGACAATCTTCAGCGCGCCGCCGGATTTAGGCGCGGGTGCGGGCACAGGGGTAGGAGTAGCCAAAGAAATTCTCCTTTTTGAGTAGCTGGGAATCGTGTTTCAAAGATTCAAAACGCATCTTTGCGGGGAAAAAACTCGCAGCCAATATACCGCACAAGCCGCCGAATCCCTCCGCAAATTCTTTGCCGCAAAAGAAAAGGGCGTCCGCGGTTACGGACGCCCTGGAGTAGATGCCCAATCAAAACGAGGAATCAGCTACCTGCAATCATGCGGAAGAGCCAGAACAGAAGGCCCGACAGCAGAGCCGCCGCCGGCAGCGTAAACACCCAGGCCGCAGCAATGTTCCGGATCGTCGAAAGCTGCAGGCCGCTCTTGTTCGCCGCCATCGTGCCCGCGATGCCCGAACTCAGTACATGCGTGGTACTCACCGGCAGCCCGCCAAAGTCGGCAAGAGCGATGGTCGAAGCAGCCATAAGCTCGGCCACAGCGCCCTGCCCATACGTCAGGTGCTCCTTGCCGATCTTCTCGCCCACCGTCACTACAATGCGCTTCCAGCCCACCATCGTACCCAGGCCCAGCGCCAGCGCCACGGCTACCTTCACCCACGTTGGAATGAATTTGGTCGCCGTGTCCACCTTTTTCTTGTAATTGTCCAGAGCTCCCTGCTCACCCGCGTTAAAGCTGACCGCATGATTTTTGGCCATGACCCGCAGCGTCTCGCTCGTCACATACATGCCGTTGCGAACGTTGGTCTGCTTGTTGGCCGGAACGCGCTTGTAGTCGCCGTAGGCGTTTACGTCGCCTTCCAGGTTCTGGATCTCCATGCGCAGCGCCGTCAGCGTCCCAGGTGTGAAATTCTTGGTCTTCAGGTAATCCGTCAGTTCGTTTGCAGGGTCTCCCACTGTCGCATTCTTGTCGGAGTGAGCATCGATGATCGAAACCGCTCGCTCGCTCGCCGCAATAAAGTCCTGAATGTCGTGTGCGCTTACTGCGTGGTTCAGCGCGTATGCCGTCGGCACCGTGCCGATCAGGATCAGCATGATCAGGCCCATGCCCTTCTGCCCGTCATTCGATCCGTGGAAGAAGCTGACCAGCGTGCACGTAATCACCAGCAGAATGCGAATCGGGAAAGGCGGCGGCGTATTGTCCTTCGGAGCCTCGTAAAGCGCGGGATACTTGACGGTCGCTTTCGAAAACAGGAAGAGCAGAAACGCGCCGGCGAAGCCCACAAGAGGCGAGAGCAGCAGTGTCCAACCCACCTTGCTCGCCTGGGCCCAGTCAACGCCCGAGGTTCCGTTTCCACCGGTCAAAAACTGGTTCGCCAGGCCCACGCCGATGATCGAACCCGTCATCGTGTGCGTGCTTGAAGCCGGAAGCCCCAGCCACCAGGTGCCCAGGTTCCATAAAATCGCGGCCAGCAGCAGCGCAAAGACCATCGCAAATCCCGCGCCCGAGCTCACCTTCAGGATCAGTTCCACGGGCAGCAGCGTAATGATCGTAAAAGCCACTGTGCCTGCGGAGGTCAACACACCCACCAGGTTGCACAGGCCGCTCCATACCACCGCAATGTTCGGCTCCAGCGAGTGCGTATAGATCACCGTCGCTACGGCATTTGCCGTGTCATGGAAGCCGTTCACGAATTCGAAGGCCAGCGCAATGAACAGTGCCATGCCCAGCAGGAAATAGGGCCAGGTGCTGCCCAGGGTCACATTCCCCAGGTCGCCCGCAATGTGAAAACCCACATAACCCAGGCCGCCGAGGAGAGCAATAAGAATAATCACCCCGCTCAGCCAGGCGGGCGATTTTTTCATCTTGTGATCGAGTAGTGATCCGCCCTGTGGGGCAGCTCCCGCGGTGGTTGCAAGGTCTGACATGTGTGGCTCCTGATCAATTGGCGTGCGTCCGGGCATGCGCGGGGGAACATTACCAGACCAGCTAAGGGATACATCAAGAAGATGAAAGGGAAATGAAAAGATTCAGGAAAGCAGCAAGATTGCGACTTAGCGCGGCTGCGTATTGCGCTCAAACCAGGCCGACAGCTCCTCTTCCGAAAGCTCACCAGAGGCAAGATTCCAGAAAGTCATTACCCGATCCTCTTTTTTCGCCGTCACAATGAAGCCATTGCGCAGGAGGAACGTTAGGGCCACAATAAACGCCGTTCGCTTATTGCCATCCACGAAGGGGTGATTGGCAACGATGCCCTTCGCATAGGAAGCCGCAAGCTGGGCAAGTGAAGGAGATTGCTCCCCATACGCAAAGAGATTTTTCGGACGGGCAAGCGCGGATTCAAGTAAACCCATATCGCGGACGCCGCTCGGGCCACCGTGCAGTGCCAGTGCTTCGTCATGCATCGCCAGAACCGCATCAAGGCGAATCCAAATGGGTTCAATCATTCTGCAAGTCTTTGAAGAACATCGCGATTCTGCCGCATGATCTCCCGCGCCGCCTCCATCTGAGCCGCGAATTCCTCGTCATAAGGGGTCAATGTGCACCCCTTCTCTGTGCGGGTGTAAAACAGAATGTCACCCTGTTCAACATGGAGATCGGAGAGAACTTCTCTGGGAAGGAGAATCCCACTTGAATTGCCAACCGGAATGATCTTAAGGGCAGTGGCCTTTGAGCTTGTCGCCATAAAATCTCACTCCTTGAGTAATAACATTAATTCTAACACAAATTAGAACTTCGGTTATAACCTTTACTTCCAGTCATCCCGCGCCGCCACAGCCTCGTTCATGACAGCCTCAAAGCCCGAGTTCTTCTTGATAAAGATCTCGCTGAAAGCATGATCCTGCCGCAATAGAATCGCCTGCAGCCGCACCAGCTCCAGCAGCGCCAGAAATGCCGCCACCAGCGCCCGCTCGCTCTTTGTATGGCTCAGCAGCCGTCGCAGCGCCACCGGCCTGTCCTCCATCGTCAGCCGCCGAGTCAGAAACTGGATCATCTGGCCCACCGTCACCGAATCTTCTTCCACATTGAAAACAGGCCGCTTACGGGCACGATCCAGAATCTGCTGAAAGATCCTGACCAGGTCCGTCGTATCGGCGGCAATCTCCGGCTCGGCCTCGACGTCGTCCTTGAACTCCCGCACCCCGGGATTGGTCCACGCCGCAGCCTCCAGCATCTGCTTCTGCTGCAGCATCTGCGCGGCATTCTTAAACCGCTCGTGCTCCAGAAGCCGCTCCACCAGCTCGCGGCGCGGGTCTTCTGCGGCATCCTCCGGCCCTGCCGGCATGCGCGGCAGCAGCATCTTGCTCTTGATGTGGATCAGCAGTGAAGCCGTATAGATAAACTCGCCCGCCACATCCACATCGCTCGCCTTGAGCTGGTTCACGTAAACCAAAAACTGCGCCGTAATCTTCGCAATCGGAATGTCGTAAACGTCGATATCCTGCTTGCGGATCAGATCCAGCAGCAGGTCCAGCGGCCCGTCATACACCTGGCCCACCATCACGTCAAAAGGAGAAAACTTCTCCTCCTCCGCGGCCTTCTTTGCAGTGTCCTTCTTCGGCTTCGCAGCAGGTTTCTCAGCAGGCACAGGTGGAGACGTCAGCACCAGCTGGGGCCGCTCCGAAGTTTGCGCTTCCACGAAATTCTGCTCCGGCGCAGACTGCTCGACGGCAGTTTGTTCAATCTCGTTCGGCTTGGGGGATTCATCCGTCACTTCATCAACCTCTCGCCGGCGCCGGTGCCAGCTTCATCGCCACGCGAACCTCTTCCATCGTCTGCTCCGCTCGGGCAGACGCACGTGCATTGCCGTCCTGAAGAATTTCTTCCACCTGCTTTGGTGTAAAGCTCGCCCGCCGCTCCTGGATCGGATTCAGCACCTGCACCAGTGCATCCGCGGCCCAGCTCTTGCACTCAATGCACCCAATCCCTGCGCTCCGGCAGCCCTCATATACCTTCGCCAGCGTCTCTGCCGAAGAAAACACCTTGTGCAGATCGCCTACGGGGCACTTGTCCGGATCGCCGGGGTCCGTACGCCGTACGCGCGCCGGGTCCGTCACCATCGTCTTGAGCTTTTTGCGGACTTCGGGCTCAGTGTCTGTAAGCTGAATCGTATTCCCGTAGCTCTTCGACATCTTCCGCCCATCCGTACCGGGCAGCTTGGGCGAAGGCGTCAGTAGCACCTGCGGTTCCGGTAGCACTTCTGCCGGTGAAAAGCCCCTCTCTTTCTCGGATTGAGGGAAAGTCTGTCTAAGAACAGGCTCACCCTTCGGGCTCAATTTCCGCGCTACTTCTAGCCCCTCTTCCATTACAAGTTGTTCGTAGCTGACAAATTGCGCTGGGGGATGAGTTCCAAGCGAATAGAAATGGTTAAACCGCCGCGCAATCTCCCGCGTTAGCTCTACGTGCGCTGTCTGGTCGTTGCCGACGGGAACGAATTTGGGCTGATAGAGCAGGATGTCCGATGCCATGAGCAGCGGATACCCGAGAAAACCATAGTTAGATAGGTCTTTATTGGTGAGGTTTTCCTGCTGCTCCTTGTAGCTGGGAACGCGTTCCAGCCAACTCAGCGGCGTAATCATGCCTAGTAGTAGGTTTAGCTCAGCGTGCTGTAACACTTTGCTCTGCAAAAACAGCACACTCCTCGCCGGATCAAGCCCAGAGGCGAGATAGTCGAGCATAACGTCTTGAACGTTAGGCAGAATCTGCGAAGGATCGGCGTAGTCCGAGGTCAGCGCGTGCCAGTCTGCAATAAAGAAATAGCACTCATAAAGCCCCGAATCCTGCAGCTTGACCCAGTTGGCCAGCGCGCCCATGTAGTTGCCCAGGTGCAGCTTCCCTGTAGGGCGCATCCCGCTTAAAACGCGCGGCTTGGAAGTGATGGATTGCTGTTCTGACATGTGCCTGTCGTCAAATAAAGATAAGGCCGTCTCCGGCTCCATTTATTGTAGCGGCCCAGCCGCTGTGCGGCTCTCTACCGTCCCGGCAGGCTGTACAGAATGCCGAAGATCACACCCAGCACAGGCCTCATCAGCAGCGGCAGCAGAAACCATCCCATCGCAATCATCACAAACCAGCTCGCCAGGCCGCTGATGTTGTCATACGCCCGCATCGCGTTATACGGCAACAGGTTTCGCACAATGCGGCTGCCATCCAGCGGCGGAACAGGAAACAGGTTAAAGAAGAAAAGCGTCAGGTTCAGCTCAATCGCCAGAATCGCCAGAATCACAATCGCTTCCAGGCTGGAGCTGAACGCCATGCCGCCAAATGCCGAGAGCACCAGCTCCCGTCCCCCTGGCACGCCAATCTCGATCCCCGCCAGCGCCAGGAACGCAATCAGCGTCAACAGCAGGTTTGAAGCCGGACCAGCCAGCGTCGTCAGGTTGTCATCGCGCACAATCTTCTTGAAATTCCGCGTAATGACCGGTGTCGGCTTGGCCCATCCAAACAGCACTCCGCCCCGGAATATGAATAAGGTGAGCGCCGGATACAGCAGCGTTCCGATGGGGTCTATGTGATACATCGGGTTCAGCGTGACGCGGCCCTGCAGCCGTGCCGTCTGATCGCCCAGCCGCGAGGCCATCCACGCATGCGCGCACTCATGCACGCTGAGCGAAAAGACAAGCAGCACAAACTTGAATATGGCAATGACAAGGAAAGTCTGTGACACTTCAGCTCCAAAATACCGGAAACTTCAGATTATCATCCGCGCCGGGAACAAATCCGGTCGATCAACAAAGCGTCACAAACTGAGAGGCTCCCTCCGGCAAGCCCGGCGAAAGCCCATACAGCATCATCGAGCTCCACAAAGCCCGAATGTTCGATTGCTGGATCTCATCCACGACGCTGATCAAGGCATCGCACTGGCTAGGCAGCCTACCGCTTCTCAGATGGGAAGTCTCCAATCACCGCGTGAGGCTCAACCTTCTGCCCCGCCAGCACAATAGCGTGGCTTGCGATGCGCGCCTGTTCGCCAATCTCAATAGCTGTAAGCGAGACGTTTTCCATATCGTCCAGCGCGAATGCATGCGAATAAATGCGCGCAAATGAGCCGATCACCACCCCTTTGCCAATCTTGATGCCGCCGCGGTCGTTCAGCACCACGCCCTGGCGAATCTCAACATTATCCTCGATCGTCAGGTTGTACCCATAGGTCAGATCTACGCCGTGGTAAATCCGCACGCCCGTTCCCATATGCGCAAAAATGTGCCTGCCCAGCATGCACCGGAAACGTAGTCCCAGCCAGTGATTCAGCCCCAGCGGCGAGCGGTCAAACATCTTCCAGAACCAAAGCAGCGGCTTCAGCGGCGCCCATTTCTTCCGGTCAATATCCTTAAAATGTCCGGCTTCAAGCGTCACATTCTCGGGGTCCAGCGTAAGCGAAACCACGTTGCCCGGCAGCTCACTCGTCAGGGTCAGGTTCAGCTTTCCGCCATGCGGTCGGCCAAGATAAATCTGGTAAAGCTGGTCGCGGACGATCTCCGACCGTCGCTCCGGCACGTGATGCCGAGTGAACTCATCGTCCAGAAACTGGAGCCAGCGGCGGTAAATCTCTTCCGCCTCAGGCGTAGGGTGCGGCGCAGTCGCAATAGCATTCGCAGGAGTAGCCATACGCATAGGACGATAAATCAGGCCACCAGGATGCAGCCAGTCTCCAAAGTCACACAGCATCGACGTATTTGAAGGTAAAATCTATTGAGTGGAAATTACGTTTGATCCACACAAAAGTGATCGGAATCGCAAAGAACGCAGGCTGGGTTTTGAGCAGGCTGCCGATTTTGATTTTGTCTCGGCAACTTACGAAGCCGAGTTTCGTAATGGAGAACATCGCATTGTTGCGGCAGGCTATCTGAACAGGCGATTGCACATTCTTTGCTTTACACCCAAACCACGTGGAATCCGAGTGATCAGCTTCCGCAGGGCAAACGATCGGGAGGCACGCAAATATGGCAAACCGAAAACCATTGACGAATGACAACGGCGAAGTGCGTGAGCTGACGGAAAAGGACTTCGCGGAGTTTAAGCCGTTTGCCGCGCTGCCTGCAGAATTGCAGAAGCTGCTGCAGGAATCAAAGCAGATTACGCCCGAGGCGACAAGCGCGCCAAACAAACAGTCCGCAGCGTAATCCAATAAATTGCAAGCCAAGAGTATTCCATGTCTGAAGAAATCGTTTTGAAATCGGAAGAAACCGCCCCCGTAGCCACCATCTCCACCCTCGGCAAGCACGAAGGCCAGTCCGTCACCCTCAAAGGCTGGCTCTACAACCTGCGCGAAAGCGGCAAGCTGCTCTTCCCCATCTTTCGCGACGGCACCGGAACCGTGCAGGGCGTCGCCCACGTAAAATCCGTACCCGCTGAGGTCTTCGAGACCCTCAAAGGCCTCACGCAGGAGTCCAGCGTCATCGTCACCGGCCGCGTCCGTGCCGACAAGCGCGCCCCCGGCGGCTACGAGCTCGACGTCGAAAACATCCAGGTCATCCAGCGCGTTCCCGAGTCCGACCCATTCCCCATCAGCCTCAAGGAGCACGGCGTCGAGTTCCTCATGGAGCATCGCCATCTCTGGGTCCGCACACCGCGCCAGTCCGCCATACTCCGCATCCGCGCGGAGATCATGCGCGCCGCCGCCGAATACTTTGACCAGAACGGCTTCATCCGCACCGATCCGCCCATCCTCACCCCCGCGGCCTGCGAAGGCACATCCACGCTCTTTCCCGTCGATTACTTCGGCGATCCGGCCTTCCTCACGCAATCCGGCCAGCTTTACATCGAGTCCACCGCGCTCGCCCTCGGCAAGGTCTACAGCTTCGGCCCGACGTTCCGCGCTGAAAAATCCAAGACCCGCCGCCACCTCACCGAGTTCTGGATGGTCGAGCCCGAAGTCGCCTTCTGCGATCTCAACGACCTCATGCAGCTCGCCGAGAACTACCTCTCGCACATCGTGCAGAGCGTCGTAAAGAACCGCGCGCCGGAACTGGAAGTCATCGGCCGCGACATTGAAAAGCTCAAAGCCATCGTCCCGCCCTTCCCTCGCCTGCGCTATGACGAAGCAGCAAAGATGCTCAACGAAGCCCACGCCAAAGGCGAGCTCGAACACGCCTTCGAGTACGGCAACGACTTCGGCTCACCCGATGAAACCTGGCTCACCAAGCAGTTCGACAAGCCCGTCATGGTCCATCGCTACCCCGCTGCAGTCAAAGCCTTCTACATGGAGCCGGACCCCGAAGACCCAACCTACGCGCTATGCCTCGATGTACTCGCTCCCGAGGGCTACGGCGAAGTCATCGGCGGCTCGCAGCGCGTCTCCAGCTACGACCTGCTCAAGAGCCGCATTGAAGCCCACAACCTGCCCCTCGAATCTTTCCAGTGGTATCTCGACCTGCGCCGCTACGGCAGCGTCCCGCACGCGGGCTTCGGCATGGGCATTGAGCGCGTAGTTGCATGGGTCTGCGGCCTCGATCACGTCCGCGAAACCATCCCCTTCGCCCGCACCCTCCACCGCATCTATCCGTAGCGAAGTTGGTAGGCCGGGGATTTATCCCCGGCAATAATTCACGCGAAATAGGTTGGGCCTTCAGGCCCTGAGGTATGCTTTTCACTTGAGTTCTACCTCTGCGCATCCACGCCATGCATCATGATCTTAGTGGTCCCATGCCCACCTACGTCGTCCTCCTTCGCGCAGTCAATGTCGGCGGAACAGGCAAACTCCCCATGGCCGACTTCCGCGCACTCCTCGAAAAGCTCGGCTACAAGCGCGTAGAAACCTACATCCAGAGCGGCAACGCCGTCTTTGAAACCAGCGCCAAACCTGAAAAAATAGTCTCCGACATCACCAAAGCGCTCGAAAAACACCTGGGCGCTCCCGCCGGCGTAATCGTCCGCACCACCGATCAGCTTAAGCGCCTCATCGACTCCAATCCTTACGCCACCGCAGCCGCAGCCAACGGCGCCCTGGTACACGCCGCCTTTCTCGCCGGCCCCGCTGGTAAAGACGCGGAAGCGGCCCTCGCCGCGATCGTCACCAAATACCCAGGCCGCCGCGACCGCTACACTCTCAACCACGACGCAGTCTACTTCCATTTCCCTGACGGAGCCGGCGAAACCAGGTTCACCGGAAAGACGCTCGACAAAGCCATCGGCGTCATCGGTACCGGACGCAACTGGAACACAATACTCAAGCTCTACGAGATGGCGAAAGGTCGCGAAAATAGTTAGCTTAGCTAAGTCTAGCTAAGCTAACCCATGCTACACTTCCCGCATGGAAGTCAACATCCATCGCGCCAAGACAAACCTCTCGCAGCTCATTCTCAAAGCGGAGGCAGGTGAAGAGGTCGTCATCGCCCGCGCCGGCAAGCCCGTCGTGCGCCTCGTACCGGTAGATCTTCAGGTTCCATCTGGCAGAATTGCGGAACGGAATGCCGCGAAGCAAATGCTCAAGAATTCACTTAAAATTTCTCCCGATTTCTTCGACCCAAAGCTC
>Ga0208193_1000634_pt1 | contig 17693 bp, 18 predicted proteins | sample June2015DPH_17_2_FD_184716 | JGI IMG/M metagenome (GOLD analysis project Ga0208193, IMG submission 184716) | Peatland microbial communities from SPRUCE experiment site at the Marcell Experimental Forest, Minnesota, USA - June2015DPH_17_10... | ecosystem: Environmental > Terrestrial > Soil >... | reverse complement strand
GCACTTGCCTGGACCAAGGCCGAACCCAACAATGACAACGCCTGGGGATCCCTCGGCATCGCTTACGGCGTCGGTGTGCACCAGCCGCAGAAGGCGATTCCGGCCTTCAAATATGCCCTGGCGATCAATCCGTATTCGCCCCAGAATTTCAGTGCGCTGGGAGAAATGTATCTTGACGCGAAAAAATTCCAGGAGGCCGCGGATGCCTTCGAGCGCGCCGCGGACCTGGCCCCCGCCAAGTCGAGCTATTGGAACAATCTCGCCGTCGCCTATGTGGCGCTGAACCAGCGCGATCACGCCTTGGATGCATTGGAGAAGAACGAAGCGGCTGCCGCACCTCACGGAACCTGGATAGATTGGTACAATCTCGGCAATGCCTACAACAAATTGCAGGTCTATGAGAAGGCCGTGAACGCCTACAACCGTGCATTGGAGATGAATCCGCGCGGCGCCACGATCTGGACCAGGCTCGGTTCCGCGGAGCAATCCTTGGGCCGATGGGAATCGGCCTTGGAACACTACCAGTTGGCCATGGCGCTTGGCGACAAGGCCGGCGCGCAGGACTATGCCAAGCTGCAGAATGGCAGCATGACCCCCAAACACGCCGGTTGAACGCGCGCGCCACGCGCAGGCAATGCAAGCCGGGGTCATAGAGGGCTTCTTCGGCGCACCCTGGAGTTGGGCGGCGCGCATGAGCGGAGCTGCATTCCTGCGCGACTGCGGGTATCAGTTCTACATCTACGCGCCCAAGGCCGAAGCGTTCCTGCGCCGGCGCTGGCGCGAGCCGCTGCCCGCCGAGACTCAAGGACGGCTGGCGGATCTTGGGTCGCGCTGCCGGGTTTTGGGCGTGCGCTTGGGTGTTGGCCTGACTCCTTTCGAGATTTACCTCGACTACGATGTCGGCGCGCGCATGGCGCTGCGCTCGAAAGTGACGCAAATCAACGAAATCGCGCCGGATATTCTTTGCATCCTATTCGACGATATGCGCGGCGACGTGCAAGGGTTGCCGGATCTGCAAGCAAAGATCATCGATGACATATGCTGCTGGAGCAATGCTGCACGATTCATTGTTTGCCCGACGTACTATTCGTACGATTCCCGGCTTGCAAGTGAATTCGGGCCGCCGCCCAAGACATATTTGCGCGACTTTGGACGGGCCGTGGATCCCGGCATCGATGTGTTTTGGACCGGCGAAAAGGTCATCTCGAGCGGATATTCGCCCGCGCACGTGTCGGAGGTAGCGGCGGATCTGCGCCGCAAGCCGTTCATTTGGGACAACCACGTCTCCAATGACTCCAAGGTCCGCAGCAACCATCATTTGGATCCCGCCACCGCTTCATGGGAGCTGCCGACCGATCTGGTCGCCGGAATTGCCATCAATCCCATGAACCAGCCACATCTATCGCGGATTGCCTTGTGCCAATTCAAGGCGCTGTTGACGGGAATCAGCCCGGCAGCGCCCCTACCGGCGGTCTGCGGGAGTCTCCACTCCGCGGATTTCGCGGCGCAGCTGGGCGAGGATGCGCCTCTGCTGCAAGCGCTTGGGCTGAATGGCCTAGATCCTGAGGCGCGGGGCCGGCTTCTCGACCGCTACCAAGCAAACGACTCGAACCCTTACGCACGAGAGATCGCCGCGTGGCTGCGCAACGAATATCAATTCGACCCCCAATGCCTGACGAGTTGAGCAGGGCCGCCAACTCTGCGCGCCAAAGCGGGAGGCGCGCAAGCAGGCGCCGTGCGACATAACACGGCCGCTTCGGCCGAGTCTTGTTATTTCGTGCTAGTATCAGCGCCTGCCCGATGCTCGCCAGATCCGCGGAGGAGAGGTGTTAAGAGCCGACACCATTAGAAGTAAACACTCGGATCTTTTCACGTTCGTCCAGGGCGACCTTGCGGCGACCGCGAAGATATGCCATCGGCCCGAAGAGATTTGTCCCGACAGTCTCGTCTACCTCAGCAACCGCAAACAATTCGAGGCAGTCTCCTCGCCGGATGCTGCCATTCTGATCCTGCATGAGGACTTGCTGCCGGGAATCAACACCGGGCAAAAGTGGCGCGGCTGCCTCTTTTCCGTAGCCGCGATTCCCGCCGCAATGGCGGCTCTGCTCAAGTACTTCGACCGAAAGCCGGAGCGCTTCACCCAATGGGGCGAACGCCATCCGACCGCGGTCGTCCATCCGAGCGCCAGCATCGGCAACAACGTCATGCTCGGGCCCTATTGCGTCATCGGCGCGGACAGCGTCGTCGGCGATGATTGCTTGATAGGCAGTCACACGGTGATCGAGAACAGAGTCAAAATAGGCTCGCACACCATATTGCACCCGCATGTGTTCGTCGGGTCGGCGTGCGAAATCGGCAGCGGCTGTGAAATTCACCCGCATTCCAGCATCGGCAGCGACGGCTTCGGCTATGCGATCGACGCAGGCGGCAAACCGCAGAAGATTTGCCAGCTTGGCAACGTCGTCATCGGCGACGACGTCGAGATCGGCAGTAATTGCGCAATCGACCGGGCGACGCTCACCTCGACTCATATTCGATCCGGTGCCAAGCTCGACAACATCTGCCACATCGCGCACAACTGCGACCTGGGTGAAAACGGCGTTTACACGGCTGGATTCATGACGGCCGGTTCCACCACCATCGGGCGCCGGTTCGTGACCGGCGGCAACAGCGTGGTCTCGGCTCACCTGACCATCGCGGACAACGTTTCGTTGCAGGGCAGGTCGAACGTCACCAAGAGCATCGGCCGCTCCGGCGCCTATGGCGGTTATCCGTTGCAGCCGCTGCAGGATGCGTTGCGGACCGCGGTCAATGTCGGGAATATCAGCAAGCTCAGGCGCGACCTGAAAAAAGTCATGAACCATCTGAAGCTGTCGAGGGACGACGCGGACGGCTAGCCAGCCAAATCGCAGGTATGATCCTGTCGTGAGAATTGCTGCCGTCTCGGACATCCATGGCAATCTGTTCGCGCTCGAGGCCGTGCTGGCCGATATCGACAGGCGCGGCGTCGATCTCATCGTCAATCTGGGCGATATCCTGTCCGGGCCGTTGCTGCCGCGCGAAACCGCCGATCGCCTGATGGCGCTCGATTTTCCCACCGTCAGCGGCAATCACGAGCGGCAGGTGTTGTGCATGGATCCACAAGACATGGGTGCGTCCGATCGCTATGCCAGCGACACGATCACACAGGCGCAGCGCGACTGGATGAGCGCGTTACCGGCCGTCATGCGTCCGGAGCCTGACGTATTCATGTGCCATGCGACGCCGCAAAACGATGTGGATTGTTATCTCGAGGACATCGTGGACGGCGAGCTGCGTGCCGCGACGCTGCGCTCGATCGAGGACAGAACCGGCGGCTGCGATGCATCGCTGATTTTCTGCGGGCACTCGCACATTCCCCGGCTGTCGCGTCTGCATTCCGGTCAGGTCATCGTGAATCCGGGCAGCGTCGGCATTCAAGCCTACGAGGGCCACCATCCCGGACCGCATACGGTGGAAATCGGCTCGCCGCACGGCCGCTACGCGATCGCCCAGCGGTCGCCGGCGGGATGGACCATCGAGTTCATCGCCGTTCCGTACGACTGGCATGCGGCGGCGCGTCTCGCGCAGCAGCGCGGCAGGGAGGATTGGGTGCGGGCGCTGCGAACCGGATTCGTTCGCGCCGCGTAGCTTCGTATCTGCCGCGCGCGCATCGGCGTCCAGCACGCCGAGCACGTATTCGTAACGCAGATTGTCGTCACCCTTGTCGGCGGAAGTATCCGCCGTGAGCGCGCCTCGGCGGTGAGCGCGCGTCCGCGCGATGAATGAGCTGCTCGAAATGAATCCCGCGCGCTGAATCCGAACTCCCTCCCGATACGAAGACAGGAAGGTCGAACCCGATCCTCATGTAATCAACACGAATACCCGAGGGCAATTGTCATGAAAAAAGCTCTGTTTAGCGCTGCCTTGCTGGGAAGCGCCTCCCTGCTTCCGATGCTGGTGAGTGCATCGAGTCACCGCGAAGCTCCGAATATCGCGGGCCTCCCGCGCGTGGATGGCACCGATTTCTACATGTTCCGCAGCTACGAGCCCGGCCGCAGCAACTATGTCACTTTCATTGCAAATTACATCCCGTTCCAGGAGCCTCAGGGCGGCCCAAACTTCTACGACCTAGATGAGAATGCGATCTACAAGATCAACATCGACACCAATGGCTCAGGGTCGCCCGATATGGTGTTCGAGTTTCAATTCAAAAACGTCACGAAGGATCTGAGTGTCGATGCCGGCGGCCAGAACGTGGCGATACCGCTCATCAACATCGGTCCGGTAAACGCGGCCGGTGCCAATCTGAACGTGGTGCAAAGCTACACGGTGCGCCTGGTCCGCACCGGCAACCGCGATAACGCGCAGTGGGTGCAAAATCAAACCGCGCAGGGCACCGTCTTTTTCAAGCCGACGGACAATATCGGCAACAAGTCGATCGCGGATTATCCCAGCTACGCTGCTAATTACATCTATGAGATCGGCATTCCGGGATGCGCAACGCCGGGACGAGTCTTCGTCGGGCAGCGCAAGGAAAGCTTCTTCATCAATGTCGGGGAATTCTTCGATCTCTTGAACTTGAATCCGCTCGGACCCCGCGATGGCAACAAGAACGACCTCAGCGGCAAGAATATTACGTCCCTCGAGCTCGAGGTGCCCATCAGCTGCCTGGTGACTTCATCCGATCCGGTCATCGGCGGATACACGAGTGCCGATTTGAGAACCTCGGACCGTCAATTCAATCATGACGATTTCTACGGCGATCGCGAATTCAAGCAGGTTTCGCGCCTCGGGATGCCGCTGGTCAACGAACTGATAATCGGACTTCCGGACAAGAATAAGTTCAATGGCAGTTCCCCGAAGGACGATGGTCAGTTCCTGACCTACGTGACCAACCCATCGGTGCCCGTCATTTTGAATGTTTTGTTCGGCAGCGCCGCCAATATTCCGGGGACGCCGCGCGATGATTTGGTCGCTGCGTTCCTCACGGGCGTCAAAGGATTGAATCAACCGGTGCATGTGACTCCGGCGGAGATGCTGCGCCTGAATACGTCCATCGCGCCGACGCCGCCCGCGAGGCAAAACGATCTTGGCGTGCTCGGCGGTGACTTGGCCGGCTACCCCAACGGACGTCGTCCGTACGACGATGTGGTCGACATCACCATGCGGGTCGCCGAGGGCGCTTTGTGCGGAACCATCGGCAATTGCGGCTCGGAGACCAAGGATCCGAACAACGGCGCGCCCTACACGGATGGCACACGCGCCGCCGGGCCGACCTTGGCCACCGAACATGTCACCGGCCAGATCAATCCAGCGGACACGTACCTGCCAGCGTTTCCGTATCTGTTCTCGCCGATACCGGGTTCGCCGCAGGGAGCCCTGGCCCAAGCGCAATAGTCAATAGTGCAAGGCGTCGAGGCGCGACGATTCAGGTCGAAGGACGGGACGCAGGGCGCTCAAGGAGGAGCTTCAGTAGGAGAAGCTTCAGTTCGGGTTCCCGTTGCGTGCTTACAGTCGATTAAAGAACGAAGGTGCGCTGCACGAACCAGACCAGCGCCAAGCAGGCAATCGCCGACGAGCCCCAAGGCATGACTCCGCGACGGTAGAACGCGGTGGAGCGCATCAGGTAGGCCAACGGCATGACGGCGAGCACCACAGCGAGCTGTCCTGCTTCGACGCCAAAATTGAACGCCACCAGCGACACCAGGCGTGCGCCCTTGGGCAATCCCATTTCCGCCAGCACTGAGGCAAAGCCGAAACCGTGCAGCAGCCCAAATGCGAATGCGATGCGCCAACGCCCCTCTGTGACGCGCGGAAAAACATTGTTGAGCGCGGCCACGATGATGGAGCCGGCGATGATCGACTCGGTAAGGCGGCTTGGCAGCCGAATCACGTCGAACGCTGCCAATGAAAGTGTAATGGAGTGAGCCAGCGTGAACGCGGTGACGACTTTGACGATATTTCCAAAGGCCGGCGCCGCCATGGGAACTGCTTCCCAGCTATTTTGCCGGCGCACGAGAACCGCAGGTAGAAGCAGCGACAACAGGAACAGCAGGTGATCAATGCCGCTCCAAATGTGCCAGATCCCGGCGCGCAGATACTCGGCGAAGGCGGACCACGCCGATGGATGATCGAGCTCAAAAATCCGCCCGCCGCCCGACTCGCCGCCGAGGACGGCGGTCTGAGCAGCGCCGTTCGCGGTGAGGGTGAGCAAGCCGCGATGCGAAGGATCTTCCGCATCCAGCATCTTATAGTCGATGGACAGGCGCTTGAGCACGGTGCCGCAGTCGGCAGTGAACGGCAACCACAAATAGTTGCCATCGACGCGATCATTGATTTGCAGAGCGCCAAATACCATGCGGCACGGTCCGCCCGCGCCGGCCATATGAAGATGTCCCAGCGTGTAGTGCTGCAATGCCGCTTGACTGGCCTTGATCTCGCCCCAGGTGACTTTGCCGTTGCCGTCGCGGTCGAGGCCCACGGCGAGTTCGCCGTCGCGAATTGCAAGTTCCATCGATCCGGAAACTTGCGCGGCGTTGACCTGAAGGCTCAGAAAACCGTTGCTGGCGATATGCGCTTCGACCCACGGAGCTGCCAGCACCAGGATCATCAAGCACCACGATTTGCGCAGTGCAATCATGGCGAGACTCGCACGTCGCGGAGGCCCTGGGCGCGCACGAAGCTCAAGGCCGGCGCGGCTGCCGCGGGATTGCCTGCCGCCTTAGCCGCATTCACGAGCACCAGCACATCGTCTGGCTCGCGCTGCACGGTCCAATTGTCTAATGCCACCCCAAGACTTAGGCTGGCTTGGTCCTCGACCTCAAGTAAATATCTTGCCTGCTCGCGCCGATGCACCGCCTCGCTGCGCTGCACTTCCGCAGCGAATGCGGCTTGAAGCCGCGCACGGCTTTGATCAAGACCCGGGTCGTGCAATTGCCGCTGCGCAATTGCGATCCGCAACAATAACGGCTCAAAGCTTTCCTGCCCTTGCAGGAGCCTCAGCACTCCGGGCGCGTCGCCCTGGCGCAGCAGCAAATCCGCATAGGCCGCACGCACGTAGAAGTCTGTGGGCACGAGACTTAGGTCCAGCTGGAACCAGCGCCGCGCATCGTCATCAGCCCCCAGGCGCACGGCCATTTCTCCCAGCTCGGAGTACAACCAAGACTTTTCGGAATTCAGCCATCCCTGGGTCGAGACCTGTGTCAGCAGGGAATAGGCCGACTCCAAATGGCCGTTCAGTCCGCGCAGGCTTTGAATGCAAAGCGCGGCCAGCCGCGGCTCCACGAAATGTGAAAACTGCTCGCAGGCCGCACCTGCCTCTGGGTAGCGTCCGAGCACTCGCAGGACCGTAGCACGGACCAGCAGCGCTTGCGGATGGTTGGGCCGCGCCGCCAACGCCCGGTCGAGCGTGGCAAGCGAGGCTGTGAATTCATGGCGACTTTGCTGCAGTGTCGCCTGCAGCACCAGCACATCGGGAATGGGTGGATCTTTGCTCACCCACGGCGCGAGCACGGCTTCGGCATAGCCGAGAAAACGCAGATCGCCGCTCAAACGGGATTGTTGGATATAAAACTGAGCCAAGGGAATGGCGACATCGACTCTGGCACCGGCCAGCCGTCGCGTCGACACATCGGCATGGTGGGTTCCGGCGGATAACTCGGCCAGTACCGCATCGTCGCTGCTCGGCACATGCGGATTCGCCTGGGCAAGCGCAGGCCCGGCTACGTTCAGCAGCGCCGCCGCGGCGAAGGCAAAGAGCCTGTCCCGCAAAATGCGGGACAGGTCAATGCGCTTGCTCATGTGCTGCTATCGACGCTGATCGGCAAGCTGGTCTGATCGCCGATCGGGGTCACTGCAACCGCTCCGTTGTCCACCGCGAAGGGAGACGAAGTCTCGGAGGTCTGCGTCTGCACGATGGCCAGTACGGCAGCAGTGTCAAGATCCATCGTCGTCGCCGCCGGCGGTGTGGTCGGCGGTGGCGTCGTCGTCGACGGTGGCGTAGGCATCATGGTCACCGGCGTACTGCCGTGATTGCCTCCGCAACTCGCCAGCAGCGTACAGTTCAACACGGCCGTGCCGATCAATATTACGTTTCTAGATTTCATGCGTGTCTACCTCAATCGTTAGGTGAGCCTGGGAGCGGCGTACCCAGGTAGGGGAACGCTGTCGTGAACATGGCCGGGTTGGCCTGCACACCATCGGTGTAACCAAATTGCCGCGATGCGTCCGACTTCGGATCCGGATCCGCCGAGCTGCCGTCATATGGCATGAGCAATACACCCATCGCCACGCGCAGCGTGATGTCGACCACGTCATCGATCGGCCGTCGGCCATTGGGGAACCCGGCCGAATCACCGCCGATTACGCCAAGATCATTTTGCGAGGCATACGGTGTCACCGCCGTGCTGGTATTCAAACGCAACTCTTCGGCGGGTGCCTGTACCTTTACGGGCTGATTCAGTTTGGGGATGCCGGTGAGGAACACCTCTTCCAAGTCCGTGCGCGGATACACATTCGGGGCGAGGACGCCTGCGCTGCTGAACAGCGTCTGTAAGATTACGGGCAAGGTGGGATTGGTCACGTAGTCGGCGAACTCCGCGTCCTGCACGGGGGTCGTGGTGTTCCAGCGATCCTTGTCAGGCAAGCCGATCACGAGCTCGTTGACGAGCGGCATGCCGAGTCGCGACACCTGGCTCCACGCGCCGCCCGCCAGCTCGGGACCGGTCGGCGAGGACACGGCACCGACACTGGCAACGCTCTTCGCACTTTGCGGGGTCGGATTCAACACCGACGCCTGGCGCAGACTCGCCGTGGTGTAGCCGCCGATCACCGGATCAGAGCCGTTCGTGAGGCACGTGGCCGGTACTTCCAGCGCCAAGGTCGTCACGTTGAAGCCTGCCAGAGAGTTGGTGCCGTAGTTACGAGGGCTAGTGCCTGAAGGGACTAACTGTGTATACGGGTAGTGGTAGTTGACCAAGTCGAAGGTGCCGCCCAGATCGAGAAAGAATGGATCCTGGCGTTGACCGACAAAGACCTTGCCCGGTCCGCTGCATCCGGGAATCGTGATCGGATACACGAAGGTGGCGGCGTAGGCCGCATAATTTGGTATCGATTTGTTGCCAATGTTATCCAGTGGCTTGGCGAATGTTGCACTGCCGGTGCTCAAGTTCATGATGGGCATCGCGGTCCCGGTGCGTCGATCACCTGTGACCATGGTCACGGAGTAGCTCTGCGAGACGTTCTGCGCGCCCATGCTGGTTGCACTGACTGGACCGATGTTGGTCTGCGGTACGGGCACATTCTTCGCGCCGACCGGGACGGTGAGACCCTGCGTGGTGGTGGTAAAGCGAAATTGAAAAGTGATATTCGCCGAGCCTGAACCGGTGTTGTCAATGGAAATCTCGTAAAGCGCGTTGTCATCGAGATTGAAATAATTCGGTCCACCCTGTGGATCTTGCAACGGGATGTAGTTGGCAATCAGCGTCACATAACCGGCTCGCCCTTGCTCGTAGCTATTGAACATGTAGAAATCGGTGCCATCGACGCTCGGACGCGTGCTGATGAACGGCGCTTCTCGATGGCTTGATGCCAGCGCGCCGCCGGCGACAGAGGCGGCAAGCACCCCTATCAGTAGTTGTCGGTGTTTGATCATGCTCATCGAAAGACTCCCTTGGGCTTGTGATTGAAGTGATTGAGCCCATAACTTCGGGCGCCGCGTCATATCGGATGCAGCGCTGCGAAGTAATATACGAAGATAGAAAAAACCCAGGTGGGGCTGCTGGCCCTCTTTGCCTCACGCCGTTCGATGGCAGCGCGCCGGCTCCGGATCCCCCGCGATAGAGGTCGATACCGCACCGTAACAGCGGTGCGGCTCGGGAGACGCAAGCGGCGACCGAGCCCAAACCGGGCTCGGCGCAACCGAAGCCGGCTTTCTTACCGGCTGTGCTTGAGCAGACTTCCCGCCGTGCGCGGTCTTATCATCGGCGGGGCAGCGCTGCGGCGCGGAAAAGCGTAGGGATGGCGCACGGCGCTGCGCAATAGTTCCCCGATGGCCGCAGGCGCAAACTGGCACCATTCGATGCCGAAACCATCGCGGTACCTGCGAGTTACGTAGCCATGAATCGCCGGTGCCTGGTACTTGGAACGATACGGCAGCACCACGGCTATCTGGACGCGCGACGATAAACGCAGATCCAGGTCCACGGCCAGATGCGCGCCGCTGACGCTCAAATCCGTCAGCCGGCCGCCGCGGACGAAAAACGCGTGGGCGCTGACACGAACGGGCACATTGACCGGCAGGCGTTCGCCCCATCTTTGTTCCATGCAGCTATAATTTCATGGCGCCCGAATCCGCTGTATAAGGCAAAACGGTAAACATTGTTTCCGATAATTCCTACATGCGCGCTGCGGCATTTGGCTGGCAGCCGAGGCGGAGATAGATCAGCGCAACTGCGAGCAGTAAGCTAGGCTTTGGCTCTCGATGAAATGGTCCGTACCCGATCAATCCCCGACCTCCGCGGGCAGCAGCCAGGATACTTCGATACGTGAATCGATCGCGCTCGCGCAGCATTGCGACGCGCTAGGCTACGAGCGCTACTGGGTTTCCGAGCATCACAACAGCGCCAGCATCGTCGGCACGGCGCCGGCGCAAGCGCTTGGCCTGTGAGCGTCCTTCGTACCCAGCGGCTGCTGCTGCGCGAAGTCGCCCTCGACGATGACGCGTTCATATTGGAATTGCTAAACGAGGCCGGCTTCCTGCGCTACATCGGCGACAAAGGCGTCAGGACACAGGCCGACGCCAGGGACTACATCCGGAAAGGACCCATGCACAGCTATCGGCGCAACGGCTTCGGGTTGTATGCCGTTTGCTTGCGGGATGGCGGCGCTGCCGCTCCGATCGGCATTTGCGGATTGCTGAAACGCCAGGGCTTGCAGGATCCGGACCTGGGATTCGCCTTCCTGGCTCGCCATTGGGCTCGAGGCTATGCGGTCGAGTCCGGCGGCGCCGTGCTCGACCACGGCACGCGTACGCTCAAATTACCGCGCATCGTGGCCATCACCGCGCCGGAAAACGCGGGTTCAATCAAGGTACTGGAGAAACTCGGCCTGAGATTCGATCGCCTCATCCGGCTGACCGAGGAAAGCCCCGAGGTGAAATTATTCGTGCCGGCCGCCGGCCGAATGTTTTAATGGCGCTCCCTAGGTCGGGGCTTGGAGTTCGCATGCATCCATTTCCGCATCGCTATACCGTCAACGCAGCCGTTCGTCCCGACGGCGACGTGCCATTGTCCACCGAGGGTGTGCGCGTGATCGAATCTTCGCCGCCGAAGGAGTTCGACGGCCCCGGCAATCAATGGTCGCCGGAAGGGCTGCTGACGGCGGCGGTGGCGGACTGCTTCGCGTTGGGATTTCGCGCGATTGCGCGGGCGTCGAAATTCGACTGGCGCCATCTGGACGTGCGCACCGAAGGCACATTGGATCGCGTTGACGGCAAAATGCTGTTCACGCGCTTCGATACGCACGCCAGGCTGCAAGTTGCCGCCGGCGCGGATGTCGAGCGCGCCAAGAAACTGCTCGAGAAGGCCGAAAGCAGCTGCCTGATCGCAAATTCACTGAAAAGCGAACGGCACCTGACGGTCGAAGTCAGCGGTTCCTAAGCCCTCTCGACGTCAATCATCCATCAAGAAGCTGCGCAGCTGCTCGCTGCGGCTCGGATGGCGCAGCTTGCGCAGAGCCTTGGCTTCTATCTGGCGGATGCGCTCGCGTGTCACGTCGAATTGCTTGCCCACTTCCTCGAGCGTGTGGTCGGTATTCATGTCGATACCGAACCGCATGCGCAGAACCTTGGCTTCGCGCGGCGTCAGCTGCGCCAGCACCGAGTGGGTGGTCTCGCGCAGCGACTCCGTCGTTGCCGAGTCGATGGGCGAGGACACCGAGGTATCCTCGATGAAATCCCCCAAGTGCGAATCCTCGTCATCGCCGATCGGAGTCTCCATGGAGATCGGTTCCTTGGCGATCTTCAGTACTTTGCGCACCTTGTCCTCGGGCATTTCCATGCGTACCGCGAGTTCCTCGGGTGTCGGCTCACGGCCCATCTCTTGCAGCATCTGGCGCGAAATGCGATTCAGCTTGTTGATGGTTTCGATCATGTGCACGGGAATACGGATGGTGCGCGCCTGGTCGGCGATGGAACGCGTGATGGCCTGGCGAATCCACCAAGTCGCGTACGTCGAGAACTTGTAGCCGCGGCGGTATTCGAACTTGTCGACGGCCTTCATCAGGCCGATGTTGCCTTCCTGTATCAGATCCAGGAATTGCAGGCCACGATTCGTATATTTCTTGGCGATCGAGATCACCAAGCGCAGGTTTGCCTCGACCATTTCCTTCTTGGCGCGCCGCGCCTTGGCTTCGCCGATGGATACTTCGCGGTTGATTTCCTTGATCTCGCTGATGAGAACATGGAATAGACCCTCGAGATCCTTCAGCTTGTTCTGGCGGCGCTCGACTTCATCCTTGAACTTCGCCAACGGCGCGGAATAGCGCTTCTTGGCCTTGATGTGCTTGTCGAGCCAGCGCGTGCTGGTCTCGTTCTTGGGGAACGTCGAAATGAAGTCCTTGCGCGGCATGCCGGCTTGCTTGATGCAAAGGAACATGATTTCCCGCTCGAGCAGGCGCACCTCGGTGACATGCTGACGCAGATTGTCGATCAGCTGGTCGAACATCTTCGGCGAGAGCTTCAGTTCCATCAATTCGCCGCAAATCTTCTTGCGGATCTTCAGCGTCTTCGGATCCTTGGAGCCAAGCTTGTCGAGCGAGTTCAGGTACTGATGGTATACCTTGCCGATCGAGTTGAAGCGCTTGGCCGCCTCCTCGGGATCGGGACCGGTGTCGATGGCCTCTTCCTCCTCATCGCCATCCGCCTCCTCGTCATCATTGGCGGCCTCTTCGCGTTCCAGCGCCATCATCTTCGGATTCTGCGGCTGCGCGATCTCATCGGGAGCATTCGGATCGACGAAACCGACGATCACATCCACGAGGCGCATCTGTCCGGCTTTCACCGTTTCATAGTGCCGCAGCAATAAATCGTAAGTGCCGGGATAGCTGCCGAGCGCGACCTTGACGGCCTCGAGGCCCTCTTCGATGCGCTTGGCGATGCGGATCTCGCCCTCGCGAGTCAGCAATTCGACCGTACCCATTTCGCGCATGTACATGCGCACCGGATCGGTGGTGCGGCCGAACTCGGCGTCGAGATTGGCGAGCGCGGCGGTAGCTTCCTCGACGGCTTCCTCATCGGGAGCCGCGGTGGCGTCCGTCAGCAACAACGATTCGGCATCCGGCGCTTTTTCGTACACCGGAATTCCCATATCGTTGATCATGTTGACGATGTCTTCGATCTGTTCCGGATCGACAATCTCGCTCGGCAGATGATCGTTGACTTCGGCGTAAGTGAGGTAGCCCTGCTCCTTGCCGCGCGCAATCAACAACTTCAACTGCGATTGACGCTCATCGGCGATTTGAGTCGCCGTGCCTGCTGGCGCTTTTTTGATCAAAGTGGACGCCTCGTGATAGATAGACGTTTAAAAATGCAAGCCGACAAGTATACGATCCTGGCCATTCCGTAGCCACCTGTAGATATAACTACTGCTAAGGCGCTCGGGGGCGGCCTCGGGACTTCAGTAAAGAGCTTAATTCGGCCTTTTCGTCGTAGTTCAAGCCCATTTCGCCCGCCTTTCGCAATAATTCATCCATTCTGCGGCCTGGTCCGGACTCCTCAAGCAGCTTTTCGACCGCCATGGACAATTCCTTAGCGGCGCCGGCGGCGTCGGCCACCAAGGGCTCGGCCTGGGCCAACTCGGCCAAGCGGGTATGCTCGGGCCGGTCCCGCCAGCGCTCCAACAATACCGCCGTGGTTGGGGCCAGAGCCGTGGCCGCCTGCTCGAGCAATTCCTTGAGGACCGCAACGCCGGGCCGATCGACGCTCCCCAGCGCCTCCGGGCTCTTGATGGCGCGGGCCGCCGTCGGGTGATGCAGCACCAGGACGATCGCCTGAGTCAGTAAATTGCCGCGTCCTACACTGATACGACCGCGGCTGTGCCGCGAGGGTTCCGGCCTGGCGGGGGCCGGCGCGGCAACGCCGACCGTCAGCAGGGCCTTCAATTTGGCCGCGGGCATGTGGATTTCCGCGGCCAGGGCGTCGGCCAGCAATTCACGATAAACGCCGGCTGGCATGCGCGCGAACAGCGGCTGTGCCAAGGCTTTCAGCTTGGCGCGGCCGTCGACGTGCGACAGGTCCACTTGCTGGCGCAACTGCTCTATCAGGTATTCCGATAGCGGCAACGCGGTTTTCAGCCGTGCTTCGAAGCCCGCCCCGCCTTCCTCCGCCACCAAGGTATCCGGGTCATGTCCTTCCGGCAGGAACATGAATTTCAGCTCACGGCCGTCCTGCGCCATGGGTAACGCGTTCTCCAAAGCGCGCCACGCCGCCTGGCGGCCGGCGCGATCTCCGTCGAAGCAGAACACCACCTCGCTGCTGATACGGAAGATCTTGTGCAGGTGTTCTTGCGTGGTGGCGGTGCCCAGGGTCGCCACGGCATAGGTGATGCCGGCCTGATGCAGGCGTACCACGTCCATGTAGCCCTCGACTACAACCAAGCGCTTGAAATCGGCGCGCGCCTGGCGGGCTTCGTAGAGGCCGTACAGTTCCCGGCCCTTGTGAAACAGCGGCGTTTCGGGCGAGTTCATGTACTTGGGCTCGCCCTGATCGATGACCCGGCCGCCGAAGCCGATGACCCGGCCGCGCGCATCGCGAATCGGAAACATCAGCCGATCCCTGAAACGGTCGTAAAATCCCGCCGACCTTTCTCCGCCGCGCGTGTCGCGCTCCAAGATGAGACCGACATGGAACAGGCGCTGCCGGTCCTGCTCCTCTGCGCCGAAGCGCTTCAGCAGGCTGTCCCAGGCGTCGGGGGCATAGCCCAACGCGAAGTTCGCGCCCGTCTTGGCGTCGAGGCCGCGGCGCTTCACGTACTCATGGGCGCGCGCATTGTCGGCGAGGTTCTGTTCGAAGAAGCGCGAAGCCTTCCCCAAGACCTCATGCAGATCGATGCTGCCCGTAGCGCGCGTGGCTTGCGCCTCGCGCGGCACGTCGAGCCCGGCGCGCTGAGCCAGATCCGCCACCGCGTCCGGAAACTCCATCTTTTCGTACTGCATGAGAAAGCCGATCACGGTGCCGTGCGCACCGCAGCCGAAGCAGTGATAGAACTGCTTGTCGGGGCTCACCCAGAAGGACGGCGATTTCTCGTTGTGAAACGGGCAACAAGCCTTGAATTCGCGGCCGGATTTTTTCAGGGGTACGCGGGCGCCGATGATCTCGACGATGTCCGAGCGCGCCACGACTTCGTCGATAAACGGCTGTGGAATGCGGCCGGCCATGGACCGCCTGCGATCAACCGCTTAAGCGGGCTTTGATCTTTGTTCCGACGGCAGCCATATCAGCCCGACCCTGCGCCTTTGTCTTGATGATGGCCATGACCTTGCCCATGTCCTTGATGCTGGCAGCGCCGGTTGCCGCAACGGCCTCGCCAATCAGCACATCGAGTTCGGCATCGCTCAACTGCGCCGGCAGGTAGCTTTGCAGCAGCGTGATCTCGGCAACTTCCTTGTCGACCAGATCCTGGCGGTTGCCCGCTTGGAACTGCACCACGGACTCCTTGCGCTGCTTGATCATCTTCTCAAGCACGCTCAAGACCTGCGAATCGTCGAGCGTGATGCGTTCATCGACTTCGCGCTGTTTGATGGCGGCGGTGATCATGCGAATGACGCCGAGCCGCTCCTTCTCGCCGGAGCGCATCGCTGCCTTCATATCGTCGGTAATGCGCTCTTTAAGAGACATCCGGAGGGAATTTAAGCCCTTGCTTAGTAGGAGGGCCGGGACGAAGCGGCCTGCGGCGGGGCCGATGGCGCGCCGGTACCGCGCATATTCTCGCGCGACAGGCGCTTCAGGTGACGCTTTACGGCAGCCGCTTTTTTTCTCTTACGTTCTTGGGTCGGCTTCTCGTAGAATTCGCGGCGCCGTAGTTCGGTGAGGACACCCGCTTTTTCACAGGCACGCTTGAAGCGACGCAGGGCGGCGTCAAAATACTCATTCTCACGAACACGAACGCTGGGCATTCAAACCTCAATTGGTTAAGGCCGGGCCGCCGGCATTCGGCGACAGGGGGGCGCATTCTAAGGTGCGCCCCTGGAAAAGGCAAAATATGCGCGTCTTAGGCATCGAAAGCTCTTGCGATGAGACCGCCGTGGCCGTCTACGACGATGCACGGGGGTTATTGTCGCATCGGCTGCATTCCCAGGTTGCGATGCACCAAGCCTATGGGGGCGTGGTGCCGGAACTGGCCTCGCGGGATCATGTGCGGCGCCTCCTGCCGCTGGTGCGGGAGGCGCTGGCTGCCGCCGCATCGGACCGGACCACGATCGACGGCATCGCCTACACGGCGGGCCCCGGGCTCATCGGCGCCTTGCTGGTGGGGGCTGGTTTTGCCACGGGGCTGGCGCTAGCCTGGGGCAAGCCGGCGCTTGGAATTCACCATCTGGAGGGGCATTTGTTGGCTCCGCTGCTGGAAGCGCAGGCCCCTGCCTTCCCATTTCTGGCGCTGCTGGTGTCCGGCGGCCACACTCAACTCATCGACGTCGCGGCTCTCGGCGAGTACCGGATCTTGGGCGAAACCCTGGACGATGCTGCCGGCGAGGCCTTCGATAAGACTGCCAAGCTGCTGGGCCTGCCCTATCCGGGCGGCGCGGCGCTGGCGGCGCTGGCCGAACAGGGGCACAGCGGGCGCTTCCGGTTTCCACGGCCCATGCTGGACCGGCCGGGCTTGGACTTCAGTTTCAGTGGTCTGAAAACGGCGGCCCTTGTAGCCTTGCGGGGCTGCACCATGGATGAGAGTACTCGCGCGGATGTAGCGCGCGGCTTTCAGGAGGCCGTGGTCGACACTTTGGGCGAGAAGTGCCGGCGCGCGTTGCTCGAGACCGGTCATGAGCGCTTGGTGATCGCAGGCGGCGTCGGGGCCAATCGCGCGCTGCGCGAGCGCCTGCTCAAAATCGTGCAGAGCATGGGTGCGCAGCTGTATTTTCCGCGGCCCGAGTTTTGCACCGACAACGGGGCAATGATCGCGCTGGCGGGATGCAAGCGCTTGGCGGCGGGAATGCATGCGGGCTTAAGTTTGAGCGCCCGCGCCAATTGGGAACTGGGAACCGCGGACTAGAGGGTGCTGGATGGACAAGATTTTCATACACGCGCTGAAGACCGAAGCCATCATCGGGATCTTCGATTGGGAGCGCCAGGTCAAGCAGACCGTGATCGTCGATCTGGAATTCAGCGCCGACATCCGCAGGGCAGCGTTGACGGATTCCATCGACGATACATTGAATTACAAGCGGGTCGCCAAGCAGGTGCTGGCCTTCGTCGAAGCATCTCAGTTTCATTTGGTCGAGACATTGTCCGAGCACATCGCCATGCTGATTCTGGAGCAATTCGGGGTCGCCTGGGTGCGCGTCGCGCTGAGCAAGCCAGGTGCGATCCGCAGCTCGCGCGATGTGGGTGTGATCATCGAACGCGAGCGCCGCGATCTTGCGACCTGGGGGGCACGTCCGGCCAACTAGATGCTGCGCCC
>Ga0208193_1000633_pt1 | contig 17730 bp, 11 predicted proteins | sample June2015DPH_17_2_FD_184716 | JGI IMG/M metagenome (GOLD analysis project Ga0208193, IMG submission 184716) | Peatland microbial communities from SPRUCE experiment site at the Marcell Experimental Forest, Minnesota, USA - June2015DPH_17_10... | ecosystem: Environmental > Terrestrial > Soil >... | reverse complement strand
CCCGCATGAGCCTCTAGCAACTTCCTGCGAAGATCATCACTGTACGCACGCGCCATCCCTACACTCTGCCCACAAACGCTACGTCAGCAAAGTATTAAACTATATACCTATGAGGAATAGGCTCTAGGATAAAGCTCATGCTCACTGAAAAAGCAAATCAATCTTCTTCATCAACAAGAAGAGTCGGTTCGGCTGGGTTGCGAATGGCGCGAACTCGTATCTGAGATAAAAATCTCGCGCGCCTTCTTTGGCATCGACCACGACAGCCCAGCTTGCGACGATTTTTGAGGCGCGCATAGCATTGTGAAGAGCCTGCATGAGGAGAAGTTCACCGAGTTTCTTGCCGTGAAGCGTTCGGCCAAGAGCCATGCGCCCGAGTAATGTGGCCCCGATGGGCCGTGTAGGCAGTTTTTTGGCAAGCTGTTCAGGCAGTTCGGCGGTCAAGATTGAAAGGTTAGATAAAGTATAAAAGCCAGCGACAGTCGTGCCGTCTGATGTGAGTACAAAGGCATTGGTAACTTTGCGGCTGACGTCCTGACGGATGGGATCGCCGCAAAAATACCGGTCGAGGGCTTCGATACCGCAGGAGAAGTTGGCGCGGTCGTGCAGGTCGTTTAGTGGCTCAGAATAGTAGCTGCGTAGAGGGCTCACCGAGAAGCCTGACGCGCCTTCCAGCGCTTTGAGGCGTGAGCGAGTTGCGGACCTAACTTGGCGGGTTCCGCGAGGGCTGCGGCGAAAAGCTCTGCATCAGGTCGTTCGAGAGTCCATGTATCGTTCTCACGGATGGTCTGGCGCGCATTTTCCAGAGCGTATAGGAGGATGAAGTCCGTAACGGTAAGGCCCTTAAGCTGTGCGGCCCGTTCGATATCGGATTTCTGCTCGGGACGGAGACGAACATCGATTCGCTCACTCGATTTGTTTATGGTCGCGACAGGCATGGCATCTCCGATCTAAGTGTACGGATATTTTCCGTACACTTAGATTAGTCAATTACAATGTGCTGTCAAACGTAAAATGAACCGTCTGCCGACGGTAGGCTAGCTCATTGGCTGCCCCCGACTACTTTTGTGCAGGTGCTGTGTGGGCCAGGTGGTCGTGATTCAAAATTGCGTTGAAGACCAGGGCGTAGGAGCCGATGGTTTCGCCGCGGTAGATAGGGTTGTTGGCGAAGAGGAGGACGTTGCCGTCGCCCAGGTGCGCGTCCACGACGATGGCGTGTTCGGCGATGGAGCCGCCTTTGTCGAGCAGGCCGGAGACGAGCAGGGATTTGCCGTCAGAGAAGCGCAGGATGACGTCTGGCCGGTATTGCGCGGGGATGACGGAGACGTTGTTGCGCATCTGTTCTTCATTGAGCTTGCGGGGCTGCCAGGGCTGCTGCTTTTCGAGTGGCTCGGCTGCGGTGAGGGTGCGGCCCTGAGGCTGGTCGTCTTCTTCGGTGGTTCCGCGGCCGGTGGGGCGCTGGGAGTAGGGGTCCATAAGGGTGCGACCGCCGCCGCGACCGACGGTGTTCGAGACATTGAAGGCCATGCCGTTGGCGCTCATGACGGCGAGATTGTCGCCGTAGCCGAAGGCGACCGGGCTGTCATGCGAGACGAAGATGGAGTTGAGGACGGAGCCGACGACGCGGGCATCGGCTGAGGGCGCGACGGAGACGCCGGGTGCAAGGCCCATGTCGATGGCGAACTGCGCGGTGTCTTCGCAGGTGACGAGCAGGCCGCCTTTCTCAATGAAGGACTTGAGGTGCGCCAGGCCGTCATAGCCGAGGCCGGGGCGGGTGTCTTCCGTTGAGTCGAAGCCGGCGGGGACGAGATTGGGCGTGAGGTCGGAGTTTTGCCACGGTAGAGGATTGCTCCACATGGGCATGCCATTGATGATGTCCGAGGCCGCAACGCGCCCGACAGGGGCGAAGATGATTACGTCATACTTGGAGCGCAGGTCGTCGGTTTTGGCGGTGGTCTGCGTGGAGATGTATTCGAAGGGGACGCCTGCGGTGTCGAAGGCGAAGCGCCACCAGCCTTCCGTCTGCGTGGCGAGCCAGGTGTGCATGACTGCAATGCGCGGAGCGGCGACGGGATGCGTGGGGACGCTGGGCGCGGCGCTGAGTGTGGTTGCGTTGAGGGCCAGCGATTTGAGGGCGTCGGAGAGCTGTTTCGAATCTGCGCCAGAGATGAGGAGCGAACCGGCGGGGAGATTGTCGGCGGCCTTCTCGGTGACTTCGACTTTTGCATCTTTGAGCTTGTAGAGGAGCGCGAGGAGTGTGGTCTGGCCGTGGTTGGCTACTGCAGTAATGGACCCAGAGCCGGAGACAGTGCCTGCGAGCGAGGCTGGGTCATCGACGGGCTTCATCTCCGCTTTGAGGATGGCGGAGTCGGTGATGCGCGTGGCCTTGACGTTGAAGAGAGCGGGGAAGCTCCAGCCGGTGTCGTCATAGGGGTGCTTCTGCGGATCGTCCGGGGCCCAGAACTGTTTGTCGAGAAGTGCGTCAGCGGCGCGGGCGAAGGGCTGATCCATTCTTACAACAATGGAACCTGCGGGGAAGGCGGTGTCGGCGGGCTTGTCTCCGCGCTTGGCGCCGGCGACAGGAACGGTGACGGAGGAGGTGAGCTGCGAGATTTCGATGTGCTGGAGCTTGAGGACGTTGACGAGACTGACCAGGCGGTTGGAGCTGGATTCGTCGCTGGAGAGAACGTAGGCGGATGGGCCTTCGAGCGTTGGCTTCTGGATGGAATGCTTGCTCTTGAGGTAGTAGTTCTCAAGGAAGTGGCGCGTGTTGTGCGAGAAGTAGGAGATGGTGGTCAGGAGCGCGGTTTCTTCGTAGTTGTTGTTGTCGCGCTGCGACCAGGTGACGATGGGCAGGGGCGGGTTCTGGCGATACCAGGTGCGGGAATACTCCTCGGGTGTGAGGATGCGCTTTTCGGTGTCCGCGCCGCCGTTGCCGAAGGTCTCATAGAGGCGGCTGATGCCGTTATGCATGGCGCCGAGGAACATGAGATAGCCGGGCGACCAGGTGTCGAAGTCGCCGTGGGTGAAGACGCCGGGCATGCCGAGAGCCTGCATCTGCGCGATGTTGTTCCAGCCGAGCTCCTGCCACTCGTTGGTAAGCATGGGATCGACCCAGGCGTTGTAAGGGCCGTCCCCGACGGTGTTGTCATAAAGGAATGGGACGGATTCATGCAGGTCGTGCAGGACCTGGGCGTGCCAGTCGAGGTAGGTGTCGAGGACGCTGCGGGTGAGGTTGAGGGTCATTCCCATGGCGTCACGGTTGTTGTCATGCGCGACGTAATGGCCCCAATAAAGGAGACGCGGGTAGGTCTTGTCGGGGTTGGCCTTGTGCCAGCGGTAAATGTCCACCTGACGGTCGCGGCCATCGACTTCAACGACGGGCGTGATGAGGACGATCATGTGCGAGCGGATGTACTGGATGTAGGGTGAGTCATCGACGGCGAGGCGGTAGGCGAGTTCCATGAGCGCGGTGGGCGCGCCGGTTTCAGGCGAGTGGATGGTGCCGGTGATGTAGTAGACGGGGACTGACGCGTCAATGAGGGATTTGGCCTTGGCGTCATCGAAGTTGATCTTGCGGGGGTCGCCGAGCTGGGCGAGACGCGCCTTGTTTTCGGCGGCGTGGGCCAGGATTTCCGGGTCGGCGATGGCGGCGGCGATCATTTCGCGGCCTTCTTCCGAGTGGCCGATGGTGTAGACCTTGACGTGGGGGCTGGAGGACTCAAGCAGGCGGAAGTATTTGTAGACATCCTCGGCGTAAGGCAGGAAATTGGGCGCTCCGGAGACGTCACCGAGGACCTTGGCGGGCGTGGGGACGGTCTTTGAGGCGGGAAGATAATTTACCAGCGGCGAGAGGAAGTCGGGCGCGGTGGTGTACTGCTTGATTTTGGCGGTGTAGTCGGCGTCGATGGGCTGTTTTGGGTCGCGGGCGTAGTCGGGGCTAAGGGTGGAGTTGGGCGACTGGGCGGCTACGGCTAGGGATGCGGCGCAAAGGAGGAGCGGAAGGGCGGACTTCAGGGATTTCATAGGCCTCAAAAAATCAGCGTTCAAAAGTGGAATTGTGGTCGTGAAGTACAACAATGCCACGGCAAGGCGGGGTTGGCAATGAAGAAGATGTGAGGATTTGGAGGGTTATTGGGTCAAGTCTTCTAGCTGGAGGCCTTGGATGCGATGGAATTCGCGGGTGTTGGCGGTGACGAGGGTTGGCTACGGGCTGGCCGGTTAGTCGAAGTACTCGCGGATTGGAGCGAGATTCTGCTTGCGGGCTTCGGGAAAGAGCGAATCGCCGCGCAAGGAATCAAGGCGGGCGAACCAGGCTTCTGTGCTCTCTTTGGTCCGGGCTTCAATCTGCTCGATCTGCTCGATTGGCTCGATTGGCTCGATAAACAAGCCTTTGCCGACGCGGGAGATTCGCACGCGGTCGCCTTCCAAACGAAATTCCTTCGGCAGGCGCACGGCTTGGCTGCTGCCTTTCTGGAAGAGTTTGGCATAGGTGTGCTTTGGATTGGCTGAATTAATGGTCAGATTTACCTCCTACGACAGTAAATCTTGATGGAGTGATTCTCACGTGCGGCTATGCGGAACGCCGATGGGCGTCAACATAGGCGCGGAGTACAGCGTTCATGCGCGTCAGGTGGCCTTTACCGTGGGCTTTGAACCAGTCGACGATGTCGCTGTCCAGACGGATATGTACCGAGGTCTTGCCTGGGGGTAAGACGACGCGCGCCGATTTCCAGAAATCAGGACCGAGAGGCTCAGCCTCAGGAGCATCCGGGCGGGTAGGATCTTCCCCGCGTTCGCGGATAGCTTCTACTTCACTGAGCGAATATCTCACGATAATAGGCTTCTTCTTCATTTCGGTTCGCCTTCTGTGCGCTGATTATCCGGATGCGGTTTTCACCGCGCCAGGTGAAAACAACTTTGTAGAGATCAGGGCCAACGCGCCCAAGCGAAATCCATCGAATTTCGCCATAATCGGTGCGGTCATCGACGAGTTCGATTCTTTCATTCCGGAATGTTGCCGCCGCGGTAAAGAACGAGATGCCGTGTTTCTCAAGGTTAGTTTTTGCTTTGGCCTCGTCCCACTCGAATTCGAGTTCCTGTTCGGCCATTCTCGTTATGGAATTATGTACATAATCGTGTACACAAATCAAGTATTTATTAAGGTGTCGGATTTCTGCAGGAGAGACTAATGTTTCATATAGGGGGAATACCGAGCAGTAGTGAGGAATTAGCTAAGGACGAACAAAAAAAGTGAAAACGACCCACGATGTAGATGGCGAACACTAGTTGCATTTCTGGTTCTACCTCTGTATTATCGATAGATGTGTTCGGAGTGTTTCTCTGGACAGTCAATTTCACTACGGTATCTGGGCTTCTGGTTGTTGAGACAACGGGAGTTGTCTCCGGCGGAGTTCCCTGGAAACAGGGCTGGCGGATGCGGTGGGAGACGAGGGAAGAATGGCAAAGAAAGTCAGCAAGAATATTGCGAAGTCTCGTGCTGCTGTAACGGCCGATGTCTACGCACTGCCGGATGCGGTCAGCCTCCTGCAGCAAGTCAAGTTTGCAAAGTTTGATGAGACGGTGCAGGTTTCGCTGCGCCTGGGTGTGGATACGCGCCATGCGGACCAGATGGTTCGCGGCACGGTGGTTCTGCCCCACGGCCTTGGCAAGACGAAGATCGTTGCTGTGATTGCCACCGGCGACCGCCAGAGGGAAGCGCAGGAAGCGGGCGCGGATTTCGTGGGCGGCGAAGAGATGGTGGAGAAGATCCAGAAGGAAAGCTGGACCGACTTTGACGCGCTGATCGCCACGCCGGACATGATGAAGGTTGTGGGTCGCCTGGGTAAGGTGCTCGGCCCCAAGGGCCTGATGCCGAATCCGAAGACGGGCACGGTGACCACGGATGTGGCCGCGGCTGTGAAGGAAATCAAGGCCGGTAAGGTGGAGTTCCGCGCGGACAAGACCAGCCTGGTGCATGTTGCGGTGGGCAAGCTGAGCTTCTCGGCTGAAAAACTGGTGGACAATGCGAATACCGTAGTTGCGGCTGTGGTTCGCGCCAAGCCTTCGGCGTCCAAGGGCAAGTACATCAAGAGCCTGACATTGAGCTCGACGATGGGCCCCGGAGTTCCGCTGGATATTGCTGCGGCTGAGGCGTCTGGAAAGCACTAAGGTCAGGGATCAGGGGGCAGGGGTCAGGGGCAGTTTGATTGTCGCTTGGTTTACCTTGTGCTCCAGTTCCAAGGTTTGATGTAGGGATTGGATTCTGTAGCAGGCGCCTAATGGCGTTGGAGGGAGTTGGGAGTTCAGAAGTTGGGATTGAGTTTTTACTGATCCCTGATCTCTGACCCCTGATCCCTATCGAGCGGAGCGAGATATATGGCAATTTCGAAGGCGAAAAAGGCGGAGAAGGTTAAGATTCTGACCAAGGAGTTGGAGTCTTCGACGACCGCGATCATTGGCACCTTTGCCAAGCTGACGGTGGCGCAGGATTTTGAGCTGCGCAAGGTGGTGCGCGAGGCGGGCGGCAAGTACCGCGTGCTGAAGAACAAGCTGGCTCCGATTGCCGGCAAGGGCACCAAGGTTGGGGACGCGCTGAAGGGCCTGAAGGGCGTAAGCGCTGTGGCGTTCACCTCGGGCGATCCGGTGGCGCTAGCCAAGGGCTTCGCGAAGTGGGTCGGCAATAATGCCGAGTTCCAGTTCAAGCTGGGAATTGTGGACGGCGAGCTGCTCACGGTGGAAGATGTCAAGGCTCTGGCGACGATGCCGGGCAAGGAAGAGATCTTCTCGAAGCTGCTGTACCTGATCAATGCTCCGGCGCAGCGGTTGGCCACGGTGATCAATGCCACCGGACGCGATCTTGCGGTGGTGATCGGCCAGGGCGTGGAGAAGGAAAAGTTTCAGGCGGCATAACTGCCGTCGGCTTTTAGTCTTTAGCTCTTAGCTTGCTTATGGTGGAACTGACAAAGTTGGTTCCACCAAGATGAAGCTAAGGGCTAATAGCTAAAAGCTGATAGCTGCTTTTAAGGGTTTAGGCGGGAAGACATTCGGAGGGGGCGCTAGTCTGGCGCATCGGAACTCTTCTGATTGAACTTGCTGCCGGGGAAAGACAAAATCAAAGGTTGGAGAAGAGAAAATGGCGATTCGTCCAGAGTTAATTGAAGAGATTGTCAGCCTGAGCCTGCTGGATGCGGCGGCTCTTGTGAAGGAGCTTGAAGAGAAGCTCGGCGTTTCGGCGGCAGCGGCGGCCCCTGTGGTTGTGGCTGGCGGCGCGGCGGCTGGCGCAGCTCCGGTGGTTGAAGAGAAGACCGAGTTCCAGGTCATTCTCAAGGATGCCGGCGCGAACAAGATCAACACCATCAAGGCCGTTCGTGAAGTTACTTCACTGGGTCTGAAGGAAGCCAAGGACCTGGTCGATGGCGCTCCGAAGGCACTGAAGGAGAGCGCGACCAAGGACGAGGCTGAGGCCATCAAGAAGAAGTTTGAAGGCGTGGCCACGGTCGAGATCAAGTAGTTTACTACTGCTTCGATTTGCAAGCCCGGAGAAAACGCGCTACGATAATCGTTGCGCGTCTTTCCGTCTCGATTTGGGATTTTTCCCGAAAATGAGATGGAGCCGGGCGCTGCTTTTTGAGGTAGTTGGCGGGATTTAAGCGGATCTCCGTTGCCGTAGGATGTGCCAAGCGTTTTCGGCGGCGGGATAAGGCGGAAGGTTCAAGCGCTTTACAGTCAATGGTTTAGCTGATAATTGCAGGTAAAGCGCCGACGGGCTGGTGGCGAATCGAAGCGGGTTTTTTGAACAGGCGGAAGCGGGTATTTTGAGAATTCGAATGGGAGCATAGGCATCGAGCCGGGCTCGTGAGGCATCGCGTCCTCGCGGGCTTTTCGTGTCTCCCATTTCCGGTGGATCGCAAAAATCTACCTCACGCTCTTCGATGAGCGTTCTCCCCTTCCGGATGTGCGCAGTCTAGCGCACTTGTCAAATGCCCGGCAATGGCCGGCTGTGAATTTTCCGCTCCTCCATGCCCATATCGGCGCCCGTATTGGCACTTGGTGAGGATGCCCCGGCGTGTTTGACCGGGGGTGAGCAGAAATGGACCGGAAGTAAGCGGTGCTCCGGTCTGGATGGCAGCAACGATACCGAATTTGCTGGTCCGCGATGAGACTCACGCGGCCGGCCCGGACGAGACATAGTGCCAAGCCCAGGCGCGACGTTTCATTCCGGCAATGACAAGAGCCTCATGGAGTGACTTCATGCCCAACGAGAAGCGCGCGATTCGCAGCCGGCTCGATTTTTCCAAGATTCCCACTGCAACCCAGATTCCTAACCTGATTGAAGTGCAGCGCCGTTCTTATGAGCGGTTTCTGCAGATGGACAAGCTGCCGAACGAGCGCGATGACTCGGGTCTGCAGTCTGTGTTTACGTCGGTTTTCCCGATCACCGATTTCCGCGGCATCTCGCAGCTGGATTTCGTGGACTTCTCGATCGGCAACTGGGAGTGCAAGTGCGGCCACCTGAAGGGCCTGCATCACCTGCGTACTGCCTGCTCAAACTGCGGCAACATGGTTATCACCGATCCGTTCCACTCCGGCGATGTGTTGTGTACCAAGTGCGGTCACTACAACAAGAACACGCCGGACTTCTGCAACAAGTGCGGCGACCCTGTCAGCCTGCAGTTGAAGTACGACCAGCAGGAGTGCGAAGAGCGCGGCATGACGTTTTCCGCGCCGCTGAAGGTTACGGTTCGCCTGACCATTTATGACAAGGACCCGGAGACGGGGACCAAGACGATTCGCGACATCAAGGAGCAGGAGGTTTTCTTCGGCGATATTCCGCTGATGACGCCGAACGGCACCTTTATCGTGAACGGGACTGAAAGGGTCATCGTTTCCCAATTGCACCGCTCGCCGGGCGTCTTCTTTGAGACGGCGAACAACCGCACCTACTTCCTGGGCAAGATTATTCCGTACCGCGGATCGTGGGTGGAGTTCGAGTTCGACCAGAAGAGCACGCTGTATGTCCGCATCGATCGCAAGCGCAAGTTCCTGGGCACGATCTTCCTGCGCGCGTTGGGTCTGAAGAGCGACGAAGAGATTCTGAAGACCTTCTACACGGTCGACAAGATGACGATTGCCGACGGCAAGATCTTCTGGGCTGTGAAGCCGGAAGGCGCGACGCATCTGACGGGCGCGAAGCCCGCGCACGCCGTTGTGCACAAGGGTGAGGAGATTGCGCACTCGGGCCGCAAGGTGACGGCGCACACGCTGAAGGCGATTCGTGCAGCCGGCATTGAGAAGGTTGAGATTGAGCAGGCTGAGCTCGATGGCACGCTGACGGCTGCCGACGTTGTCGATACGACTACGGGTGAAGTGGTTTTGGAAGCAAACGTGGAGTTGACGGCTGATCGCCTGCACAAGATTCTGTCGAGCGGCGCGACTAGCTTCGAGGTCTTCTTCCCCGAGCGCGATGACGTGGGCAACATCATCACGAACACGCTGCGGCGCGATGCGATCCGCAAGCCGGAAGAGGCGCTGATCGAGATCTACCGCAAGCTGCGTCCGGGCGACCCGCCGACGCTCGATACGGCGACAGCGCTCTTTGAAGGCATGTTCTTCGATCCGCGCAAGTACGATTTCTCGCGCGTGGGACGTTTGAAGTTCAACATCAAGCTGCATGAGAACCAGGAGTACACGCCGCTCGATCACCGGACACTGACGGCGGACGACTTCTATTCGACGATTCGCTACCTGCTGAAGCTGCGCAAGAACATCGGCATTGTGGACGACATCGATCACCTTGGCAACCGCCGCGTAAGAGCAGTGGGCGAGCTGATGGAGAATCAGTTCCGCATCGGCCTGGTGCGCATGGAGCGCGCGATCAAGGAAAAGATGAGCGTGTATCAGGAGCTGAATACGGCGATGCCGCATGACCTGATCAACGCGAAGCCTGTGATGGCGGCGATCCGCGAGTTCTTTGGTTCTTCGCAGCTCTCGCAGTTCATGGACCAGACGAATCCGCTGTCGGAAATTACGCACAAGCGGCGTCTGTCGGCGCTTGGACCGGGTGGTCTGAGCCGCGAGCGCGCGGGCTTTGAAGTTCGCGACGTTCACCCGACGCACTACGGCCGCATCTGCCCGATCGAGACGCCGGAAGGTCCGAACATCGGCCTGATCAGCTCGCTGAGCTGCTTTGCGCGGATCAATGAGTACGGCTTTATCGAGTCGCCTTACCGCAAGGTGAAGGACGGCATGATTCTGGACTACGTTGAAATCGTCAATGCGGGCGAGAGCGGACTGCGCGTCGGCGATCACATCGACAAGGAAGAGTCGATCAAGCTGGCTGCCAGCCTGAAGAAGGCCAGCAAGCGAATGATCGATACGATTCCTTACAGCTTTTATCTTTCCGCGTGGGAAGAGGATAAGCACACCATCGCGCAGGCCAACATTGAGTTCAACGACGAGGGCGTAATCACCGAAGATCTGGTGAACGCGCGACGCCAGGGGAACTTTGTGCTGGTGAACAAGGCCGAGGTGGACTACATCGACGTTTCACCGAAGCAGCTTGTTTCGGTTGCCGCCTCGCTGGTGCCATTCCTGGAGCATGACGACGCGAACCGCGCGCTGATGGGCGCGAATATGCAACGCCAGTCGGTGCCGCTGCTGGTGGCCGAGGCTCCGTTTGTCGGAACCGGCATGGAAGGCGTGACGGCGCGCGATTCTGGCGCTGTGATTCTAGCCAAGCGTAACGGCATTGTGGACTCGGTAGACTCCGAGCGCATCATCGTGCGTGTCGAGGGCGAGCATCATCCCACGCAGCTTTCGCGTGAGGTGGGTTCGGACATTTACACGCTGATCAAGTTCAAGCGCTCGAACCAGAACACCTGCATTAACCAGAAGCCTGTGGTTCGCGAAGGCGACCGCGTGCTGAAGGGTCAGGTGATTGCCGACGGACCTTGCACGGAGCAGGGCGAGCTGGCGCTGGGACGCAACGTTCTTGTGGCGTTCATGCCGTGGCGCGGTTACAACTTTGAGGACGCGATTCTGATCAGCGAAAAGCTGGTGCGCGAGGACTATTACACCTCGGTGCACATTGAAGAGTTCGAGATCGAGGCGCGCGACACGAAGCTGGGACCTGAGGAAATCACGCGTGACATTCCGAACGTGAGCGAGCACTCGCTGCGCGATCTGGATGAGAGCGGCGTGATCCGCATCGGCGCCCAGATCAAGCATGGCGACATTCTGGTGGGCAAGGTTACGCCGAAGGGCGAAACGCAGTTGACACCGGAAGAGAAGCTGCTGCGCGCGATCTTCGGCGAAAAGGCCGGCGATGTGCGCGACGCTTCCCTGACCTGCCCTCCGGGTATCGAGGGAACGGTTGTGGATGTTCGCATCTTCAGCCGCAAGGGTCAAGAGAAGGACGAGCGCGCCAAGCAGATTGAAACGGAGTACGTGTCCAAGCTCGAAAAGAACCTGGGCGACGAAATCCGCATTCTGACGGACGAGCGTTTGAAGCGTCTGGAAGCGATTCTGGGCGAGAAGGTGGTTCTGGCCGACCTGCACGACGAGCGCACCAACAAGCGCCTGTTGACGAAGGACGCGGTCCTGGACCGCGAGACGATCGAGCGCATCTCGACGAAGAACCTGAAGCGCATCCGCTATGCCGATAAGGATCCGCGGGTGAACGAGCAGATCGACGAGATCGAAGAGATGACCTCGCGCCAGATTGAAGTGCTGCGCAAGATCACCAACGAGAAGATTGCCAAGCTGGCGAAGGGCGATGAACTCCCGCCGGGCGTGATCAAGCTCGTGAAGGTCTATGTTGCGATGAAGCGCAAGCTGAGCGTTGGCGACAAGATGGCTGGCCGTCACGGCAACAAGGGCGTGATTGCGCGCATATTGCCGGAAGAGGACATGCCGTATCTGCCGGATGGTACCCCTGTGGAGATTGTTCTGAATCCGCTGGGCGTTCCTTCCCGTATGAACGTGGGTCAGATTCTGGAGACGCACCTTGGTTGGGCTGCCGCAGGGCTGGGCAAGAAGATTGCCGCGCTACTGAAGCAGAACAGCGATGCGAATTTCATTCGCGAAGAGGTGAAGAAGGAGTTTGCCGGCACGGCTACGCTGCGGCAGTTGCTTGAACTCGACGACGAGATGCTGCTTCGCGTTGTGGCGGGTATGGAGAAGGGCATCTGGTTCGGCACGAACGTGTTCGACGGCGCGCAGGAAAGCGAAATCAAGGCGCTGCTGACAGCTGCTGGTCTTCCGACCTCCGGCAAGACGGCTCTCTTTGACGGCATGACTGGCGACGAGTTCGAACAGCCGGTGACGGTGGGCTACATCTACATGCTGAAGCTCTCGCACCTGGTGGACGACAAGATTCACGCTCGTTCGATTGGACCGTACTCGCTGATTACGCAGCAGCCTCTGGGCGGCAAGGCGCAGTTCGGTGGACAGCGCTTTGGCGAAATGGAAGTGTGGGCGCTCGAAGCTTATGGCGCGGCATACATCCTGCAGGAACTGCTGACGGCGAAGTCGGACGACGTGTATGGCCGTACGAAGATTTACGAGGCCATTGTGAAGGGCGAAGCGGCGATTGAGCCGGGCGTTCCTGAGTCGTTCAACGTGCTGATCCGCGAACTGCAGTCACTGTGCCTGGACGTGGAGTTGATCAAGCGCGCGGACCTTCTTCGCAAGGCCCCGGCGCCTGAGCTGCCTGCGGTTGCTGACTAAGTGCGGCTTTTAGCTGTTAGCTCTTAGCTTTTAGCTGGTGAGTGCCAGTGATGAAGCAAAAGGGCTAACGGCTGAGAGCTAAAAGCTAGTAGCTGGTTTTGGGTTCTTCTTGAGGCGGTGCAACAAGCCGCTTTCCCGGGAGAGAAGAACCTTAAAAAAGTCCCGGGAGTTGCCAAGCAGGCGAAAAAACGCGCCTGCCAGGGAGGGTCACCTTGTTCCGATCGAACCCATTTGAGCTCACCAGCCCGATTACCGATTTCGACGCTATCCGCATCATGCTTGCATCGCCGGAGAAGATCCGCAGCTGGTCGCATGGCGAAGTGACAAAGCCGGAAACCATTAACTACCGCACCTTCAAGCCGGAGCGCGATGGCTTGTTCTGCGCGCGCATCTTTGGCCCGGTGACGGACTGGGAGTGCCTGTGCGGCAAATACAAGCGCATGAAGCACCGCGGCGTGATCTGCGACAAGTGCGGCGTGGAAGTGACCGTGAGCAAGGTGCGCCGCGAGCGCATGGGCCACATTGAGCTGGCTTCGCCCTGCTCGCATGTGTGGTTCTTCAAGGGCCTGCCTTCGCGCATCGGCCACCTGCTCGATATTTCACTGCGCGACCTCGAAGGCATTCTCTACTTCGAGTCGTATGTTGTTGTCGATCCGGGCGACGCGCCGGTGCGTGAGCGCGAGATCATCAAGGACGAGCTGAAGTTCCGTGAGCTCGATCAGCAGTTCCGTCCCTCGGGCTTCAAGGCCATGATGGGCGCAGAGGCGATCAAGGAGCTTTTGAAGCGCGTGAGCGTGGATGAGCTGGCCGTTGAACTGCGCGACCGCATGAAGACGGAGACGTCTGCGCAGAAGAAGATCAAGTATGCCAAGCGGCTGAAGGTTGTCGAGGCGTTCCGCAAGTCCTCGAACAAGCCGCAGTGGATGATTCTCGATGTGCTGCCGGTCATTCCTCCAGAGCTGCGCCCGCTGGTGCCACTGGATGGCGGCCGCTTTGCAACATCTGATTTGAACGATCTTTATCGCCGCGTCATCAACCGCAACAACCGGTTGAAGAAGCTGATGGACCTGCACGCGCCTGAAGTAATTGTGCGCAACGAAAAGCGCATGCTGCAGGAAGCTGTGGACGCGCTGTTTGATAACGGCCGCCGTGGCCGCGTGCTGCGTGGCGCGAACAATCGCCCGCTGAAGTCGCTCTCCGATACGCTCAAGGGCAAGCAGGGCCGCTTCCGCCAGAACCTTTTGGGCAAGCGCGTGGACTACTCGGGCCGTTCGGTGATCGTTGTGGGTCCGGAGCTCAAGCTGCACCAGTGCGGCTTGCCGAAGAAGATGGCGCTTGAGCTTTTCAAGCCGTTCATCTATCACCGTCTGGAACAGACGGGCCACTGCACCACCATCAAGCAGGCCAAGGAAATGGTGGAGATGCAGGAGCCGGTGGTGTGGGACATCCTTGAAGAAGTCATCAAGGATCACCCTGTGCTGCTGAACCGCGCCCCAACCCTGCACCGCCTGGGCATCCAGGCATTTGAGCCGGTGCTGGTGGAAGGCAAGGCGATCAAGATTCACCCGCTCGTTTGTACCGCGTTCAACGCGGACTTCGACGGCGATCAGATGGCCGTACATATTCCGCTGTCGCCTGAGGCGCAGATTGAAGCCAGCGTGCTGATGCTTGCCTCGCACAACATTCTTTCGCCGGCGTCAGGCCAGCCGATTACCGTTCCTACGCAGGACATGGTGCTCGGACTGTACTACCTGACCAAGGAAAAGAAGGGTGGCAAGGGCGAAGGACGCACCTTTGCGAACGTGGAAGAAGTGCTGATGGCGCTTGAAGCGAAGGAGCTGGAGACGCTTTCGCCGATCCGCCTGCGCTACACGGGCAAGGTGCTGGACATGACAACGGCGTACGACGATCAGGATCTGACGCACACCGAGCCGGTCGAGTTCAACAAGGAATACATCTCGACGACTGTAGGCCGCGTGATTCTGAACGACGCGCTGCCGCCGGGGATGCCGTTCATCAATGGCCTGCTCAAGAAGAAGGGCATTGGCCAGTTGGTGAACTACTGCAACCAGAACCTCGGACTTGAGGTAACGGTGCAGATGCTGGATCGCATCAAGTCGCTGGGCTTCAACTACGCCACGAAGTCGGGCCTCTCTGTGGGCCTGGACGACATGGTTATCCCGGCGTCGAAGTACACCGTGGTGGACGAGGCCGACCAGAAGGTGATCGAAGTTCAGAAGCAGTACCTGGACGGCGCAATCACCAACGGCGAGCGTTCGAACAAGGTCATCCAGATGTGGTCGACCGTTACCGACAAGGTGGCGGACGAGATGTTCAACAACATGAAGCGCGCTGATCAGGAAGGAGCCATGAACCCGATTTACGTCATGGCCGACTCCGGCGCTCGTGGTTCAAAGCAGCAGATTCGTCAGCTCTCGGGTATGCGCGGATTGATGGCCAAGCCTTCGGGCGAAGTTATCGAGACGCCGATTACGTCGAACTTCCGCGAAGGCCTGACAGTGCTCGAGTACTTCATCTCGACGCACGGCGCGCGTAAGGGCCTGGCCGATACGGCGCTGAAGACTGCCGACTCGGGCTATCTGACGCGTCGTCTTGTGGACGTGGCGCAGGACGTGATTGTGACCGAGTACGACTGCGGCACGCGCGAAGGCATTGATGTGGGCTCGATCGTTGAGTCCGGCGAAATCATCGAGCCGCTGCGCGACCGTATCATCGGACGCGTCTCGCTTGAGAAGATCAAGGACTACGACGGCAACGTGGTGATCGACATCAACGGCGCCATCGACGAGGATTCCGCCTCTGCGATTCAGGGTGCGGGTGTCGAGAAGGTGAAGATCCGCTCGGTGCTGACCTGCGAGTCAAAGCGCGGCGTTTGCGCTCTGTGCTACGGCCGCAACCTCGGCTCAGGCCGCATGGTGGAGCTTGGCGAAACCTGCGGCGTGATCGCGGCGCAGTCCATCGGCGAGCCGGGCACGCAGCTTACGATGCGTACCTTCCACGTGGGCGGTACGGCCAGCCGTGTGCAGGACCGTTCACGCCTTGACGCCAAGAATAACGGCAACGTTCGCTTTATCAACCTGAACACGGTTGAGGCCAAGGACGGCGCGCTGGTGGCGATGAACCGCTCCGGTTCGATTGCCATCGTGGACGATCGCGGACGCGAGAAGGAGCGCTACCAGGTGGTTTACGGCGCGCGCTTCCTTGTGAAGGACGGGCAGAAGGTTGCGCTGGGCCAGCAGTTGGCCGAGTGGGACCCGTACACCTATTCGATCCTGACCGAGATCGGCGGTACGGTAACATTCAAGGACCTTCAGGAAGGCATCACGCTGAACGAAGAGGTTGATGAAGTTACGGGTCTGTCGCGCTGGGTTGTGGGCGATTCACCGGATGAAAAGCGTCAGCCTTCATTTGTGGTCAAGGGCACGAAGGGCACCAAGCGTTATCTGCTGCCGAAGGGCGCGCACCTTATGGTGCAGGATGGCGACGAGATGGGTCCGGGCGACGTGCTTGCGAAGATTCCGAAGGAGTCGACGCGCACCAAGGACATCACGGGCGGTCTGCCGCGCGTGGTGGAATTGTTCGAAGCCCGCAAGCCGCGCGAGACCGCGATCATCAGCGAGATCGATGGCGTGGTTCGCTTTGGTGAAGTGCTGAAGGGCCAGCGGAAGATTTACGTCACTGCCGACAACGGCGATGAGCGTGAATACTCCGTGCCCCGTAATATCTACGTCAACGTGCAGGAAGGCGAGCGTCTGCGCGCCGGCGATCCGCTGATGGATGGACCGCTGAACCCGCATGACATTCTCGACGTGCTGGGCGAGCAGGAACTGCAGAAGTACCTGGTGAACGAAATCCAGGAAGTGTACCGTCTGCAGGGTGTGGCAATCAGCGACAAGCACATCGAAGTGATTGTGCGCCAGATGCTGCGCTGGGTTCGCGTGGATGAGGTGGGTGACTCGAACTTCCTGCTCGAGCAGCAGGTGGATCGCTTCCGCTTCAAGGAAGAGAAGGACCGCGTGGAGAAGGAAGGCGGTCGTGCTCCCTCGTCTCACCCGTTGCTGCTGGGCATTACGAAGGCGTCGCTCTCGACGGATTCGTTCATCTCCGCGGCCAGCTTCCAGGAGACGACGCGCGTGCTGACGGAGGCTTCGATCAACGGAGCCATCGACAATCTGCGCGGCCTGAAGGAAAACGTGATCGTGGGACGCCTGATCCCCGCGGGAACGGGTCTGGAGTACTACCGCAACGTGCAGCTTTCGCCTGAGCTTGAAGAGGCGGCGGCTCGCGTGCAGCAGGAAGTGACGGCGGAGATCGAAGCCGCGGAGCGTGAACTGGAGCTGATGCGCCAGGAAGGCGAAGCGGAAGAGATGGCGGCAGAATAAGCGCTGCTTAGATCAACGCAAGAAACTAAAAAGGTCCGGCAGAGATGTCGGGCCTTTTGTTTCTTTGAGCAAGCTATTTGCCAAGACGATGGAGCATGTTTTGCGAATAATACCTGACGTATACTGGTATCGCATTTGCCATAAACAGCGGCTTATAGAGGAAAAATGGTGTTAATTGCGGAGGCTGGAAATCGGCACGCTAAAGCGGTCACGATTGGAGTCGTACTGTTTTTGTGTCTAGAGCATTTCTAATCCAAACGGGAGATCCCCCGGCTCTGCCGGGGTGGCAGTAGAAGTTTGACAGTTCCGGGAGTATGTTCTTGCTCAACTTTGCCCGAACTGTGATCACGATGTTTGCAGCGCAAGGCTTTTGCTTTTGTTCTTGCTTCTGCTTTCACCGGTTGCGGTCAGGCCCCTTTGAGGGGCCAGCAACCGTAAAGCCTCCGGCTCTGTCAGAGGATACTTACTCTTAGAGCTTATCCTTAAATAGTGTACTGAGTTGATTCCTGTGGAGGATGGTTTGTCGCATGCAGCATTTGTTTGAACGATGCTCAGATTCATGGCGCAAATCAAATCGAGGATCATATCCGATGCATTC
>Ga0208193_1000632_pt1 | contig 17769 bp, 12 predicted proteins | sample June2015DPH_17_2_FD_184716 | JGI IMG/M metagenome (GOLD analysis project Ga0208193, IMG submission 184716) | Peatland microbial communities from SPRUCE experiment site at the Marcell Experimental Forest, Minnesota, USA - June2015DPH_17_10... | ecosystem: Environmental > Terrestrial > Soil >... | reverse complement strand
CCCCACCGCCGGGCATCCGCTGGTCTACGCCGATTGGCTGCACGCGCCCGGTAAGCCCACAGTGCTGTGCTACGGCCACTATGACGTGCAGCCGGCCGATCCACTGGAGCTGTGGATTACGCCCGCGTTCGAGCCTACCGAACGCAACGGCAACCTTTACGCGCGCGGCGCGGTGGACGACAAAGGCCAGATGTATATGCACATCAAGGCCATTGAGGCGCTGCGCGCAGTGAACGGAACGCTGCCGCTCAATGTCAGGTTTCTGATCGAAGGCGAGGAGGAAGTGGGCGGCGCTTCGATCGCGAAATACGTGGCGCAGAATCCCGCCAAATTGAAAGCCGACGTCGCTCTGGTGTCGGACACCGCCATGTACGCCGAAGGCATGCCGACTCTGTGCATCGGGCTGCGCGGATTGATTTACATGGAAGTGGAAGCGACCGGTCCGGCGCGCGATTTGCATTCCGGCCTGTACGGCGGCGCGGCGCCGAACGCAGTGTATGGATTGATCGAGCTGCTTGCGAAGGCGAAAGATGCCGACGGCGCGATTCAGATCCCGGGCATCTACGACGGCGTGGAAGAGCCGGCCGCGGCGGAGATCGAAAGCTGGAAGCGGCTGCGGTTCGACGAGCGCGAGTTTCTGGAAAAGGAGGTGGGCTCGACAGCTCTCACGGGCGAGCCGGACCGGACGGTGCTGGAGCGTGTGTGGTCGCGCCCCACATTCGAGGTCCACGGCATCGCGGGCGGCTTCACGGCTGCTGGCGCGAAAACTGTGATTCCGGCGAAGGCCACGGCGAAGGTGAGCATCCGCCTGGTCCCCCGGCAGGACCCGGACGCCGTGATCGCCGCGTTTCGCGCGTGGGTGAAGCAGAACGTGCCGAAGGGCATTCAGGCAGAGGTGCGCGTACTGAGCGCGTCACCGGGGCTGGTGGTGAATCCGGAACATCCGGCGATTGAGGTGGCGGCGCGGGCGTTTGGCGAGGTGTTCGGCAAGCAGACGGTGTTCATTCGCTCGGGCGGGTCGATTCCCATTGTTGGAGACTTTGCGAACCACCTGAAGATTCCCACTATCCTGATGGGTTTTGGATTGCCGGACGATGGACTGCATTCGCCCAACGAGAAGTACAGAATTGAGAATTACTACCTGGGGATCATGACGGTGGCGCACTTCCTGGAGTTGTATGGGGGGTAGGAGTTTCTTCGACGCTGAGACGCTGAGAAACTTGAAGGGTATGAAGAGGGGTTCCTACTCTGCGTTTTCCTCTGCGTCTCTGCGTCACCTATACTACTAACCCCGAGATCCTTTTATTCCCGCGAGGCTTTTCTCATCCAGCCTTAGAGATCGACGCTCTACCCAGGTTGTTCCACTTGGTCCCCTGTTCGATGCGGGCCGGCAATTCCTTCAGAGTGTGCTGTCGTTGACGTTGGCCAGCGCGTCGCAGCCATGTGGATCCGAAACAGGGGAGGCATCGCACACCGAACCACTCGCCCGCGGAATCTTTTGCGGTCACTGTGTCTTACCTTACCCGCCACTTGGAATTCAATCGCCAATGTTAGTACGGTCTAGCCTGTCCGCAAAACTGATTCTGAACGACTTAGGCCACTATTGGGTTCGTTCCGTAAGAGGCATGGGCTATACCAGCCCCCGTACTCAAGCCGGCCGGCTAAGCTCCCCGCATGCCCTGTATCGGCGTTCAGATTGCTATACTTAACACGGCTTGCAAGCCGCCTATGTTCAGGGAAATGAGACGTTATCTAGGAAATAGCTGGCTCCCGGTGGGGCTCTGCTTTCTAATTTTTTTGGATGGCATGCCCCCGGCGGCGTTCGCGCAGAATCTCCCCACGCGGATTAACATTGTCGTGGTGGCAGGCGAAGGCGCCTCCACGCCTGTCCGTCGGCGAGTGACGCAAGACCCCGCGGTCAGGGTCGAAGATGACGATCAGCAACCCGTGGCTGGGGTCACTGTGGTTTTTGCCCTCCCGATCTCCGGGACCAGTGGCGAGTTCGTGAACGGCGCCAAAACCCTGGCGGTGGTGACCGATAAGGCTGGTGTGGCGACGGCCCGTGGACTCAAGACCAATGAGATACCCGGCACGCTGCAAATTTATGTAAATGCATCCCTTAACGGCCTGCGTGCGCGCGCCTTGATCAACCAGATCGTGGAGGGCGTGCCCGGCGCGCCGATCCCGACTCAGCATCCAGCTAAATCCAGCAACACATGGAAATGGGTGCTCCTCGGAATCGCGGTTGCCGGCGGCGCCGCTGCTGGAGTCTACTTCGGAACGCATTCTTCTTCTTCCAATCCGCCCGTAACTATCGGCACGGGAACGGTTGTATTCGGGAGTCCTCAATAAATCATGTCTCGTTGTTATCTCGTGCAAGTTCCAATCGCACTTCTGGTCGACATCCGCGTTCGCATCGCGCCTGCCGTTGTTGAGGAGCGTGTTGAGGAGCGTGTTGACGAGCGTGTTGAGGAGCGTCTATGAGCAAACGGCTTCCAACTCCGACCCTTGCCTCCGCCACGGCATTCGTCGCGGCATTCGTCGCGGCATTCGTCGCAGCTACGCCCGCCTATAGCCAGGTGCAGGTTGTGGTAACCGCGGGCGGCGTCAGTACAACCATTGCTCAGAACGGTTCCCAGACTCTGACATCCCCCGCCGTCGGTCAGGCGGTCTTCGCCAATGTGTCGGTTACTTACACTGGAACGGCCACCGCAACCATCACCAGCGTTTCGCTTACCGGAACGTCTCAAATGACGTTGTTGCAGTCGACCACGCTCCCCGCTACCCTAAGCCCGAACGGCAGTATTGGTTTCTCGGTTCAATATCTTCCCACTTCAGGCGCCGCCGTCACCGGCCAGGTTGTCATCGCTTACACCGTGGGCGGGACGGCCTTTACCTTCCCATTTGTGCTGAACGGCGTCACGCCGAACTTCACATTCAGCTATTCCCTCCCGTCGACCGGCGCCACTACTCTGATCGCCGGCGGAGCCATCGCCTTTCCGTCGACCACGGTGGGAACATCCGTCACCGCAGTCGTGACCGTTACGAATGCCGGATCGGCCACCAGTACGCTGCAGACCGTGGCATCGAGCGGTTCCAGCTTTCTAGTCACAGGTTCTCCAGCGCCCATCCAATTGGCCGCAGGCCAGCAGACGTCCTTCAATGTCGTCTTTACTGCGCAGACGTCCGGCGCCGCGCAGGGATCGCTGGTCTTGGGGTTCACCAACAGCAGCGCATCATTCACCCTCACGGGGACTGGAGCTTCGCCGAGCTTTACCGTCACCTACACGCTGTCCGACGGTAACGTCCACCCGCTCCTCAACGGGTCCGCCATAAACTTCCCCTCGGTGGATATCAACGGAACAACTACCGCCGTCATCAATATCCTCAACCAGGGCACGGGCGCCGGCTCCGTCACGGGGATTTCGGTTAGCGGCGCCGGCTTTCGAGGCGCCTTGGAGCCAGCCCTGCCAGCCACAGTGGCCGCGGGCGCAGGCGTGGGTTTCCAAATCATTTTCAATCCCACGCAGGCGGGGTCCTTTACCGGAACGTTTAGCATCACTCTTGGCGGCAACACCATTTCCGGCACGCTCGCGGGGACAACCGCCTCGCCTAACTTCTCGCTGTCGTATGTGGATCCGACAACGAACAACGTCGTCGCATTGCCAAATGGGGGCACGCTTACATTCCCCGCTACTCTGGTGAACGCCAGCGCCAGCATCAAGTTGACCGTAGCCAACAGCGGCCTCGGGACCGGTTTTCTCAACTCGATCGCCTTGGGGGGCGCATCGCCGTCCGTCTTTCAGATTCTGAATCAGCCTTCCCTGCCGGCTTCCGTACCTCCGGCCGGGACGGTCGGTTTCAGCGTCGGTTTCAGCCCTCTGCAGCAAGGGACATTCCCGGCCACGTTGGTCGTCAATTTGAGTGGACAGACGTTTACGATCACCCTCACGGCGCAGGGCACCGGGCCGCAATACACTTACACATGGACCAGTACCACCGGAGCGACTACGGTCTCTCCCGGCGGCACCATCGCCATCGGGAATACTGCTGTCGGTCAAACGTCCAGCGTAACTGTCTCGGTCTTGAATAACGGAACCGGCAACGGACAGGTCTCCGTCCTCTCAGTGACTGGCCAGGGTCTCTCCATTGCCAACGGACCCGCCGTCCCGTTCACGCTTGTTCCCGCCGCATCGCAGAGCTTTACAATCAACTTCGCGCCCACGCAGCCTGGTCCCGTCAACGGGACGCTAACTATTGGGAGCAATACCTTCAATGTCACGGCTACGGGCTCCGGTTCGCTTTTGACTTACTCGTATACCAATTCGGCATCCACCATATCGGTGCTTGCGGGCGGAGTTGTCATCTTCCAACCCACGGCTGTCGAAAGCCAGTCGAGTGTGAGCTTCTCGATTCAGAACACCGGCACGGTTAGCGCGGCGATTTCCAGCATCAACCTGGGGGCGGCGAGTGCTGTGTTCACACTTCCGCAACCGCCCGCTCTGCCGACTAATCTGACTCCCGGCGCCACGATTACTTTCACAGTGAACTTCGTCCCCAACGCGCTTGGAACCTTGACGGCCAGCTTGCTGGTCAACAACGTCACATTCACTCTGTCCGGCACGGGCACGCAGCCGGCAGCCTTGCCGGCCTATCAGTTCCAGGGGCCATCCGGCACACAGGCGCCGGACCAGCAGCCGGCAATCGGGCTGACTCTCGCCGCGCCCTACCCGCTGGCTTTGCAAGGCTCGCTGACACTGACCTTCACCTCCGCCGTGTTCACGGACGACCCCACCATCCAATTCGCCTCTGGGGGACGCACGGTCGCTTTTACCATCCCCGCCAATACCACGCAGGCTCTGTTTACCAGCGGCGCAACCTCGATACCCATGCAGACCGGCACCACCGCCGGCACGATTTTGATCACGCCTTCGTTCGCCACCCAGAACGGCTTCGCCCTGACGCCATCATCGCCCACCTCTCTGACATTGACGGTTCCCTCGTCCGTAGCGCAGCTAACCAGTGAGAGCGTGACAGCCGAGACACTAAGCACCTTTACGGTATTGCTCAGCGGATTCTCCACCACCCATGCCTTGACGCAATTGAACATTCAGATCACCCCGAAGCAGGGCGCCACTTTTTCCGCAAGCAGCCTGACGATCAACGTGAGTTCGGCATCCTCAGCGTGGTATCAGAGCACCGCGTCGACGCCGTCCGGCGGGGCGTTCCTGATTGAGATTCCCTTCGTCTTGTCGAACGGCAGCACCACCGACGATCTGGTTCACATGCTGCAATCGTTGAGCATTACCGCGACCAACGGCGTTGGCGTTTCGAGCTCGATATCGGTGCCGATTCCGTAGGAGAAATCCCGAGGATGGCGTGCGGAAGGGCGGCCCGCGCGGATCTGACCGGAGCCGCATCGACGCCTGTTTTTTTCGTGGTTTTTCAGACGGCGCTTGAATTGACCGCGCGGCTGGCATAGACTGATTGGGCTAGGCAAAATCTCAGGAGCGTAGCCATGTACAATAATCTATCGACAGCCGTTGTCCTCGCCGCCGCAATTGGTTTGGCGGCCTGTTCTTCCGATACCACGAACACAACCGGTACAAAGACCGATGCGGAAACTGCCGCGAAGCAGGTTCCCGCCGGACCTCCCCAACCGATCGCCGCCAAGGCCGCTTTCTGGGAAATGTATACGCCGGCGCACGCCTGGGCCGCCGACCTGGTTGCCATCAGCCTGAAGAGCGGCGAAGTTGCCGGGGTGAAAAATGCGGATGGAAAAGCCGGCGTCTGGACCGCCGTTTTCGGTTCTCCGTCCCAAAGCGCGGCCCGCACTTATGTCTATTCGGTCGCCGATCAGTTGCCGGACATCACCAAGGGCGTCAAGGCGAATCTTGCCGAAGCCTGGCGGGGTCCCACGGCTGCGGTCATGCCATTTCAGACCGGCGATTTCAAGATTGATTCCGAGGCGGCGTACAAAGCGGCGGCGGCCAAGGCCGCGGACTGGCTCAAGGAGAAAGACAATGCTCAGAAGCCTGTTTCCCTCTCCCTGGGCGCGGCATCGCGCTTTCCTGCCCCCGTCTGGGTCATACTCTTTGGCACGTCTAAATTGGGCTTCCTCACTGTGGTCAATGCATCCACCGGAGACATTATCTCGAAATAGCGGGCAGTGAAGCCGCCCTCGTGCGGCGCGGGCTATTCAACAGTTGCGTCCGCCAGGAACAACACCGCGCGCGGCCTCGGGCTCATAGATCCGAAGGAGAGCCTGCCGCATACTGTAACTACGGCTCTGGCCACCAGCGGGGTAGTCTGGCCGTCTTTCAGCCGGACATCGATCGCCTCGCCGGCATGCAGGTGGGGCGGATCGAGCCAGTCGCCCGGATCCGGCACCAGCAAGAAGTGCGCCACCTTCCGCTGCGCATTGCCTGGGTCAACCGGAAGCATGTATCCGGCAATCTGGACCTCCGGCCCGAACCAGCCGGGCCGGGCCGCGGCCGGGTTCACCGACCCGGAAAGCAGGCTGCCCAAGCTCTGCCAATCCACCACCTCGATGCCGGGTCTGACTACCTTTGGCCTTACCGCCCAGAGATCGGGACGGCTGCTCAGCATCGCGAGCAACACCGGCCCCAAGACGGCGCACGTCATGAACAGCGCTATCGCCGCGAACACGAGCCGTTGCTCCCGCTGGCTGGTTTTCGATACCGTTCCACGCGCCTGCATAGCGGCTCCAAGCCAAAACTTAGAAGTGGAAAGCGATGGTCGCGGACACCGTGCGCGGCGAAACGTAATGCGTTCCACTAAAGGTGGAGAGGAAGTTGTAAAGCGCCTCCGTGTTCGTCACGTTCACAACCGTCACACGTGCGCTCCACTTTTTCTTCTCGCCGTGAAACAGGTTGTCGTCTCCCAGGGAAAGGTCGAAAAGATTGCGGGATGCGATACGCGGCGGATTGTGGTCGTCGTTCTCCGTGCCGGCCGCGGGAATCGAGAGGTATATGGATCCGTATTGCGACGCCGGGCAGAGACCGTTCGGGCTGATGGGAGTAGTGGGAGTGGCATGCACGCTGCCGCAAAAGAGGCCCGCCTCGAACTGCTGGTCCGGCGTCAATTCGGAAACGTCCACTACGCTGGCGGTCCCGTTCGGCCCATTCACGCACTGGCCTCCCGCGCATGGCACCGCGCCGGCCACCTGTCCGCTATCGTAGCGCCAGGTGAAGCCGAGCCACGGCCCGTCTCTCCACGGCTGGTATTGCGCATGCGTGGTCTGGTTGAATTTCTCGTCATGGTCGATACGGAAAACCGAACTGCCCCCGGGGACAGCGCCGATTCCACTGACCTGCGGAGTGAAGAAGCGCGCCGCCACGCTGGAGAAAACCGTATACGCCGTAAATCCGTGGTAGTTCGGAACCGTGGCGCGGACCGCATAGCCGGGAATCTTCGAGCTGATCCACTCGATGGGAAACGTGATCGGCGTGTTGCCCAACACGCTGAAATCGAAAGCCCGGTGCGTGTACTTCCAGATGTATTCGCCGTCCACCACCAGGAACCGTCCGAAAGCCTGCTGGATGCCTGCGTGGAACTCATTGCGCCAGCCGGGACCCTCCGGTCCCTTGGATACGCAAGGAGCGCTGCTCAAAGATTCCAGCGCATTGATCACCGGATCGCTGCACCCTGTGCTCGCCAGCACCAGGTTCTCGTTGAACGGCGTCTCCATGGTGCGCGCGTAGGATGCCCTTATTACGGTGCTGGTTTTTTTGATGTCGTAAGCCAGACCCACGCGTGGCTGTATCTGCGCGGAGTAGGCGAGCCCGTTGTATACATCCTCGCGGAGCCCCAGGCTGATGCTCCAATTCTTGATGGTCAGGGTGTCCTGAATGTAGAGAGCCAGTTCCTTGATGTCGGCATGGCCATAAAAGTTGTACAGGCCGCTGGTGGAGTTCGGGCAACCGTCGGAGCCCGGGAGCGTCGCCGTCCGGGTCAGATCGTAACAACCGAGAAGCGGTATGAATGCCGGATTCGCTTGCAGTGAACCGGTGCAGCCCGCCGGATTGGTCAGTGACGGAGACGTGTCCGGACTTCCGTTGGCGAGCAGGCAGGGAGCGTTCAACGCCGGGTCGACAATCCCTAAAGCGTCCTTTTCCGTGATAAACGTGTGCTGGTAGGTAATGCCGGCCTTCAAATTGTGAATGCCCTTCACGTAGGCCACGTTGGTGCGTCCGCCGGCATTCGTCAGGCTGCGATGCTGACCGATGGTCTGAAGCTGTAGATCGGGCGTGTAGTCGGCAAAGGGGTCGCGGCTGGGATAGTAATTGAACTGATCCTGCCGGACGTAGCCGCCGAAGGTGAATACGATGTTCGATCCAATCAAGCGCGTCCATGCGGGCGCAACGTTCACGGACTGAATTTTCGCGCGCTGGTCCTCGGAGCCGACTAGCTGTCCATTGGGGCCGATGCCGCCGTTATTGACCGTCAGCCCGTTCCACGCGGTCGCGTTCTGCGCGTCGAACGAGTTTGGAACCTGAAACCACGAGCGCGTAAAGGCGAGGTTGAGGTTGACGCTGTCCTTCGGAGAAAGCTTGAGGTCGACGCGGTCGAACACGTTCTCTTCGTTGCCGTGATCGTGCATTACGGTGAACTCGGGCCCGTCGAGAAACCGGCCGGTGTTAGTCCCGCTGATCGAAATGAAGTTGCCCCAGGCCTTGCCGCCATCCACCAGATCGAACCCTCCGCTGGAAGTGCCGAAGCTGCCGTAGGATGTTGTCACGTCGCCGTGCGGCTCGGTCACGCCGAGTCCCGACCGTGTAGTGACTACCATCACCACGCTGGTCTTGCCGCCATATTCGGCCGGAGGAGCTCCCTCGATTACTTCCATGGACTGCACGGCATCGACCGGGAGCTGATTCGAGAATACTTTGCTTTGCTGGTCGGTGATGGGCTGGCCGTCGAGCGAGAAAGAGTTGGAAGCGTGATCGCCCAGTCCATGAAAGAGACCGTTCGAATCGGCGCTGATGCCCGGGGTGGACAATGTCACCAGGGAGCTCAGCGAAGAAGTGGAACCTTCCAGAGGAAGCTTGTCGATCATCAAGCGATCCAGATCCGTGTGGGTGCTGGAGTCGGTTGCCACCAGGTCCCCGGAGCCGGTCACGGTGACGCTGGTTTTCTCAGATCCGACTTTCAGCAGGAACTTCGCCTCGACGGGTACCGGCGAGTGCACGCTCAGATCCAGCTCGCTCCCTTCAAATCCGCCTGAGGTCGCGCTGGCGTGGTAGTTATTGTAGGGAATATTATCGAATTCAAAGTTGCCCTGGGCATCGGTTGAAGTGGACCGGCTATAGTGGGAGACCGGATTCTGAATCTGCACCGCGGCGCCCGGAATGGCGGCGCCAGATTGGTCCTGCACCGATCCGCGAACAGTTCCCGATCCGGCGCTGATCGATTGGGCGCGACCACGGACCGCGCCACTGAGCCAGAGCGCGACGGACACAGCAGTGACCGCAAAGAGTTTCCTCATTAGCTTCCAGTATCGGGAACGTTGTGCGACCGGCCTAAAGCATTCTCATGAGCGGCCACGAAGTTGCCGTGAGCGGGCTGAAAATTGCCACAAGCGGGCTGCTGGTTGTGGGGGCTGGCGGCCCATCGGAAGTGGCGCTCCTCCGCTCCATCCGATCGCGCCACCTGTCCTCAATTTCAGCCCGCTCGCGGCTGAACTATCCCGTCCACAAGTTTTCGCTGAGTGGATTCGCCTCTTTCGAGCTAAACCATCGAAAGGGTGAGCCGGCAAAACGTGAGGACTCTGGTAGTAGACGATGAACCGATAGCGCGCGGCGTCCTCCGGGAGGAGCTCGAACTTGTTCCGGCGGTGGAGATCGTTGGCGAAGCTGAGAACGGCAAGGAGGCGGTGCTCAAGATCGCGGAATTGCGGCCCGATCTGGTATTCCTCGATCTCCAGATGCCGGTGATGAGCGGCTTTGAAGTGATCCAGAATATGCGCGGTTTGCCGCCCCCGGTCATCGTCATCGTCACGGCTTTCGACCAGCATGCCATTCAAGCCTTCGAGGCCGGCGCCATCGACTATCTGCTGAAGCCGGTGCATACGGCCCGGCTGACCAAGGCCGTGGAGCGTGCCAAGGCGCTGCTGGGGAAGCCGGTAGAGTTGGCCAATCATCTAGCCAAAATGGCGGCATCCGCCGAAGCGCTGAGCCCGGTCGCGAGCCGCAAAATCATCGGCAGAAGCGGCGAAGAATACCACCTGCTCAATACCAGCGAAGTATTGGCTTTCCAGGCGGAAAGAGAGTTGGTTTGGATTGTTACCGCCCGCCAGCGGCTGCTGGCCACGCAATCGCTGAGCGCGATTGAAGCGCGCTTGCGCGAGCCTCAGTTTCAGCGCGTGCACCGCAACACCATCGTCAACATGGACCACATACGCAAGATGAGCGCTCTCAGCAGTCAGCGTTGGATGATCACATTGAGCAATTCCCTGCAGGTGACCGTGAGCAAACGCCAGGCTCACAACGTGCGCCAGATTCTTAACTGGTAGAGACTCGGCAGGGATGCGGTAGCCTTGTGGCGGTTACCCGATCTTCCGCGAGGCATTTACGGATCTCGTGTCCCGGCGCATGACTATTGCCTTGCCGGCAGCGCCGGCGATTGTCTTCTTCGTCCGTATCGCCGAAGTACCAGCTTCCCTTCCGGCTTTCGGTTTCTAATGCCGTGGACGCGCACAATGGATGATTTACCTTATTCGATTGAGCGCGGTTTTTCGCGTGAGTGACGAAGCGCGTTCACACGAGTGTGAACGCTGCACGCATAAGTGCGTGCGCCACGGGTTACTTGGGAATGCTAACTTTCGCCAGCGGCCAGTTCACATACTTGATACTTTGCCTGCGCCACGTGTAAGTGATGTGGAGACTGCCGTCGCTGCCCTGGATCATCGCCGGATAGGAATACTCGCCCGGTTCCGTTTCCAGCGCGTAAAACGGCGTCCAATGCTCGCCATCGCTGCTTAGCGCCAGGTTGAGCGGCGTGCGCCCTTGCGTGGTGTGGTTGTAGATCATCACGAAACGGCCATCCTTCAGCCGTAACGCATCGATGCCGGAATTCGGATTGGGTAAGTCGAGTGGGCGCGCCTTAGTCCAGGTAATGCCGCCGTCGGCGGAATCGGCTGTGCAGATGCGCCCGATGGTGGAGGTGGACCGCGCATAGAGACGCAGATGTTTGCCCTGAATGGGAACAACCACCGGCTGAATGATGCCGTGAGTCGCGTCTAATGCCGGGCCGCTGACCGCCGGCGATTCGATAGGTCCATGGCGCGTCCAGGTCTTTCCGTTATCGGTGCTGCGTTCGATCCACGCCGCCCAGGAATGGTAGCTTTCCACCGACGTTCCACTTACAATGACGCCGCCCGGCAGCACTAATGGCTTGGCGCGGATGGGGCCATAGAGTCCGGCCGGCAGGTGCTCGGGCGCGGACCATGTGTGACCGTCATCCAGGCTGAAGAGCCGGCCGGCGGTCCACTCTCGCGGTGAGGGACCGAATTTGTAATACAACCAGAGAACACCGTCGCCCGACCGGAACAGGACCGGATTGTAACTGGCGATATTCGGCTCGCGCACTAACTCCACGGGAGTCTGCCAATGGCCGTTTTGGCGGTGCGATCCCCAGATGGCGACATCCGGCCGGCCTTCGGCAGAGCCGCCGAACCAGGCCGCCATCAGTTCCCCCGGCTTCACCTCGACGATGGTGGAAGCGTGGCAGGAAGCCGTGGGCATGGGGTCGGCGATGAATTCCGAAGTCTGAGCGGCGAGCGACATGGCGAAGGCGGCTGCGAGTGAGGCGGCTTTCATGAGTGTGCGCCACGAAACTACGGATTCCGCCAGGCGCGTTTATCCCGCGCCATCAAATCGTCCGCCTCTTTCGGTCCCCATGAGCCCGCCGCATAGTTGGGAAAATGGCGCGGGGGCAGCGCCTTCCATACATCCAGCGTCGGCTGCACCACGCTCCAGCCGGCCTCTACCATGTCGGCGCGTTGGAACAGCGTGGCGTCACCCGTCATGCAGTCGTAGAGCAGACGCTCGTAGCCGGTGCTGGGCTCGTTGCCGAAATAATCCTGATAGCGGAAGTCCATGTTCACCGATCCGATATCCACGGCGATGCCCGGCACCTTGGCGCCGAAGCGCAGCGAAATGCCTTCGTCCGGCTGGATGTGCAGCACCAGCAGGTTGGGCGCGAGATTCTCCACCGGCGTGTCGCGGAATAGCACGAACGGTGCGCGGCGGAACTGAATCGCCACCTCCGTGACGCGCTTCGCCATGCGCTTTCCGGTGCGGATATAAAACGGCACGTCGGCCCATCGCCAGTTATCGATGGAGAGCTTCAAGGCGACGAAGGTCTCGGTCTGCGAAGCCGGGTCCACGTGCGGCTCGGTCCGGTAAGCGGGCGCCGGCTGGCCATCGGTCTGGCCTTCTCCGTATTGGCCCCGGACGGCGCGCGTGAGCACATCTTCCGGCGCCAGCGGTTGGATGGCGTGGAGAATCTTCGCCTGCTCGTCGCGCACGGCGTCTGCGCCAAACGAAATCGGCGGCTCCATCGCGGTCAGCGTGACCAGCTGCAAAATGTGATTCGGAACCATGTCGCGCGCCGCCCCGGCATGGTCGTAATAGCCGCCGCGCTGCTCCACGCCGAGCGTTTCCGCCACCGTAATCTGCACGTGGTCGATGTAGCGCCGGTTCCAAATCGGCTCGAAGATGCCGTTCGAGAAACGGAAAACCAAAATGTTCTGAACGGTCTCTTTACCCAGATAATGATCGATGCGATAAATCTGATTCTCGATGAGCACTTCGCCAATTTCTTGGTTCAACGTGCGCGCCGAATCCAGATCGTGGCCGAAAGGCTTTTCGATCACCACGCGGCGCCAGTGCCCGCCGCTTTGGTCGGCTAAACCGGCAACGCCGAGATGCTGCACCACTTCGCCGAAGAGCACTGGCGCCGTGGCCAGGTAATACAGATAGTTGCCGCCGGTCGCGTGCTTTGTATCGATGCCTTCGAGCACCGGCTTCAGGTGTTCGTAAGTGTTGGGGTCCTGGAAATCGCCCGAGAAATAATAGGTGCGCTCGAGCAGCCAGTCGCAGGTTTTGCACGGCTCGGATGCGCCGCCGAACTCGGCGAGGTCGCCGCGCACCTGTCGGCGGTACTCTTCTTCGCTCATATTTTCGATGGCGCAGCCCACCAGCGCAAATTCGTTGGGCAACAATTTGTGCTGCGCCAGATGGTAGAGCGAAGGGATCAGCTTGCGCTTGGTGAGGTCGCCCGAGGCGCCGAAAATCACCATGGCGCATCGGTCTGCGGGGCGCCCGTGGCGCTCCAGCGTGGCGCGCGCGTCGGCGGAAGGGTCGCTCACTTCGCGTTGCCCCCGGCAGCGCGCTCCACGTGTCCGCCAAACTGGTAGCGCATGGCCGAAAGCAAGCGGTTGGCGAAATCCTCCTCGCCGCGCGAGGTGAATCGCTGAAATAGCGCCGCGCTCAGCACCGGCGCCGGCGTGGATTCGTCCACCGCTGCCAGGATGGTCCAGCGGCCTTCGCCGGAATCGGAAACGTGCCCCGAAAAATTGGCGAGGCCGGGCGATTCGAACAGCGCAATGGCCGTCAAATCGAGCAGCCACGAGGCGATCACGCTGCCGCGCCGCCAGACCTCGGCGACATCGGCCAGCGGCAGATCGTACATATAGTGCTCGGGGTTGCGCATGGGCGCGGTCTCGGCGTCCTGCTCGCGCGCGGCCTTGCCGGCGTTGGCGTGCTTGAGTATATTCAATCCCTCGGCGAAGGCGGCCATCATTCCGTATTCGATGCCGTTGTGCACCATCTTCACGAAGTGCCCCGCGCCGTTAGGGCCGCAGTGCAGATAGCCCTCTTCGGCGGTTCCAGGCGCCTTCTCACGCCCCGGCGTGCGGTCGATGGTTCCTTTCCCCGGCGCCAGCGTCTTGAAAATCGGGTCGAGATGCTGCACGGTTTCGGTCTCGCCGCCGATCATCTGGCAGTAGCCGCGATCGAGGCCCCAGACGCCGCCGCTCACGCCGGTATCCACATAGTGGATGCCCTTGGCGCTCAACTCTTTGGCGCGGCGGATATCGTCGATGTAGTGCGAATTGCCGCCGTCGATGACGATGTCGCCCTTTTCCAGGTGATGCATGAGCTTCTCGAGCGTACTATCGACGACGGCCGCCGGGACCATCATCCAAACCGCGCGCGGCGCTTTCAGCTTCTGGACGAAATCGGCCAGCGATTCCGCGCCCGCGGCGCCGTCGGCGGCCATCTTCTTCACGCTCTCGGCGCTCATGTCGAAAACCACGCACTCGTGGCCGCCGCGCATCAAGCGGCGCACCATGTTGGCGCCCATCCGGCCGAGGCCGATCATTCCCAATTGCATTCGTTTCTCCTTTTTATCAGGGTAACCCGAGAGGGCGCGATGGAAGGAAAGTTGGGGGTCGTTTGGGCACAATTCAAGCTGTAAGTTAGTGGCGGAGGGGCCCACCGACGTGGCCGCCCATGGGGCCGCCCTACTTAAGAGCCTTCTCGATGGCGCCCGTCACGTCGGCGGATTCCGGTGTTACCGCAGGCTCGAAGCGCGCGATCACTTTGCCGTTGCGGTCCACCAGAAACTTCGTGAAGTTCCACTTGATCTCGCCGCCGCTGGCGGGGTTAGTCTGCTTGTCGGTGAGGAACTGGTAGAGCGGCGTGGAGTCGGCGCCCTTTACGGAAACCTTGGAATACATCGGGAAAGTGACCTGATACTTGGAGCTGCAGAAGGTCTTGATTTCTTCATTGGTGCCCGGCTCTTGCCCGCCGAAATTGTTGGCGGGGAACCCAAGAATCACGAAGCCCTGGTCCTTGTACTTCTCGTAGATTTTTTCCAAGCCGGTGTACTGCGGAGTGTATCCGCACTTGCTGGCGACGTTCACAATCAGAACCACTTTGCCACGGTATTCCGCGAGCGGCGCGGGCTTGCCGTCGAGGGAATTCAGTGTGAAATCGAGGACGCCGGATGCGCCGAAAAGGGAAGCAGCCATAACCATTCCTGTGAAGTAGAGTTTCCGCATATGCCCAAAGCGATGCTCGAAAATACGGAAAGACTCAACTGTTTACAGATGAAACACGGGTAGCTAAAGGCCGCGCTGCCGGGATTTTGCCGAAATGACCCCAAAAGGTCCAGAGGTATGTAAAATCTTATAAACAGTTTATTATCAATATGTTATGTTCGATAACGAAAGCGCGAAGCTAGGGTTTTGACGACTTCTGTGGGATACTTAATTTTAGAACGGTTTGCAACTCAGCAATGTCTCTGTTGGACGAGGCAGTCACTAAATACAACAAGCTGTTGGAGAGCGGCCCCTATCGAGATCTTTCATGGGCCGAGGCTCTGCACGAACGTATGGAGAACGAGAAACTCTCCGCGGGCGGACGCTTGATCTGTCCCTTCTTGCGCCCTAATTTTATCACGCGCAGGCAGTACGACTCTTTGGTCAAGACCGGCGAGTCGCTGATCGGCGCCATCGACCGCATGGAGCAGATCGTACTCTCGAGCCCCGCGCTGCTTTCGCGGCTCGAGCTGTTGCCCGCCGAAAAGATGCTCGCGTCCATCGACCCAGGCTATCAGGCGCCGGAAGCAGCTTCGCGGCTGGCCACTCATCTGGTGAACGGTCACCTGCACTTCATCCAGTATAATGCGGATTCTCCCTCGGGTTCCGCGTACGCCGACGCGCTCTCGAACATCTTCTGGGACGCGCCGCCGATGAAGGAGATGCGCAAGAAGTATACGCTGACCAAGACCGGCAGCCGCAAGCACCTGCTGCATGCGCTTCTGAAATCGTACCGGCAGTTCGGCGGAACCAAGAAGCCCAACATCGCCATCGTGGAGTTTCGCACCGTCTATCACTCCGGGCATAGCGAGTATGAGTTGTTCCGCGATTTCTTCCGCGACGAAGGCTACAAGGTAGAAATCGTTTCGCCCGAGCAGCTCGAGTATCGCAATGGCGTGTTGCGCAAAGGTTCTTTCGAAATCGACCTGGTGTATCGCCGCCTTGGGGTGCAGGAGTTTCTGCTGCGCTTCGATCTGACGCATCCGCTGGTGCGCGCCTACCGCGATCGCGCCGTGTGCGTGGTGAATAGCTTCCGCTCCGAGCTGGCCCACAAGAAGGCCATGTTCGGATTGCTCACCGACGAAGCGCTAACCGCGAAATTCCCGGCCGCCGAGCGCAAGGCGATCCGCGACCATGTGCCGTGGACGCGCCTGGTGGCTGCCGAAAAGACCACCTTCGAAGACAAGACCGTCGATCTGCTGGAATTCATCACGCAGAACCGCGAGCGCCTGGCGCTGAAGCCCAACGACGATAACAGCGACCAGCACACCTACATGGGTTGGGAAATGGATGCCGGCGCGTGGGATCGCGCGATCAAGCAGGCCATGCGCGCGCCTTACGTGGTGCAGCAGAGAGTGGAGCCGGTGCGCTCCATCTTCCCGCTGCTGAGCTTCGGTCACCTGGAGTTCCGCGAGATGCAGGTGGACGTGCACCCGCACGCCTACCTGGGCAAAGTGCAGGGCTGCTCGAGCTGGCTTTCCACCGGAAAGGCCGGCTTTTCTTCGGCCGCCGGAGTTGTACCAACTTTCATCGTCGATCCGAAACCGTAACCCATGCCCGCAGGTTGGCCACGCCAGCCGTATAGCGTCCGTCGGTCACTGCAAACGCCAAAGCATCTTCCAGCCAGTCATGCCAAACGCCGTCGGGGTCGTGCGAGGCGATGGTCAACGTATAATCGCCGGGGCATAGCTCGCAGCGAAAAGCGAAACTGATTTCCACCGTCTCACCCGCGGCGCACGGACCCACCTTCACTCGTTCCAGTTCCGTATTCGTGCCATAGACGTTCAGGCCGACCAGCGTGCGGATCATCATGCCCACCACCGGGTCGGCCACGGATTCGCGAAACCTCACGGCAGCCTTCACCACTGCCAATTCGCCGCTACGCCACACGATGGTGGCCTGCCCGTTCTCGCCGACGGTTTCCACGCTCGCCACTTCGGCTCGCCCATCGCCCCTTCGCATACGCGGAGAAAGCGGGGCATTCATCGCGCTGCCCCATGCGCGAACGCGCGCGGCAATGTGCTGGCGGTAGGCCGCAAGCATCTCTTCCGGATCGCCGCGCCCGGCTAAGTGGCCGTCGCGCAGCCACCAGATCTCGTCCGCAAGCAGCCGCAGCAAATCCTCCTCGTGCGAGACCAGCAGGATGGTGGACCCGTTCCGCCGCATGCGATCGAGCGCCACCGCGGAGCGCTCGCGGACCACCCAATCGTGCTGCGCCAGTGTCTGGTCGATCAGCAAGACCGGCGTCGGCGCGAGGTTGAGCGCATCCAGCGGACCGAGCAATCTCACCGCGCCCGAACATTCCACCGAACCGGAAACCGGCTGATCGACGCCCGCCGCGAGCCGCAGCAGACGGGTTTTGCCCGAACCGTTTTCACCGACGATTCCGATAACGGCGCCGTCGGGCGCCACGGCATCGAGATCGATGAGCGGCGGGCAAGCGGCGTGGTGGAAGGCGATAGCCATAAGAGTCCAGGATAGGGGTTCGAGTCTCCGCGCGGCAACGTCGTTAAACAAAGCGCATACAAATCTTCGACGCAGAGACGCTGAGGCGCAGAGATCGGAGGGAGAAAACATTCAATGTCTTCTCTGCGTTGACTCCGCGTCTCCGCGTCTCTGCGTCGAAAAAGTGTTTCGCGGCC